>Ga0182018_10000033_pt1 | contig 162794 bp, 141 predicted proteins | sample 812P2MmetaG_FD_120490 | JGI IMG/M metagenome (GOLD analysis project Ga0182018, IMG submission 120490) | Permafrost microbial communities from Stordalen Mire, Sweden - 812P2M metaG | ecosystem: Environmental > Terrestrial > Soil > Wetlands > Permafrost | place: Sweden: Stordalen | collected... | reverse complement strand
TGACGAGGGAAGCGGGGAGCACGAAGGACAATGGCAAACCGTCCGAGGCGAGGAAGCGTCGAACGGGAAGGCCCTGTCTGATCTACCGGCCTTGAAGCCGTACTGGGGAAAACCCGCCGTACGGAATTTTAGGGAGGGCAATGGAAACGTCGGCATCATTCGAAGCCCGTTACGCGCCTTTGCCCTACCCGACCAATCATCTGCCGTACGAGGGCGCCATTTGTCCGGGGACGGCGTTTATCTTGCGCGTGGCCTCGTCAGGCGTTTTGTTATCGACGCGCCTTCTCCTCATTGCGATAAATCAATAAAATACAATCGGGCCATGGCATTCGAACCGGGAGTCGAATGTTGAACCTCACGCCGCGCTAGCCTATAGTCCGCAAGTTGGAGAGTGCTTTCATGAACGTGACCGAGAGATGCCTTTCGCGGCGAGGTCTGCTGAAGATTTTGGCGGGCGCAAGTACGGGCGTTGCCGCCGGTCGATGGTTGGGATCGAACGTTGCGATGGCCCAGGAGCCTGGTCCAGGAAAAGCGATAGAGACGTTCACGGGACCCGGACCAAATCCGTTCTGGAACTCCATCGGTTCCTATGTGAGCGAGCCCCAAAAAGCTCCTTTGATTCTGCTGACAGACCGGCCAGTTCAGCTGGAAACGCCACGCCATTATTTCCGCACGGCGTTCACACCCAACGAAGCTTTTTATGTGCGCTGGCATCTCGAAGGTATCCCCAACGTGGTTGATCTGAAAAACTGGAAGCTGCAGATCGAGGGGAACGTCAACAAAGCGCTTACGCTGAGCCTTCCCGATTTGATGCAGAAGTTCGAGCCGGTTTCCGTCGCCGCGGTAAATCAGTGCTCTGGCAACAGCCGCAGCAGGCTGCAACCGCGCGTTCCTGGCGCTCAATGGGGCAATGGCGCGATGGGAAACGGGATGTGGACGGGAGTGCAGTTGCGCGAGCTTCTGGATATGGCCGGTGTAAAGAGCGGCTCCTTGCAGGTGCAGTTTCAGGGCCTTGAAACCGGGCAGGGGCCGAAGGGGCTCGGATCCAATCTTTTTCTCAAATCGCTGGATCTTGACAATCCTGTCCTGGACGAATGTGTCGTCGCGTACCTAATGAACGGCGAGCCACTTCCTATACTGAATGGGTTTCCGGTGCGGTTGGTGGTTCCCGGATATTTTGCGACCTACTGGACCAAATGCTTGACGTGGATTCGCGTTCTCGACACGCCGGACGAAAACTTCTGGATGAAGACCGGATACCGGGTGCCGGATACACCGCGCGGGAACACCACGCCCGAGGATATAAAAACGGGCAAGGTAAGAACGGTACCGATCGGACGCTTCCCGGTGCGATCTTTCCTTATCTCGCCCGATGGGTCTTCCAAGATTCCCGCGGGAATGAGCGTCACGCTGCGGGGTATCGCTTTCAGCGGTTTCGGCCGCGTGAACCGCGTGGAAGTTTCAGATGACGACGGGAAAAACTGGATGGAGGCAAGACTCGGAGAGGATCATGGAGCGTACTCTTTTCGCAGTTGGGAGGCGTCGTGGAGCGTGGGGCCGCCAGGGCGCTATGTACTGGCAGTGCGAGCGACCGACGAAAAAGCCAACACCCAGCCCGGCGAGCCAGTCTGGAATCCAGGAGGGTATCTCTGGAATCGGATCGAGCGGCAGGAAATCGTCGTGGGGAGTGCCAGCTGAAGCGGAACCACTATGAAAAACAGAGTTCGAGCGATTCTTCTCGTGATGTGCAGCCTCGTGATGGCGGCGGGCGTGGTTTACGCCGACTTCAAAAAAGGCTTCTACCGTCCAACGGAACTCGGAAGCTTGCTGCAGGCGGCGCAAATCGAACTCTCATCGGATTCGAACTACCAGGCTTCGGCTTACCCCGTGCCCGCGGTGGATCTCGCCCCGGGGGACGGCCTGCAAGAGGTCAGGATTTACTGCAACACCTGCCACAGCCCGCGTTACATCACCATGCAGCCGCCACTTCCCGCGGCGACATGGGAAGCAGAGGTGAACAAGATGAACAAAGCCTTCGGAGCAGGGATTTCGGACGACAACACCCGGAAGATCATTCTGTACCTGCAAGCCCACTATACGGCCGAGAACCGGAAGCAGTAATCGCTGTCGAGAAGTCCCCTCTGCCGCAAGGAAGCCCCACAAGTTTACGCTGTTTGACCGTACCAGTGACCGCGTGTTCGCGACGGAGACTTCCCGCTTGGACAATGCAGTGAAGGATATTTGCGCCTACATCCAGAAGCGCCGCGAGAAATAGAACCGCAGTCCACCGCCCCTGACCGCATTTGCCTGCTGAGATGGCGTAAAGGAACTCCACCAAGACCTCGCGGCCCTCGCGTGGGGACTCGGCCAATCGCGCTGTTAATCGGTAAAAAATGTACGGCGCACCGCCGTGCTTCCGGATAAAACTCCCAAGGTTTTCCACCAACCCCAAAAACTTGTCGGAGACAAACAACCGCCACCCCTTTCGCCCGCGCTCTTTCAGGTAGCCCAGAAATGCCGTCCGACTCGCCTTGTCTTCTTTCGAGCTTTCCACCACTGCCAATACTTCCCGAAAAACCTTCTTCATTCATGCCAATCGCCACCAGCAGCGATACACCTCACCGCCCCAGCTCCGCTTCAGCCACAAGCCATCCAGAAACACATACGGGTGCTGGCCTTCGATCGGCCGGTTCCGCCAGGTCTCGATCTGCGCGTAAATCTTCTGGTTCAGCTCGCTGACCGTACTCGGGCTGACCCGCGTGCCCCACAGCGCTTCGGTGATGTCTTCGACTCGTCGTACGCTCACTCCTGCAAGATACATCTCCACCAGCGCTTCTTCCACCGAACGTTCCCGCGGCCGGTAGCGTTCGATGATGGCCGTCTCAAACGGCGGCTTGCGTGACTTCGGCCGAGCCGCGTTCGGTGCAAGAGCGGTAGATGTTGAACCTTTTTGAGGCGATTGTTATCTCAACGAACCAGGCCCCCGCGATTGCGACTGTTGGCAGCCTAGGTCGCGCCCTGATCAAGGACCGCGCGGACTTCATTTGGAATTCCTGCACTGAATGGCCTAACGCAGATGGTAAACCCTGCAGATAGGAAGCTGGTTGGGCTAGGGAGTTCTACTGGAGCGGTCGAGACCCGGGTTCTCGACTTCGAAACGGAAGATGACAGGGTGGCATTCAACAATAGACCGGCTGATCGCAAGGCCCATGCCAATCCCTTCACTTTGGTTGGATGAGTAAAGGATACGGACCCGGGGCGAGGGGGCGGTTGCTCTTTGCGGCGTAGAATGGCACAAACGCGGGGGGGGCGGAGAGATGTTTTTCTCGCGCACCGAGGAGTGGTATCGTAGGTTGGATTCACGAAAAGGCTGATTTTGAAGCGCACCGACCACAATCACAGATTTCTTCTGAGGGGCCGACGCGTGCGTCTCCTGTTGCCCGCGGTTGTCCGAAGGTTGGCATATTTGGCGTTGTTTGTGGGGCTCGTCGGAAGCGGCGCCAAGAGTGCGGAGCATCCGACCAGACCAGTAACTTTATCCGGACCCGGACCGAAATTTGCGATAGCTGACCTCGATGGGGACCTTCGTCCTGACCTGGCTTATGTCGAGACCGGGCGAAGCGACGTTTCGCTGACCGACTACTGGATCCAACTGCAGGTTACAGAAGGGCAACGTCAAGCAATTTTGATTGTGGCGCCCACCGGCGGGCTGCAAATCATGGCGCGCGATGTCAACGGCGATCACGCGCTTGATCTGGTTCTAACCACAGCGTGGCGTAAAGAGCCGGTGGCGATTCTTCTGAACGACGGCCACGGTAGTTTCTCGCAGGCGGATCTGACGGCGTTTCCCGAAGCATTCAGCGAACCAGCGACGAGGTGGGGTTCCTCCGGCGAGCAGGAGCCGGCGATTGTCGGGTTTCCGCCGCAATCGCGCGCGTGGGGCTTGTGGACTGGAGTACGACTGCCGCGACCAAGGTCGCTGGATGAAGATGTTCCGCACTCCGATTGTGGATTTGTTCGCTTTTCTTTCTTGACGTCGTACCTGGGCCGCGCACCTCCCTCCGAATTACCGCAGCTGTAAATCCCTCAATTCATTTGACGAGAAGGCCGGCGTCGGCCGAACTGCCGGTATCTGTTCATTTACGGTTCACAAACGTGGGCTAGCTCGAGCGTCGCTTAGTGTTTTCTGTCGAACGGAAAGCGCGGCGCTGGCAGCACACCAGGGAGGGAGTCCCTTCAGACTCCTAGCTTAAGAGAAGGAAAAGACGATGATCCAAACGCTTGTCGACTTTGCGCTCAACAATCGATTTCTGGTGCTGGCGGTAGCGCTGGTTTTGCTGCTGTGGGGAGGGGTCTCGTTCCATCAGCTTCCGGTAGAAGCGTATCCGGACGTTGCGGACAACTATGTGGAGATCATCACGCAGTGGCCGGGGATTTCGGCGGAGCAAGTGGAGCAGCAGGTTACCATCCCGCTGGAAGTAGTGATGAACGGCATCCCGCATGTGACGCACTTGCGGTCATTCTCGCTATTCGGACTTTCGGACCTGAAACTGATTTTCGATGACGAAGAGGAGAACGCCTGGAACCGGGAGAGAGTGTTGGAGCGGCTTTCGCAGGTTACGCTGCCACCTGGTATCGTGCCGCAGATGGGAACGGACTGGAGCCCTGTAGGGCAAATTTACTTCTTCACGTTGAGGAGCACGAATCCCGACTACGACGTGATGGATCTGAAATCCATTGAAGATTGGGTGATCGAGAAGAACTTCAAGGCAGTCCCGAATGTTGTGGACGTCAGCAGTTTTGGCGGGCCGACTCGTGAATATCAGGTTCGGGTGGACCCCAACAAGTTGATTGCGTATGGACTGAGCCTGGCACAGGTGGAGCAGCAACTGACCAACAATAATGCGAATGCGGGCGGCAGCTTTATCGAGTCGGGTCTCCAGCAGCTCAACATTCGGGAAGTAGGCCTGGTCAGAAACGTGCGCGATATTGCGAACACGGTGCTGATCACCAAGAGCGGGACGCCATTGCGAGTGAGGGATATAGCGGTGGTGTCGCAGGGGCCGAAGATCAGGCTGGGGCAATTTGGGAGAGCGATTCATCGGGAAGATGGAGTCGTTATTGATAACGATGATGTATGTTCCGGAATTGTTCTGTTACGCAAGGGCGCCGATGCGCAAACGGTGCTGAAAGGAATTCATGAAAAAGTGGAGGAACTGAACAACTTCCTTTTGCCGCCCGGCGTAAAGGTGGTGCCATTTCTTGATCGCAGCGATTTGCTTCATTACACGACGCACACGGTTCTCCACAACCTTACCGAAGGTATCTTCCTGGTCATAATTATTCTCTTTCTTTTTTTGGGGAATGTGCGCGGCGCCGTTATCGTGGCGTTGACGATTCCTTTTTCGTTGTTGTTCGCAGCTACGTGCCTGAGGCTCAAGGGCATTCCAGCAAACTTACTTTCACTCGGCGCACTGGATTTCGGAATGGTCGTGGATGGCGCGGTGGTGATGGTGGAAAATATCATCCGTCATCTGGGTAATCCTGAACGTTCCTATAAAACGCCGATGGAGCGCGTCCGTGAAGCGGCGCATGAGGTCCAACGGCCGGTGTTCTACGCGATCGCCATAATCATCACGGCCTACCTGCCGATTTTCACGCTGCAACGCGTGGAAGGGCGGTTGTTTAAGCCGATGGCGTGGACAGTAGCATTTGCGCTGCTCGGGGCGTTGTTGTTCTCGGTGCTGGTCGCGCCGGTGCTTTCGAGTTTTTTTTTCCGGAAAGATGCGCGGGAGTGGCACAACCCGGTCATGGAATACCTGAAAAGGCTCTACCGCGAAGCGGTGAGGTGGGCGATTGGGCATCGGCTGGTAACGGTAGGCGTTGCAGTTTTCGGGTTTCTGGTTGCCACCTATCTCATGGTGAGCGGTGTAGTGGGTTCGGAGTTTCTGCCGCACCTCGACGAAGGAGCGCTTTGGGTGCGTGGCACATTGGCTCCCAGCACGGGACCGACCGAGGGCACCCGGCTGACAAATCAAACACGAACCCTACTTTGTTCTTTTCCGGAGGTAACGCGATGCACGAGCCAGGTGGGGCGGCCCGATGACGGGACCGATACGACCGGTTTTTTCAATACCGAATACTTCGTTGATTTGAAGCCGAAAGAACAGTGGCGTCCCGTATTCCATGAAGACAAGGAACAACTAGTCGCTGCCATGCAGCACGAACTAGACAAGACTCCCGGAGTGCTTTGGAATTTTTCCCAGCCCATAGCGGACAACATGGAGGAAGCCGTCAGCGGAGTAAAAGGACAGCTTGCTACAAAGGTGTACGGCGATGACTTGAGCGTGCTGGAAGAAAAAGCCAATCAGATCGTCAATGCCATGCGACAGGTCAAGGGAATCGAGGACCTTGGCGTGTTTCAAGTCCTGGGGCAACCCAACATCAACGTCGAAGTGGACCGCACTCTTGCTTCGCGTTATCAGATCAATGTCGCGGATGTTCAAGACGCTGTTCAGACGGCGGTAGGCGGGACCGCACTCACGCAGGTGTTACAGGGCGAACAGCGCTATGACCTGGTGATGCGTTACCTGCCGCAATATCGGGACACCAAGGAGGCGATCGAGAACATTCGCCTGCTGTCTCCATCCGGGGAACGCGTGTCGCTCGCGCAACTCTGCAAAATCGAACAGCGGGACGGGGCCTCTGAAATTTATCGAGAGGGAAACCAGCGTTATATTGCGATCAAATACAGCGTCCGGGGGCGAGACTTGGGAAGCGCGGTGGAGGAATCCATCAACAGGGTGAGCGCGCAGGTTCAATTGCCGCGGGGGTACCACATCGATTGGGAAGGAGAATATGAGAGCGAGAAACGCGCGGAAGAGCGATTGTTCGTGGTTGTGCCGCTGACGATCTTGTTGATTTTTCTGATTCTGTACGCGATGTTTCGGTCGTTCAAGTGGGCCTTGCTGATTCTAGCGAACGTAACGCTGGCACCGGTCGGCGGGCTGCTCGCTTTGTTGATCACGGGCACGCATTTCAGCGTGTCCTCCGGCGTGGGCTTTCTGGCGCTGTTTGGAGTTTCCGTGCAAACCGGGGTGATCATGCTGGAGTACATCAACCAGCTGCGTGCCGGAGGCCACTCCATTGAGAATTCGGCGATCGGGGGCGCGGTTCTAAGGCTGCGACCGATTATGATGACGATGTTGGTCGCAACATTTGGATTGCTGCCCGCAGCGCTGTCACACGCCATAGGTTCGGACTCGCAACGGCCCTTCGCCATCGTTATCGTTGGCGGGCTCATCTCCGATTTGGTGATGAGCATATTCCTCTTACCCACACTATATGTTTGGGTCGCGCGGGACGGTGACAAGCTTCCCCAACCGGAGCAGGGCTTTGAGGAAAGTGTATAGCATCGCTGCGAGCTGTACCGCAGCAGCAGACTAGCGCCCGAATGCGTCTACCATTCTCCAAACCGTGGCATGGCCTTCTAAATTCGTTCGCGGCCGAGCGGTTATCCGAGGGTGTTGTGTATTGGTTTGGCATTGAGGTTGCGAAAGTTGCGGTCGTGACGACGCTGATCGTACCCGATGCGGAAACGAACGCCTGCGTGGTCGGAGTGATAGCAGAGTGCTTCTTGGGCAAGCCCATTCGCATCCGGGGCGGCACGCATCACATTCCGCGCTCGTGATGAGCAAAACGTTCGCGAGGTTCGAAGGCGCGATTTCGGTAGTGTGTCTTGGTTTTGGGAGAATCGGCTTCGGGCTCGACGAGTGGGATTTGGTACGCAGTGGGCACTCCCTCTAACGTCCTGCATTTAGGTCTGAAGCCGGGTATACATACTTAGCTTCAGACGCCTAATTCCTTGGCACGTCTGCGACGTTGATCGTTGTCGCAATCGTTTCATAAGTCGTTTCACTAATCATCCCGCATTTAGTGTTAAATAGTTTAAAATCAACAGTAAATGTGCAAAAGAGATGGTGCATAATCGTTTCATGTCTAGTGACATTATTGCCCAACTGAACCGTGGCATATTGTCCGCCGCCGACCTCCGGGAGCGCCTAAGGGTGTCGGCATCGACATTTATGCGCATCGTGCGAGAAGCTGGAACGGAGATCTTGCGAATTGGTCGAGGCAGGGCAACACAATACGGCTTGCGTCAGACCTGGCCAAATCTGGAGGGTTCACGTTTTCCGCTATTCCGAATAAGCGAATCTGGCGCAGCAGTCTCCGCGGGGAACCTCATTACACTTGCCGCGCATCAGACGGCCTGGATGCCGATGGGCACAGTCGCAGATGGGCTTCCTCCCGAATTGGCTGACGCCCGTCCTTCAGGTTTCTTGGGCCGACACTTCGCAGCCCTCCATGCCGATCTCAGGCTACCGCCGCTATTGTCGGACTGGTCTGACCATCACATTTTGCTCGCGATGTCTCGACGGGGGGAGGATTTACCGGGCAACTTGATTGTCGGCGAAGAATCATTCGCTCGATGGCAGGGGATTAAGCTCGTTTCCACAAGCCGCGACGATTACCCTGCTCTTGCACAGGCAACGATCGCAGGTCATCCGCCGGGTTCTTCGACAGGAGGAGAACGACCGAAATTCGGCGCGGTAGTTGGCAAGCAGCATATGCTCGTCAAATTCGCTGGCCGCGGAGGAGTCGGGGACATGGCCGCTAGGCGTTGGTGCGACTTGCTGATCCTAGAAGGAATTGCCTTGCAAGTTGTAGCGTCCCAAGGCATCCCGACCGCGAATACAAACGTCATCGAAACGCCTGATTATTGGTTTCTGGAGAGCGAGCGATTTGATCGCCTAGGCGTGCACGGGAGGACCGCAGACATAAGTCTTGCGGCTATTCACGACAATCTCGCGGACTCCTGGGCACGCGCGGCTGTGGCGCTCAAAGAGGCAGGGCGTTTGAGTGTTGAAGATGCCCGGCGGCTTTGCTGGCTGGATTCCTTCGGAGCACTTATCGCAAACACGGATCGACATCAGTACAACATACTGTTCTTTGCAGAAGGGTCTCGTTTGCGTCTAGCTCCGGCATTCGACCAAGTCTCAATGCTGTATGCCCCCACGGGCGATGGGCAAGTACCAGCGCGCGAGTTTGTGCTGCCGCACGCCACTGCGAATACGTTGGATGTTTGGGAATATGCTCGCGACGCAGCGCGGCAATTTTGGACACAAGGGAGCGAGGACTTGCGGTTGTCGGATGATGCGCGGCTATTTTGTGCAAGCAACATGAAGCTCTTTGCGATATAGGCTGATGAATTTAATGAATTGGACGATACCCGTGTACCTCCGGTGTACCTCAGTTGAGCGGATTCACGGTTTTTGTGGTTTCTGTTGAGTCGTAGGATCGTCAGCGTCCAGTCCGCGCGTCCCAATGTCGCAGAAGCTATCCACATCCTTAGCGGACTTTGCAATCGGAATAGACTTATTGGCTTTGTGCCGAGAAATCGCTCCCGGCGCGTCCTTCGTCTCGATGAAAGAAAATCCTTGCCGGTCGATCGTTTGCCTCGATACAGGCACATACATCGGATCTGCTCTCGGATGTCCGAGCGGCTACCGGCCGCGCTCGCAGGGGCCGCAAAGATACTTACCCATCAGGATTAAGTGGCTTGGTTAAAAGCACGGACAGGCTGCGGACTGTCATTTCCGATCGTCTTTATAGAGAACTGTAGAATCTGGGTACAGCGAGGTCTTACCGTCCGCTAACGAGTGGCCCACCCGCCGCCGGTGTGGTCTCAACTCGGTTCCGCCCCTGGCGCTTTGCCGAATATAGAGCGGCGTCGGCCTGACTTAGCAGCGAATTGAAGTCGGACGGTTTCCTCTGTTTGAGTCCCGCCACACCAAAGCTCGCAGTGACGCTTAATTTGTGTTCACTGAACTCAAACTCTGCGGCCTCAAGCCGTGTGCGGACACGTTCTGTAACTAGTGCGGCGCTTTGATCGGATGCGTGAGTGAAAGCGAGGAGAAATTCCTCCCCGCCCATGCGGCCGCAAATGTCGCTACTTCTGCAGCTAGTTTTCAGAATTTCGGCAAACTTCCTGAGGACCACATCTCCAGCCGCGTGTCCCCAGGTATCATTCACACGCTTAAAGTGGTCCAAGTCAGCCATAACGACGTGAAAGGAAAATCCGTGCCGGACTGCTCCGCTTAATTGACGCGCGGCCCACTCCTCAATTGCACGCCTATTGGGCAAACCGGTCAGCCCGTCGGTGAGCGCCAGTTCCTGCAAGAGGACATTTTTGATTTCGACCTCTCGATGCAGTTGAATCAACCTAAGTCCCACACCCACGCGCGCCGCGAGCTCATCCTGATCAAAGGGCTTCGTCAGGTAATCGTCCGCTCCCGCCCCAAGTCCTGCGACCACATTTCGCTTCTCTGACTTGCCGGTCAAGACAATGATGTAAGCGCGGGATGCATTAGGTCTTGAGCGGATATGTTGGCAAATTTCGGGCCCGGTGAGATCCGGCATGATCCAATCGACGATGACCAACTCTGGATTATGCTCTGCGACGCGTTGTACGGCTTCCCGGCCATTTTTTGCGAAGATAAGGAAGTATTGTTTATCGGAAAGTGCATGCTCCACGAGTTTGCGAGAGACCGCCGAATCATCGGCGATCAGCATTTTTATGGGTGGCTCCGGTTTTAGCGAGATCGTCCCCTCCGCCACTGAATTCCCTGGTGTTGCGCACCTTAGATCGAGGGTAAATCGGATATGGCCGTGCATCGCGGAATAGGAAGTAGCCCCGGCCGCTGTGCGAATTACAACCAATCTTGCAAATCTTGCGCTCGCAGATGCCTATCGCCGTGACGTTTCTTATCGTGGTCAGGATTACGACCAGTTATCCGTGCTTCGGCGATAGAAAGAACTGAACAATGTCCCTTAGCCGCGCCTATTTTTCGGATACCAGAAATATCCGAAACGCAGATGCATCGCGCTAGCCGCGAATTGCCCTTGGGTGTTGCCCGCGGGCGATGCTGGAATAGGTATCACAAGCAGAATGACAATAGCTCGCTGTTTTCTCAGCGGCGAGTGCCAACCTACGTGCATGGGCCGAGAGCGTCGACGTGTTCCGAGATTTCCATTCGTTGGCACCGCGGACATCATCCTCGAAAGCTCTGGAGCTAGAACGAGCGCACGAATGCGGGAGATCAGTCTACACGGCTGCCGTCTCGAAACGGCATCTGCGCTCCCGGCGAAAATGCGTGTGCTGGTCAGAATCTTTGGCCCCTCGGAATTCATTGAAGCTGCTGCCACCGTGATTTTTGCCAGCCTCGATCTAGGCACGGGTCTGGCTTTTCGCACGATCGAACCGGACTTCGAATATGTCCTGAGGCGCTGGTTGCGCCAGGCGCTCGAACGGGACCTAGCCTAAGGTGTTCGTAACCCGCGGCCCACCTCGCTGCTAGGCGATCCTTCTTCCGCTGCCCCACATGCGGTAGAGTGAACCCATGCGTCGTTCTATCTCCTGGTGCGCCGCGTTGGCGACCCTTCTCGCTGGCGCCTTTTTTGCGATCCTCGCAATCTCGCGAGGTTCATCTGCCATGGTTTCCAGAACATCATCGAACACTGCCTATCTCGGTTTTGACCGCAACGTTTATCCCGGAGATGACGCGCTGCCTGTGTTGCGCAAATCTTTCGTCTTCGCCGGCTATTGGCTCAGCCCGCCGCCCGGCGAAAAGATCAATACCTGGGGTGGCAAACGCACTTTGCTCCAATCACAAGGATTTGGATTTGCCGCTCTCTATCGTGCCCGCCAAGCGAATGAAGTCAAGAAAGACGTCCAGGCCAGGCAGAAGGGAATTCTCGATGCGCGCAATGCCGCAGCCTCCGCAAAAGCGGAAGGCTTCGCGCCACGCACGATTATTTTCCTGGATATCGAAGACGGCGGTCGCCTTCCGCCCGCCTTTCACACGTATTTACGGGCGTGGACGGATGAACTCAACCATGCCGGCTATCGGCCTGGCGTCTACTGCTCCGCGATTCCTGCCGATGAAGGCCACGGCGTCACGATCATCACCGCTGACGACATTCGCCACCACATCGGCGACCGCGAATTGGTCTTTTGGGTTTACAACGACGTCTGCCCGCCGGCCCCCGGATGCGGTGCGCCGCAGAATCCTCCGCCTGTCTCCGCTGGAGGCGTGCCCTACGCAGCCATCTGGCAATTCGTGCAATCACCTCGCCGCAAGGAATACACGGCGCACTGCGCCTCAACCTATAACGCCGACGGAAATTGCTACGCACCCGGAGACCGGGCACATGCTTGGTTCCTCGACGTAAATTCCGCGACGTCGGCAGATCCTTCCTCAGCCGACCAATAGTCGACGCCCATGTAGGCGCCGGGCTTTGCCCCGTCGCGTCTTGCCGGTCATAAGCAAAACAATTCATAGCCGAGGTCGGCGCTCCCGCAAGAACGAAAGGAGCGGCCAATTGAGAGCCACTCCTTTTGATCACAGCCTCTTCTTCTTCATTTACATCTGGTCCACTCCGCCGTCCACATTGAAAAAGGCCACAAAGACACGGCAACGTTAATGAGTGTGGAACAAAGCGCCGTCCAAAGCAGGGAATGAAATAACTGCGGTATTCGGGTGTCAACTGGAGAACAGAAATGCCAGTGCCGTGGCGATTCCGATCGCCAGTACGACACCTAACGCCAGCATTTTTTTTCGCCGCGCCAGTGCGCGGTGCGATGCAACCGGACTTCGCAGCGAATGCATCGCCATAAGCCTCTATTTTGTTAGCACCCGGGCTGATCGCTCCACCGTTTCGCCGCGCGGTGCTTCCAAATAGTGAACGCTTAGGCCGCTCTTCCCGGTGCCGTTGCACAGCTGCGGTGCGTCGAGCCACGCAGCTAATCATTACTTCCCGCTAAATAAGGTTGTGGTAAGAAGCCCCTCGAGGACGCGCCAAACGCCCTCAGAGCGCAAAGGTTAGCCATTTTCTCCTTATCTTCGCCCATTGCTGAGCCCATTGCCAGCGCCGTCTCTTGTGCGGTTTTAAGCTCAACCCCTTTGCCTATAACCATTTACCTCCCCGCCGCATCTAAGTAAAGGCTAACAAAACATTCACGATTTATACGCATACAAACCATTAAAATAATTCGTGACGAGCACCACAACGTCCCGGTTAAGGTGTAATTGTAGCCTAGCAAAGAAGGAGTACTAGAACATGGTAAAGCAGTTTCTTCTGGCCAGCGATTTCGACCAGACGCTCAGCTTCAACGACTCTGGCGTCGTATTGAGCGAACTCATCGGCTTTCACGGCTTCCACGACAAGGTCGCTGGATTGTCGGGAATGAACCTTGTCCAGCAGGGCGCTGAGCTCTCCTATCTGATTCTTCACGATCCGGAATTTCGCCGCGTCCGACGCGAGCATCTCATCGAAACCGGCAAGCGCATCCGCCTCAAACACGACGTCGCTCTTTTTGCGCGCGCGTTGGAAAGCCTCGCGGACGGCTACAAGTTTTCGTTTTACGTCATCTCCGCGGCGCCGCAAGAAATCATTCAGTCAGCGCTCGAAGGCATCGTCCCGCGCGAGCATATTTTCGGCACCCGTTTCCGCTATAACGAAACCACCGGTGAAGTGGATTCCATCATTCGCGCCTCCGCCGGCTGGGGCAAAATCACCGTCCTCGAAGAACTCCGCGCGCAACTCGGCATCAGCCACGACCAGATCATTTATATGGGCGACGGCAGTTCCGATCTCCCGGTGATGATGCACGTCAATCAATATGACGGCCTCACCATCGCGGTCTCCGAAGCCAAATACATCACGCGCGTTGCCAAGCGGACCGTGCTAAGCGATAACGCCATGAGCGTTCTGGTCCCCGTGCTCGAAAAAGTTTTGCGTTGGGACTCCGCGCGCATCCGCCGGCTCTTCGCCTCCTACGGCCTGACCCTGCTCGAATGGGAGAAGCGCCGCACCGACATGCTTACGATCCAGGAATCCGGCGTAGCCTTCGCCGCCACGCAACCCCAGTAGAACTGGCATTCCTGCCGGTTTCCAACACAGCCCTGGCGAGATTTGAAACGGGACAGGCGAGATGCCTGTCCCACTTTTTGGTACGCACCCCAAAATTCCAAACCACCCTTGTCAGAAGACTCGCTTCAGTACACAATCCGCCAGCAAGTCAGTCCATGTCCAAGAGAAGGCTCCGATGCACTCTCTCCGTTTTTTTGTCGTCATGCTTTTTGTAACTCACGCAGCCTTGCCGTCTTCACCAGCGCAAATCACCACCTCGAAAGTAGACCTCACGCAACCGCAGGACTATGTCCTCAAACGTGTCTCCAGCTTCGATCGCTCTGGCGGCAACGCCGACTATCGCCAGATAGCGCCGGGCCAGACGCTCACCGTGCTCGACGCTGACGGCCCAGCCACCTTAACCCACATCTGGTTCACGCTATCGAGCCCCGAAACCGCTCACCTGAAAAAGCTGGTCCTGCGGATGTACTGGGATCACGAATCCACTCCCAGCGTCGAAACCCCTCTAGGCGATTTCTTCGGCCTCGGCCTGGGCGACTATTACACTTGGGAGTCCGAGCTGCTCTCGGTAGCCCACGAACGTGCGCTGAATTCCTTCTTTCCCATGCCGTTTCAAAAGCACGCCCTCATCACCGTTTCCAACGAAGGCCGTGAAAACGTTGACGCCTTCTATTTCAATCTCGACTACCGCGCGCTCTCCCATCCTCTGCCGCCGGGCACTCTCTACTTCCATGCGCAATTCCGCCAAGCGCAACCCAACCATGGCTGGACCAGCGAGTGGATCAGCAACGGCGATCCGAAAGTCAACGACGCCAAAAATCTCGACGGTCAAGACAATTACGTCTGGCTGGAAGCCACAGGGCAAGGCCATTACGTGGGCGTCACCATGTCCGTCCTGCAAAATCAGAACGACTGGTGGGGCGAAGGCGATGACATGTTTTTTATTGACGGCGATCCTCATCCGTCCATCACGGGAACCGGCTCCGAGGATTATTTCCTCGGCGCCTACGGTTTCGGCGATCATGCTTTTTCTTACCGCCTCTTCGGCGCGCCCGTGAAAGGCGAAGAACGCGCCGGTAGCCGCAGCTCGGTCTACCGTTTCCATCTCGATTCGCCGATCACCTTCACCAGGTCTCTGCGCGCTACCATCGAGCACGGTCACGCCAATCACCGCTCGGACAATTTTTATTCCGTAGCCTATTGGTATCAGACCGAACCACATGCGCCCTTTCCCGCACTTCCGCCGGTAGACCAGCGCCTACCGCGCCTCCAAGCAGTCGGAGGTCCCGGCAACGCTGCCAAACCCAACTAGTCCCGAGCGTCCCATACCCACCTCGTGTAACGTGGGACAACCCTTCCTGCCTGTGCCTTCGCCAGTGCCACAAGACTGATAGCGCCGCATCCCTGCCGGCTCTAGCGTCCGCCAACCGCCCAATTATTTGCTATCCTTCTACCGACAAAACTACGGAGGCCACAAATGCCCGTGAAAAAAATCCTCATGCTGATCGGCGATTACGTCGAAGACTACGAAGTCATGGTCGCGTTCCAAGCATTGCAAATGGTCGGCCACACCGTCCACGCCGTCTGCCCCAACAAAAAATCCGGCGAATTCGTGCGCACCGCCATCCACGATTTCGAGGGCGACCAAAGCTACACCGAAAAGCCCGGCCACAATTTCGTCCTGAACGCCACCTTCGACCAGATCAAGCCCGAAGACTACGACGCCGTGATCATTCCTGGCGGCCGCGCTGTCGAATACATCCGCCTGAATCCACGCGTGCTCGAAATCGTTCGCCATTTCGACAAAACGAAAAAGCCCATCGCCGCCATCTGCCACGCCGCTCAACTTCTGGCCGCTGCCGGAGTCCTTGAAGGACGAAAGTGCAGTGCCTATCCAGCCTCGAGCGTCGACGTAGCGCTCGCCAAAGGCACTTGGATCGATCTCCCGATGGATCAGGCCTACACCGACGGCAACCTCGTGACCGGTCCCGCGTGGCCCGCCCTGCACGCCTGGCTCGGCCAATTCCTGAAGGTCCTCGGCACCCGCATCGAACCGTAGGCGCCTACCGTCACTGTGACGTGTTCACCCGAGCGCGGTGTCATCCGCTCAGCACAATGACATTCTGGGCGGACCCGACCAGGATGCGCGAAAAACCTCAACGTAGAAATTGGCTTAAGGATCGTCTGACAGGACTTGCGGAAGTTTTCTGGCTTATTGCTGTTGTTGCTGCTGTTGTTGCTCGTTCTCTGCGTTTGCCTCAGCATTCCGCGACCTGGACCGGATCACCGTAGTCGGCGGCATCTCCTCCGGCTCCGGCGCATCCACCGGCAATACCGTGACCACCACGCTCAACTCGCTCTCGGCTTCACCCTTATACACCCCGCGAGTTGGCGGCACGTCGGAATAATCGCGTCCCACGGCCACGCGCACGTGCCGATCACATCCCTCTAAATTGTTTGTCGGGTCGAACGCCACCCATCCCAATTCTCCAAGATACGCTTCCACCCAGGCGTGCGTCGCCCCTGCAGGAGACCGATCTTTCGATTTGTCCTCGTGGTAGAGATACCCGCTCACATACCGGCAAGGTATCTTCAATTGCCGGACCAGCGTGATCATGATGTGCGCAAAATCCTGGCACACGCCGCGACGCGCTTTCAATGCATCATCGATCGGCGAATCCACTTCCGTCGTGTTTGGCGCGTAATCGAACATCTCGTACAGCCGACTATTCAATTCCTGTAACAATTCCAGCGGATTCCCGCGCCTCCGCAAGTCCAGCTCCACCGCTAGTTTCTCCAGCAATTCCGAGGGCATCGCAAAATGGCTCGGCAGCAGCATCTCCCAATAGTCCGTCTGCGCCACCCGCTCGTCCAATTCACTCCAATCGTCCACGGCGTCGGCGTCCAGAGAGCGCGCCGGCAGGACATCCACAATCGCCTGCGCAATCACTTCGATCATTCGATGTCGTTCCGGAATATCAAAATTGTGTACCGCATTCCCATAGAAATCGCGGTACATCATCATGCTTGCGCGGGGGTCGATGTTCAAAGAAAAGCTCAAGCACCGCTGCCGGAAATCCGTCCGCGGCTGCATGCGTACTTCCATGACGCTCTCCCGCACCGCGGGCTCGTACCGAAAACTAGTGAGGTGCCGCACCGAATACGCCATATTTCTCGAAAGTGCTCCTTATCGGACTCTTCTGTAGGGGCGCAGCATTGCTGTCCCCTCTCGGTAACACCTCAAAATACCCGCCGACCCTTCGTCATCTCATTATTTCCTTACTTCATTATTTCTTCCTACGATGCCAATTCCGCCTCAATGGCATAATCAAAATAAATCTGGTGAATTGCCGCGTGTATCTGCAGGCATTCGCTGCGCACGTTTTCCAGATACGCGTGCGCCCCTTCCGCCATGATCTCCTCGATCTGGCTGAAGCTCAGCTGCGCCCGCAGCCTGCCGGCAATCCGCGTCGGCGCCTTCGCCTTCCGTTCGGTCAAGTCTCCTATAACGTGCAGCGCCGCATTGACGCGATCCACCGAAAACCGTATCGAGTGCGGGAATTCCGGGTTCAGCAAGAGAAAGTCCGCAACGCGCAGCGGCCGGATCTCCGCCGTATACACCTTGCAATACGCCTCAAACGCCACACAAGCCCGCAGCAGCCCCACCCACTCCAGGTATTCCGCGCTTTCCACCACCTGGTCCGCCACTTGGCTGGTCGGTTGCGCCGTCCTCCTGAAGTGCGTCTCCATCAGCGACGCCAGCGTGTCGGTCCGCTCGACGTAGCGGCCCAGTTGGATGTACTGCCAGCCCTCGCCGTGGCTCATCGTCCCATCTGTGATTCCCTGAAACAGGTGCGCTCCCTCCAGCACCGCCCGGAAAAATCCGTGCGATTTCAACATCCACGTTTCCTCGGGACGCGCGTCCATCACTTCCAGGTACAGCCGGTTCAACTGTTCCCACATTTCCGAGCTGCATTGTTGGCGCACGTGACGCAAATTTTCCCGCGCGGTCGCGATGCACGACACGATCGACGACGAATTCTTCCGGCTAAACACCAGCGTCTCCACCAGCCGTGTCGGATCGACCGGCCCCGGTCCCACCGGCGTTCGCAGCGCTTCCAGCAGAAATCTCCATCGCCCCGCTCCGGCCTCCGGCGATTGGTCCAGCCACAGCTGCAACTCCACATCCACCAGCCGCGCGGTATGCTCTGCGCGCTCCAAATACCGGCTCATCCAGTACAAGCTGTCCGCCACGCGCGACAGCATCCCGGCATCCCGCCGCGCCGACCGCACAAAATAATTTCGTGGAGGTCTCATCACTCCGCCCTTGTCCTTCCCACAATTCCTTTCACCGCTGCGGCCGCCACTTGTGCCACCCGCTCGTCGCTGTTCCCCGCTCGCAGCACCCAGGTGTCCTTGCTACCACCACCCTGCGACGAATTGACCACCAGCGATCCTTTACGCAGCGCCACGCGCGTCAATCCGCCCGGCACCAGCATTACCTTCTCGCCCATCAAAATGTACGGCCGCAAATCGATGTGCCTCGATTCCACTTCGCCATCGATCAAACACGGCGCCGACGACAGCGCCAGCGTGGGCTGCGCGATATAATTCCGCGGGTCCGCCAAAATGCGCGCTTTGAAATCCTCCTGTTGCTGTTTCGAGCTGTGTGGGCCAATCAACATCCCGTAGCCGCCCGATTCTCCAACGGCTTTCACCACCATTTGGTCCATATTTTCCAGCACGTGGTTCCGCTGCACGCTGTTGGTCATCAAGAAAGTCGGCACATTCTGCAAAATGGATTCTTCGCTCAAATAAAAGCGAATGATTTCCGGCACGTATGCGTACACCGCTTTGTCGTCCGCCACTCCGGTCCCGATCGCGTTCGCCAAAGTCACGTTTCCCGCTCGGTACGCGTTGAAAAGCCCAGGCACGCCCAGAATTGAATCCCGGCGGAAGCACAGTGGATCGAGGAAATCGTCATCCACCCGCCGATAGATGACCTCCACGCGCCGTGGCCCAGCCGTCGTGCGCATGTACACCACGTTGTCGTGCACCAGCAGGTCGCGCCCTTCCACCAGCTCGATGCCCATCTGTTGTGCCAAAAACGTATGCTCGAAATACGCCGAGTTGGACACCCCCGGCGTCAGCAACACCGTCGTCGGGTCCTGAGGATAGGGAGAATTCTCAGGCGCCAAACTCCGCAGCGTCGCCAGCAGCGCCTGCGGATAATGATCGATCGGCGAAACGCCGTAATCCCGGAACATCGTTGGAAACACGCGCTTCAACACCTTGCGGTTCGCCAGCATGTACGAAACGCCGCTCGGCACCCGCAGATTGTCTTCCAGCACGGCGAAGCTTCCGTCCGGCAAACGCACCAGGTCGGTTCCGCAAATGCTCACGTAGGTATCCCGCGGTACATTCAGGCCGCGCATTTCCCTCCGGAAATGCTTGCAGCTGAACACCAACTCCCGCGGCACGACCCCTTCGGTCAGAATTCGACCTTCGTGATAAATGTCCCGAAGGAACAGATTCAGTGCCGTCAGCCGTTGCGTCAGGCCTTTTTCAATTTTCGCCCATTCCTCAGCCAGAATGATTCGCGGGATCAGGTCGTTGGGAAAGATGCGCTCGGTCCCTTCCTTGCTGCCATAAACGGTAAAGGTGATTCCTTCTTGCAAAAACGTCAGGTCCGCCGCCTGCTGGCTCTTCCGCAACTCCTCGGGACGCAAGCTCAGCAGCGTCCGCTGCAACGCCTGGTAGTGCGCGCGCGGCACCTCCGGCGACGCGAACATCTCGTCGTAAGTCTCACCAAATGGATAGTTTAGGAGCGTAGAGGGAGTTCCAACTCGTTGTGGCAGGGCCGTAGCGCTCATGGGTCTTTCCGTCACCCGCTTGTACCCGGCTGTGACCCGCCGGCTTGGCCGCTCGGAGAGCGACGTCGTTTGGCGGGCAACCCGGAAAAGTCCAGCAACGCCAGAACCGCAAGTGCAACCTGCTGGGTTCTGCAGCCCTGTGCCGACTTGTACGGGAACCTTACTCTAGGAGCACCACAAACCCAAGTCCAATGCAAATTCCCAATTCATCAAATCCCTTTTCCAAATTTCGTTCTGTAGCCGCCCAGTTTAGGAGGGCGGGGTTTTAGAGCTAACCCCGCCCAAGGTTTCAGCAACTTGGCTCGCCCGACTAGGCCTTGGCCGCCTTAGCCGTCTCTGTCTTCCCGGCGTCATCCGCCTTCACCAACGGCACATCCACCAGATGTTCGGCCAGGAACCACACCTGCAGCTCATTGGTTCGAATCACATCGCTGACCAGCAAGTCATTGGTCCCGTCATCGCCCGCATCGTCGGCTTGTCCCGCCATCGTCCGGGCTTCTTTCAGGATCGTCTCGTGCGCTTCGAGCAACCGAGAAATCTGCACCGGCGCTTCTTCTCGACCCCGCGGAGGACGTGGAATGATGGTCGTTTCCGCCACGTCAGGCGCCATCGCCAGGCTGATCCCTCCCAGCAGCTGAATCCGCTCCGCGATCGTGTCCACCAACTCGTCCTGTTCGCCGTGATGCTTATCAAAAAGCAGGTGCAGTTGGTAGAAGGTGTGCCCCGCCACCTGCCAATGATGCTTTTTGTACATATCGCGTAGCGTGATCGTATCCGCCAGAATCTGGTTCAGATTCTCCACGCTGTCTGAGCAAACCTTCTCGTCGAGCGCGATTGGCAGCTTCGCGATCTTCCCGTAAGGCTGAATCTCTCGCGCCTTCTGGTGCAATATCGGGCGCGACTTTTCCGTACCGGCCTCAACCTGCGAACTCTTTCCGCCATTCTTTGGACTCATATGCAATCTCCTCTTCGAAATCCAGGTTCCAGCTAAAAGATTCTCGCTTTGTCCCGCTTTGACTGCAGATTCCTGCCGTCAGGCTCCTGAGACGTACCCATACCTTCGCCCGACGCTACTTAGACTGTCTGGCCGCTAGGAAGGATACGGCAATTCTTCGTTGTCGCGGAGGGCGGGGCCTTATCTGTCGCCGCTATCTTTCACCAACCCCTCGAAGTTGAGGAGGCCTCTACCCTTGAAATGACATCTTGCGCTGCTCGCATCACCTTTAACTCCACCATCTTCACGGTCTTTGCTCTCTCCTTCGAGTTATGCATCAGAAAGTACGTAACATATGTGTTATACAACGACATTCTATTTCTGACAGTGAAGCTCATGTGCTCCCATCGGTAGGGCACCACCCGCGGAAACGAACCTCCGTCTTGCCTACGAATTGCGTCTCGCTAACTCATTTAGAATCAACGCTTGAAAAGCGTATCAAAACAAACTTCTTGAAACCTTTAAGCCAAATTATTTCAGTAGGAATTAAGCAGCTCTCTTCTTCGCCGCCCGAACCTTCGCCCAACGCTTCTTCTGCGCGGCGGCGATCCTCGCTTTTCCGGCGGCACTCATGCGTCGGCGTTTGATAGGAACTTTCTTGCTCTTACCCTTACCCAACAAATGCATCGCGTGAAGCACCGTATCCAATTGCTTCTTGAGCTTAGCCGCTTCATCTTGTAGCGCAGCAATTACGTCCATCAATTGTTGTCCTCCGACAGAAATCGTATCACAAGGCAGTCGAATCGAACCGGAGCGACGAGTGTAGTTACGGACCGGCTACGCGTCAGCCTGCGGTTCGTCCAACGGCTGGGCAAACCCAGCGTTGGCTCTCTTGAGGTCCCTGAGGTACCACCCCAGAATGTCACCTATTTCCTGCCGCGTACAGGAAAGCGGCGCTGCCATCGCCACAATCAATACGCAATCCGCACCACTACTTCCACCGCATTCTCCCCCTTGCCCGCAACCGCCGCCTCCAACATAATGTCCACCAACAACTCAGCCAGCCCCCAACCGCCAGCCGAGACCAAGAATAATCCAGGCGAATCACAGGAGACCCATCCCATGAACCTAGCCCGCAAATCGCTGTCAATGCTGCTCTTGCTCCCCCTGGTTTCCGTCCCGGCCCTAGCCGACTTCAAATACACCGACACTTCCCAAATCACCGGCGGCGCGTTGATGGGCATGGCCAACTTCGCGGCAAAGTTCAGCAAAGACTCCCGCGCTGCCATGCAACCCATCACCACCACGCATTACATCAAAGGCAATCGCCTCCGCACCGACGGCTCCGACGGCTCCATCCAGATTATCGACCTCGACGGCCAGCGGATAATATCTATCGACAATCAGAAAAAAACGTACTCCGTCGCCACCTTCGAAGAAATCAAAGCCGCGATGGAAAAAGCCCGCCGGGACGCCGAGGCCAAAATGCAGCAAGAAAAGGCGGGAAAACCCGCCGCCCAGGCTCAGGACGCTCAGCTTCAGGTGACTCCGAAAATCACCATCCTGCCCGGTAGCGACACTCGCGTCATCCTCGGGCAACCCACCAACGAAACCAGAGTCAAAATGGATATGGAGATGCAAGCGCAGAACAACGGACAAGCGCCGCCGCCATCGACGCCCGGTCAGCCCAACAGCGTGACGTTCACCATGACCATGGACACTTATGTCGCTCCCAACGTCGCGGGCTATCAGGAAATCGGTGAGTTCTACAAGAAAATGGCCAAAGACGTGAACTGGGTTCCGCCCTCCAACATCCATGTCGATCCACGCATGACGCAGGGAATGAGCGAACTGCAGAAAAATTCCGCTGCGCTAAAAGGTCTACCGCTGCTTTCCTACATCAGCATGGGAATTCCGCCGCAGCCCGGCACCAATCCGAACGCGTCGCAGGCTTCTTCGAACACATCGTCAAACGACAGTTCCAGGTCGACCGATTCCGGCAGTTCCATCCCAACCAGTAGCTCCGACGCGGTTGTCAAAGGCCTTGGCTCCCTGTTCGGCAACAAAAAGAAGAAACAACAAGACGACAACGCGAAAGCAGGCACCCCCGCCCCGCCGCCAAACCCAAATCCCGATCCCAACGCCCTGATGGAAATGACCACCCAGGTGTCGTCGTTTTCAGACTCGCCGCTCGACGCAAGCCTCTTCGAAATCCCGGCGGGCTTCGCCCAAGTCCAAGCGAACCCAGACCAAATCCTTGTCACCCCGGCCCAAACACGACCCCGCTAACTCCCCACCGGGACGATGTTGGCTTTGGCCAAGGCCCAGAAGGCGCGAAGCGTCAACGTCGATCCTTTGCTTAGAGGATATAGGGGCGTCAGGCGCGAATAGTAAATTTCATAAGCCTAAAGCATAGGAAACAAAGTCGTTTGCTGCCGCGTTCTTGCCTCCGGCGTGGCTATCCTCCCAAAACCATTGGCGTCCCAAAGTTCCAGAAACTTCGCAATCGTCGCGGGGCCGTGTCCTTGGAAGTGATTGTTCGCGTACGCGTAGATCAATACGCCGCGTTTCATGATTTGATAGCAGAAATGGACCCAACTGTGCAGTTCGGAAGTGCGATCAACGACTGCCTTATCCCACGCCATGGTCTGCGCTTCGATCACTTTCCTGTCGCCAAGCCAGCGGATGTAGGTCCAGTCCGCTGTGATCGGGTCAAAATCCAGTTCTGCCGGATTCGGCATCCAAGATCGGTCTTGGAGAACCAGTGCGATCTGGCGATCCCGTAAGAGATTCGCGAACTCGGCGTCGAGCCACGGTCGATTGCGAATTTCAATTCCAAATTTGTGTTTAGCTGGCAGCTTTTTCAAGAACGGAATCAGCCTGTCGGTGAACGCGTGCCGATCTGGAACGATGCTACGGCTGAAAAACGGAAACTGAAAAATGATGGGTCCAAGCTTTTCGCCCAGGATATCCATTGTTTCCAGGAACTCCGCAATTTCGGCATCGCAGTCCACCAGCACCCTGTCGTGCGTGATCGTCTGAGGAACTTTGACCGAGAATACGAAGCCCTCGGGCGTTCGAGCATTCCAGTTTTCAACCGTGCGAGCAGTGGGACATGCGTAGAAAGTCGAGTCAACCTCGACAGTGTGAAATCGTTCGGCATAGAACTGGAGGTAGTCGGACGGCTTCATGCCTCGCGGATAGAACGAGCCGTTCCAGCCGGAGGCTGTGAAAGATGAGGTCCCGAGAAGGATAGGAGCGTGGCTCACGGCAGAGAGTATACCGAAGGCCCCATCAATATCGCGCAAGACTCCGGTAATTCGTCGTGCTCTCCGTTTTCGATCAGATATAACGCGTATGCACAGGAAGCAGGCCCCAGGAGCATCACAATCAAGCCGAGAAATGCTACCGTTGTCACCATCGTTGGCTCCGGTCCCAAAGTCACGTCCAATCGATTCGGTTTAATCCTAGCCGAGCGACGATTTGACAGGTTTTTTGATCAAAGACGAAATATTCGCCCGGAGATGGCCGTAGAGACCGGCAATCTGCTCTTCCTCAGCGGTATGCTTCCTGCCATCGGACACGAGCCGAAGTTCGTCGGCCGTCTCGGGAAAGAACTGGATGCGAACGCAGGTAGAGAGGCGGTCCGCATTGCCGCTCTGAATGTTTTGTCAGCGGCAAGGCAGAAGCTGGGCTCGCTCGATAAAGTAACCCGCGTTGTGCGACTATGCGTCTATCTTGCAACGGATGGAGACTTCTTCGATCAACCAAAAGTTGCCGACGCTGCCTCCGAGCTATTCCGCGATGTTTTTGGAGAAAGACAAAACGTCAGTCCGTATGGTGTTAGGCGTGGCAAGTCTTCCTCTGGGCATGCCCGTGGCGTTTGAAGTCATCCTGGAAGTCGAGGCTTGAGCAGGCGGGTCTCCCCGCCTCTGCGTTGACTATGGCGAAACGAAACTCAGCATGGAACAGGACCCGTGTTTCAAACAAACTCGGCATTGAGTACCCGATCATCCAGGGGCCGCTTGGAGGCTTTTCCTCGCAGCGCCTTACCGCCGCTGTATCAAACTTCGGGGGTCTGGGTTCTTTCGGCGCGCATGGCCTGGCTCCGTCGGCGATTCAGGAGGCTGTCGCCGAGATCCGTTCTTTGACCACTAAACCTTTCGCCATGAACCTCTGGGTTTCGATGGAAGATGAGGGTGCAGCAACGTCCGATGCCGAAGCCTTCGAACGCGCGCTCTCTCATCTAGCTCCGTATCTTGAGGCGGTCGGTGCGAGCAAGCCGCAGTTCTCACCATACAAGCCGCTTCGCTTCGAAGATCAGGTGCGCGTTCTGCTCGATGCTAAGGTGCCTGCCTTCTCGTTCATCTACGGCATTCCGCCGAAGGAGATTCTCGAAGAGTGTCATCGACAGGGCATCCTCACGATCGGCACCGCGACGACACGGGACGAGGCCATCGCCCTGGAGGAAGCCGGTGTCGATGTGGTTGTGGCGTCCGGATTCGAGGCCGGCGGACATCGCGGATCGTTCCTGCGCTCCTCGGAGGATTCCCTCACAGGCACAATCTCTCTGGTACCGCAGATCGTGGATGCCGTGGGGGTACCGGTCGTAGCAGCTGGAGGAATGGCGGACGCCCGCGGCATCGCTGCAGCTTTCGCGCTCGGCGCCCAAGGTGTGCAGATGGGGACGGTCTTTCTTGCCTGCGAAGAGTCTGGAGCAACCACGTTGCATCGGGAGGCGATCCTGAGCGGAAAGGCGAGCCGAACTTCGCTTACACGTGGGTTCACCGGACGCCTGGCACGCGGCATCCACAATCAACTTCTGGAAGAGATGAACCGGCCCGGTGTTGCCATCCTCCCGTACCCGCTGCAACGGGCTCTCATGCGGAACCTCGCCGTGCCAGCGCAGCAGGCCGGACGGAGCGATTTCCTAGCCTTATGGGCCGGCCAAAGTGCTGGAATTGCCCAATATCCAGACGTAGCAACGCTTTTGCAATCGCTCGTCAATGGAGTAGCGGAGAAACTTGCCTGATGCTCGGATGGTCAACACCCACCGGGCTATGGATCGTGAGCTTGTGGTTCGTAATGGATTCCCGAGACTACTCCCGGGCTAACCGCTAATAATTTGCCCAGAACGAACGGACCAAGACTGGCCGCCTGAGAATTTTCGGATCAAGCGATCAAGTGCTGAATTGCGCCGGCTGCGGATTCAATCTGTCAACCGCGCGTTTGCTCTGACCCTTACCGTCGTAATGGGCATCGACCTAACTGGCCGACCACTCCAGTTGCACGGTCTTGGAGAACTTCTTCCCGCAACTCTGACAGATCGCTTCGTAGGAGCTTTCGTCGTCGTTCCAGCGAGCCGCTTCAGGCGGATTGTCCGTGCCGCAGAAGGGACACTCTAAGAGTCGTTCCTGGGTTTCCATCGGGCACCTCCACAACTTAGATGATGAGGAGGCCGGAATGGCTGGGACAAAGTGGGAATATGGGGCGGCCTGGCTTGACGTTCTCGCCGTTGAGGCCGGGGACTTTCTGGCATACATCTGGCCTACTCGGCGGCGAATTGCTGGAACGATTAGAATCTATAACCCATGAAATCTGTAAGTTGCAGACTTCAAAGGGAACTTATGCTCTGGAATGAACACTTTCAAAAAAAGAACCAGTGAGGTAAGATATCAAAGAAGTTAACAATATTGGCGATTTGCGTTCCCGGTCCTATGCGCCGCCAGTCGCTCTGTGCCTGCCGCCCAGCCGTCGCCACCTCGCTACCTGCTCGCGCAAGGTATTCAAGCTGTTGGTCATGCGGTCCGCCTCTATGTTTACCAGTGCGTATTGCTCCCCAGCCGAAACAGGACTTTCCGTCAGCCGCCGGTGATCTTCGCGCAGGTCCGGGCACTTCTCGATCGAGGCCCGCGCATGCCGCAGCTCGGCTGTAAGCCCTTCCAGCATCGTGTTCACGTCGCGGGCAAAGACCCGGAATTCGTCCCGGACCGCCGGCCGCCCCGGCAGGGTCCCAGCTTCTATAGACAATACGGCATCCATAAATCGATGCGAACTCGCCAGCATTCCCGTCAACAGCATAAGCTGCTCGGCGCGCGTTCCGGGCTCCGCTTGCATGCGATCCACAGAGGCTGCCGCGTTGGTTCGGGCCAGCCGCGACGCCAGCCGCAACTTGTCCAAGTCCGCCGTGCTGGCTCCTTCCTTTCCCGTCAGCACCTCCAGCACCTTCAAGAAATAGACGCGGTAGGAATCCAGGAGCCGCGCCATCATCTCGCCTGCCTGCGTGCGCTCCCAGGTCGGCCAAACGGCGTAAGCCACCAGCGCCAGTGTCCCTCCCATGATGGTGTTGAGGCCGCGCGGCAGAATCACGGTTTTGGGCGACACTCCGGTAATGGCAATGAGCAGAACGACCAGCGCGCTCACCGCCACGCCAAAGATGCCGTAATTCGCCGGACCAATCCAGCGCAGCAAGAAAACGAACGCTCCGATCAATACAACTTCCAAGCCGATTCCTGCCGGAAGAAAGTAGAACATGGCGGTCGCCAGCAACAGGCCGCCAATCGTGCCCGCGATCCGCAGCAGTCCCCGCGTGAAGGTCACGGTGAACTCCGGCTTCAGCACCAGTGCGGTAGTCATCGGAAGCCAGTATGCTCTCGGGGTTTCCAGGCTGCGCGACATGGTCTCGGCAATGGCCACTGCGGCGGCCATGCGAATCGCATGGCGGCACACCGCGGAGTACAAACTCAAGTTTGCTACCACGCGCGCCAAATCGTCGGTGACGCGCAGGCGCGACGGACGGGCCCTCTCCCGCTGCTCGGTGGCCACCAATCCGGCCGGAGTAATGTCGCCCGCGAGCTGGATCGCCGCGCGAAGTTGTCCTGCAAGCGCATCCATCTGACGCCGAGCGTCGCGTACAACAGCCGCAAGAAACGTTCGCTCCAGGCTTTCGTGCGTTTCGCGCAGCGCTTCGGTTGCGGTGTGGATTTCGTTCGCCCAGGATTCGTCCATGGTCAGCGGGGCGTTGCGCGTAAGAGACTCGCCGATCGCCGTCATTACGCGTCCGGCGGATTCCAGAAAGTGTTCCAGCATTTCTGCGGACGCAAATCCGAATTTCTCGCGCCGCATGCGTCGAAGCAGTCTACCTAGTGTCAACAACCGCAATCGCATGCGCTCTGCCTGGCTCAGAAGCGAGCGGATTCTCTCGCTCTCGATGCTGTGGTCCGACGCCCGCCCGGCCATCGCCGCGAACGCTTGCGTGCTGGTCTCGGCCGGCGGGGGCGCCTTCATCAGTTGCGCAGGGAAAGACGCCGCCTTTCCCAGCGTCAAATACAAATTTGCCAGCGCGCGGCGTTCCGGCTCGTACTGGCGCACCGGCCACAGTGCCAGCGACAACAGCATCTGCATCAAGCCGCCGGCGAATGCCAACGCTCCGGCTTGCAGCGCTCGCTCTGGCGTCAGCGTCTGTGCCGAATAAATAATCAAGACAACCAGGCTGATCACGCCCAGGCTCTCGCCCGTGGCTCCCAGCGTGATGGCCATCCCGGAACCGAATGCCCAGACGGTTATCAGAGGTACGGCCTCAACGTTGTGGTGCCCCGCGAGACCTCCAGCCATTACAGCGATGGCGCACAACGCGCTGGACGCCAGCATGCGTCGCGCTCGCTGCCTATAGGGATCGCTGCTGTCCGAGTACGACACATTCAGCGCACCGCTGGCCACCGCGAGTCCGCCCAGCGGCATGCCAATGGCAATGCCCACAGCCAGGGGGATGGCGACTCCCATCGCGTTTCGAAGCGCGACCCACGGCTGCATCTTGGTCTTGTCCACGTGAAGAACGCCGCGCCAAAAGGTCTGCCACTTGTTGAGTTGGGGAGCTTCGATCGGCTTTGTTTCGCTTGGGGCTGGTACGCTTTGCGCGTCGTTTCGCGCATCGATCGCATTTTGCGAAGGAGCAACTTCGCTTGCGACCACTGGTTTCTTATCCGCGGCGGTCGAAGCGCGACGAGCGTCCCTGTCATTCTGCCCGTGATCGTTTCTAGGCTCTTCGTCCCGTTCCATTTGCATTTCAGGATAATCGACACGGCAGGTCTGCGTCATTGCCCGTCATGCTTTGCTGCGCGAGTCGCAACTGTACCTTTATCAAAGGGCCGAGCATCTCACTAGAAAATCCACGGAGGAGCCGCATTATGGAAAAACGTCGACTTGGAAAAAACGGTCCGCTTGTCTCGGCGCTGGGACTTGGCTGTATGGGCATGTCCGAATTTTATGGCGCTCGCGACGACTCCGAATCGATCGAAACCATTCACCGCTCCATCGAATTGGGTATGACGTTCCTTGACACCGCGGATGTCTACGGCTACGGCGACAACGAAGTGCTGGTGGGCAAGGCGATTCGCGGCAATCGCAACAAGATTTTCCTGGCCACGAAATTTGGAATCGTGCGGGACAAAGCCAATCCCCATGTGCGCGGCGTCAGCGGCAAACCGGAATACGTGCGCGACAGTTGCGACGCCAGTCTCAAGCGGTTGGGCGTTGACACGATTGATCTGTATTACCAGCATCGCGTTGATCCAAGCACACCGATCGAAGAAACCGTAGGTGCGATGGCGGATCTCGTGCGCGCCGGCAAGATTCATCACATCGGACTCTCGGAAGCGGGGCCTGCAACGGTTCGCCGAGCGGCGGCCGTGCATCCGATCGCCGCATTGCAGACAGAGTATTCGCTGTGGACTCGCGATCCCGAGGACGAGGTTTTGCCCACGACCCGCGAGTTGGGAATCGCTTTTGTTGCGTACAGTCCCTTGGGGCGCGGATTTCTGACCGGGCAGTTCAAGCGCTTCGAGGATTTCGCGCCCGACGATTACCGGAGACTTTCGCCGCGCTTCCAGGGAGAAAACTTTCAGAAGAATCTCGACCTCGTGGCGCGTGTCGAAGACATCGCGAAAGAAAAAGAGTGCACGCCGAGCCAGCTTGCGCTCGCCTGGCTCCTGGCGCAGGGTGAAGACATTATTCCGATTCCAGGGACCAAGCGCCGCAAGTATCTTGAGGAGAACGCGGGGGGAATGAGCGTCACGCTTACCGCGGATGATCTGCGGCGGATTGATGAGGTCGCTCCGCATGGCGCGGCGTCCGGGGCGCGATATCCGGAGCACATGATGGCATTGATCAACGGGTGAGGATGGGGACGGCACGCGAAGAGTGCGCGGTTTTGTGAAATGCGTTTCTGACGGATGACCTACGACTTGCTAGGGTTTCGGGAGTGGCGCGGTTTCAGGGGACACAGACAAGAGTGTCTGCGTTACTTATGAACGCGCTTGAGAATTGGTTTTGCTCAACGGCAATTTGGCAGCGTGTGACGCAGAGTAAGTTGCTGCCGTGGATCGTTTCGGGCTCGACGCTAGGGGATCACGTTCTGGAACTTGGATCCGGCCACGGCGCGGGTACGCCGGAATTGCGCCGGCTCGCACCGCGGGTCACCAGCCTGGACTACAACCACACGTTCGCCGCACATCTCGCCGCTCGGAACATGAGCGCCAACGGCAGCGTTTTACAGGGCGACGCCTCTGTCCTGCCATTCGCGGAAAAGAAATTTTCTTCGGTGATCGCCATTCTGATGCTGCATCACTTGCGTTCCAGTGAACAGCAGGAGCGCGCATTTCGCGAAGTTTTTCGCGTGCTGAGGCCGGCAGGTGTTTTCTTCGCTTTTGAAATACAAGACGGGTGGTTCAACCGCGCGATTCACCGCAACAGCACCTTCGTTCCGGTACGGCCGGCGGCTATACCTGAGCAGCTCAACGCAACTGGTTTCTCGAAAGTGAGCGTTGATTCAAGGCGCGGTGGTTTTCGGGTTCAGGCGTTCAAACTCGTTTAAAGAGCCAATACCAGGGGACTTTCCTAAGGGGCTAACGAGCTGCGCAGGAACCGAGTCAGGCGGCGTCGGAGGCTTCTCTAGCGATGCAGAATTTGAGATCCTTTCCGGGGCCCCGCCGGAATCTCTGATCGGTCATCCTTGTCGGATGCCCTCAGAATGACAATTGCTCCTTTTTTGCGCCGGCAACTCCACTTTTGCATCCGGCGAAACAGACGTAGAGTGAGTGCATGGGAAATCGCACACGCCGTAAGCTTCCTCCCGGACCATCGCCGGAATCGTGGACTGCTAGCTTCAAGAGTTACAGCCGCGATCCGTTGAGCTTTATGCCGCAGTTGGTGCGCGATTACGGCGACATCGTGACGATGCGTTATTACAACTTCCGCGTTTATTTCATTAGCCATCCGGATTTCATCGAGCAGGTGCTGGTGGCGCACAACCGTAAATTCATCAAAGGGCGGATTCTACGGAAGAATCGAAGACTGTTCGGGGATGGATTGCTGACCAGCGAAGGAGATTTCTGGTTGCGGCAGCGTCGATTGGCGCAGCCGGCATTTCACCGGGCGCGCATCGCCTCGTACGCGGATACGATGGTGAAGTACGCGGACCGGCTGCTGGCGGAGTGGAAGGACGGGGAACAGCGCGACATTCACGCGGAAATGATGCGGTTGACGCTGCAGATCGTGGCGAAGACGCTGTTTGACGCGGATGTGGACGACGACGCCAAGGAGGTTGGCCGTGCGCTCGCGGCGTTGATGGAGTTGAACTCCGATTTTCGCAAACTGATACTGACGCCGACGTGGCTGCCAACACCGCGGAATATCCGCGCGGCAGTTGCCATTCGACGCTTAGACAAGATTATTTTCCGATTTATCGCGGAGCGGCGGACGTCCGGCAAAGATGCGGGCGATCTGCTATCAATGCTGCTCGCGGCGCGGGACGAAGATGGATCCCGGATGACCGATCGGCAATTGCGCGATGAGGCCATCACGATTTTTCTGGCGGGGCATGAAACGACGGCAAATGCACTTTCGTGGACGTGGATGTTGTTGTCGCAGAATCCCGCCGTTGAGACAAAGCTACACGCCGAGTTGGATGCCGTGTTGGCCGGCCGCACGCCTTCGCTGGATGATTTGCCGAAACTACGCTATACCGGCCACGTGATCACGGAATCGATGCGGCTGTACCCGCCCGCTTGGGGAATGGCTCGGGTTGCTATCGAGGACGTCGAGATTGGCGGGTACTCGATCCCGAAAGGATGCGGCGTATCGCTGGCGCAGTGGGTGGTGCACCGCGACCCGCGATGGTTCGATGCACCCGAGGAGTTTTGTCCGGAACGGTGGGAAGGCGATTTGATGAAGCGGCTGCCGCGGTTTGCGTATTTTCCGTTTGGCGGCGGACCGAGGCAGTGCATCGGGAATAATTTTGCGGTGATGGAAGCGACGTTGCTGCTGGCGACGATTGCGCAGAGATTTCGGATACGGTTGGTGCCGGGACATCCGGTGGTGCCGATGCCGTCGATTACCTTGCGGCCACGGTATGGGATTCGAGGGAAGTTGGAGGCGCGGGCGGAAGAGCGGTTTGGGGATGGAGATGCAAGTGCGGACCGCGTTGTTGCGGATTGATGGATACGGAGAACATTTTCGGCGCGTAGGATCGGCCCGGGCAAGTTGGGGCACAGCGGTCTGGGCCCCTACACGTGCTGATCATGATGGATGTGCGGCAAGATTATTTGTTATTTGGAGGGGAGCAGCGGGCCGACTTCGGCGCGGGTGCGCATTACCCGGAGGATGGAGTCGCGGGTGATCATGCCGATGATGTGGGCGCCGCTATTGTCGCCATTTTCGCCGCCGCTAACGACCGGCATCTGATTGATGTCGGCGGCGAGCAGGCGCTCGAGCAGGCCGAGCAGCGGCTCTTCGGGCTTGGCCCAGAGGATCTTGTCGCGCGGAATCATCACCGCTTGAACCGACATGTTGGCCCACTCATCGCGTGGTACGGAATTGAGCGTGTGGACATTCATCATGCCGACCAGGCGATCGTCGGTGACGACCAGATGGCAACGGCGGCCAGTGCGTAAAACTTCCTGGCTGTAGTCCTCGAGCGAAATATCCCGCGGAACCATGGGGACTTCCTGGCTCATCACGTCGGCCGCGTGGAGCCCTGATAGCGTTTCGCGGACAACGATTTGGGCGACGCTTTCCTGCGCGGCGTTCAAAAGAAACCATCCGATAAACGCGTACCACAGCCCGGCTTGCCATTGGCCTGTGCTTAGCGCGTAACCCGCTCCGAAGACAATCATTCCATAGGCGACCAGCTTGCCGCTGGTGCCAGCCATCTTTGTCGCGCGTGTGAAATCTTTTGTGACGCCCCAAACGATGGCGCGAAAGATCCGGCCTCCATCGAGCGGGAATCCGGGAAGCAGGTTAAAGACTGCGAGGAGCACATTGATACCAGCGAGCCATAGCGCAAGGGCGCCGGTCATCGTTCCGTACGGGAAAAACAGCGTGAGCACGTAGAAAACTCCGCCAAGAAACAGGCTGGCGATCGGGCCGGCGATGGCGATGTTAAATTCCTGAATGGCCTTCGTTGGATCCTGCGTTATTCGCGCCACACCGCCAAATACGAACAGCGTGATGGACTCGACGCGGATTTTGTACACCCGGGCTACCATGCTGTGCGAAAGCTCGTGAAAGATAATCGAAGCGAAAAAAAGCAGGCTAGTCAGCACACCGACTGACCAATGCTGGGTGGAAGTCCACTGGGGATGCTGCTGCGTGAATTGCGCGCCCAGCGACATGGTGATCAGAACGAAGATAATTACCCAGCTTGCGTGCACATAGATGGGAATGCCGAGAATGCGGCCGATGCACAGGCTTGATCCAGGACTCATGTTCGCTCAGGTTTTAGCCTAGCACAGAGTGGTAGCGGCCCACGGCCAGGAGTTGTGGGCGGCTGTGTTGCGCGGGCTACATTTGTGTGTTGCGGGCCACACGTGCAGGGCCCCCGAGGGTTTGGTAAGGCTAATCGTTTCAATTAGATAACCTTGGTGCTTGGAGTGCCATTCCCTTGATTGCCCGATAGGGAGGCACCCATGATCGCTCTGCTGGATATCACGACACTTACTCTGGCTACGCTTTTTGCGCTGGCTGCGGCTACGGGATTTCATTGGCTGCTATTGCGAGCGGCGTTGCACCTGATGCGGCCGGCTACGGCGCGGCCAGCCGTGGTGCGAACCGAATTGGCGCATGGGACGGCGCGGTTGACGCGGGCGTTTGCTGGGCCTCGGTGAGAGTGGGCGGGGGGCACAGGTTGAAACTTGTGCGGCTCGGAAGGGACCGGCCTGCCTGAGAACCGGTTCGGATTTTCCGGATGCACTCTAGCGGCGGAAAGATTGATCTGCCGCGGGGTTGCCGGGAGAGGTCAGAAGGAGCGACATATGCTGGTGCTGAAATATTTGTTGATGATTTTGGGAGTGGGACTGTTCGGGAGCGCGGCCACGCTGGTGATTTACGATATTTATTTCTCGGCACAGCTTCGGCGATTGCTGCGGCGTGGTGCAGCGGGAGACGCGGGCGCGGCGGAAGGAACTGGCTTGCTGTCGCAACGCCCTTTCGGGCCTGTGCGTTGGGGACTGGCGAGGCAACTCGCGGTTTGGGCGATCGTGCCACTATTGCTGGCGCTGAGCATCGTGGTGATTCCCGACGGATCGGCAGGAGTGCGCATCAGCCAGATTTGGGGCGCGCGGCCCGGTACGTTGTATCCGGGCGTGCACATCGTGGTGCCGCTGATCGACACCGCGGTGTTGTACGACACGAGAGAACAGGTATATACCACGTCGGCCACGGACGCGCCGAAGTCAGGCGCTGACGTGCTGACTGTGCAAGCGCGCGAAGGCTTGAACATTGGCTTGGCGGTGAGCGTGCGTTACCGCCTGGACCCGCAACGGTTGAGCTACATCCACGAGAATCTGCCTCAGTCGGTGGGAGACGAGGTGGTGGCGCCGACAGTGGCGACGATCTACCGACAGCTGGCGCCGAACTACATCACGCGCGAAATTTTTGCCACCAAGAGGGAAGAGTTGCGGACGACGGCGGCGGCCGCGATCACGACGCGGCTGGGGTCTGACGGAATCATCGTGCGCGAGGTCCTGCTGCGCGATTTGAAGTTGCCGGAGGAATATGCGAAGGGACTGGAAGGATTGCTGCTGAAGGAGCAGGAGAACGAGCGGTTGGGAACGGATACGGAGATCAAGCAGAAAGAAGTGCGCATCGCGGAGCTGGAGGCGGAGGCGTTGAAGGCGCGCGAGGTGAAGCAGGCGGAAGCGCAAGCACAGGTTCGCGTGTTGCAAGCCAAGGCGGAATCGGACGCGATGCAGTACACGTTGCCGTTGAAGCAGAAGCAGATCGAACAGACCAAGTTGGAAGCCCAAGCGCGTAAGGAAGCCACGTTGCAGAATGCGGAAGCGGCGGCGCAGGCGAAGGTGATCGACAGCAAAGCGGAAGTGGAGCGACAGAGGAATCTGGCCGAAGCGGAGGCAAACCGGATTCGCGTGACGGCTGCGGCGGATTCGGAGCGGATGAAGTTTGAGGCCGCGGTGCTAAAGTCGAATCCGATGCTGATTCAGAAAATTATTGCGGAACGATTGTCGGACAAGCTGCAGATCATGATGGTGCCGGTGGACGGGAAGAACTTCTTTGCGAACGATGTGTTCCGGTCGGCGTTCTCGGGACTCGGAGCCGGATCGAGCGATGGACCGGATGATCCCGCGGCTACGGCGATTGCGGCCAAGGCGCAGAAGCAGTCGTCGCGGAGACCGTAAAAGACCAAGTGAAGGTGTAACGAAGTAATGAGGTAAGGACGAGAACGGGAAGGCGGCGTGACACGCGTCGTTGCCGACGATGCGTGCCGCGCCGCTTATCCTATTGGTGAGCGCTGCGGTGCGCGACTACTGCATCTTCACTTTGGGATATGGGGGTCTTGGTGGAAGCCCTTGGTAATTTTTAAGCGCTTCGTTGGCCAGTTCGATGGCTTTTTCGAGTTGCGGATCGTGTCCGCTGATTACCAGATCGGGGCGTTGGGGAACAACGTAGTCAGGATCCACACCGTGATCTTCCACAACCCACTCGCCGCCGTTGTCGGTGCTCCAGAAACCGAAGCCGGGAGCGGTGACGCCTCCTCCGTCGCGTAGCGGCTGGATGTTACCGATTCCAACAAGCCCGCCCCAAGTGCGCTCTCCCACGATAGGCCCGATTTTTTCGCGGCGGAAAAACCATGGGAAGGCGTCGCCGCCTGAGCCGGCCAGCTCGTTGACGATCATGATTTTTGGGCCGTAGATCGCGACCGGCGGCCACGGAACGTCTTTGGTGTCTCTGGCAGCCACGACCGCGAGCAGTTGGCGCTTGAGTTTTTCGGTGTAAAAGTCAGGAATCATCCCGCCGGAGTTGTCGCGCTCGTCGACGATAATGCCGTCTTTATCGAGTTGGGCGTTGAACGCTTTGTCGAACTGGATGATGCCCTCGATGGAAGTGTCGGGGACGTGCATGTAGCCGATGCGGCCACCGGTGGCTTGCTCGACGCGCTTGCGATTGTTGTCGATCCAGCTAAGATAGCGAATCCCACTTTCGTCGCCGGTCGGTTTCACGGTGATCTCCCACGCGCCATCGGCGCTGGGTCTGCTGTTCAACTTGAGAGTAACAATCTTCCCGGCGAGATTTTGGAAGTAGGCGTACACATCCTGCGAACTGGTGGCAGGTTGTCCGTTCACCGCTATGAGACAATCGCCGGTTTTCACTTTTAGGCCGGGCTCGGTGAGAGGGGAACGCGTGGCCTCGCTCCAGTTCTCACCCGGATAGATTTTTGTGATGCGATAGTAGCCTTGATCAGGTTGGAAATCGACGCCGAGCAAGCCTACGCCAATCTGGGGAGGCTTTGGCTGATCTCCTCCTCCGACGTAAGTGTGCGAGGTACTGAGTTCGGCGATCATTTCTCCGATGAGGTAATTCAGATCGCTGCGATGCGCGACCCACGGCAATAGAGCCTCGTAGCGTTTTCCGATTTGTTCCCAGTTGTGGCCGGTCATGGCCGGGTCCCAGTAGAAATCGCGCTCGATGCGCCAGGCCTCGTGAAAAATTTGTCTCCATTCCTCGCGGGGATCGATTTTTACCTGGAGGCTGGAGAGGTCAAGCTTGCCTTGGCCGACTTTCGCTTTGCCAGGTTCGGCGTCTTGGATGCCCAAGACCGGGCCGGCTTTGTAGATGACCTTGGTTCCTTCTTTGTTTACATCGTAGGCGTCGATACCGGTCAGCAGCTCTTTGTCTTCGCGTTTTTCGAGGTCGTAGACGTGAACGACGTTGCGCGGCGCGTTGTCTTGGTCGGTCCCGGCGGCCCTGGCTTCCGGCGGCTGCGCCATGTAGAAGAGCTTTCCTTTGCGGGCCGCCAAGTTGCTATAAATGCCGGAAGCAATCGGCACGGGAACGACGCGGGTTTCGATCCCCGCTAGATCGACCTTCGTAGGTTTTGGGGCTTCTTCTTTTTTCTCGTCCTTCTTGGGTTCTTCCTTGTTGTCTTTGCCGGAGGCCTTCGCTTCGTCTTTCTTGTCGGCACCTTTTTCGTCCTTAGCATTTTTGTCCTTATCTTTGTCAGCCGCTTTTTCCTCATCACTTTGCGGGGTGAACGGCGAGGCTTCGTCGTTGGTGAGCGTCAACGCGAAGACTCCATCGGTGGTGTAGTAATTGAAGCGTTGGTCGAGCTGGCCGATGCTGGGGAAGAGGTAACGTTGCGACAGGAAGAAAATGTATTTTCCAGCGGGATCGAAAACCGGATTGGTGTCGTTATAGAAGCCGTCGGAGATTTTCGATGTCTTCCTTTGATCGAGCGAATATAAATACATTTGGCCTGCGCCGCGCCGGTCCGTCTTCGAATACGCGATCCACGCGCTGTCCGGCGCCCAACCGCCATCGGCGATGTCGGCATAGCTGCCCTGGTCGACCTGCACGGGTTTCTTTTCATCGACGTTGACCCACCAAAGTTTGTGGAGCTTGTCCCAGTACAGCAGCTTTTTGCTGTCCGGCGCCCAGACCGGACCATAGCGATAGACACCGCCGTCAGTGGTTACACGAACGTCATCGCCGCCCATTTGCGGTCTCAGATAAACTTCGTATTCTCCGGACTTATCGGACAGATAGGCGACCCATTTTCCATCCGGGGACCACGTCGGATTGAGTTCATGCACGCTCGAATTGTCGGTGGTGAGCGTGCGGATGCTGCCGTGTTCGGCTGGCACGGTGAAAATGTTGCCTCGCGCTTCGAGTACAGCCCGCGCGCCCGACGGAGAGAGTCCGAAGCTTCCGATGTTTTGCGCGACGTTCTTGAATTCTGGCCGTGCTTCCAGATCTTCTGCGTGCACCTCGATCGGAATGTTCCGGGATGTTCCGTCTTGAAGGCTCAATTCATAGAGCAAGCCACCGTTTTCGTACACGATGGCATCCGGCCCAAGGCTAGGCCACTTGATGTCGTACTCCTTGTAGTCAGTAAGTTTCTTGGTCTGCTTGGTCCCGAGATCGTAGGCGAACAGGTTCATCACGCCTTCGCGATCGCTGATGAAATAAATGGTGCTCCCGTGCCACATGGGAAATAAGTCCATACCCTTCGATTTGGGCAGTTCTTCGTAGGTGTTTTTTTTCAAATCGTAGATAGCGATCGGCAGGCTCCAACCCCCGTGATAGCGCTTCCACGTGCGGTTTTCCTGCGACGTTTCCAGGTAGGCGATCTTGTTCCCGTCAGGGGAGAAGCTGGTCAGGTCTCCTCGTGGCACCGGCAGCACTTGGGGGAGGCCTCCTTGCGCGGAAATCAGGAACAGCCTGGTGGTTCGCTTCGGCGGTGCGGTGATGCGGTCCGACCGGAACAATATATTTTTGCCGTCGGGCGTCCAGCCGAGCACGATATCGTTGGAAGGATGAAATGTCAGTCGCTTGGGTTCGCCGCCGCTGGCCGGGATTAGATAGACGTCGGGGTTACCGTCGTAGGCGGCGGTGAAGGCGATCCACTTTCCGTCCGGCGAGAATTTCGGATAGAGCCTTTCGCCGGGGCCGGAGGTCAGCCGGTGCGCGCCGCCACCCTGGCGGGAAGCCAGCCACAGATCACCGGCATAAGAAAACACCACGGAATCTTTCGAGATGTCCGCGTAGCGCAAGAGTTTCGTAGACCCGGCCGGCGGTTGCTCGGGCACCGCGGCGGTTTCCCCCGCCATCGCCGGATGGACACAAAACAACAGCAAAAGGAAAATTGAAGCACAAGCGCCTGCTCGAAGACGCAGCTTGGTCATTTGCTCTCCCAACGATGAATCGCTCATTTGCTTGATCGCTAGACAGAAAAACTACGCCAACCCGGTATGCCACTCCAGTAAAGACGTTTTTTGTTCGAAATAGTTTCCTGAAAAGTGAAATCCTGAAGCCCGCATGCCGCTTTTGGAAGCCCGAATATCATCGACCCTGCTGCCGTTGCCTGCCAAGTAAAATATTTGTCTATCCCTACAGCGCCGAGTCGTCGGCCTGGTGGCCGGCTGTTGTTGCCAAAGTAGGGAAGCGCGTGGCAGGGCTTTTGTCGCGACGCCTATCAGGATATGCTTTCAGTTTGAACGTGAACAAAGACTCCAAACAGCTAAACAATTTCAACGCGCTGCCCGAAGGCAAGGTCTGCGACGACGGGCGGCGGGCGCGCGGTAGGTCAGGTGCGCTGACGGTGCCATCGTCGACTGGGCTTCGCGGAGCGTCTCGATGAGCTTGCGGACCAAACTGTTTCTGGTCTTCGTGTTTACCGTTCTTGGCTCGGTTTCCATCGTGGCCTATGGCGTGGCGCGGTACGCTCGCGCGACTTTCGAAGAAATGGATCGGGAGCGCACCGAAGCCATCGTTGGGCAGTTCAACAAAGAGTTTGTGCAGCGTGAAGATGAGATTGCACAGCAGGTCAAGAATATTGCGGATGCGGATGTTACCCTGCGCGTGGCCATCGATCTGGCGCGGCCCAATGCGGACCAATCGCTCTACGTTCACGATGCCAGCGGAGCGGCGCAAGATCACCAATTGGACTTCGTTGAGCTTGCGGGTTGGGACGGAACGATCATTTCGTCGGCGCAGTACCCGTCGCGGGTTGGCTATAAGAATACTTGGGTGACCGCAACAAAGGACTGGAACTCGACGGCGGCTTTTTTGAAGAGAGAAGAGCTTCCGGACAGCGCCGCGCTCTCGTTGACCGCCGTGCGCTCAGTTTCCGGGGGCAACGACAAGAGTCTTTATATTATCGGCGGGCGCCGGCTGGACCAGAATTTTCTATCGACGCTGGTATTGCCTTCCGGGATGCGCGCGTTATTGTATCTCAACCTCGACCCCGGATTTAGTCCCGCGGCCCTTTTGGGCGTAGTGAAAGAGGGCGTCGAGCAACCGGAGCTTCTGCAACCCCTGATCGACCAAATTCGGAAACAGCCGCAATCCTTGGTTCGCACCATCAACTGGAATTCGGACGCGGCCTCGGCAGAGACGTTTCACGCCATGCCGCTGCCCGGACGCAACAACGAACTGCTCGGCGTGCTCTTGGTTGGCAGCTCACGCAGGCAATTGGTGCTGCTGACCAACCGCATCGTGATGACCTCGGCAGCGGTTGCGGCTGGGGCGTTGCTGGTCGGTTTGCTCGTGAGCTTCTGGGTTTCCGCGCGAATTACGCGCCCTGTGAGGGAGCTAGCCGATGGCTCACGGGAAGTGGCTGCGGGGCGGTGGGACACGCGGATCGACGTGCGCGGACTCGACGAGATCGGCCAACTGGGCATCGCGTTCAACGACATGACTCGGACGCTGGCGATTCAGCGTGATCGCTTGCTTCAAACCGAACGCGTGGCGGCTTGGCGTGAACTCGCGCGGCGGCTGGCGCATGAGTTGCGCAACCCGCTGTTTCCCTTGCAAATTACAGTCGAGAATCTGCAGCGCGCGAAGCAGCTGGACGCGAAACAGTTTTTGGAAGTGTTCAACGAATCGACGGCGACGCTGAAGGTCGAGCTAGCCAATCTCAATGCCATCGTGGGGCGCTTCAGCGATTTTTCGAAAATGCAGGTCCCGCAATTCGTTCGCTTGGACGTAAATGAGGCCTTGCGCAATATTATCCGTTTGTTCGAACCACAATTTAACGTAGTCGGTAAGCCTGCAATCACCGCGGAATATGCCCTTGCCGAATCGTTGCCGGAAATTGATGCCGACCCCGTACTCCTCCATCGCGCATTCCAGAATCTGGTGCTGAACGCGCTGGACGTCATGCCCGTGGGCGGCACGCTCACCCTTCGGACCGGCGAGCGCGGTGCGAATGTTTTGATCGAAGTCTCCGATTCCGGCGAAGGTCTCACCCCCGAAGAGTGCGCGCGGCTTTTCACGCCGTATTACACGACCAAGCAGCAAGGCACAGGTTTGGGGCTCGCGATCGTGCAATCCATCATCAGCGATCATCACGGCACGATTGGTGTCTCGAGCGAACAGGGGCACGGGACGACTTTCCGCATCGAATTGCCGAAGCGTCAGGCCAACGCTACAGTCGCTCACGATAACGAGCCGGCCGCGCCCAGAGATTCGAAAGAAACAGACAAGGACAAGGACGTTCCTCCGACATTTGCTGCGGCTTCTGACTGACACGACGCCTGACGCTTGACGAACAAACCTTCGACACAAAGGACGGACGCTTGCCGCGCAAAGCCCACCTTCTGCTGGTTGACGATGATCCAAGCACGCTGGCCTCCCTTTCTCGCGCGTTCCGCCTGGCGGGTCACGAAGCAACGGTTTGCGACAACGCGTCGCGGGCGCTGGACCTGGTTCGCAACGAAGCGTTCGACCTCATCCTGTCCGATGTCGTCATGCCCGGTAAAAATGGAATCGAGTTCCTCGAAGATCTGAAAAAAGCCGGCGTGAAAATCCCCATCGTCCTGATTTCTGGAGAGGCGAACATTGAGATGGCCGTCCAAGCGACCAGGCTGGGCGCGATGGATTTCCTTGAGAAACCTCTCTCTACCGACAAACTGCTCGTGACGCTGGAAAATGCCATGAGGCTGTCGCGCTTGCAGGAGGAAAATCGGCAGCTGCGCGATCGCTTGGGAAAGCACGAACTCGTTGGTTCCAGTCCGGCGATGACGAAACTGCTGGCGCAGGTCGATCGCGTAGCGGCCAGCGTAACGCGCGTATGCATCCTCGGTGAAACCGGCACCGGCAAGGAGCTGGTCGCTCGCGCAATCCACGAAAAGTCGGCGCGGCACGAAAATGCGTTCGTGACGCTGAACTGTGCGGCCGTGCCTGCCGAACTCATCGAGTCCGAGCTTTTCGGTCACGAAAAGGGCGCGTTCACTGGTGCCGCCGCCAAGCACCTGGGAAAATTCGAACAAGCCGACGGCGGCACCTTGTTCCTGGACGAGATCGGCGACATGCCGATAGCGATGCAAGCCAAGTTGCTCCGTGTCCTGGAAGAAGGCGAAGTCGAGCGCGTCGGCGGCGAGAGGCCGATCCAAGTGAATGTGCGCGTGGTTGTTGCTACGCATCGCAATCTGGAAGAGCTGGTGAAGCAGAACACGTTTCGGCGCGACCTGTTTCACAGGATTTATGTCTTTCCGCTGCAGCTACCGCCGTTGCGCGAGCGCCTGGAAGATTTCCCGTTGTTGGTCGAGCATTTTGCGCGGCAGGTGGCGGCGCAGAACGGCTGGAAACAGAAAGTCTTCGCCAAGGATGCCATTGACGAACTGAGGCGGTATAGCTGGCCAGGCAACATTCGCGAACTACGCAACGTGGTCGAGCGACTGGTGCTTCTGGCGGGCGAAGAGCCGGTCGCCGCGGCCGACGTGCGTTTGGTCTTGCCTTCCTCACACGGACCTTCGGGCTCGACAGAGGGTGGCTCGGCAAGGGGAACACTTGCGGAGCGGACCGAACAGTTCGAAAGGGAAGTGCTGCTAGTGGAAATTCACCGCCAGAATTTTCATATGACAAATGTGGCGCGCGCGATGGGGTTGGAACGCAGCCATCTTTACAAAAAGTGCCAGCAACTTGGGATTGATTTGCAGTCCATTCGCAAGCCGGAATAGTACGCCTCCTGCCTCGACGCGTCCGCGCCTCTGAGCTTCCCTCTGAACAGGGCAGTCACGCAAATTCGCTAAGCTACTGAAAACAGGGGACACTTTGTGCTTGACACGAAATCGCTGATTGCGATATAAGATTTGCATATTGCAATAATAGGTGGTGCGCTCATGACCCTCGGCGACAAACTTCGTTCCCTGCGCGCGGTGGAAGGTTCACTGCGTGGCCTGGGCCGCCCGATGACCCAGCTCGAACTGACGCGGGCCATGAAGCGCGAGGTGGGCCGCGGCTTGAGCCAGGCCTATCTCTCGCAGATCGAAGGCGGCTCCAGGCCGCACCTGACACAGGCAACCCGCGACCTCCTGGCCCGGTTCTTCCGCGTCTACCCCGGCTTTCTGGTGGACGACCCGGAAGGATATTCGCTCAGCCTGCAATCTGACCTGCGAGCCACCGACGCGAAAGTGGATCGCTGGCTCTACGCCGGCGTGGAGGAGTTCCCGGCGGATCCTGCGCTGAGTGAAGCGCTGTTGACGATCGCCGAGGTTCCCGATTCGCGGCAAGCGCTTTTGCTCCTCGCCGAGATTCTTCGCACCCCGGGCCTTGGCGATCGGCTCGGCGAGATCTTGCCTCCCCCTCGCGTGCAGGGCAGCGGGCATCCACCGCCGTCCGGCTCCAGCTCTCTCCGGAACTAACCGGAAGTTCGCGTCTCGAATCCCGGCCGCGCACTCCTAGTGCGCTCGAGGTGCTCTATGACGTGGTCTGACTTTTATCTTTTCTGTTTCCTTGTCGGTTTCGCGTTTAGCGCGCTGACATTCCTCGCGGGCGCCGTTCATATCCACCTGCCATTCCGTCTGCATTTGCCGGCGCATGGTGGGCATGGAGGAGCGGGCAGCCACGGTGGAGCGGCAGCGAAGGGCGCCGGCAGCCGCGCAGGCAGCCACATTTCGTGGTTCAACGCCTCCACGATGATGGCATTTCTCGCCTGGTTCGGCGGCGCGGGCTACATCCTGACGCGTGCGTCGCATCTGGTGGCGCTCGTGTGCCTGGCACTGGCGGCGCTGGCCGGGCTCGTCGCGGGAATGATCGTCTACCGCTTCATGCTTAAGCTGACACGCGCCAGCGACTCGCGGATGCTTGACGCCGATTACCGCATTGAAGGCTGCGTCGGCACGCTCAGCATGCCGATTCGGGAAAAGGGAACCGGCGAAGTGATCTTTTCGCTCGGCGGCGTGCGCCGATGCGCAGGCGCGCGCAGCGAAGCTGGCGAGCTCGTTGAAAAAGGCGCGGAAGTCGTGATCGAGCGCTACGAAAAGGGAATCGCGTACGTGAAGCGCTGGGACGATTTTACGAAGTAGCTGCCGGCTCCGCGGTGGGTAAAAAGTTCCTCGGATCAGGTACCCCGCAAACGGTCCGAGCAAGTTGGTAAAAGGGAGGTCTATATGTTCGATCAAATGACGGTGCCGGTGATTGCCGGTCTCTCCGTGTTGGGTTTGCTTTTCATCATGGCGGTATTGGCCAAGTTGTTCCGGAAAGCGGGTCCGCACGAAGCGTTGATCATCTACGGCCTTCGCGGCACGCGCATCGTAAAAGGCGGCGGCACGATCATTTATCCGATGATCGAGCAATGCCGCGAACTCTCACTGGAGCTGATGTCGTTCGACGTCGCGCCCCAGCAAAGCCTGTACACCAAGCAGGGCGTCGCAGTCACGATTGAAGCGGTTGCCCAGATCAAAGTGAAATCCGATCCGGAGTCGATTCGCACCGGCGCGGAACAGTTCCTAACCAAGCGGCCCGAGCAGCGCGAAGGCTTGATTCGCCTGGTGATGGAAGGACATCTTCGCGGGATCATCGGCCAGCTCACGGTCGAGCAAATCGTGAAGGAACCGGAAATGGTTGCCGATCGCATGCGTTCCACCTGCGCCGACGACATGAACAAGATGGGGCTGGAAGTCATCAGCTTCACCTTGAAGGAAGTACGCGACAAAAACGAATACATCACCAACATGGGCCGGCCCGACATCGCGCGCATTAAGCGCGACGCGGAAGTAGCCGCCGCTGAAGCGGATCGCGACATCGCCATCAAGCGCGCCGAATCGCAACGCGCCGCAGCTGTCGCGAAGGCCCAAGCCGACCAGGAGCGCGTCGCCGCCGAAACCGCGTCGCTGACCAAGCAAGCGGAAGCGGAGCGTGACTTGGACATCAAGAAGGCCGAGTACCTGGAAGCCACCAAGCGCGCGCAAGCGCAGGCCGACAAAGCCTATGAAATCGAAAGCAACGTGCAGCAACAGCAGGTCATCCTGCAAGCCGTGCGCGTCCAGCAAGCGGAACGCGAAGCGCAAGTGAAGGTGCAAGACGCCGAAATTGCGCGCCGCGAACGCGAACTGATCGCGACCGTGCTGAAGCCGGCGGAGATCGAGCGCCAACGCATCGAGACGCTGGCCGACGCCGAGCGGCAGCGCTTGATCAAGGAAGCTGAAGGTCGCGCCTCGGCGACGCGCGCGCAGGGCGAAGCCGACGCCGAGATCATCTTCAAGAAGGGCGAGTCTGAAGCCCGGGCGATGAACATCAAGGCGGAGGCCTTCCAGGAGTACAACCAGGCCGCCGTCGTCGACAAGCTGATTACCAGCCTGCCGGAAGTCGTGCGCGCTCTCGCGGAGCCGCTCAGCAAAATCGACAAGGTCACCATCGTCTCGACCGGCAATGGCGATGCCGCCGGCGCCTACAAGCTGACCGGTGACGTTACCAAAATCGCAGCGCAAGTGCCTGCGCTGTTCGAAGCGCTCTCCGGCATGCAGATGGCCGACCTGCTCTCCAAGGTGCGGTTGATCGGCGACAATGCTCCAAAGCCGGCGCCACCATTGCCGCCAGCGCCGAGTAATTCATAACGTTCGCTTCCGCCGGGGCGGATTGGGAATCTGCCCCGGCGCTCTTTTTCTTTCGAAGATTGCCTCGGGGGGAAAGTCATGGCCGTCAGCAATGCGAAAAAGATCGCTCTCGTCTTATGGATAGTGGCCGCAGCGCTCGGCTTGTTTCTTGCCATCCACTTTTCGGGTGATGCGGTGGCGGTGCTGGAAAAATGTTTGGCAATGAGCACTGCGTATTTTGCCAGCAACTAGAGACATCGAAGAAGTTCTTGGCTTCGAGCAAACACAGAAAGGGGAATTGTCATGGGACTTTTGGAACGTGTCAGCACCTTAATTCGCGCAAACATCAACGACGCTATCGATCGCGCCGAAGATCCGGAAAAAATGATCAAGCAGGTGATTCTCGACATGGAGAATCAATACATGCAGGTCAAGACGCAAGTCGCTGTTTCCATCGCCGACCAGCACATACTCGAGAAAAAACTGAAAGAGAACGAAGACGCAGGAAGCGATTGGATGCGCAAAGCCGAACGCGCAGTCGATAAGGGGCACGACGACCTGGCCCGCGCAGCACTCGATCGGTACCACACCTCGCAGCGGCTAGCCCTGAGCTACCGCGAACAAGTCGACGATCAGAAAGCGCAGGTCGAAGCCTTGAAAGGAGCGCTGATGAAACTCGAACAAAAGCTGGACGAAGCGAAATCCAAACGCGAACTATTGCTGGCCCGTCACCGCCGCAGCGTCGCGCTGGGCAAAGCCGCCCGCGCACAAACCGCGCTAGGCGATAGCGCAAAAAGCGCCACCTTCGACCGTCTCAAAGATCGCGTAAACCAAACCGAAGCAGTCGCCAGCGCCGAGGTCGAACTAGCCGCCGACGAAGTCGCCGGTCGCCTGACGCGCATCGACCGCGACACCGATGTCGAGCGCTTGCTGCAGGACCTTAAGTCGCGCCGCCTTCTCCCCGGTTAATAACCGGGAAGGTTCGAGTTCGGAGCAAAAGGGTCGAAGCGTCAGCTCTGTGATATCCAACATTCGTCCTCGATGAGTTTGGAGCCCCTCGAGGTGAGCCATGGCTACATTCCGGAACCGGCAGAATTGCTCGCAACCAAGCTCGGTAACCAGTCAGCCGGACCCACGTCGCCCGGCCACCGACCGTTGTTGTTACAGACCGTCAACGATCTTTCGCGCCAGCGGCAACACGTCATCCAAGCCACACGGACACGTCATGTACATGATGCGCACCACATTATCCCCCTTGCGCACGAAAAGCATCGCCCCCGCGCCGTCAAACGCTTCGTCACCCAGATTGGGAATATCCGGCGCGACCGACGGCCCCAAGCGGCCCAGGGTTGCCTTGTAGAGCCGCATCTGGAGCTGCGGGGCATTATTGTCAATCGAAAACGAAAACACCGGAGCTTCGCCGGGATGCTCGGCCACGTTGCCATTTGATTCGGAATTAGCGCCGTGAAAAATAGTCTTGCCGAAATTTTCAACGTTCTCTTGCTGCGATTTGTTTAATTGATTCTTGTGCAGCGCCGAGATGTGTTTCGCAGTCAAATCCGCGGCATCGCCGCTAACGCTGTACGTACATCCGGGATTACCATTGGTCGATTCCGCACGCACCACATCCATTTTGACGGCCTGAGTGACGTCGGCCTTCGAAAGCAACGCGCATCCATCAATGCGGCTCAAGGCAGCCTGGCTCTCTCTGATTTCTTCTGGAGATCGGTTGAGGCCGAATTCCTCCGCCTTTTGATGGATGCGATGGCCGATGTACATCATCGCCGCGACGGCAATCGCACCGAACGCCACGAAGACCAGCACGACGGCGACTAGAATTTTCACCAGTGGACTGGTTTTCGTCGGCGCGACCGGCGCCGAGCTTTGCGCCGGTGCCGCGTAGACCGGTGGAGACGGCGGCGGAACCGCCGCGGCTGGTGCCGGAACGCCGGCGCTCGGCAGAGAGACCTCCCCGACACGCGTCCCGCACTTCACGCAAAAGGCCTGCCCGTCGGCCAACGGACTTCCGCAGTTTCTACAGAATCCCGGCATTTCGTTTTCCCCTTGATGTCCCGTCGATGTGGATGACTTGTGGCAGCATCCTGACAGAGACCCGGCGGCCTGGGCAAGGACTTCATCACTGGCCACCATCTCGCGGTCCCGGAATTACTTGAATTGAGCGGTGGGAAACCGACGTGGTTCTTGCACGAGAGATACTTGCGCGGGCACCCCTCGTGCGAGAATAACCGCGTGAATCCTTGGATCATCGCGGCTCCTGCTGTCGCCGCCGCCGCTGCCGGCCTGACCGCCTATGGCGCCGCCCATCCGCGCGCGCAATTGTTCGGGCCGACCACTTGTCGTACGGCTTCATCCCGCAAACTGTCCATCACCTTCGACGACGGGCCGAATCCGTCGATGACGCCGCGACTGCTCGATCTCCTCGATCGCTACAACGCACGCGCGACATTTTTCTTGATTGGGCGCTACGCACAGGAATGTCCGGACCTGGTTCGAGAGACGGCCGCCCGGGGGCACCTCGTCGGCAATCACACGCAAACGCACCCAAATCTGTTCAGACTCTCTCCGGCGCAGACTCGCGAAGAATTGCGCCGCTGCCAGGATGCGATTTCCGCCACCTTGCACGCGACGCCGAACTGGTTCCGCCCTCCTTGGGGTCTCCGCAGCCCCTGGCTCGCGAGCATCACACGTGAGTTCGACTTGCGTACCGTAATGTGGACGCTGATACCCGGCGACTGGCGACCCCCGTCCAGTCAATGGCTGATCGAGCGCATGAATCCCATTGCCTCGCACGCGACATCTGCCGCCCGCGATTCGAGGCATGTGCCTACCGGCGACATCCTTTGCCTTCACGATGGTGGCCATCGAGCTCAGAGTGCGGACCGCACCCCCACCCTGGCGGCACTCGAATATTGGCTGCCGCGCTGGCGCGATCTAGGCCTTGAATTTGCTACAATCGAACAAGCGGTGCGCACACCCGCACGATAACTATGGACGAGCGAGCTTTTTACACCGAACGCGAAGAAACCAAGAAAATCAAGCTGTTATGTCCCAGCTGCCGCGGCGAATTCGAATTTCCGGTGCGCTGGAAAGTCTGCCGCAAGAAAAAGGAACTCCCCCGAGGCGCCGGTGAAGAAGACAAGAAGCGCTTCGCCAAAGCGTCTTCCTATATGGTCCGTCTGGACGACCTGGTAGCTTGCTACAAGTGCCGCAAACGTTTCGAACTAACCGGCCAGTCCACGGTGCTCATCTCCGATGCCCTGGGCGATCCCAACGCCGATCCAGAAAACTTCGGCAATCGTTAAAGACTGCCCCGCGCCAAATATCGCCCCTTTGGTAGAGGCGCAACACCGCTGCGCCCCAAACGCCAGCCCAAAGCCGACCACTCGGTCTTCCGATCTCTATCTACCTTCGGCTTCGCGTCGTAGCAATTCCTTCCTCGCGCCTTCCTCCAACCATTGGCCTACAGCACTACCTCAAATCTCCGGGTACATCTCAAAAAAAGCCTCAATCGACTGGCGAAACGTCGTCTCGATCTCTTCCTTCGTCCCTTCGATCAAATGCATGGTTACCCGCGCCGTACGCCCGTTCTTCAGCACCACGGTAGCGTCTTTCACTTCCCCAAGGTCCTCCTCCGGCAGCAACCTCATTCCGTAGATCAGCGCCAGCTTCGCCATGCCTTCCTCCCAATCTATCTGCTACCAGCGTAGCTCCGCGATATACGACGGTCAAACTCACTGTCAAGCGCGCGAACTCCCGCAGGAACGCCACTCCCCTGAATGGCGGTTTCTCCAAGCACCACCCGAGTCGCCCCAGACCGAAAAACCTGCCGTATTTTTCCGTATCCTTTTCAGCCACCGGAGGCGCGTATACTGTCGCAAGCATCCGTAATTCTCGCGCAGGCATCGCAGAAACAGCACGGAGAACAGCCATGCACCTCAAGCGCACACTCCTTCTGATATCCGCCGCAGTGTTGATCAGCGGCACATCCAGTGGCGTTGCTCGGTCGCAAGAGCCGGATGGACCGCAAACATCCGCCCCTCCTCCTGCGCCGCGATCCGTGCAGACCGCCGCGCGCAGCGCCGGCCCGTCGCAGCCCATCAACGTTCCCGCGGGCACGCGCTTTGCCGTTGTCCTGGAGAACGGTATCTCCACCCGCGGCGCAAAACCCGGCGATTCCGTTTATTTCCGCACCTCTTTCCCGATCACCCAGAACAACCACATCGTGATTCCCGTGGGATCCTATCTTCGCGGCGAATTAATCGAATCAAAGCGTCCGGGCCGCATCAAGGGCCGCGGCGAATTCCGCATGAAACTCAACACCCTGATTTTCCCCAATGGCTACACTGTCGACTTGAATGCCGATCCCCGCAGCGCGGACAGCGGCGGCAAAGGAACCATGGACTCGGAAGGAAAGATGACCGGCCCTGGCGGGACAGGTAAAGACGTCGGCACTGTGGCGACCACCACAGCCACCGGCGCGGGAATAGGCGCGATCGCGGCTGGCGCAAAAGGTGCCGGAATTGGCGCCGGGGCCGGCGGTTTGGTTGGACTGGGCGCGGTGCTGCTAACGCGCGGCCCGGAAGCGGAATTACCCCGCGGCTCGACTCTGGACGTGGTGCTCGAGCACGATCTGGCGCTCGACGGAAGCCAGATCCATTACAGCAACGTAGGCCAGGCGTCGCCCATCACGCCGCCGCCCTCACGGTAGTGGCGGGTCATTGGACCCCGTAAAGGTAGTCTCTCGCTCACGACAAAACGCCGGCAAGATCAAGCCAAGGCAGGCCGCAGTGGCGGTCTCTACGCGGATGTTTCTCGCTGCGCGGCCACGAATCGCAAAGGGCTCCATCGCTCCCACTCGACGCTCACGCGCAGCTGCGTAACCCACTCACGCGTCAACCGCGCTGTGATCGGCGTAAGCAGCACGCCACTGCGAAAGTGTCCAGTCGCCATCAAAAGGCCGTCGAGGTCGGTTGGACCCAGAATCGGCAAATGATCGGGCGAGTCTGGCCGCAAGCCCGCCCAAGTCTCCTCGATTCGCGCGTTGGCCAATCCCGGCACCAGCTCGATAGCGGCAGCCAGAATTTTTTCCACAGCGCCGGCGGTCACCTGCTTGTCGAAGCCCACGTACTCGACCGTGGCCCCGGCCAAGATCCGCCCATCATTTCTTGGCACCAAATAGATTTTGTCCGACCAGAGCACGCGTTTGATTTTTAAGTCATCCGCGCGCAAAGCAACCATTTGGCCTTTCGCGGGACGCACCGGAGCGTACGCTTCCGCTCCTTGAATGTGCGCCGAAAAAGAGCCGGCGGCGATGACCGTCCACTTCGCCGAGACATTCTCGCCGCGCACCTTCAAGCCAGCGCACCGTGCGCCTTCGCGCCGGATTGCGTCCACCGCGTGTTCCCTGAAAATCTCCACGCCACTTTTGCGCGCCGAGTGCAACACCGCTTCCGTCAAAGCGCGATTGTCGATGGAAGCTTCTTCTGGCCGTAGTGCCGCCGCTTGCACATCGGGACTGAGGGCCGGCTCCAGTTCGCGCGCGTCTTCCGGCCGCAGAGGTTCCGCTTTCAGTCCGAGTCCGTGGTGCAGCGCGATCAACGTGCTCAGCTCGCGCCGAGCATCCCGGGAAAACAACACCTCCATCGTTCCAAAAGGTCGAAAGCCGACACTCTGGCCTGAGATTTCTTCTACATTTGCAATAAACCCGGGGTAGAGGCGCATGCTCGCGTTGGCCAGCGGCACCAGCGGAATCATTCCAGGGTTTTCTGGCGCTGGCGACAAAATCCCCGCGCTGGCCCAGGACGCCTCGCGCCCAGGCTCGCTCCGCTCAAACAAACCAACGCGCAGACCGGCCTGCGCCAATTCCAGAGCGATCGCGCCGCCGATCAGCCCGCCGCCGGCGACTATCGCGTCAAAGGTTTTCATGACTGCATTCTAACGCATCTGGAACAGCGCGCTCACGCGACGCGCAAGGCGTGAAGGGAGATCGTCGAGTACATCAAAAAATCGTCGTAAACTCGGAAACGGGAAGGAAGTCACAACGAGCGAGCCAACTCTTCGGATAGCACTTGCGCTTTCTTCGCAGCGCTGCTCGCGCGTGTCCAATCGCCGACATGCGCCGCGTCGCGCGCCTCGGTGACGAAGCTGCGTACTTTGGAGGCCAGATCCGATTGTGCGGCATTCAACATCCGGCCTTGCGAGGCCGCGATGTTTCGTTCCGCAATACTCAAACTCAAATTGGTTTGCTGCTGCGCCGCCGCGGCCTCTTCTGCCGTCAACTGTGGCGCGATTTGCGGCGGTTCGGGGCGCGATGGAGCGCTCGGTGCCGTCGCAACGGTCGCAACGCGCGGCCGTTGCGGTATGCTCTGAATTTCCGCCAGCGGTGACGGTGGAGGCGGCACATCGAGCTCCATCTGGAAATCACCCGCAGCGATATCCGGAGAAAACGCCGCGGTGTTCGGCAGCACGGGTCGCACCGATTTCACCGTAGCCCACGGAAATGTCTTGGCTTTGGGCGTCTGCTGAGCGGCGCAGCCAGCAAATACCAGCGCAACTGCGGACAATCCGAGCGACCACCAGCGCAACAAAGCGCAACGAGAGCCGGCACGGAACTGGGTCGATCGCTGCGTCATGAATGATCAGGCCGCGAGGGGTAACTCGATCCGGAACGTCGTTCCGCGGCCGACCTCCGACGTAAAGTCTATCGAACCGTTATGGAGCTGTACAATTCGGAAGGTGCTGGCGAGTCCGATTCCGCTACCGCCCGGTCGAGTGGTGAAAAAAAGCTGAAAAATCTTTTGCTTGTTCTCCGGCGGAATTCCTTTTCCGGTGTCGCCCACACTGATCTCCGCCATTTCTCCTCGCCTGCTTAACATCAAATGCAAGTGACCACCGCTGGGCATCGCCTCCAACGCGTTTAAGACCAGATTGAGGACCGCTTGCTTCAACAGGGCGCGGTCCACGTAAACTTCGGGCACATCGATCGGCAAGAGTTGCGCCACTTCCACTTTCGATTTGCGCAACTGCGGCTGTGCAATTTCGACCACCTCGCGCAAGATGTCGGCGAGTTGCGTGGCCTCCAGCCGCACTTCCATCGGCCTCGTGAAATCGAGAAACCTCTTTACCACAGCGTCGAGCCGATCGATTTCCTTGTCGAGAACCTGAACCGCTTGCTGCGCATTGCTGTCCATCTCCGGTGGCAAGGACTCCTTCAAGTTTTCCAGCCATAACCGCATAGAGTTCAATGGATTCTTCACTTCGTGCGCGACGCCCGCCGTAATGCGACCCAGGGCAGCCAAACGCTCGCTCACCTGCAATTGCGTATTGATGCTCTCGATGGAATCGAGGTCGCGCAACGTGACCAGCGCGCCCATGCGCTCCCCGTCTTCCTGGATGCCTTGCACGCTAACGCTGACGCGGCGGGGACCCTCGATCGTCTGCAGATCGGTTTCCGCCGCGATCTCACTCAACTCGTCGCCATGCACTTGCAACACATCATGCAACGGATGGCCCAGCGGGAAAATCTCGTTTATGCGGCGGCCAAGGAAAGCGCCAGCTGGTGCGCCCAGGAATTTCTCCGCCGCCGGACTCACCATCACCGCGCGGGCCTCTCGCGTAAACAGGAGCAAGCCGTCCTCCATGCCGGCCATCACCGAATTCATGTTCTCGCGCATCGTGCTGAAAATTTCGTGCACTCCGCGCAGCTGCTGCCCTACCTGTGTAATCTTGCGGCTTACTTGCCCGAGTTCGTCGGTGCCGCCCACAAATCCGCGCACCTCCGGGGCCGGCATGTCAAATTGTCCGGCGGAGATGCGATCCAATTGATCGGAGATGCCGCGCAAGGGCGCTAGCGTCGCCCCACTCACCACCGCCGCCAGTCCAGTCGAGATGAGCAAGGCCACCAGAACGATGGTTCCGAATTTTCGCACGTTCGGCAAAATGTCCGCGAGCAAGAGTGCTGAAGATACCGACACGCGAACCTCGCCGAACGGCTGGCCGCTCTTGGTGAACGGAAAATCCAATTCGTAAATCTTCGCCACCCCAGTCAGCACTTTCACTTGATGCAAAGATCCGCGCTGCGTCAGCTGAGCCAGTGGCGCTCGCCGAGGGAGAAATTTCCCCTGCAGAGACTCATCGGTCGAAATCAGGACCATGCCATCGCGGTCGGTGATAGATACTTCGTAAATCGAAGGTATGTCTTTCGCCGCCTTCAATTGGGCGCGCAGCCCCTCATCAATCTTGAAAGCCTGCCAGACATATTCGTGGATATCTTCGGGGCTATCGGAAATGGGCCGCAACCCTTCGTTAGCCGCGTCGGTGAGCGCGCGATGCGCTTGATCGAAGACTTGGTGCGCAATCTCCTTGGTTCGTTTGTCGGTTTGTTGGAGGACCTGATCGAGAAGCTGCGCGACGAAAACGCCGGATAGCACCACCACGACCAGCAGCACCAGCCCGGTCATCACCAGCGTAAGTTTTGTGCGCAGCCGCAGCTGCATTGTGGGTCTCTACTCCGCGTCGGCGTTCGCTCCGCCGTATTCTTTCAGTTTATTGTGCAATGTTTTCAGGCTGATGCCCAACAGATCTGCGGCGCGTGTCTTGTTGTTGCCAGTGGCGTTTAGGGTTTGCAGGATCAGTTCGCGCTCCATCGCGTCCACTGTCGTGCCCACGGGAAACTTGATGGTCGACAAGTCGCTCGGACCCTTCGCTTGCGACTTGCCAAACTCATCTGGTAGGCAGCTGCGCGTGATCAGATCTTTTTCGCACATGATCGTCGAGCGCTCGAGGACGTTGCGCAGCTCGCGCACGTTTCCCGGCCACGTGTGACTCATGAAAATGTCCATGACCTCCGCGCCGATGCCCCGCACGTGCTTGCCATGCTTCGCGTTGACGTCGCGCAGGATGTATTCCACCAGCAGCGGAATATCATCTTTGTGATCCCGCAGCGGCGGCAAATGAATGTGAAAGACGTTCAGCCGGAAGAAAAGATCCTGCCGCAACTGTCCGTTTCCCACTGCTTGTTCCGGATCTTTATTTGTGGCGGCCAGCACGCGCACGTCCACCGGCGTTTCGCTTTTGCTCCCAAGCCGCCGCACCTTGCGATCTTCCAGGACCCGCAGCAATTTGGCCTGCGTCGGCGCTGGCATCTCGCCGATTTCGTCCAGCAACAGCGTCCCACCATCCGCCAGTTCAAAGCACCCGATGCGGCGCTCCGCAGCGCCTGTGAACGCACCACGCTCGTGCCCGAAAATCTCACTCTCCATCAACGTCTCCGGGATCGCCGAGCAATTGATGGCCACAAACGGCCCCGACGCCCGGGGCGACAGTTTATGAATGCTGCGCGCCACAATCTCTTTCCCGGATCCTGTCTCGCCGGTGATCAGCACCGACGCCGAGCTCGGCGCGGCCATCTCCACGATGCGCATCACTTCCTGCATGCCCTTCGACGCGCCCACCAGGTCACCCAGCCGCCCGGTTTCGCGCAATTGCCTCTGCAACACGGCCAGTTGCCGCGTGTCGCGCGCCTTTTCCAGGCACCGGTCCAGTAGCGCACGCAATACCGGCGCTTTCATCGGTTTTTCGATGTACCAGAACGCACCGGCTTCGATCGCCGCCACCGCTCGCTCGTCACTTCCTTTGCCGGTGATGATGATCGCCGGAACATTGTTCAGGTCCGAGCCCAGCTGCTTGAGCAAATCCAGCCCGTTCATGCCCGGCAGTTCGACGTCGGCAATCAGCGTATCCGGCAGGAAATTGCCGAATTTCGCCAGCGCTTCTTCCGCGGCGGCCACGCCCAACACTTCATAGCCCCACTTCTGCAGCAGTTGCTCGTAACCTTTCCGCGCGTTGTCCTCATCCTCGACGATCAGAACGCGGTCCTTCCGCTCGCCGGTTTCCACCGCGCGAACCGCCGTTTTTGTCTCTTCGCCCATGCAGCTCAGCCTCTCCCGAATTGATTGGTCGGCATGATCCAAACTTTGCGCAAGCCGGACACTCGACTCTAACAAGCCCAGTCCCGCTTGCCAAGCAGCGGGGAAGCTGACCTCTACTGCACCCGAGGGGCCCCAGGGCGCCGAGAATGCCATTCTCCTGAATGGCGTGTCGCGTGCCTCCATCGAGAGATCGGCGTTCCCCGCGACCACTTTTGATTTGTGAGAGCGAGAGGTGTTGGTTGGAGCGTGTAAGGGAATTGTGCGGTTATTGTTCGGGGCGACTATTCCTTCACCAAATACAGCGCGCGCTCCAGTTCCACTTCCAGCTTCGCGCCCTTCGGCAAATCCAATTCGTGCCCCCGGCCGGATTCCAGAAGATACGCCGCGACGGCGGCCGCGGCGGCTCCCTCGGCAGCTTCCTTCTTGTCTTTATCCTTCACGCCCTTCGCGGCGCCTATCGCAGCTGCCGCAGCCGCGGCTTCGGCCGCAGCCTCCTGAGTGCTGGTGCGCCCTTCGATCAGGCCTTCCTGCGTGGGCCCGGCCTTTACGCTGTGGTCGCCGGGTACGCCGACAACCTCCGCCACAATCGGGAGCGTCCCAAACCTGGTGTGAATGTCGTCGAAGGTCAGCCAGATTCGCGCTCGCCCCGTGATACCCGCGGACTGCACGCGGCTCACATGGCCAACAATCTCCGCCCCCGCCGGCAAATAAATCCCGCTGCCTGCTTCCAACGGCTCCAGGGTGCGCACCTTGAATTCTCGGTTTTGTCGCGTTTCCCCGGTATCCAGTTCCTCCTCCAGCCGTACCAGGAATTTTGTTCCCGGCGCCACCGCGTATGCTTGTTCGGGCAGGTCAGCGCTGCGTCGCCCATCGGCCGCCTTCGCGACGACATGATCCTGCGGTGGAGTCACCGGCTGAATCTGATCGGCGGGTGCGGCGGAGTCCTGCTGTTGCGCTGGCTCTTGCGCTGCCAGGGTGAATGCCCACGCTAACGCTGCTGCTATCGCGATGCTTCGTCCCAGAAATTCAATCCTATGGCCAATCATGCGACTCTCCTTGCGTGACCCGCGACCCCGACACGAATGTCAGAAGCATCCCGGTCGCCACCGTCGCCTTTTTCTTTCACTCTGTAAATGCAATTGATTCAGCAGGTTGTCGCCTAGCGTCCGCTCAACAAGGAAGGAGCCGCCCAACGCCGTGTCGGTCGTTCGCAGCACTTGCCAGCCGATCCCGACACCATGGTCCGGACAGAATCCCGCCTCTGTCTACTTACTTTTCAAGGAATCGCCGTATGCGAAGCAGAACTTTGGCGTACATGGCAAGCGTGACCTTACCAGTCTGGGTATTCTGCTGGCTGGGGTGATAGACGCCGAATAATCGCGGCCCGGCAACCGGAATGTCAGCCTCGGCACCATGTGCGAAGGGATAGGTCGCCCGCGAAGTGATCACTCCCTGGTGCTTGAGGATCCCCAGGTACACATCCCAGCCGATTTTCCCCAACGCCAGCACCGCGCGCGGCTTCAGGATTTGCACTTCGCGCTCAAGGTAGGGCCGACAGTTGAGCAGTTCCTGGGGTAGCGGTTTGTTGTCGGGAGGCGCACACCGGGCCGCCGCCGTGATGTAGGCATTTTGCAGCTGCAGACCGTCGTCCCGGTGCAACGCCACCGGCCGATTCGCGAAACCCGCGTCGTACAGCGCCTTGTACAAGAACTCACCGGATTTATCGCCGGTGAACGGACGCCCGGTGCGATTGGAGCCATGTGCGCCCGGCGCGAGACCAACCAGCATCAATTGTGCCTTCGAATCGCCGAATCCGGGTACAGGCTTGCCCCAATAAACCCAGTCACGATACGCCCGTCGCTTCTCTCGGGAAACCAATTCCCGGTAGGCCACCAGCCGCGGACATTTCCGGCAAGCGATGACTTCTTCGTCCAATACCTGCAGCAGTTCGACGGCGCCCGGCATCGCGCTAGGACTTCTGGCGAGCCAGCATTGCGCACATTTCCGCGAACGGCACCGCTCCGTCGAGCATCGACGTGTAGGTTCCCCTTTCCTTCAATTCCGTCGCGATGCGCCTCGTCAGCCCCAGTGTCGCCCGCATGACGGCGGACCCCGTGCTCGCGCGCGCCACCCCCATTTTTTCTAGTTCGGGTAGTGAGGGCGATCCCATCGTCACCAGAATGTTCAAAGGCGCTCCCAGCGCTCGAACTAACTTCGCAATCGTCTCGGCATCGTTTAACCCCGGCGCAAACAGGCAATCGGCTCCGGCGTCGTGATAGGCGCGAAGCCGTTCCACGGTACGTTCGAAGCGCGTTTCCGCGGGCCCAATCGGCATCAGGTAAATGTCCGTCCGCGCGTTCAACACGACCGGCACGCCCAGCGACTCACCCACTCTGCGAATCGCGCGAATTTTTTCTACCTGAAGCTTCAAGTCCACCTGCGAACTTTCGTCGCTTCCGGTCACATCCTCCAGATTCATCCCGACGGCCCCCGCGCCAACCATCGCCTTCACCGTTTCCGTCATGTCCTCAATGGTCACGCCGTAGCCCGCTTCCAGATCGGCGGTCACCGGCACGTTTACAGCTCGCGAGATTCGTCCCACCATGCTCAGCATCTCGTCCCGAGAAATTTTCTGCCCGTCTGGATAGCCGAAAGAAGCAGCAACTCCCGCGCTCGTGGTGGCGACCGCCGGGAATCCCAATTCCTCAACAATTCGCGCGCTGGCCACATCCCAGGCATTCGGAAGCACCAGAATCCGCGGGCCGCCATGCAGCTTCCGAAGTTTTTCCGCTTTCCGTGCTTGCGCTTGTGTATTCATCCGCAGCTCCCCCAACCGTCACGTTCTCTCGCTGTCGTTCTGAGGCCATCCGACGAGGATGCCCGAACAACCTCAGCGCCAACTCACCCACGGCGTTTTGTGTACACCTCGAATCGCCGATCTTCAGAAGTACCCGCCAGCTTCACATGACTCGAATCAAGCCCCTCACCGCAACAACGCTAGCGCTTCCTCATGGACCAGTCCATTCGTGCTCAGAAAATCGCCTGTATAAATAGTGCGTTCCCCGTGCACATTCGTTGATCGCCCACCGGCCTCCTCAACGATAATGCCCAGCGGCGCCAAATCCCAAGGCTTCGACGTCCAGTCGAGCGCGGCATCAATCGCGCCCTCGGCCACCAACATATGCTGCCAGAAACCGCCGAGCGCCCGACCACTACGCGCCGCGTCCGCCAAGCGGCGGATTTTCTCTCTGGCTTGTTTTCCTTTGCTTGGTCCGGTCCCGGTGGTAAAGACCATCGCGTCGCCGAGCGAGGTCACCTTGGACACGTGAATCCTCTCGCCGTTGCGATACGCTCCCTCGCCGCGATACGCCCACCACCGCGTTCCGAGAGCGGGCGCGCTAGCCATTCCCGCGACAATTTCTTTATCACGCTCGATTCCCAGCAGCGTGCCGAAGGTCGGGATTCCACGTGAAAATTCTTCGGTGCCGTCGATCGGGTCGATGATCAACCGCGCGCGGACGGCGGATTTCGACTCTCCATTGCCGGTGCCCATCTCTTCCCCAAGCACATCCAGCGTCACGCCGCTCGCGGCAACTTTCGCCCGCGCCATGGCTTCAATCGCACCATCGGCTTGGGTCAACGCCGTCCCATCGTCCTTCCTCTCGACGCGCATGCCCAAAACTCGAAAATATCCCATCGCCATCGCATCCGCTTGGTTCGCAATCGCTTCCAGCAACGCCCCATACTGTTCTCGGTAACCGACCATCCCCGCACTGCCTCCCGTAAACGACCTAAGACTCCGCAGCGACTACCGACGATTCACTGCCACTACGCACGTCTGCTCATTTGACACTCAAACCCGCGACCCCTAGCATACAAACTTACGCGAATGTCTGCTCAAGCCAACACCGGAACGGTCCTCGACCGCATCCTCGATGCTCGCCGCGCCGCGGTCGATCACCGCAAGCGTGTTCTACCGGAAACCGCCCTGAAGTACGGCGTCAAAGCTGCCTCCCCCCTGCGCGACTTTGCGGCCGCGCTTTCGCGTAACGCGGTGAATGTCATTGCCGAACTAAAACCCGCGTCGCCTTCCCGTGGAGTCATCCGCGATCCCTTCGATCCAGTGGCGCTGGCTCAATCCCTTGCTGCCGCCGGCGCCGCTGCGCTCTCGGTTCTCACCGAGCCGGAATTCTTCGGCGGTTCGCTTAAAAACATGCGCGACGCGCGCAAAGAGATCGCGCAGCCTGTCCTCCGCAAGGATTTTATTTTCGATTCTTGGCAAGTCTGGGAATCCCGCGCCAATGATGCCGACAGCTTTCTCCTCATCGTTGCCGCGCTGGACGACCTTACGCTCCGCGAGTTGATAGCTCTTGGCCGTCAACTCGGCATGGAGCCGCTCATCGAAGTCCACACGACCGGGGAGCTGGATCGCGCGCTGGCCGCGGAAGCTCGCATCATCGGCGTCAACAACCGCGACCTGCGCACCCTCGACGTTCGTCTGGAAACCTCGCTCGAACTGATCGCCCTCATTCCGGATCAATGCATCGCTGTCGCCGAGTCGGGTCTCTCTAGCAACGCCGACCTCGTCGGTCTGCGCAACGCAGGCTTTGATGCTTTCCTGATTGGCGAGCATCTCATGCGCGCCCACGATCCGGCAGCCGCTCTCACTGATCTCCTTGGCACTGCGCCGGCTGCGCAATGAGCCAGATGGTCCGCATAAAAATCTGTGGCATAACCAACTGGCGAGACGCAAAAGCCGCGTGTGATTTCGGAGCCACGGCACTTGGATTTAACTTTTACGAAAAAAGTCCACGTGTCGTCTCTCCGGCGCAAGCCTCGGAAATCATTTCTCGACAGCCGAAGACCGTGGAATCTGTCGGAGTCTTTGTGAACTGGTCTGCCGAAGCAATCATCGCTTTGGGTCATGCGGTACGCCTCGATGCTGCCCAGTTGCACGGCGACGAGTTTCCGGCCGTGGTACGAGACTGCGCCAGGCATTTCCGAGTGACGAAAGCATTGCGGGTTGGCCCTGATTTCCAGCTCAAGAAGCTGCGGTCCTACCCGGAAGCCTCCGCTTTCTTGTTCGACGCGGCCCGAACAGGCCAATATGGCGGTACTGGAAAACGCGCCGATTGGACCATCGCGCGTCGTGCCGCAAAATCGCACCGTATCATTCTTGCCGGGGGCCTGACGCCGGAAAATGTGGCCGACGCGATTCGCTTCGTCCAGCCGTATGCTGTGGACGTAGCCAGCGGCGTAGAATCGCGGCCAGGCAAGAAAGATCACGGCAAGCTCCGCGCGTTTTTCGCCGAAGTGGAGCGCGCCAATGTGGAGCTAAAGAAACAAGCGAAATCGCGAACGAAAATGTAGTGGACGACCCTTAGATCGGTTCCTCGCCAAAGCGAGACAAAAGGCCCTTTGCCCATGAGCTCACAAATCGTCAATCCTGCCGCTGTCCCCGGACGCTTCGGCCCTTATGGCGGCCGTTACGTTCCCGAAACGCTCATGGTCCCTCTGTTCGAACTGGAACGCGCCTACGAAATCTCGAAATCCGACGTCGCATTCCAGGCCCAATTCGACAGCCTGCTCAAAAATTTCGCCGGCCGCCCCACGCCGCTGCAATTCGCATCGCGCCTGACCGCGCATCTCGGCGGCCCGCGTATCTATCTCAAACGCGAAGACCTGCTCCACACCGGCGCGCACAAAATCAACAACGCCATCGGCCAGGGCCTGCTCGCCGTAAAAATGGGCAAGCCTCGCATCATCGCCGAAACCGGCGCAGGCCAGCATGGCGTAGCCTCCGCCACTATCGCCGCGCATCTTGGTCTTGAATGCGTCGTCTACATGGGCACCGAAGACATGGCTCGCCAAGCCCTAAACGTCTCACGCATGCGCATGCTCGGCACGCAGGTTGTCGGTGTCGAAGCCGGCAGCCGCACGCTCAAGGACGCCATCAACGAAGCCATGCGCGACTGGGTCACCAACATTCGCACTACGCACTATCTTCTCGGCTCCGTCCTCGGCGCGCATCCGTATCCAACGATGGTCCGCGATTTTCAATCGGTCATCGGCCGCGAAGCCCGCGAGCAAATCCTCGCCATCGAAAAGCGCCTCCCCACGCATCTCTACGCCTGCGTAGGCGGCGGTTCGAACGCCATTGGTCTGTTCCATGCTTTTCTGCGCGATGCCTCGGTGAAGATGGTTGGCATCGAAGCCGGCGGCCGCGGCACCGAACTCGGCGAACACGCCGCACGTCTCGGCGCCCCGCAAGGCTATCGGGGTGCCCGCCCCGGCGTTCTCCAAGGCACGTACACCTACGTCCTGCAAAACGCCGACGGTCAGATCGCCGCCACGCATTCCATCTCCGCCGGCCTGGACTATCCCGCTATCGGCCCCGAGCACGCGTGGCTCGCTGACGAGCATCGCGCTGAATACGCCGCCATCTCTGACGATGCTGCCCTGGACGCCGCCAAACTGTTAGCGCGCACCGAAGGCATCATCCCGGCCCTCGAATCCGCCCACGCCATCGCCGGCTTGATCGAGCGCGCCCCGCGCATGAGCAAAGACGACCTGGTCATCCTCAATCTCTCTGGCCGCGGCGACAAGGACATGGACACCTACTCGCGCCTGCTCTAATCTTTATTCTTTCTGAAGCGCGCCCAAAATAATGACCGTGTCGCCTCCCAACCCGACCCGCATCTCGCAGCGCTTCGCCGAACTCCGCGCGTCCGGCGAACTCGGCATCATCGCCTACATCACCGCAGGCGACCCGTCGCTCGACGCCACGCTGAAATTCGTCCTCGCGCTGGCGGAAGCGGGCGCCGACGTCATCGAACTGGGCATCCCGTTCAGCGATCCACTCGCCGATGGCCCCACAATCCAACGCGCCTCCGAGCGCGCCCTGAACGCGGGCACAACGCTAGCCGGCGTCATCGATCTAGTTCGCCGCATCCGTCAATCAAAATCTCCCGCCAGCGAGGTTCCGCTAATCCTGTTCGGCTACTACAATCCGATCTTCCAAATGGGCGTAGAAAAATTCGCCGCCGCAGCATCCGCCGCCGGAGCCGACGGCGTGTTAGTCACCGATCTCACGCCCGAAGAATCCACAGACTACCGCCGCATCCTCGCGACCCATCATCTCGACACTGTTTTTCTAGGTGCTCCCACGTCGACGGATGAGCGCCTTGCCACCATCGCCGCGGTCACGTCGGGTTTTCTCTATTTAATCTCGCGCACAGGCGTAACCGGAGCAAAGGACGCGCTCCCCGACGAACTCCCAGCGTTAGTGCGACGCGCCCGCGCCATAACAAATCTCCCCCTCGCCGTAGGTTTCGGCATCTCGCTACCCGGTCACGTCTCCGTGCTGGGCGGCTTGGCCGACGCGGCCGCGATCGGCTCCGCCCTGGTCACCGAAATCGAAAACGCAAACTCGGTCGAGGCTGCCGCGTCCGCCCTAGCCGCCCGCATCCGTCTTTTGAAACAAGCCGCCCGCCACGGCCTCTCCCGCCGCGAGGTCGTCCAATGACAGTTCTTGTGATTGCGAGAGAAAAAGTGGAGTTTTCTTCTTCCTCGTCACTCGCCTCTTGCTCCTCTCGGGGTGGCTCCATGACCTTGAGTGATTGGCGCCGCCGCATCGATGAAATCGACCGCAAACTCGTCGAACTTCTCAACGAGCGCTCTCACTGCGCTCTCGAAGTCGGCAAGCTCAAGCAAGCCCAGAATCTCCCGCTCTATCAACCCGATCGCGAGCGCGAAGTCCTGGAAAATGCCGAGCGCGCCAATCCCGGCCCGCTCTCCGACGCCGCCATCCGCCGCCTTTTCGAGCGCATCATCGACGAAGCCCGCAGCGCCGAACGCGAAGCCATGCATTCCAGCGAGGATTCACCAAGGCGAGATCCCTGGCCAAAAGATAGGTAGGCGCCGGGCTTCCGCCGGGCGAATACGCCGTAGCCGCCTGGTCAAAAGAGCGGGGTTAGATGCAAATGGTGCCCAATTGCTTCGAAGAGCACGCTCGATTTTGTAGGGCTGCAGGAATCCTGCGCCCCAAGAACTTTGATTCCAGCAATCATTGATTTTTTTCCGCGAACCGGAAACGAAGGGAACCACCGAACGCCATGGTCATCGTAATGCAAGAAGGCGCATCAGACGCCCAAATCCAGCACGTCATCGATCGCCTGATCGCCAGCGGCTTCAACGTCCACCGTTCCACCGGCGAATCCCACACCGTTCTGGGTGCCGTTGGCGTTCATCGCGATTTCGATCACCGCGACTTCGAACTCCTCGACGGCGTCCGCGAAGTGATGCGCATCACGCAACCCTTCAAACTCGCCAGCCGCCAATTCAGACCCGAAGGTACGATCATCAACCTGGGCCGAGGTGTAACCATAGGCGGCAACGACGTAGTCATCGCCGCAGGCCCCTGCTCGGTGGAATCCAGGGACCAAATCCTCTCCGTGGCCGAAAGCGTAGCCAAAGCCGGCGCAAAAATCCTCCGCGCAGGTGCATTCAAGCCGCGCACCTCCCCCTACGCCTTTCAAGGCATGGGCGAAGAGGGTCTGAAGCTAATTAAGGAAGCCGCCGAAAAATTTCAGCTCTTCACCGTCAGCGAAATCATGGATCCGTCGCAAGTCCAGATGATGAGCGGCTACGTGGACATCTTCCAGGTCGGCGCTCGCAACATGCAGAACTACTACCTGCTCCGCGCCCTGGGCGAAGTTCGCAAACCTGTCCTGCTAAAACGCGGCATGTCCGCCACCATGGAAGAGCTCCTCCTGAGCGCCGAATATATCCTCGCCGGCGGCAACTACGACGTCATCCTCTGCGAACGCGGCATCCGCACCTTCGAAACCTACACCCGCAACACCTTCGACATCGCCGCCATCCCGGTAATCAAAAAGCTTTCGCATCTCCCCATGTTCGGCGACCCCAGCCACGGCACCGGCCGCCGCGACAAAGTCCCTCCCATGGCTCGAGCTGCCGTAGCCGCAGGCGCCGACGGCCTCCTGATCGAAGTCCACAACGATCCCGACCACGCCCTCTCCGACGGCGCCCAATCCCTCGACCCATCCCAATTCGCCCAGCTAATGACCGAGCTTCGCATAATCGCCCCAGCCATCGGCCGCCGCATCGCGTAACCCATGATCCCGACCGCAAATACAAAATTGCCATCCCGAGCAAAGCGCGCCGTCTGCGCAATGGACGGTTCTGCGAAGCGAAGGATCTGCTTTTGCCTATGACCCCCCACCTCATCCACCGCGTCTCCATCCTGGGCACCGGCCTGATCGGCGGCTCCTTCGCCCTGGCGCTCCGCAAATATGCCACCGACCTCCACATTACCGGCTGGGATCGCCCCGCCGTCGCCCGCTCGGTCCAATCGAGCGGCGCCTTCCACGAAACTCTCTCCGGCGACCTGGCCCCGGCACTCCAAACCGCCGACCTGATCTACATCGCTCTTCCGATCGGCGTGACCATAGATCTTCTCCCCGATCTGGCTCGCTCCGCTCCACGTCGCGCTCTCATCACCGACGCCTGCAGCACCAAGCTGCGCATCACCCAAGCCGCCGAAGAACTCTTCGCCGCCCCTCCGGCCCCGCTGTTTCTCCCAGGCCATCCCATGGCCGGTCGCGAACTAGCAGGCTTTGTCCACGCCGACGCCGACCTGTTCAAGGACGCTGCCTACGCCATCATCGGCGAATCCACCGCTCCCCGCGACCCCCGCGTCAACGCCTTCCTAAAACTAGTTGAAAAGATCGGGGCCCGCCCCCTCTGGCTGGGCGCCCAGCAACACGACTACGCCGTAGGACTGGCCTCGCACCTCCCGCAATTAGTGGCGGTAGCGCTAGGCTCGTTCCTCTACGATCGCCTGGATGAAAACGGCCTGCCGATAACGGTAGCTGGTCCCGGCTTGCGCGACACCCTCCGCCTGGCCGGCAGCCCCTACTCCACCTGGCGTGACATCGTCCTAACAAATCGCGAAGTCCTCTCCGCCGCCCTGGACCTGCTTGCCCAGCGCATCGACGACATCCGTGAACGCCTCAACTCCCGCGAACTCGAAGCCGACTTCGACGCCGCCAACGAACTCTACAAGCTCCTCCGCAGCCTCTAATCTCCCGTAGCTCCTACTGGTCGCGTCGGCATCCCGTCGGCTCCGATCATTCCCTCTCCAAAGCAACGAAACGCCATCCTGCGAAGCTACCCCATCTCGGCAGGAATAAACTTCTAAACGCTAAAGCCCGCCTTATGGTTCGCATTCATAGTTCCTCCGAGATTTCGCACGAAAATCTTTCGCGGCTCGATACCTCAAAAAAAGGGAAGATCTTCGAAATCTCTTCGTCCTGCGGTATCTGGCCCAAGCAACGGCGAGGATTATCCACGAATTCCCAAGCAAGGGACATTACGCGAAGCGATTTGTCCAATGGCGGCGGAAGTCTCGGAGGTCTTGCGCGGCCAACCGCTGCTTGTGGGGGCGCAGCAGTGCTGCGCCCAACTTGTCCGGACCTCAGCCCTGTTCTCAATGAAGATTATTTTCCCGCAGGTGCAAACCACTCAGATTCGAAAACCCCGCCAATACTCTTCAATCAGCAGCACCGCAATCCCCAAACCGCTGATCGCCAAGGTCAACGCCGTCAAACGCCGCGAAAGCCCTGCATTCTTCGCATTCCGGTGAATGATCGGCAAATTCACCAGGGCACTCGCCACCGACGCCAGCACGACGCCCTCACCTGCCAGCCCGGCCTGCATCTGCCCGTGACCCACCAAGTTCGCGGCTGCCGCCGACGTGCTCGCGCTACTGACCAACCCGCCCAGCACACTCACCCCCAGGAATCCCAGCTTCCCGAGGTACCGCTCGCCAAGTGTCGATACTACCTGAATCAGCACAAACAGCCCCGCGAAGCTCAGCACCCGCTGTAGCGAAACCGGCGATTCCAGATGAATCTCGGTCGAAGTTCCCTCGATGCCCGTCCGTGCCCGATGCACGAAAAACAGCGCCACTATCGCCATCGCGATCACCGGCCCCGCCGCGCTCACGACCGCCTTCGGCGCGAACAGCGCCAGAATTAGCAGGTTGCGCGCAAACATGGCCACGATTGTCAGAAGTAGCGCCGCAATCGCCACACCTGAGGACGCCCCTCCCGCGCCCAGCGGCCTCGCCAGTTCTACCGCCGCTGCGCTGCTGTTCACAAACCCGCCCAGAAACCCGCTGACATACACTCCCCGCGTTCCGTAGAGTTTCAGCAGCACGTAGTTCACGAATCCAATTCCGGCGATAACGATGACCGTCAGCCATGCCTGCCTCGGATTGACGAGCTCCCACCTGTCGATGAATCGGTTTGGCAACACCGGATAGATCACCAACCCTAGCAGCCCCAGCAGCACCGCGCTGCGAATCTCGGCGGGTTGCAATCCTCCCGCGAAGCGCCGCAGCTCGACCTTCCAGGCCAGCAGCATGGTCATCAGAATCGCCGCTGCCACCGGTGTGAACAGGTGTCCGGATCCCACCAACGCCCCGAGTACGAAAATCGCCAGCAACGCCGCGGAGGTAGTCGCTTCTACCGCGCGGTCCACCAGCACGCTGCGCAAATTGGCAAAGCCCACGATCAGGAAGACCCCAACCATGGCCATGATTGCCATCGTTGGCCCAAACAAAGCGGAAACTGTTCCCAGCAGGGCAGTGAGTGCGAACGTCCGAGCGCCAAGGTCCTTGTTCGACCATTCCCTCTCGATCCCAACCAGCAGACCTATCCCCAGCGACACCGCAATTTTTGCCGCTACTTCTGCAGGTGGAAATCGAGTTTCAACCATTCAATCGCTGCTCCAACCGAGTATGTGAATACTCCCGTTCTTAGTCAGGTCCTGCTTACCAGTGCAATTTGGCGGCCGGGGAAAAAAAACTGTCGTTTTTGAGGGACGCGACTTTCTCCGACCACTGTTCGTGAAGGGCGAGGATGTCCAATCAGCGATGCCGGCAGAGCCGGAAAAAATCTCAGCCAATGCTGATCGTAGAATGTCACTCATACGCTTGTTCCAGCTCTAACACTCTCCTTCCCAAATGGTACAGGTCTTCGCGCGCGCCGCAATACCGTTCTGTCCCTTCTTGGTCTTTGACAAATAGTTATCCATACGGGACTATACCTTAATAGTCTACATGTCGTCGCGACAAAATTGCCCTCACTTTTTCTGTAGCCGACAACGGTCGTGCAAGGCCTTTAGAATGCGCACTTCTGTAAGTGTTGATGCTAAACAGGTTTAAGTTGCTGTGGAATCGACACTTAGGAAAAAACAGGCAGGGGGTGGAATAACCGGTATCTAAGGAAAACTCTTCGCATTTCCGGCCACTGGCGGCTGGCTACTGTCCGCCAGGCCGCTCCTTGAAGTAGACTTCTCCAAGCTTTTTCCGGAGCGCTTTGTGGACAAACGCATCCCGTCAGCCGACGCCGCCATTGAAAACCTCCGCGACGGCGCCACCATCCTCATGGGTGGCTTCGGCCTATGCGGCATTCCGGAAAATCTGATCGCCGCTGTCCGTCGCCAAGGCACCAAGGATTTGACCATCGTCAGCAACAACGCCGGCGTCGACGAGTTCGGCATCGGCCTCCTGCTCCAGCAACGCCAGGTCAAGAAGATGGTTTCCACCTACGTTGGTGAAAACAAATTGTTTGAACAACTGGTCGCCCGTGGGGAATTACAGTTGGAGTTGAACCCGCAAGGCACGTTCGCCGAGCGCATCCGCGCCGGCGGCGCAGGCATCCCCGCCTTTTATACGCCAACGGGTTACGGCACCATGGTTGCCGAAGGAAAAGAAACTCGCGACTTCGACGGCCGGCAGTATGTGCTCGAGCGCGGCATCCGCGGCGATTTCGCCTTCGTCAAAGCCTGGAAAGGCGATCGCTGGGGCAATCTCATCTATCGCAAAACGGCTCGCAACTTCAATCCCATGATGGCGACGGCCGCGGATTACGTCATTGCCGAAGTTGAGGAGCTAGTCGAGTTGGGCGAACTCGATCCCGACAACGTCCACACGCCCGGCATCTACGTGAACGCGATATTCCAGGGCCAAGGATACGAAAAGCGTATCGAGCGCCGAACGACGGCGAGGACCTAAGTGGTCGCCCGTACGAGTCAGGGCCTCAGTCTGAGTATCATTGTTTTGTGCCTTGGGCTCGCCGCGTACGAGGTATGGACGGGAAAACGAATTGCGCAGAACTTTATGTTTTCTCGCCGCACGCGCCAAACCAATCCAGCGAGGTTTTGCTCTTACGTTCTGGTGAAGATCGTGATGGCTGTTTTGTTGGCGCACAACGCGATCTACCACGCTATTCCCGATCCTTGGTAAACCAGAGGACTGCCAATCAATTTATGCTGACCGACGAACAAAAACGCGAACGGATCGCACGGCGTATTTCTCTTGAATTACGCGACGGTTACTACGTCAACCTCGGAATCGGGATGCCCACGCTGGTCGCCAACTATGTGCCCAAAGGCATGGAAGTAATCCTGCACTCGGAAAATGGCATGCTCGGCGTCGGCCCCTATCCGCTCGATGCCGAAGTCGATCCCGACCTGATCAACGCCGGCAAAGAAACGGTTAGCGAACTCCGCGGCACCTGTTATTTTTCCTCCGCTGATTCGTTTGCCATGATCCGCGGCGGCCACGTCGATCTCACCGTTCTCGGCGCGTTGCAGGTCGATGAAAAGGGAACGCTCGCGAACTGGGCGATCCCAGGGAAAATGCTGAAAGGCATGGGCGGCGCGATGGATCTTGTGGCAGGCGCGAAACGCGTCTTCGTGACCATGGAACATGCGACTCGCGACAACAAGCCCAAAATTCTGAAGAAATGTTCGCTGCCGCTGACCGGCGTCGAAGTCGTTGACCATATCGTGACCGAACTTGCTTGGATGGATGTCACACCGGAAGGCCTCGTTCTCCGCGAACTCGCGCCCGACGCGACACTCGAGCAGGTCCAGTCGTTGACCGAACCCAAGCTGCTCGTTCCGCACGGCGGCCCGGTTGGAATGCCCGTGTAACACGGACGCTCTTGCTTGCCCGTAAGAGACGAGGGTTTATCCTGAGCATCGAAGGGTCTGTGCCGGGCTCAACACAACGCAGATGGATCTGCAAAAAACAAAGTCGAAAACATCGCGCCGGCCAGCACTTCCGCGTGTCGCCGATGAGATGAAGGAATGGTCCGCGATGATGGGACATGAGTTGCACAGCTGGCCTCACGTCAAATCTCGGCCGATGTTCGGAATGCTCGGCTTCTATCGAAAGGCCAAGGTTTTTGCGTTGCTGCCGGTGACACGAGGAATCGGCTCGCCCCACGTGATCATTTTCAAAATGAAAACCGTGCCGCTGGAATTGTTGCGCCGCATGGATCAGGAACCGCGCGTCGGCACCGGTAGAACGATGCGGGCCAAGGGCTGGCACTCCTTTGACGTCAATCGAGGAGAGGATTTGCGTGACGCGCTGTGGTGGTTGAACCAGGCCTACGAACTCGCGAAATAAGTCACGTCGTAGCCTACGGCGCGGACGGATGACGCGTAATCGTAAAGGAATAATGCACGGCGGAGCCGATGGCAAAGACGGTGACGACATCGACGAGCACGTTGTGAAGCAATCGCGAATGCAAGGTCGGAAACGCCGCCGTCAGGACCACGGTAAATACCAGGGTGATTTCGAAAAACGTGGTCAGCTTGCCGAAAATGCTTGGCGGAAACGGGCGGTACCCGGAAATCAGGAGAATCACGACGGCTACGATCAAAATCAGAATGTCGCGACTCAATACGATGATGGTCAGCCACCATGCCAGCCTGGTCTTGTAGGCGAGGATTACGAACGAAGAAGAAAGCAGCAGTTTGTCGGCGATGGGATCGAGATAGGCGCCCAGCGAGGACCGTTGATTCAGTTTTCGCGCCAGCAGACCGTCGATACCGTCGCTCAAGCCCGCGACGACCAGCACCAGCAGACCCCAACGATAATGCTGGTACGCGATCAGGCTGAGGAAAATCGGCAGAAAGCCGAGCCGTAGTAAGGTGATTTGATTGGGTACAGTAAAAATCCGCCCTTGCATTGGGCATTGAGGATAACGCAGATCAGGCGAACTGGGCCAGATAGTCGATCAATCGGCGGCCAATTTTGCGGCTGAAGAGTTCGTCCATCGATGGAATCGAACCAGAGGGTTCATCGAGGGTGATGCGTTCGATGCGCGTCATGGGAAAAAACAAGGTTGGCACGCCTACGCGTTCGGTGTCCGGCTCATTGATTTGCCGTATGAAATGGTCGAAGGAGTTCAGATCGATGCCACGTAGCGTGATGCCGGCGGTATGGATGGCCAGCAGTTCGCCCCAGATTTTTTCCTTGGGCGTGTGAAGACTGACGACAACGATCGAGTGCGGTTCCATAGGCAGCGGCTGCTGTGTTTTTCCCTGAAGTTCAGAGTACCGCATTCCGCAGACCGGACCAAGATCGCGTACCGGACCGTGCGGAAACAGTTGACAGTGGCTGCTGCCCTGGAGCGAGAGCGATCAAGAGCCTGGCAACGGGTCCCGGTAATGGAGAATCATCAAAACGAAACACGAGACCACAACCACGGCGGCGATCCATCCCAGCGCGTACGCCGTGCGCCGCTCCCGCTCATTCATCGGCTCGCGATCCGCAAAGATGCGGCCGAGCAGAAAGCCTGCCGCCAATCCGCCGCCGTGCGCCCAATTGTCGATGCCGGACATCAGCAGGCCAAATACGAAAATCGACACGACCCAGGAAATGAGTCTTGAACGCAGTTGCTGCATCTGCGAGCCGCCACGTTTCGTAGTAATGGCGATCATCACGCCTATCAGTCCCAGGATCGGCGCGCTCGCGCCAAGCGAGTTGTGCCCGCTGAAGGCACTGGCGACAAATCCGGCGATGCCTGTGGCCGTGTACAGGAACAGATATCGCGCCGAGCCGTACACTTCTTCGACCACGGGGCCGATGTCCATCAGCACCATCATGTTAAAGCCGATGTGAATCAGTCCACCGTGCAGGTACATGGCGGTCACCAGGCGATACCACTCGTGCATGATGAAAATGGAATAGGGATTACTCGCGCCCAGGCGGTAAGCTGCTTCGCCTCCCATGCCCCACAGAATGGCGAGGCCGCCGCCCTGGCCTGCTGCCGCCATGGCCATGAACTCCACGCCGAACATCAGAAGATTCATGATCAGCAATCCGGTTGTCACCGGAGCGTGGCCGCCGAACAGTCCGGACAACCCCTTGCTGACCGCGGCCATGGAAAACTTCAGGTTGGTGCCGCACTGATGGCAGCGCGTGGCGTTGATTCCCACGAGCGATCCGCAAGCCGGGCAAATCTTGGGGCGCGGCTGCCGGTTGCCGCCGCCGAAAAGCCCGCGGAGCGAATTCTTCCATCGCTCCACGCGGTATTGCCATTGATAGGGAAGCGCCAACAGTCCTCCTTGCAGCGTGCACGCAGCGCTCTATAATACAGAAATACCGCTCATACTTCTGGCGGGCACACAAATCGCGGGCAGAAGCAAACATTGCAGGTAAAAAATGGACAAATTTGAAGAAATCGGCAAGCGCATCGATGCGGAGATGGAGCGCCTTCGGCGCTATGTGGACGAGGAGATAGCGCCGGAGACCGAGCGGCGTACCGCGTCGTTCCTGCGCGATGTTTCCGGGAAGCTGGATGAGTTTGCCGCGAAGCTTGAGGCTCGCATGTCGCGGCGAACATCACCGCCGCCTCCGCCCGATCCGCAGCCATGACCGCGGTCATCAGCGCGGGATGCCTTTGAGAGTGGCTCGGACCATGGTGCGCGGGGGGCGAGCGCAGGCTGGTTCGTGCGGAAAAACCGCAGCGCTCCCGGGACTCCGCCCTGCGCTACATTTGCCATATTTGCCCAACGCGCACCACACCTTTCCATCTGCGGGACGGTCGCGAAACCGATCCTGCCTTCTTGGGTTCGCATCGATTTTTCTGGCGGCGATTTTTCTGACCGGGTGCGCGGCGCGGCAGCCCAGTGCGAATCGGTCGCCCGCGCCGCCCGTTCAGCCCGGACCGGAATCTCCGGCGGAAGCGAAGAGCGACGCCGGCGCTCCACCCGTGAATCCTACTTCCCGCGCGGGAGTAGCCTTCGAAGAGGGAAAAGCTTCCTGGTACGGCGCCCCCTTTCACGGCCGCCGGGCGTCCGACGGCGAGATCTACGATATGAACAAGCTCACCGCGGCGCATCGCACGCTGCCTTTCAACACCATGGTGCGCGTGACGAACACGGCGAATGGAAAATCGACGACAGTGCGCATCACCGACCGCGGCCCGTTCGTGGACAATCGCATCATCGATCTGTCGTATGCGGCGGCCAAGGAAATCGGTTCGATCGGGCCTGGTGTCGTTCCCGTGCGCCTTGAGATTTTATCGGCGATCGATCCGACCGCAGGATTCTTCACCGTGCAGATCGGGGCGTTCCGAGAGCGCGCCAATGCCGAGCGGTTGCGCGACCGTTTGAGCACTTCGTATTCTCCGGTGGCCATCCAATCGTTCGATTCTCCCAATGGCTCATACTATCGCGTGCACGTCGGCAAGGTTTCGGGCGAGGATGCGGCGAAGAAGCTGGGCGAGGAACTGCATCAGCGGGAAGGCGTGACGCCGTTGATCTTTCGCGTGGACACGGGTGCGCCGGGAGGAGGGAATCCGTGAGCGGGGACTGCTTGTTTTGCAAGATCGCGGCGAAGAAGATTCCTTCGAAGATTGTTTATGAAGATGAGGACGTTTTTGCGTTTGAAGATATTAGGCCGCAGGCGCCGACACACATTCTGATTATCCCGCGAAAGCATTTTGCGTCTTTGAATGAGGCGACGGGGGAAGATGCCGCAGTGATCGGGAAAATGCATTTGGTGGCGGCGGATTTGGCGCGCAAGATGAAATTGCTGGATGGATACCGCACGGTCGCGAATAGCGGACGCGGGGCGGGACAGACGGTGTTTCATTTGCATTTACATCTGCTTGGGGGACGAGAGTTTAGCTGGCCGCCGGGATAGGTTTGGGCAGATGGATCGAGTGTCTCCTGTCTTCCGAGGCTAAAGCCTCGATCGTGAACCTCTTTACGTCGGAGCTAAGGCTCCGATCCTAACGAAAAAGTCAGGCGCACACGCCAATCGGGAGATTGGCGTCCCTGGGGGACAAGACCGCAGGGCTACGCCCTGCCTACAAGTTGTCGGGCGCCGTCTATCCTGAGGCGCTGTGCCCTGACCGTTGCAGGGCACAGCCAGGAGTAGCTGTGCTACTTACTGCGGCGTCAAGGTTACGTCGTCGAAGCAGATGGAGTAGCCGGAACTGGCGGCATCCTTGCCGGTTACGGTGAATTTGAAGGCGTAGTTTCCGGCTGCAGCAAAGTTGAAGTTGCCCAGGTCCAGGATGACATAGGTGCCAGAGCTGGTGTTCTGGTATTCGTCTTGAGGTGAGCCGACGGCGGTGCCGTTGACGGTGAGTTGCCAGATGCCGCGGGTGTTGAGGTCCTTTGCCGAAACCTTCACGTCGTACGTTCCTGCGGTCCCTACGTTGACGGTGAGGGTGACGTTGTCTCCCACGGCGGTGGCGTCCAGGATCGTTCCGGTGGTGTCGGGGAAGCCCGCGTACGTGAACGTGCGGAAGGTGGGGCCGGAGCTGACGGCGGGCAAGTTGGCCGTTTCATAGATCACCGGGTTGTGCGTCGCGGTGAACGAATTGGTATAGGTCCAGGTGACGATCTCTTGTTGAGCGGTTTGGCCGCCGGTGCCGCCGGTGAAGCCAACGAATGCGGTGTTGCCGCCAACCGTGGACGGAATATTGATGGGCCACGAGGTGGTGAAGGTGTCGGTCGGAGTGGTGGTGTCGGTGATCGTCAGCGTGAGGGTGGTGCCGTCGTAGTTCATGTGGGCGTGCAGGATGTCGCCACTATGGAGGTTGACGCCGCCGCCGAGTGTGGTGGCGGGCAAGGTGGGCGATGCGCCGTCGGCATATAAGCCGGTGGAGTTGGTGCCCTCGCCGTCATTGTCGTACAGGTCGAACTTGATGGCCACGCTGGTGGCGATGCCCGCTGTGCCGCCGGGCGCGTCCGGACCGTAGCCAAGGCCGCCGCCGGATGGGCCCAGGGCGGTGACGCCTGCATTCTGAATGGTGAACGTGAAACCGTCGGCGTTCGGGGTGGTCAACTGAAATGTGAAATCGTTGGTGAACGTTTGGATGTTGACCGGCGTGGTCCAGAAAGCGCTGGCGGATTCGTTTTCCGCGGTGGTGTCGGTGAGTTGCAAGTGCGTTCCGTCGAGCTTGGTGTGTCCATTGAATTGCAGGCCGGTGGTGGAGAAGCCGGAGCCAAAGTTAACTCCGCCGGTAGAGCCGCCGCCGGTGTTAATGGTGATGACCGAAACCGCGGTGGAACTGGTGGTAAAGCCCGTTTTGGTGGCGATGGCTTGGACGGTGCTGGTGGCTCCGACGACGAAGGGAGCGGTGTACTGCGTGGAACCCGTAGTCGTCGGAGCGGTGCCATTGGTGGTGTAGAAGATTGTGGCGCCGGGGTCGGAGATGCTGACGGTTTGCGCGGAAGTATAGGTGCCGGTGGCCGGAGTGATGACCGGAGTAGGAGCCGGTGAAAGCGCGGAAATCACGTACGCGGCGCTGCTGGTGGGACTGGTGGAGAAGCCGGGAGCGGTCGCAAGGGCCGTGATGGTTTCGCTGGAGGCGACCGAAATCGGAGTCGCGGAAGAGTATTGGAACGTGCTGCCTCCCGCGGTGGTAGCTGGAGTGGTGTTGTTCAGTGTGTAGAAAATGGTGGAGCCGGCTGTCGAGTCGGTAAGCGATGCGGTTTGCGTTCCCGAGTAGGTGCCTGCGGCGAGACTGAACAGTGGCGCGGCGGCAGGCTGGATGGTGGTGCCGGAGGTGCTGTAGGTCCAGGTGATGATTTCCTGCTGCGCGGTTTCGCCACCGGTGCCGCCGGTGAAGCCAACGAATGCGGTGTTGCCGCCAACCGTGGACGGAATGTTGATGGGCCACGAGGTGGTGAAGGTGTCGGCCGGAGTGGCGGTGTCGGTGATGGTTAAGGTCAGCGTGGTGCCGTTGTACGTCAACTGGGCGGCCATGATGTCGCCACTATGGAGATTGACGCCGCCGCCGAGTGTGGTGGCGGGCGTGGTGGGTGATGCGCCGTCCGTGTACAAGCCGGTGGAGTTAGTGCCCTCACCCTCGTTGTTGTACAGATCGAACTTGACGGCCACGCTGGTGGCCATGCCCGCTGTGCCGCCGGACGCGTCCGGACCGTAGCCAAGCCCGCCGCCAGAGGGCCCCAGGGCCGTAATGCCAGCATTCTGAATGGTGAAGGTGAAGCCGTCGGCGTTCGGGCTGGTCAGCTGGAACGCGAAATTGGTGGTGAACGCTTGCACGTTGACCGGCGTGGTCCAGAAAGCGCTGGCAGATTCATTTTCCGCAGTGGTGTCGGTGAGCTGCAGGTGCGTACCGTCAAGCTTGGTGTGTCCGTTGAATTGCAATCCGGCGGCAGAGAAGCCAGAGGCGAAGTTGACGGCGGGAGTAGAACCGCCGCCAGTGTTAATGGTGATGACCGACTGCGCTGTGGCGCTGGTGCTGAAGCCTGTTTCGGTGGCGATGGCCTGGACCGTAGTGGTGGCTCCGACGACGAAGGGAGCGGTGTACTTCGTGGAACCCGTACCAGGAGCGGTGCCGTTGGTGGTGTAGAAGATTGTTGCGCCGGGATCGGAAATGCTGACGGTTTGCGATGACGTATAGGTGCCGGTGGCCGGAGTGATTACCGGAGTGGGAGCCAGGGGCAGAGTGGCATTGATGACGTACGCGGCGCTGCTGGTCGGGCTGGTGGTGAAGCCCGGAGCGGTCGCGAGAGCGGTAATTGTCTCCGAAGCGGCGACCGAGACGGGAGTGGAATATTGGAAGGTATTGCCACCGGCCGTGGTCGTGGGAGTGGTGTTGTTCAAGGTGTAGAAAATGGAGCTGCCCGGAGTGCTATCGGTTATGGTGACGGGCTGGGCCGCGGTATAGGTGCCGGCGCCGGGGCTGAAAATCGGCGCGGTGGCAGGCTGGGGCGCGGTGCCGGTGCTGACAAAGTTCCATGTTTCGATCTTCTGGCTGGCGGTTTCGCCGCCGGTGCCACCGGTGAAGCCAACGAAGGCAGTGTTGCTGCCAACGATCGAAGGAATGTTGACGGTCCAGCTGGTGGTGTAGGTCGCGTTGGTCACGCCGTCGGTGATGGTCATATTCAGGGTCGTGCCGTTGTAGACCATTTGCACGGAAAAGGTATCGCCGCTGTGGAGATCGATGCCGGTGGTGCTCAGGTCCGTGAAAGGAGTGGTCGGGGAAACGCCATCGGTGTACAGCCCGGTCGAATCATCGCCTTCGCCATTGTTGTTGTAGAGATCAAACTTGATGGCGACGCTGCTCGGAATGCCGCCGGTACCTCCAGGCGAGTCCGGACCATAACCCAAGCCGCCTCCAGCGGGTCCCAGCGCGGTCAAGCCGGAATTCTGAATCGTGAACGTGAAGCCGTCGGCCTCGGCGTTGCTCAATTGGAAGGTGAAATTGTTGGTGAAGTTCTGGATGTTCACGGGAGTGTTGTACCAGGCGCTGCCAGCTTCATTCGCGAGGCCGTCGGTGAGTTGCAGACGCTCGTCATCCAGGTCGGTGCTGCCGTTGAAGGTCATCGTGCTTGCCGCGGTGCTGAAACCGTCCGGGAAGGTGATCCCGGTTCCCGAGCCGATGGCATACGCGGCGCTGGCTTGCGGGCTGGTGCTGAGACCCGGGGAAGTGGCAATGGCGTTAAGTGTTTCGGACTGAGCGACGGTGACAGTGGCGGTTCCGGAGAATGGAGTCGACGAGGTGGTGGCGGGGGCGTTGACGGCGTAGTAGATCGTTGGAGTCTTGGAAGCGTCGGAAATGGTCACGGTTTGTGTGGAAGCGTAGGAGCCAGGCACCGGGGAAAACGTTGGCATGAGAGTTTGTGTTTGCAGCGTGTAAGTCTCGCTGGTGGCGGTGCTTTGCAGATAGCCTGGAGCGCTGGCGATGGCGGAGATCGTTTCCGTAGTGCTGACGGAGATAGGACCTGTGTACGGAGTGGAGCCGGTCGTGGCGGTGCCCGTGGTCGAATAGAAAATGGATGAGCCGGGAGTGCTGTCAGTGATCATGACAGAGATGGTGCCCGTGAAAGTTTCGGCGCCGGGCGTGACGCTGGGAGCCGCAGCTTGCCCCGAGCCGTTGAGCAGGCCGAAGACACTCAACTGGTTGGTGGCACCGACGTAGACTTTGCCGTTGATGACGGTAGGAACGACGAACTTGACGGCGCCTCCGGGATTGTCGCGAGTCGAGTTGGTTTGCGAGTTGTAGAGAGTGGTGGAGACGTTGGTGGCATCGTAGGCACGCAAGTATTCGGATCCGCCGGAGGAATAGGCGTCGGACTGGACGCTCCACACGATCGGACTGGAAGTGCCGTTGGAGGAGATGACGGGTGTCGGGCTGGGAGACCCGGCCTCCTGAGCGCCGGTGTTGGAAGGAGTTGTGGAAATTTTCCCACTGCTAAGCGGAAACGATTTGAGATTGTCGGATGTGCCCCAGATGTAGACCGTGTTGTTGCCGAATGCCGGCATGCCCCAGAGGCCGCCCACTTCGAAGTTCTGGTTGGTTTGGCCGGAATTGTTAACGGGGATTTCCTCGACGATGTTGTCCGTCGAGGTGCTGTAGCCGCCCATGCTATCGCGGTCTACGACGGAGATTCTTCCTTCTTTGCCCAACTGCACGAGAAGGTGAGTGTGGCCGCCACTGGTCTGGTCGGGAAGAACAAGAACGCCGCCCGAGGCGACGTCGCGATCTTCGGAATTGAGCGTGGCCTGGTTGAGCGGAGTGAAGTCGTCGGCGACGGTCATGACGCCGTTGTTCAGGTGCAGGCGAATGATGCTGTCGCCGTAGTCCATCGTATTGGTGTAGGGAGTGGTGGCGTCAAAGGTGCCGTTGCCAGTGGCGACAAAGAGACGCCCGCCGGGGCTCGCACCAGTGGGGTTGTCGGTGTCAGCGGCTAAGCCCGAGCCGCTCATCCAGATGCCCGCTCCGATTCCGTTTGCAGACGAGCACCACGCGCTGGTTTGCTTCAGAGTTGCGGCGTTGTACGCCAAAATCCAGCCGTGCCAGGGGCCATTGTCGCCGTGGGAGCCGAATCCGATGTAGACGATGCTGTTTAGAAGGAGCAAGCCCGGGCGATTGTTTTCCCACTTGGTGTCGAAATTCAGCGTACCGCCGGAGCTGCCGTTGCCATTGCCGGACACTGTGCCGGACAGCGCGACGGGTCCGCCGAATTTTTCGTTGCCGCTGGTGATGTCGAGGGCGTGCAGGCGCTGAATGTAGTTGCCGCCTTCCAGGGTGGCGCTAACGAGGTACATGGTGTTTGTGGAAGGATCAATGACCGGCGTTCCCGTGACCCCAACAAGAGGATTGATGTCGGTGGTGCTCAGGTCGCCGTTGGGGATTGCGGTCGCGCCGCTGGCTGCGCCGTGGGCCGAGTCGAGAAGCGTGATCTGCCAGAGTGGAGTGGCGTTGGCGCCGCCGTTGTTGTCGGCGTCGAAGGCGTAGACGCTGTCGTTTTCGGTAGCGACGAAGACGACGTTGTGGGCGCCTTTGCCGGAGACCGTGATGTTCGCCATGTAGAGAGGCTGAGTGTAGATTTGCGCGTCCACGGATTGCGAGAAAAGTTTGCCGAAGGAGGTGGTATTTACGTTTGCAGTGGTGAGGATGGTTTCGTTGGGGTTGGAGCCGGAGCGCGAGTTGTCGTAGTGCTGGGTGGTTACGCTTTGCGCCGACGCGCTGCCCGCGTAGAGCAACAGCGAGAAGCACGCGAGTAGAGTCCTGAAGGCGAAACGCTCTCCGCGACGGATTTCTGTGAAGCCGTTGCGGACCGCGACACACACGTGCTGAAAATGGAACATGACCGGGCTACCCCCCTGAGTTCGCAATTCATTCTGAACGGATCAGTCTTGGTTAGTGTCGGGGACGGACACGAAACCTGCGCAGCCACTCGTTGTTCAACGTAACTCTCGGCGGGACTCGGACCGGGGCGGGACGCCGGGCAGTTCGTCTCGTCGATCCGCGATAGTGCGCGGGATTATACCTACGGTGGGGAGGGGGCTCAAGACCCAATAAAGAGCCATATAGTACTCCAGTACGAATTGGGTACGTGCATGCCCGGCAAGCGGGGCTGCGTTGCTAACCGATCGAAGGTTTGGCCGATCGTAGCTATACGCTAAGATATGGCCGATTTCTGCGGAGGGTTCATGCGGCGAGCGAATCAAGGGTTGATTTTGGGGAGCATCGTTGGACTTCACCTTTGCTGGGTCAGCCCGGTTGTGGTCGGCGCGCAGCCTCGAGGGCAATCAGCAGCGAGGGGCCAGCAAGCGGTGGCGGAGGAAGGGCTCAGCGTGGACCGAATCTACAGCGAGCCGAGCCTGAGCGGTCACCCGACGCCTGGGATCGCTTGGGCTCCGGACGGCAAGCACCTGAGCTTTTTGAAAGAATTGACCGCGGGGGCCGGCAAAGGGGAGAGCAAAGAGCTGTGGTCGATAGACACGGCCTCGGGTGAGAGCCGTTTGCTGGTTTCCGCGGGGAAGCTGGAAAACGCCCTACCTGCGGAAGCGGAAAACGCGACGCAGGCGACCGGACTGGGACGCCACGCTCCCGCGCAATATCAGTGGGCGCCGGATGGGGGCGCGCTGCTGTTCCAGGGCGCAACCACGCTTGCCTGGTTTGATCTGAAGACGCAGAGTGCGCGGCCACTGGTCTCGAGCAAGGAAGCGATCGCCGATCCGAAAATCTCGCCCAACGGACGGTATGTGAGCTTTGTGCGCGATCACAATATTTGGCTGGTTGGCGTCGCTGATGGGAAACAGCGCGCGTTCACGCGCGGAGGCACGGAAGAAATTCGCAAGGGCGAGCTGGATTGGGTCTATCCGGAAGAACTGGACCTTACCACGGCGTACTGGTGGGCGCCGGATTCGTCGGCGATTGCTTATTTGGAAATGGACGAGCGGAAAGTCACACAATATCCGCTGGTGGACTTCGCATCTTTCACTGGAGAGGCGGAACAGGAACGTTATCCCGTTGCCGGGGGAAACAACCCGATCGTGCGGGTTTTTGTGGAAAAAGTGGATCGAGGCGAGCCGCGTTTGATGGATACGGGCGCGAATACGGATGTTTACATTCCGCGCGTGAATTGGCTGGTCGATTCCGGGCACGTGGCAATACAGCGGTTGAACCGTCCGCAGACGGTGATCGAGCTCTTGATTGCCGATGCAAATTCGGGCCAGGCTCGAGTGATTTTGACCGACAAAGATTTATATTGGATCAATGTCAGCGACGATTTGAGATTTTTGAAGGACGGCAAGCGCTTCCTGTGGTCGAGCGAGCGTTCAGGGTACCGGCACATTTATTTATATGATCTGGAAGGAAATCAGCTGGCGCAGGTGACGAAAGGGAACTGGGAAGTTTTCGCGGTGGATGGTGTGGACCAAGCGAAAGGACTGGTCTACTTCACGGCGGCGGAGAAATCGCCGCTCGAACGGCATTTGTATCGCGCGGCGCTGGATGGCTCCGGATTTGAGCGCATCACCAGGAAGGACGGCACGCACGGCGTCAATCTCGCGCCCGGCGCCTCAGCATTTGTCGATACCTATTCCAACAGCATGAACCCGCCACGGCAGGACCTGGTGCGAATGGATGGATCACCTATCGCCGCACTGAACGAAAATAAAATCGCGGAACTCGCGGATTTGCACTTGTCGCCGGTGGAGTTTCTTTCCGTGCGATCGCATGACGGCATCCAGTTGAACGCCATGATGATCAAGCCGCCGGACTTCGATGCGGCGAAGAAATATCCGGTGTTGGTTTACACCTATGGGGGACCGCACGTACAGGTGGTATTGAATGCATGGGAGGGACCAACGTTTTTGTGGCACCAACTGATGGCGCGGAAGGGCTACATCATTTTCGCGCTGGACAATCGAGGCTCGGCGGGGCGCGGCCATCTGTTCGAGGAGCCGATTCATTTCCGCTTTGGAGCTCAGGAATTATCCGATCAGCGCGACGGCGCGGCCTATTTGAAGTCGCTGCCTTATGTGGATGCGAATCGCATCGGCATCTGGGGATGGAGTTATGGCGGGCACATGACGCTGCACGCCGTCTTCGAGGACCCGCAGGATTTCAAAGTGGGCTTTGCGGGCGGACCGGTGACCGATTGGCACTACTACGACACGATCTATACGGAGCGATACATCGGCTTGTTGCCGCAGAACGAAGAGAGCTACCAGGAATCCTCGCCCGTCGAGAATGCGGCAAAACTCCAGGGCAAGCTGCTGATCGCGCACGGAACCGGCGACGACAACGTGCATTACGCGAACACGTTGTCGCTCATCAACGAGATGATCGAAGCGGGGAAGTATGTCGAGGTCATGGCTTTTCCCGGCCGCGGGCACGGTGCAAGCGACCCGGCTGCACGTCGGGTGTTGATGAACCGCGTCACGCAGTTCTTCCTGGATAATTTGTAGAAAAGCCTGACGTACGGCCTAGTTCTTGGGCTTGTCCTTGTCGGGGTCCTTGGTTTCGGTGGCCGGACCGATCTTGATGGAAGCGCCGAACCGTTTGTAATTGGCGTAGCGCACCGTCATGCGCATGTGGATGGCGCCGGTGCTGAAGTGCAGTTCGTCGTCGGAACGGGTGTAGGTCGGGAACCAGTAGTGGCCTTCGATGTTCTCGCGGAAGGTTTCAAACCGCGGGAAGATGTTCTCGTTGCCTCTCTTGATGATGTCCGGAACCGCTTTTCCGTCGGACTTCACAATGTTCAGATCCCGGTCGTCCACCCAGATGCGTCCCTGGAAATAACGCTGATTCTTTTCGATCTTCTTGGGCTTCACGTCAAAGACATAGGTGCTGAGTTCGTCCAGGTTTTCGCGGCCGACGTAGTTGACGTCATACTTCGGCAGCTCGTCGGAGGTAAGTACGAACGGCTGGACGTGCTCGAGGTCGTCGAGATCCTGCTGCGAAAGCGAGATGCGTTGCAAGGTGGGGGGCGGTGCGGAGACGACCTTTTCGTAACGCTTGCCTTCGGGCGTAAACAAAATGTCGCTGGTCATGCGGTACTCGCCGTCGGGCCGGTTGTCGTAGTCGATGGTCTGTACGACGAACGTCTGCGTGTAGGTGTAGTTGTCGCGTTCCTTTTTGAATTCCAGCTCGCGTGCGCCGAATTTCTGAACGATCTGGTCAACCGGGATGTCGGGTGGCTTCGTCGAAATATTGGACGGATCGCTCTTAGGCGCGGCTGCCGGCGCGGTGTTCACGGTCTGTTGTGGGAATTGTGCCGCGAGCGGCAAGCACGCGAACGGAGCGGTGAGGATCAGCGTGGAGAAAATGGTTCGCTTGTAAAATGTCGCCATTTTCGCGGATATGAGATTTGACATGGGATCGTCTCCTCGCGGGGTACCGGGTTCCTATAGTTGGACCTTTATGATAGCACCGGGGTTGCCTGCGAGCATTCCTTCGCGGATCGAACCAATGGCCGCGCGCGCCGGGAATTCACTCTCATAGCACAGGAATTGAGAATCAGACGGATTCAACGATCTCGACGTTACCGGCCTTACGCAGGATTTCCACTTTAACGGCGTGACCCTCTCGGCGAATCAGGAAATCAGCAGTGGCGTCGCCTACGCGGAGATTCTCTATGCGCACTTCCGTCAAGTTCGAAGGCAAGCTCGGTTTGGTGAAGCAAATCTGACGCTCCGGACCGCGCACGCTCAAGCCCAGGCACGCCTGTAGGAGCATATAGACCGATCCCGCGGCCCATGCTTGCGGCGAGCAAGCGACGGGATACAGAGTGGGCCCGCTGGTGTCCGGCCGCTTGTGGAAACCGCAGAACAGTTCGGGCAGACGATGCAACTCCACCTGATGACTGGCTTCATACATGCCGTCGACAATTTTGGCAACGTGTTCTTGCAAGCCGTAGGACGAAAATCCAGCAGCGATCAAGGCATTGTCGTGGGGCCAGACCGAGCCGTTGTGATAGGACATCGGGTTGTAGCGCGACTCGCACGCCGCGACGGTGCGAACACCCCAGCCGCAGAAGGAATGCTCGCTCATCAGGGAGGCAGCGGTGGCTTCCGCATGAGCGCCGCTGGCGATCTTGCAGAACAGCGCGTGTCCGGCGTTGGAAGCGCGCACCTGGCATTGTTTCTGGTGGCCGTCGAGCGCAAGCGCGTACATGCCCAACTCTGCGCACCAAAACGCTTCCTCGAATTTTTGTCGCAGCTTTTCCGCCGCGGCGTCCAGGCTGTCCGCGAACTCCGGCTCGTGCAAAGCGCGAGCGAGCAATGCGCCGGCACGTTTGGCCGCGTAGGCATAGCCCTGCACTTCGCACAGTGCTATAGGCGGTTCAGCCAGGGTTCCGTCCGCATGGAAGACGGAATCATTCGAATCTTTCCAGCCTTGCTGGACTAATCCCTTGGACGATTGCTGTTTGTACTGCACAAAACCGGTTCCGTCCGAGTCGCCGTACGTATCGATCCATTGCAAAGCGCGCTTGACGTGCTGCCAAATCTCCCTCACCAGTGACACATTGCCGGTGCGCTGAAGATACGCGCCAGCAAGCATGACGAACAGCGGCGTGGAATCGACGCTGCCATAATACCGCCCAAAAGGAACTTCCTTCGTCGCGGCCATCTCGCCACGGCGCATCTCGTGCAGGATTTTGCCCGGCTCGGCGTCTTGCTCGGGCAGTTCCTGAGTGGCTTGTGTTTCCGCCAGATATTTCAGGACGCTTTCGGCCATCCGCGGCGAGGTCCAGAGGCATTCGAGGGCGGTGATGATCCCGTCGCGGCCGAACACGGTGCTGAACCAAGGCACGCCAGCATACGGGTAGGGGCCCTCTGGATTGTTTTCGATCAGCATCCGAAGATCGGCCGAAGAGCGATTGAGCCAAGCGTTGAAACTCTCGCTGGAAGTCGTGATGTGGCACTCTTCGCTGCGGGCCCGTTCGGATTCACGGGTAAGCGACCGGTACGCCGTCTGGAAGGAAACCACGCCATTGGTGCTGGCGTTGCGTTGACAGGCAACGGTGCTATAGATCGAGCTTTCCTGTTTAGGTTCCAGCGTGATGCGAAACAGGGCCTCGCGCGAGGTGAGAGACGTCGGAGGCGGAGAGAATTCGAGGTGCGTGCGGCGAAATACGCCATCCAAGCCCTTGTACGCGAGTATCGCCGCGCTTCGGTCGACATGATCCGGCAGGCGTTCACCTTTTCGCTGGCGCTTGGTGCCCCGCACTTCAAAAATGTCCGCGAAGTCCGCGTCGAATTGAAAGAGCAGGGCGAGCCGCACGGGCTCCAGGCCGTAGTTGAGGATGCGGAGGTGTTCGTAGTGGGTGGCCAGTCCTAGAAACTGCGAACGGAAAATGTGCACGGTGCCGCGCGGCAAGCTGTCGTCGGTGTTCAGCGCCGTGTCAACATTGGTTACGTCGACAGACAGAAAGGCGTTGTCTTCGCGAACGGTCGAGCCGAGGAGCAGCGGCTGCTGCTGGTTCAGGCGCAGCGTGAAACGCGAGAGGTGGCGGCTCTCGACGTGGAAGAGTCCAAACTGCGAGAATCCTAGATCTTCGATGTCCCCGTAGCGATTGAGAACCGCAAAGGTGTCGCCGCATTTGAGCACGCGGGTGCGGTCGTCCACTAAAGCAGAGGATGCGCGGACGTAATACTCGTCGGCAACCCGGACTATGTCCGTCAATACGGAAAACCTTCCTATTGCGTAAGAAACGTGTCGACCTCGGGCGTTTCCACGGAGAGAGAGCGAATGCTCAACAACGACTCGTACAGCTTAACGTAATCCTTGGCCATTCTCGACCCTGTAAAGCGCATCTCGAAGGCTTGCCGGCAGGCGGTACGATCCAAATCGCCTGCGCGAACCACCGCCTTGACGGCATCCTCGATGTTATCCACGATGAAGCCGCTGGTGCCGTGGGTAATGAGTTCCGGAACTGATCCACAATTGAAGGCGATCGTGGGAGTGCCGCAGGCCATCGACTCGATCACGGTCAAGCCGAACGGCTCGGGCCAATCGATGGGAAATAGATAGGCATAGGCATTGCCGAGAAAATCGGACTTTTGGGCTTCGCTGATCTCGCCGATGTATTCGATGTTGGGATTGTCGAGCATGGGTTTGATTCGCGATTCGAAGTATTCGCGGTCGACACGGTCGATCTTGGCGGCGATCTTCAGCGGCATGCCAACCTTCAGCGCGATCTCAATGGCCCGGTCAACGCGCTTCTCCGGTGAAATACGGCCAAGAAACGCCAGGTATTTTCCGCCACCGTCTCCCAACGACAGATGACCCGCTGGCAAGCCGTGATAAATGTTGCCCACCCAGTTCGCGAATGGCAGCGGTTTGCGCTGCGCTCGCGAGATGGAAACCACCGGCATGTCGGGGTACTTATGGTACAGCGGAGGGAGATCGCTCAGGTCCAGCCGTCCATGCAACGTCGTCAACTGCGGGATTTCGGTGACGCGCGAGATGGGGAAATGGAGATAGTCGATATGGAAATGGATGATGTCAAACTCTTCCGCGCGCGCGAAGATTTCTTCCAGCATCACGTAGTGATGCGCCAGCTGGTCGATACAATCCGGGTTCAGGCGCAGAGCTTTCGGGCAGCAGGGAACAAGCCGCGCTTTGGTTTTCGAGTCACCGCTGGCGAACAGCGTGACATCGTGACCGAGATCGACCAATTCCTCGGTCAGGTACGAAACCACGCGTTCGGTGCCACCGTAGAGCTTGGGAGGGACACTCTCATACAGGGGTGAAACCTGAGCAATTCGCAGCAGGGTTCTAGGCCGTATCGTCATAATAGCGCTGAGGATACAATATGGGAGCGATCCGGGATATACGGGAAAATGCTGATGCTTGTGAGGTATTTCCCCTACTACAGCATGGCTGCGAATATTTTCGCTGCATCGCGCACGCGGTGCCAATCCAGGCCGAATTTGGCGCTCGAACGCTTCCTAGATCGGAAGAACGTCAGGGGGTGATGATGTCTTTTCGCCGAGGCTTGACCTGTACCGCCGCGAGGCTGGACGCGTCCCACCCGCCGCCCAGCGCCTTTACCAGGAGCACGCTGGCAACCAGCCGCTGACCTTGAATCACCGCAAACTGCTGCTCGTTCGACAGCAGATTTTGTTGCGCGGTGACGACGTCGAGATAGTTCACCAACCCCCCCGAATAGCGATTGGTGGAGATATCCAGCGCGCGCCGCGCCGCCTCCACGGTTTCTTGCTGCTCTTGTTGCGCTTCGCTTAATACGCTTAGCGCGGTCAGCTCGTCCTGCACTTCCTGGAACGCACCTAAGACCGTCTGCCGATAGCTGGCCACGTTCGCGTCATATCCAGCCCGCGCGTATTGCACCTGGGCGCGGCGTGCACCGCCCGTGAAAATGTCCTCGGCAACGTTGGCGCCCAGCGCCCAGAAGATGCTCTGCGTGTTCACCAACGACGTGATCGCGGCGGTCTGCCAGCCAGTCTGACCGAATAGATCGAGCGAAGGGTAATAGGCGGCTTTCGCGATGCCGATTTGCGCGTTCGCCGATGCCATCAGACGCTCCGCTTCGGCAACATCGGGACGCCGTTCGAGCACATCGGAAGGAATTCCCGCGTTTAGCGGCGGAGGCTCGCCCCTGAGTTCCCGGGATGCCACGTGAAAATCAGGCGCCGCGCGGCCCGCGAGAACAGCGATGGCATCTTCGAATTGTTTACGCTGCTGCAGCAGCAAAGTGGCTTGTGTGCGCGTCGCATTCAGGAGCGTTTCTTCCTGCGCCACGTCCAGGCCCGACGCGACGCCGCCCTGGTGCCGTGAATTCACAAGGTCCAGGCCTCTTTGCAGCGATTCTACGGTTCGCCGCAAAATGCCAATTTCGGAGTCAAGTTGCCGCAAGTTGAAATAATCGCCCGCGAGCTGGGAGGTGACCAGCAAACGGACATTTTCCAGATCAGCTGCATTCGCTTGATAAACTGCTTCCGCCGCTTCAATGCTTCGCCGCCGTCGTCCAAAAATATCGACCTCATAATTCACGGTAAACGGAATCTGGTAAATGTTTTGCGTGACCGGGCCGGTCACCGGAATGGAGCTGTTGGGTGGCCGATTCCCGGACAACCGTTCGCGCTCAATTCCCGGCCCGGTCGAAAGTGTGGGAAAAAGTGTCGCGACCTGAATTGCCGCGGTGGCGCGAGCCTGTTCCAAATGCGCGATGGAGATTTTGAGCGTCTGATTTTCAGCGAGAGCTTGTTTTTCCAGACCATTTAGGTCCTCGTCGCCGAAAACGGCCCACCACTCGCCCTTCGGCAGGCTGTCTTTAGGCGCGCTTTCACGCCAGGGATCGGCAACGTCCCAGGTCTGCGGCACAGTCGCCGCGGGACGCTTGTAGTTCGGTCCCACGGTGCAGCCCGTCGACAGCACGACGGACAACAGGAAAGCGTGGGTCAGCGGGGTGCGCGCGAACGTGGCGAGTACGCGCCGGAATTCCCAGCGTGGTTCGATCCTACGTCGCATTACGGCTTGTTTCCGTTGGGCACCGTAGTCGCGTGCGAGTTCGGGTCGCCATTGCCGCTCGGTGATGCGCTGCCACTGCCCTGCGGTCCACCGCCTTGCGCGGGCTGGCCCCCGGATACGGGTGGGGCAGTGTGTGTAATTTGCTTGACGTTGACCTGAAGTCCCTCGTCGAGCGAATCCGGAGGGTTCAGCACGATCCAATCGCTGGCCTTGAGCCCTTGCAGGACTTCCAGCGCGGTGCCGTAGTCGCGGCCAATCGTTAGTGGCTGCAAATGGGTCTTGTGATGTTCATCCACCAGCACGGCTCGCAATCCTTCCGAGCGGAACAGTAAAGCGTTTACAGGCACCTGCAAACGCTCGCCGGTTATTTTGACCAGCAGATGAACTTGCGCGTAGCCGCCCGGCAACAATTGGCCGTTCTTGTTGGGAACGTCTACTTCGGTGTTCAAGGTACGGCTGGCCAGGTCGATGGCATCGGCCGTTCGAACGACCTTGCCCTGAAACTGTTGTCCCGGGTACTGCGACAACTCGAGATAAGCACCCAGGCCGGCGTGAATCGTCGCAGAGTAAACTTCCGGCACGCTAACGTAGGAACGAATGGGGTCGGTTTGCGCCAGAAAAAACAGTTCCTGCGCCGTTCCCCCGTTTCCGGCATTGATCAAATTTCCGATGTCCACGTTGCGGCGGGTGATCACTCCACTAAACGGTGCGTAAACGTGTTTGAACGATTCGAGTTCTTCGAGACGCCGTACGTTGGCTTCGGCAGATTGCGTGGTCGCCTTCTTCGCCGCGTAGTCGCCGACAGCATTGTCGACTTCTTGCTTCGACACGCCGTCGGTCTTGATCAGCTCCTGGTATCGGGCCGCCGTAATCTTGGAGAGGTCTTCGTTCGCTTTCGATGTTTGGAGGTCGGCGCGAGCCTGCGAGAGCTGTTGATCGACTTCGGGCGTGTCAATATCCGCCAGCAACTCCCCCTGACGCACGCGGCTGCCAATGTCGTGGTACCACTTTTTCAGGTATCCATTGGTTCGCGCGTAAATCGGGGATTCCACATAGGCCTGCGTGGTGGAGGGTAGAACCAAATCTTCTTGTCCAGGTTCGGCGGTCGGATGCACCACGGAAACCGTCGGCACCGCCATTTTCTCGGTTTCGTTTGCGAGTGCCCGATACTGCGTTCGCCGCTGCAGGAGTGTAAAAGCGCCCAGAACTAGCAGTGCGAGTACGCATACCACTAGAAACACGAACAGGCGGCTCTTGTTCTCCGGCGTTCTTGCCGGAGTATATTCCTCGTACTTAGGCTCCACCTGGGGCTTGATCTCCGTCGTCGTCATTCGTTGCTCCGCATACTATAAGTCTTTTCGCCATCAAACGGTGGCTGGCGTCATCCCCGAATCGCCGCTGCTCAAGCGCTTGCGTTCCCGCCGTCCGTGAATAATCGAAAAGACGCAGGGCACGAAAAATAGTGTCGCGAACGTCGCGAACAAAAGGCCGCCGATTACCGCGCGTCCGAGCGGGGCGTTCTGTTCGCCGCCTTCGCCGAGTCCCATGGCCATCGGCACCATGCCGATGATCATCGCCAGTGCCGTCATGACGACCGGACGCATGCGCACAAAACCCGCTTCGAGGGCCGCGTCTCGCGCGCTCTTTCCTTCGTTCAATTGCTCCCGTGCGAAGGAAACCATCAGAATGCTGTTCGACGTGGCAACGCCGACGCTCATGATCGCGCCCGTCAGCGATGGAACGCTCAGCGTGGTTCGCGTCATCAGCAACATCCAGCAGATTCCGGCCAAAGCTCCCGGCAGCGCCGTGATAATGATGAAGGGATCCAGCCACGACTGGAAGTTGACCACGATCAGCAGGTACACCAGCACGATCGCGCCAACAAGTCCGAGAGCCAAGCCCTCAAACGAACTCTTCATCGTTTGCACCTGGCCGCGTATCACAATGTGACTTCCCCTGGGCAACTGCGGCTCGACATTGTGCACCAACTTCGCGACGTCGTCAGAGACTCCGCCAAGATCGCGGCCGTTCACCGCCGCATAAACGTTGATCATCGGCTGCACATTGTAATGGGAGACCACGGCTGGACGCGTCGTCGCCGTAGTGGTCGTCAGGTTGCCGATAATCTGCGAAGCGCCCCCCGGTGTACTGTTGTTCACCGGCGTATTCTGCAGCGCCTGCCAGCTGTCCACCCGGTATTGCGGCGTCTGTACCGCAACGCTGTAGCTCACACCATTCTTGGGGTCCAGCCAGAAGGCCGGCGCGGTCTGGAAGCTCGAGCTCAGCGAGACCAGTAAGTTCGAGGCAACATCCTTGGCCTGCAAACCTACTGTCTGCAGCCTGGTTCGGTCCATATCCATGTGCAGAGTCGGTCCATCGAAGGCCTGCTGGACGTGTACGTCCACCGCGCCGGGGATATGCCGCATCTGGCCGGCTAGCTTCTGGGCCACCGCGAAATTTCCGACCTGGTTGTTTCCCATGACCGCTACATCAATCGGAGCCGGCGATCCGAAGTTCAAAATCTGCGTGACGATATCGGCCGGCTGAAAGAAGAACTGGACTCCGGGGAATTCCTGCGGGAGCCGCTCGCGAAACTCGTTGATGTATTCGCTGGTCGGACGCCCGCGCTTTTCGTTGAGCTGAACAAGGATCTCGCCGTCGGCCGTGCCGTAGGTGCCCGAATTGCTGTAGCTCAGGTTGATTCCGCTGTATGGCACGCCGAGATTGTCCAAGATTGTATCCAGCTCGTCCGCAGGAATGGTCTGCCGAATCACGCCGTCGATCTGGTCGGCGAGGCGAGCGGTCTCTTCAATTCTCAAGCCGGTACGCGCCCGAAAATGCATGCGAATCTGGCCTGCGTCTACTTTCGGAAAAAAGTCTCGGCCCAACACGAAAATCAGGCCGCCCGACAAGACGCAGAAGGTCAGAAAACAAGCGGAAAATAGAACGGACTTTTCGAGAGCAAAACCCAGAGCGTGCCGGTAGCCGTCCCGGAATCTCTCGAAGTTGCGCTCGAACATCTGCTGATAGCGGCGGAAAAATCCCTGTTTCTCGCCCCGATGCTCCTCGGGAATGTATTCGTCCTCCGAGCTCAACAGATACATCGCCATTGTCGGCACGATCGTCCGCGACCACATGTACGACGCCAGCATGGCAAACGAAACAGCTTCCGCGAGCGGCACGAACAAGTACCTGGCGACGCCAGACAGGAAAAACATGGGGAGGAACACGATGCAAATGCAAAGAGTTGATACCAGTGCAGGCACCGCGATCTGTTGTGCGCCGTCCAGAATCGCCTGAACGGTTTCCTTGCCCATGGCCAGGTTGCGATTGATGTTTTCAATCTCGACCGTGGCATCGTCCACCAGGATGCCGACGGCCAGCGCCAGGCCGCCGAGGGTCATGATGTTGATGGTCTCGTGCAGCGCGCTCAGCAACAGAATGCTCACCAGGATGGAAAGGGGAATCGACGTAGCGATAATCAGCGTGCTCTTCCAGTTTCCGAGGAAAAGCAAGATCATGATGGCCGTGAGGCACGCGGCGATCAAAGCTTCACGGATCACGCCCTGAATGGAGGCCCGCACGTACAGGGATTGATCGAAGAACATCGTGACATGCAGGCCTGGCGGCAACGATCCGGAGTAGTCCTGCAGCGTTTGCTTGACGCGCGTCACGATGTCCAGCGTCGAGGCGCTGCCGGTCTTGTACGTCGACATCAGCACGCCGCGCTGTCCGTTCACGAGTACGGTGTTGGTTTGGGGAGAGAAGCCGTCCCGAACGTGAGCGACCTCCCGCATGTAGATCGTTGCGCCATTGATAGTCTTGATGGGCAGATCGTTCAATCCAGCGATCGTTTGCGGGCTGCCGTTCATCTCGACCGTGTACTCCAGGGTTCCCATTTTTGCCGTGCCCGTGGGCAGGATCAGATTCTGGGAATTGACGGCGTTTACGATATCCACGGGTGAAAGCCCCTTGGACTGCAGCGCCTGGGAATCGATATCGACGGAGACGAGCCGTTGTTTCCCGCCATAGGGGAAGGGAAGCGCTGCCCCCTGCACGGTGGCCAACTGGGTGCGGATAAAATTGTTTCCGTAGTCGAAAATCGCCTGCTCGCTGAGGGTGTCGCTGGTCAGCCCGATCTGAATGACCGGTACCGTGGACGCCGAAAAAATCGCCACCAGCGGCGGCGTGGTCCCCGGCGGCAGTGTAAATAGAATGGTTTGCACGATCGCGGTCGTTTGCGCCAGCGCCGTCTGGATGTTCGCCGTGGGCTGGAAGAAAATCTTTACGATCGACGTTCCGTTCAGGGATTGCGACTCGATGTGTTCGACGTCGTTTACCAGCGTGGTTACGGCGCGCTCGGAGTTGGAAGTGATACGCTGTTCCATCTCCTGGGGTTCGAGCCCCTGATACTTCCAGACCAGGCTGATAACCGGGATGTTGATGTCCGGAAAAATGTCGGTTGGCGTGCGCAACAGCACCACTGGCGTCAGCAACACAATGACCAGCGCCATCACGATAAACGTGTAAGGTCTAGCGAGTGCTAATCGGACAATCCACATGTCTTTTCAGTTCCAGTGACACAATCCGCGGGTGCCGCCCAAGGGCTTGATCCCCGTCAATTTGATCGGATACTGATTTCTTAGATTCGCCGGCGCATTTATATGGGTACGCCGCCCCTTTTTGATGCCCGACCTTCCGATTTCGACAGCAGCGCTTCGGTCCAGCCAGAATCCCCAGGCACCCTAGGTTGGCAATCCCAATGCCAATGGGATGTCACCGAGCAATTCCAGCAAATCCTCTCTTCCCAAGTACTTGCAAGAAAAACGGCGCTTCATCGCCCAGCCTTATCCCATCGAGTTGGATGCCCATATCTTGGCGCTTGTTATATTATGGGCGCGTGCGGCACTGTTTGGACGGTCAGGCGATGAAGGAGTTCAAAACAGCCGAATAACGCCCTACAATTTCGGAAACAGGAAGCCGCGCGTTACCCAGGGAACTTTGGGAAAATTCTCTTGACCAATTGCGGCCGGCGTCAGCCTGTCGATGGCCCACCGAAGGGACTCGTTACGCTAGTCTCGGAAGATAAAATTCATGCGCAAGCCGCACACTTCAACCACATCCCCATCATTCAATCGCAACGGGCCGGTGATAGGCGCCCCGTTGACCACCGGCACCTTGTCTCCCGGCCCAACGTAATATCCATCATCGCGTTGATTAACCTGCGCCGCCAACTGCGGCTTAAACCACCCCTTCAATTTCACGGTTGCCATTTTGGACTTGCCAATCACCGTGAGTTTGTTCGTAAGCATATATTCCTTCTGATCGGTTTTCCCGCTCAGCACTACGAGCGTGGGCACCCTTAGCCGACTCGCAGCAAACTGCGTGCGCTCGCCCATCGCGGCGGCCTGCTGCAGCATGTCGCGTCGCGCCTTCGTATCCAGCACCATTGTTTCGTTGATGCGCGGAGCGACGGCCCCCTTCTTTCCGGTGTCTCCCAACGATGTCGTGTCGCCCGAGGCGTCCACCTTGATGTGGTGCTTTCCCACCCAGATGGAATCGCCATCGTGCAGCGTGGCCCGCTCTACGCGCAGATCATTCACAAACGTCCCGTTGAGGCTGTCCAAGTCTTCAACCACCAAGCGTCCGGCCTCCACGTACACGCGCGCGTGATAGTTGGATACCGCCAGGTTGTCGACCGGCAAGTCGTTGTCGGGCGAGCGCCCAATGCCCACGGGCCGGGTGCCAATGGGCACCTGTTTTACCAGTTTGTCCTCAAACATCAATGTGAGCTTCGCCATTTTACTTTCCTCCTGCCGAGCCATTCTTTCGTACCGCTTTACCGGGCCCGCGGCGCAGCCAGGAGAACCATCCCTTGGACTGTCCGCCGATATGCACCACCACAGCCGTTACGTTATCCGCGCCGCCTTGGTCGTTTGCCAATTGCACGAGCCTTTCCGCTGCCTTGGCCGTATCGGGTTCCGCCTGCAGCGTCCCCGCGATCTCCGGCTCTGTGACCATGCGCGTCAATCCATCCGAGCAAAGTAACAACACATCATTGGCAAACAACACGTGCTCCTCGGAGTCCACTTCTATCTCAGGGTGCGCACCCAGCGCCCGCAACAACACGCTCTGCATATCGCTGCGCTCGGCTTCGGCCGGCGTCAGGATGCCGCGGCGCACCTGCTCGGCCACCAGGGAATGATCGCTGGTCAGCTGCTGCAAGGTGCCGCTGCGCAGCAGATAAGCCCGGCTGTCGCCAACATGCGCAATACTGAGCCTGGTTCCATCGATCCACGCCGCTGTCACCGTCGCTCCCATCCCTCGTTGCTCGGGATGCGCTTGCGCGGAATCGTAAATACTCTTGTTGGCCAGGTGTACTGCGCTCGCCAGCCGCTTCGTTTTCTCGCTCCAGATTGCGGGCATATCGCCGAAGATGGTCATTGCCGGATCGTTTTCCGTTTCCTGGCAATGTTGTACGACCGTCTCCACCGCCAACGCGCTGGCGATTTCCCCGTGTGCTTCGCCGCCCATGCCATCCGACAGCACAAACAGATTCAGCGGCTCCACGATCCGGAAGCAATCCTCATTGTTCGTGCGGACGCGCCCCACGTTCGTCACGCCGCCGCTTACAATTTCCACTGAGGCTCCTCCGGCTTTCTTGTGGGCTACCCACACTCTGCCCACACCCATGCCTGGCAACCTGCTCCCACGCTAGCAGACCCCGCGACCCCGCGGTAGACACTGAACCCTACTAATTACTCACCTTTTGGCCACAGGCCTCACGCTAGTTCGCGTACGGCACTGGTCTCCTAGTTTGTATGAGCGCAGGACTTCTGCGCCCCAGCTCGCCCGGGCCGATGAGCGATTGCCCTTGACGTAATACGTTCCATTTTTCGCTACAATCCAAACATGTCCCGGCGCCGCATTCCCGCTGTGCTCGCATTTCTCTGCGTCCTGGCCCCATGGATCAGTCTCTCCACTGCTGCGCAGCAGTCTCCGCCCCCCGCCTCCGCCGCCCGCATCCTCCTGCTCCCCCGCAAAATCGTTTCCGGCGAACGCTCCACTCTCGCAGTCCTCGACGTAAACGGCCGCCTGACTCCCGGGGCGCGCGTAGATTTCTCCAACGGCGACCGCGTTACTACCGACGCGACGGGTCGCGCACTGTTCGTAGCTCCATTGAATCCGGGGGTAATCTCCGCGGTTCTCCCGGGCCACCCCGGTCGCCTCTACACCACCATCCTCAGTCCCGCCGAAGCCGCCTCGCCTTCCATCGAAATTTTCGCCGCGCCGCGCGTCGCATCCCTGAGCGATCGCTTCGAACTATCGGGACGCTCGTTCTGCGGCGACGCCGACGCCAACAAAGTGACCATCGCCGGCCTCCCCGCTCTCGTCCTGGCCTCCTCGCCAACCTCGCTGGTGGTTCTGCCACCGCCGGAGCTCGACTCTGGCGCTTCCTCGGTCGTCGTCAGTTGTGGCAAAAACGACTCCCCGCGCTTCTCGATCCGCTTCGTGGAGCTGACGCTCGAAGCTGATTCTTCGCCGCTCGCGCCGGGCGACCATCGCGCCCTAACCGTCCGCGTCCGCGGCACCACCGCGAAGATTGCTCTCGAAGCCCACAACCTCGCTCCGGATATCGCGGAACTCACCGGCGGAAATCCCGCGCGCATCTCCAGCACCGGCGGAGAGAACAACACGGCCCGGTTTCAATTAGCAGGCAAGCAACGCGGCAGTTTCGTCATCTCCATACGCTTGCTCCCCTCGCAATCCGTTCCGCGTCCCTGAAAACGCTGCGTTGGCTCTTTGCCATAGACAATCCTCGATTGCTGAGGGTACGGTTTACGCATGTCCGGACGATTTGTTAAGGCGGCGTACCTTCTCCTGGCGGCTTCGGCGGCTTTATCGGCCCAGGATGGCACCCATCCCGTAGCGCAGACAGCTCCGCCTTCCGCCGGCACGAATTCCGTATCCCATGAAGTCACTTTACAAGTGATTGTGGTGCCCTCGAGTGAAGAAGCGGAGCAGGTTCTGCAGCGGCTGAACAAGAGCGAGGACTTCGCCGCGCTCGCCAGGGAAAAATCGATCGATCCCACCGCAAGCGCGGGCGGCTACATGGGTAAGTTTGCGACGGCAGACTTGCGTGGCGAGTTGAGAGAAGCGCTGCAAGGCGTTGCGCCCGGCGAATTGAGCAAGGTGGTGCGCATACCGGAGGGTTATGCCATCTTGAAAATCATTGGCGGTCCCTCCACGAACGCAAAAAACACCGATCCCGCTGAGACGTTGGCTTTGGCCGCGCGGGGGACTGTGAAGCCGATGCTTTTGGTGTCCGGACTGCCGGAAGCGGAGGCTGCTCTGCGCCGTTATCCCAAGCCGCCCGGCTGGGAGCTTGACCCCCACAAAACCTGCGATGCACGCAAAGCATCCCTTACGGGCGCGATCGACCACTTGGAGAAGCTACTGGCGCCGGAGAATCAAGCCGCACTGGCGTCCCGCGCACCGATGGACGTTCTTCAGATGCACTACTTTCTGGCCGAACTCTATGCCTATGAGGGCAGGATGGATGTGTCTCTTCCGGAATTCGAGAAAGCCTACCAGGTGGCACAGTCCAGTGTTCCGGAAGAGATCCCCCGCATGGAAGAAACAGTGGGAATCATGTACCTCCACAAATCGGAGATGGACAACGATGTCTACCGCAACCCGGGTGAGCGGTGCTTGTTTCCGATGCGTCCTGGCAATGCCTTCAAGAAGACCGGAGATTCCGATAAGTCGATTGCCTACTTTCAGAAATATCTCGCCAAGAAACCCGACGTACTCGATGTGAAGTGGCTGCTGAACCTGGCCTATATGACGATCGGAAAATACCCGGCGGGTGTTCCGCAGAAATATCTTTTGCCCATGTCTCTGTTCGAGTCGAAAGAAAGTGTCGGCCGCTTCCAGGACGTGGCGCCGGAAGCAGGCCTGAACTTGTTCGAAATGTCCGGAGGGCTGGTCGTCGAGGATCTGGAAGACAACGGATTGTTCGACGTGGTGACCTCGAGTTTCGACATGTGCGCGCCGATGCATTTCTTTCACAACAATGGAAACGGTACCTTCACCGATAAAACCGCGGATGCCGGGCTTACGGATCAATTGGGCGCCTTGAACATGATTCAAACGGACTACAACAACGATGGATGTCTGGACATTCTAATGCTGCGCGGAGCGTGGGAGGATCCTCAGCGGATGTCCCTGCTGCGCAACAACTGCAACGGGACGTTCACGGACGTAACCAACGCCAGCGGCTTGGGTGGTGCGGCGCTCTCCACGCAGGCTGCCGTGTGGGCGGACATCAATAACGACGGTTTCCTCGATCTCTTTGTCGGAAACGAAAACGGCCCCAGCCGGCTTTTCTTGAACAAAGGGGACGGCACCTTTGAGGACATCTCGCATTCAGCGGGGATCGACCAAATTGCGTTCACCAAGGGCGTCGTCGCCGCCGATTACGATGGGGACGGGTACGTGGATTTCTACGTCTCCAATCTCGGCCGGAATTTCTTGTACCACAACAATCACAACAACACGTTCACCGAAGTGGCAGAGCAGGCCGGCGTCACTGGCCCGGGACAGTCTTTTGCCACGTGGTTTTTCGACTACGACAACGACGGTTTGCCGGACCTTTTCGTGACCGGCTTCTCGATCTCCGTGGACGAGACGATGCGCACCTATACTGGCGCGCCCAACAACGGTCCAACGCTGAAGCTCTACAAGAATCTGGGCAACGGAAAATTCAAGGATGTATCGCACGAGGCCGGCCTTGACAAGGGATTCATGCCCATGGGCGCCAATTTCGGTGACATCGACAACGACGGATTTCTCGACATCTACCTCGGAACCGGCAGCCCGTCCCTCGGGTCGCTCGTTCCCAACGTGCTCCTCCGCAACCACGACGGCAGGTATTTCGTGGACGTTACGGCGTCTTCGGGCACCGGCGACCTACACAAAGGGCACGGTGTGGCATTCGCGGACATCGATCACAGCGGCCACGAAGCCATCTTGGCGGAGATGGGCGGAGCAATACCGGGCGACAGCCACACGTTCCGCCTGTTCGCAAATCCGGGCAACGCCAACGACTGGATCAGCGTCAAGTTGGTAGGAGTGAAGACCAACCGCGCCGCCATCGGAGCGCGCATCAAAGTGACCGTGCGCAACCAAGGGCAGGCGGCGCGATCCATCTATCGCTGGGTTGGCAGTGGCGGCTCGTTCGGGGCGTCACCCCTCGAACAGCACATCGGGCTAGGCGAAGCGGCTACCATTGAAGCTCTGGAAATTTGGTGGCCGGTAAGCAACACCCTCCAGACTTTTACCAACGTTGGCAAGAACCAAACCTTGGGCATCAAGGAATTCGACAAGGACTACGCCAAGCTCGAACGCAAGCCGTACCGCCTGGGAGGCGCGACCAAGAATGCCGCGACCAAAGATGCCGCGACGCAGCCTAAACGTACCGCGTCCGCGCAGTGAACGACGCGCCATGGCCCCTATAGTATTGATGGCCTGCCTTGCGCTGCTGTGCCCTTGCCCTGACTCCGCATCGCCCCAGACAAAATATTCCACCACGGGACTAGTGCTGAAAGTGGATCAGGGGCGCCAAACCTTTGTAGTTTCCTGCGACTCCATCCCCGGCTACATGGACGCGATGGTCATGCCCTTCCCAGTGCGCGACGCGAAGGCGCTCGAGGGACTCGTACCGGGAACAATCATCGACTTTACGCTAGTGGTCGAGAAAGACGCGGCCTACGCCGACGACATCCGCGTGCGCAAATATCAAAGCGTCGAACCAGATCCGGACACCACGCGGCGCTTGAAGCTTTTGGATGGGGCCTTTGGCTCGCCCACCGCCAAAGCTCTGGAAGCCGGCCAGATGGTGCCGGAGTTTACGCTGACAGACCAGAATCGGCGGCCCGTGAAGCTCTCGCAATTTTCCGGCAAGGTGGTGCTGGTCAACTTCGTTTACACGCGCTGCGCCTTGCCGAATTTTTGCCTGCGGATCAGCAACAACTTCGGAGTGCTGCAAAGGCGCTTCCGGCCGCGCATGGGTAAGGACCTGATTTTTCTCACCGTGACTTTCGATCCAGTCCACGACACTCCCGAAGCCATGGCGCACTACGCCGGCATCTGGCACGCCGACCCGGAGAATTGGCGGTTTTTGACCGGCCCACCCCCAGAAGTTGCGCGCATCTGTGCCTCCTTTGGCGTGGATTTTTTCCCCGATGAGGGCCTGATGGATCATTCCCTGCATACCGCGATCATCGATCCAGCCGGAAAACTGGTGGTAAATATCGAAGGGAACGAATACACCGCCGGCCAACTAGGCGATTTGGTACAGACCGTGTTGGATCGCAGTTCGGCGCATGGACACCCAAGGGCGGGCGACACGGATTGAAGACGGTCGCGATACCATCGCAAGTGTGTCCAGGCCGTATTCGCTAACTCGCCGCGAGTTTGCCTTTGGGGAATTTCTTGGCCAGCAATTCGAGCGCACGGTCCAGGGTTTGCCGCTTCTTCCAGAAATCCTTCCACAAATCGCCGACATCCTCAATTCGTTCGTCGAAATTGTTCAGCGTCCATGTGTCCGGCGCAATATTCTTGCTTAGTTCCTCGGGAGCCAGCGGCGTGGAAACCGGTGCTTGAGGCTCAGCCCTCACCGAATAGGCGCACGCCAGCGGCTTCCCGCTTGCGTTCTGTAGCGCGTCGATCAGGATGTGGCCCTTCGGCCGCTTGCTGACCGTGCGCTCGAACGTTGTGAGCTTGGGATTCTCCGCCGCCACCAGCCGCCCCACAACCTCTGCGAATGTGCGTGTCTGTTCGTAGGTGTAAAGCGGTTCCAGCGGGACGAAGATGTGAAATCCTGACGCGCCCGAGGTTTTCAGGAAACACTGCATGCGGATCGATTTCAGCATGGAATAAATTTCCCGCGCGATATGCATGACGTCCGAAAATGGTGTCCCCGGCGTCGGATCCAGATCGAAGAAAACGTAATCGGGTCGGTCTTGACTCTCCGCGCGGCTTGACCATGGGTTGTGATCGATGCAGCCCAGATTGGTCAGGTACAACAGCGCCGCACGCGTGTTCGCGAGGATGTACTGCATCTCGCCGCCGCGCTCCTCGGACTCGACCGTCGCGGTGCCTATCCACTCCGGCAGAAACGATGGCGCTTCTTTCTGGAAAAACGCCTTGCCTCCAACTCCATCCGGATACCGCCGCAAGACCATGGGCCGGTCTTTCAGGAACGGCAGAATATACACCGCCATGCGGTAGTAGTAGGCCAGCAGATCGCGCTTCTTCAGACCCGCCTCCGGGAAATAAATCTTGTTCAGGTGCGTTAAATGAACGCGATGCCCGTCCGATTCCACGTCCATGGTTTCCGTGCGGCCAGTCCTTAGTTCTTTTTCTTGATCGCTCGACATCTTTGCCGAGGCAGTCGCGCCCCCGCTCCCCGCCCGAGCGTTGGTCCCCTGGTAGCGCCCGCTTCCCGCCGGTTGTTCGGGTTCGTTCCGTTCTGCAGTCGCAGAGACATTCTCCGGCTCGGCTGTTTCCGATTCCCTGGCCTCTATTGCAAGGGACTTCCTGGTTGTTCTGACCTTTACCTTTTCTTTCTTTGCCGTGTTTTTCGCGCCGGTCCTGGTTTCCGATTCTTCCGATACCGTTTCTTCGGCTTTCGCAGGCTTCGCTTCCTCGAACTTGCAATCCTGCGGTGTGCGATCGTTTCGCAACGACAAAAACACAGGCGCTCGCAGGTGATCGTCCATGGTCCAGTTTGCATACTTCACCCGCGCCACCAATTCCGGTTTGACCCAATCTACTTTTTCGCGAAGGACCGGCGCCTTCGCGAAAGGGCACTTGGAAGTTCGCAATTCCTCCATCCGGTCGAAAATCGACTGTTGTTTCCCTTCATCAAACCCGGTTCCCACGCTGCCGATAAACTTCAGTTCGCGCTGGTCATAAAGACCCAGCACCAGCGCGCCAAAATATTTCCGGCTGCCCCGGCCCTCTGTATAGGCGGCAACCACTGCATCCAGTTCATTCACAATCTTCAGCTTCAGCCACGAAGACGTGCGTGTTCCGGAATACGTGCTGTCTTTGATCTTCCCGATGATCCCTTCCAGGCCTTTCGCGCGCGCAGCCTCAAACAGCGCCTCGCCTTTTTCCTCGATATGCTCCGAATAATGAACTTTCTCGTTCCCGGTCAAAACCTTTTGCAACAATTCTTTGCGTTCCGCCAGCGGGGACTTTCGCAAGTCGTAGCCGTCGGCGTACATCAGGTCGAATGCGTAATAATCCAGCGGCACCGACTGCAGCAATTTTTGCGAGGGATTCTGGACGCCCAGCCGGTTCTGCAGCTTGTGAAAATTGCTCCGGCCGTCTTTGTCGAGAGTGACGATCTCTCCGTCCACAATCGCATTCTTGACGCGAAACTTCGCCGCCAGGTCCTTGAATTCCGGATACTCGCCGGTTACATCCCGCCCAGATCGCGCCCACAGCGTCGTCCGCCCATCTTTGATTTCAGCGATGGCGCGAACTCCATCCCATTTGATTTCAAAAACCCAATTGGGATCGGAGAACGCTTTCTGTTTCAATTCCGCCAGCGTCGGGCGAACACCACCCGGCATTTTCGGCATCGACGCTTCGACTGCCCGAGTCAGCTCGGAAGGGTCCACGACACGCCGCTCGTGCGATGCCGGACGCCCTTCGGCGATGTCCTCCAACGTTCGCCCGCTTACCACCGATTCCGCGTGCCGCTCGGCGTCCCATTTCGCATCCGCGAAAGAATCGCGATGCTTGATCAGCAGCCATTCATTTTTCGTTCCGGGCTTGCGCAACCGTACGATCACGAAGCTTCCGCGCAATTTCTCGCCGTTGAGAGTAAATTTCAATTCGCCCCGCGCCAGTTGGTCGCGCGTACTCAAATCTCCTTCCGGCGCATAGCTCCCCTGGTCCCAGATAATGACCTCGCCGCCGCCGTACTGGCCCTTAGGAATCGACCCTTCGAATTTTCGGTACTCGAACGGATGATCTTCCACTTGCACTGCAAGCCGCTTGTCGCCGGGATTCATCGACGGCCCTTTAGGCACGGCCCACGATTTCAAGACGCCGTCAACTTCCAGTCGCAAGTCGTAGTGCAACCGCGTAGCGGCGTGCTTCTGCACCACAAAAACGCGATCGCCGGAACCGCGAACACCGCCCGCAGGTTCCGAAGTCTTGTCGAAATGCCGTTTCTTCCGATATTCGTTAAGCATGCAGCTGGCCGGCCCCCAACAACCGCCGATTGGATGCAGCAATGTAGTGGCGGGTCTTTAGACCCGTCAACTGCAAAGAAAAAAGCCGCTGGCGGCTAGTGCCGCCAGCGGCTTCACATCCTTCCGGTTCAGACAAACCGCGCGTCAGCGCGGTTTGTGTTCTTCGTTGTGTTCCTGCGCCGGCTTATCGGTGCGGGCATTGTGCTTGTCCCGGTTGATGTCGCGGCTTGCTTGATTCTGCTGGTGGTTGACCTGCGCCTTCTCCTGCGGCGTCAGTTTTCCGCCGTTGGCCGCGCGGTCGTTGTGCACTTCGTTGTTGATCCGCGCTTCCTTATTCTCCAAGTGGCTGGTTTCGCCCGGGGTCAGTTGGCCGGATTTCACGCCTTGTGCGATGCGCGCCTGCTGATTCCCTTCGCGGGCGTTCACGCGGCTCATCGCCGCTGTCGCCGGTCGGCCGTGATTCTCGGACGCGAAATTCGCGTGATTGGTGCTGGCCATATGCTGGTGCGAAATCTGCGCCGCTGTCGGTTGAACGTGCGGCTCACGGCTGGCGGCCATCTCCCCCGGGCTCGGCCGCGCGCCGATCCCGCCCGGTCCGCCGTTGAAGGCGACGTGACTGGTGTTGTTCACGATGACGGTCTTGTTGACGTAGACGTTGCGCACCACGGTGGTGTTCACGTTCACGACAGCCGTGTTGTACGCGAAGCGTCCACCGCGCCATTCGCCGCCGAAAAATCCGACGCCGCCATAACCAAATCCGTAGTTAACCCCGCCGTAGAAGCCGACGTGAGGTCCCCAATACCCGCCGTGCCAGGCATAGATCCCGCCGCCCCAGCCCCAGTAGCCAGGAGTCCAAAGAAGCCCGACGCGCGGAGGAGCAATCCACACTCCAGGCACCCAGTAGTAGCCCACGTCGCCGTAGGCCCAATAACCCGGCGTCCACAGATAGCCTTCCACCGGGCAAGGCGGCTGTACGTACACCGGAATGGCCGGCGGCGCGATGCGGATGGAAATCCCCACTGCGATTTGCGCCTTGGCGGGCGCCGGAGCCAGAGAAACCAAGCCAACGAACAAGGCCAGGAATAAAGTACGAAGTGAAATTATTTTGCGTTCCACAGGATCCTCCCCAAAGGGTCCTTGCGCCCCTTCTCACTGGTAGCGGGGCATCAATGAACCGACATTTTCAGTTTGCCGGCTGAATTACCGATTCTCCGGCCTCTGGTATAGGAACCCCAGTTTGCGCCCAGTGTTTCGGTGCGTCTTACCATTTGGGGGTAGGCGTGTTGTATGCATCATTAACTAAGCGACTCAAGCGGACAGGGCCTGCAGTACTAAAGGGCAGCCCGGCGCGATGGCGCTTTTGCGGCCAATTCAGCTGATTTCGAGGACGATTTTTGTGCCACTTCTGGATTTTACTGGGTTGGTGTTTGCGGCGCTATTTTCCTAGCGGAAGAACGTAGACGCGATAGTCCTCGCCGGTGCCGAACCAATTTTTGTAGGTCTTGCCCATGCGCGCGCCGAATTTCTTGTTCAGCGCCTGGCTGGCTCCGGGGCGAGCGTGCCCGTAGATGCGTTTGAAATCGCGGGAAACGCGTCCGATGAAAGCCGCCTTCAGAATGGCGCCATAACCTTTGCTTTGATAGTTCTTGAGGATGGTGTTCGAGTAGCAATAAATCGCGTCGGGATCGCGGGGAAATCCCGGCATTTCTTCCTTGGCGCCCCAAGCCACGCCGTAGGTCTCGCCGACCAGCTCTCCGTCCTCCAGCATCCAGATGGTGATCGCGGATTTCAGCAGTTCGCGTTTTTCCGGCAGCGTGAGCCGGAGGTTTGGATGGTATTCCCGCTCGAACGCCATGGTGCGCTCGATAGGGTAGTGGAAGCGAAACGTGATGGCCACGAGTGGAGATCCTTTGCGCGATGTGCGCGGAATTATCCAGCGTTTGGCATCATCACGGCAATAGCGTGCATCGGCGGAGTTATGTAGACCCCTCACGAAGTTGCTCGTAATCGGAGCGTGGAGCATCCTCGGAAGGATCACGCCCGCAGCAGCTGGCCTGCTAGCTCTTGATGCCGCTGGGCGGCCGATTTGCCTGGACTACTGACAGTAGGTTCAGCCCGATCGAGAGGCCGAAGAGCAGGCCGCATACGCCGTCGCTCCAGTCCGGACGGCCGAGCCGGGCGATGTATCTGGGGCAGATCAGGGCGATGACCAAACAGAGCATGCCAATGGGCATCAGGGTTCGAGTGTGCTTCAGTCGATTTGGATAAATCATTTGCGACTCCATTTGATTTAGTCCCTCAGGTGGTACCAGGTCATGGCCGCCAGCTTGACTGCGACGATGGTGATGGCCACAGCAAACAGATCCCAGCTCCAGAGATGGTTGATGTAATAGCGGTAGGCGAACAGGCAGATGGCCGCCACGCCGCCGATAACGCCGGCCAAGCTGGTGGAGCGGAGACGATGATTCAGGAAACGTTCGTCGATAGTCCGGCCAGCTAAAGGGATGTTCATTTCTTGGACTCCTCGATTATGGTTTGCGCCGGGTCGCCTGCCAGGGTAAAGATCTCGTCGGTCGAGCAGTGGAAGATCCGCGCGAAGATCAAGGCCAGCTGGAGGCTGGGGACGTAGCGGTTGCGCTCAATAGAATTGACGCTCTGGCGCGAGACGCCCGCAGCTTGAGCAAGCTGATCCTGCGTCCACCCGCGAGCGGTGCGGAGGTCCTTGACCCGGTTGTGGATGGTCGGCGTCATGTAAAGTTAGCTTTCCATTTCATTGTAGGGGCGGATCCCATAGATGTCAAGTTGACTTGTCATCAAGGGTCGGCCTCATAAACCCGGCCGCTCCCGGGTCGGGATGATAATAGAAGCTGACGGCGCGACCGTGCCTTGTGGCCTAAATGAATCGCACAGTACAATGCTGGTTTGCGGCGCAACGAGGAGAGATGGATGGCTACTGCGGAGACGACCTTGCAAGTGGGCCAATTTGTGAATGAGGCGTTTGTCGATTTCTCCAAACCCGAGAATCGCACAGCGATGGAGGCGGCACTCGCGAAAGTCGCGGCGGAGTTTGGACGCGAGTACCCCATGTATGTCGGCGGAGAGAAGGTTTATACGACGGCGAAGATGACTTCCACCAATCCTTCGCATCCTTCGCAGGTGATTGGGGTATTTCAGGCGGCGACGGCCGAACATGCGAACCAGGCGGTTTTGGCGGCGACGAAGGCGTTTGAGGCTTGGAAGAAGGTGCCTGCGGAACGGCGCGTCGAGTGCTTGTTTCGGGCCGCGCGGATGATTCGGGAGCGGAAATTCGAGATTTCCGCTTTGATTTGTTATGAGGTGGGAAAGTCCTGGGCGGAGGCGGACGGGGATACCGCGGAGACCATTGATTTTCTGGAGTATTACGGGCGGGAGATGTTGCGCTTAGCGGGGCCGCAACCGGTTACTCCGATGTCGGGCGAGAATAATTTCATGGTCTACATCCCGTTGGGGGTGGGGGCGGCGATTCCGCCCTGGAATTTTCCGGCGGCGATTGCTACCGGGATGACGGCGGCGGCTTTGGTTACCGGGAACACGGTGATTTTGAAGCCTTCGGAGGAGTCACCGGCGGTAGCGGCGAGGATGGTAGAGATTTTGTATGAGGCGGGAATTCCCAGGGATGCGCTGAGCTTTTTGACCGGAGCAGGGGAGATTGTGGGGGATGCCTTGGTGAAGCATCCGAAGACGCGGTTTATTACGTTTACGGGGTCGAAGGAAGTGGGGCTGTTGATCAGCGAGGCGGCAGGAAAGAAAGTCCCAGGTCAGATCTGGATCAAGCGAACGGTTTTGGAGATGGGCGGCAAGGACGCCACCATTGTGGACGAAGAAGCGGACATCGACGCTGCGGTGGAAGGCGTGGCCCAGGCGGCGTTTGGGTATCAGGGCCAGAAATGTTCGGCGTGTTCGCGGGCCATTGTTTCAGAGAAGGTTTATGACTCATTCGTGGCGAAGATTACCGAGCGGGCTAAGAAGGTGACCGTGGGGCCCAGCGAGTTGCCGGGGAATTATATGGGACCGGTCGTCAGTAGGGCGGCGCTCGAGACCGTACTTGGTTATATTGATGTAGGAAAAAAAGAAGGGCGCGTTGTGGTTGGGGGGGAGCGAGCGCCAGGCGATGGTTATTTTGTACAGGCTACGGTGATTGCGGATGTCGATCCGCAGGCGCGCATCGCCCAGGAAGAAATTTTCGGCCCGGTGCTGGCGGTAATCAAGGCTAAGGATTTCGATCACGCTTTGGAGATTGCGAACGGTACGGAATTTGGATTGACCGGCGGCGTCTATTCGCGGAATGCCGAGAAATTGGAGAAGGCGCGCGAAAATTTTTATGTGGGGAACCTTTATTTGAATCGGAAATGTACCGGGGCGATGGTTGGGGCGCATCCGTTTGGGGGATTTAATATGTCCGGGACGGATTCGAAGACGGGTGGACCGGACTATCTACTCTTGTTCATGCAAGGGAAGAGTATCGCGGAGAAGGTCTGAAGTAATGAAGTAAATAGATAACGACGTAAAGAAAAATTCGACCAGCCTGTTTTCGATGGCGCTGCCCGCGGTAGCATTTCTAACCAGTCTGCTACCTTCCTCTGTCCGTCGCGTCCTCAGTTCTTTACCTCATTGCGTCGTCACTTCGCCTTTTCTGCCAGCGGCGTACTTCATCACCCGATACACGGGATAGCTCAGAACCAACATGATCAGCGCGAGCGGCGCGTTGTCGCGATCCGTCGCAATCGAGCCAATGAGGAACAGAATCGAGCCGATGAGCGCTGTGGCTGTGGTGTAAGGGTAGCCCCACGCGCGATAGGGGCGCGGCATGTCTGGTTGTTTCTTGCGCAGGATGAAGAGTGACGCGTAGGTGAGCGTGTAGTTGGCTACGAAGAAGAAGGAGAGCATGGCGATGACGCGCTCGAACGAGCCGAGCACGAAGAGAATCGCGACCGCGGTGCTGAGCAACAGCGCAAAGGCGGGCGTGCCGCCGGCGTTCACCGTGGCGGCGCGGCGAAAAAACAGGCCGTCGAAGCTCATACGGTAAAGAATCCTGGAACAGAAAAGCTGGTTGGCGTTGATGCAGCTGAACAGCGAAACGATCATGATCGAGCGCATGATTGGGTCGCCGTAGTGGCCGAAGACCCGTTGCACCGCGACGCCCAGAGCAAAAATGTTTCCGGCGATCTCGTTCATCGGCAAAACATAAAGGACCGCGGCGTTGATCAGCAGATAAATGGCCATGATGGTGAAAACGCTGCCGAAGATGGCGCGTGGAACATCGCGGCCGGGATTTTTGACCTCTTCGCCGAAGTAGACGATTCCGTCCCAGCCGTCCACGGTGTACAAGACCGCTTGCAGCGCGAGCATTACCGCGATGGCCAGCGGCCAGCCGGATTTCAAAGCCGGTGCGGCGGCGACAACGGGAGCGGCGGCTCTCGCGTGCCCGCCAAAAAGGAAGCAGGCGATCACCACCACCAGGAAGGCGGTTGTCTTTAGCGCCGCGGTGACGAATTGCGTGCTGCTGCCCCAGCGGACGCCGCGCCACTGCAAAACGAAAAACGCGAGCACCACCAAGACGGCGATGGATTTGACATGTCCGGCAAATGGCGGCCAGAGCGCGCCGCTGTACTCGGCGACCACAATGGCGACGACGGCGGAGGTGCCGCAACTGGAGAGCCAGTCGCTCCAGCCGACGATGAAGCCGGCGTAGTCGCCGATGGCGCGGCGAGAGAAATTGTATTGGCCGCCGCTGCGGGGGATGGCGGCGCCGAGTTCGGCCATCGAGGACGCGCCGACCAGGGCGTAGAGACCGCCGACGACCCAGACGCCGAAAAAGAGATAGATGTTGGGGAGCCACTGCGCGATGTCACCGGGGGCGCGCACGATGCCGGCGGCGATGGTGTTGCCTACAGCAGCCGCGATGCCGAACCACATGCCCAGGACTTTGAGAAGGCCGCCGCGCGAGCGCGCGGAGGTCGAAGTGGCGCCCGGGAGGGGCGAGCCTAATGGCGGAGTATCGGTGGTGGTGTTGGACGCGTCGATTGTGTTAGACAATGGGGTCTCAGGGGAACTTGCGGCGACGCCGCCATAATAGTGGCGGTGCAGGAAAATGCAAGCTGGAAGTCTTGGCAGCAGGGTCGCGGCGCCGGCTGCAGTTCCGGTCGGTGCCGCTATGCTTTTTGCCTTATTTCTGTCGCCCCAACGGACCGGTCATCCTGAGCGCGTCCGACGAAGAGCGAGCTCGGATTCCGGCGCAGCCGGAAAGGACCTTGACCGAAATCTGAGCGACCAGTTAGATGGCGGAGGTGCGGAGAAGAACGCAAATGGTGAACGCAGAGATAGCAACGCGCATCATTGCGGAGACGATTGCCGACCCGGCCGATGTGTCGGTGGTGATTCCTTGCTTGAATGAGGCGAAGTCGATTGGCATTTGCGTGGCGAAGGCGATGGACGCGTTTCGCGCTGCGGGTCTCCACGGGGAAGTGGTCGTGGCGGACAATGGGTCGACGGATGGGTCGGTCGGTATCGCGGAGAAACTGGGCGCGCGCGTCGTGCTGGTGGCGCAACGGGGCTACGGCGCGGCGTTGCGAGCGGGGATTGCGGCGTCGCGAGGTGCGTTCATCATTATGGGCGACGCGGACGATAGCTATGATTTCAGCGAGGTGCCCCGGTTTGTGGAGAAGTGGCGGCAGGGCTACGACGTGGTGATGGGCAACCGCTTTCGTGGCGAGATCAAGCGGGGGGCGATGCCCTGGCACCACAAGTACATCGGGAATCCGGCGTTGTCGTCGGTGCTGAATTTGTTTTTTCATACCGGAGTCGGGGACAGTCACTGTGGGATGCGCGCGTTCACGCGGGCAGTGTACGACCGGATGGATTTGCGCAGCAACGGGATGGAGTTTGCGTCGGAGTTTGTGATCAAAGCTGCGCAATTGCAGGCCAACGTGACGGAGATCCCCATCACGCTGTGGCCCGACAAGCGCGGGCGCCCGCCGCATTTGCGAAGCTTTCGCGATGGTTGGCGGCATTTGCGGTTCATGCTGCTGTACGCGCCAAACTGGTTGTTTCTTTTGCCGGGAGCGTGGCTGGTCGGCGCGGGATTGTTTTTGGTGTTCTGGCTCTTGCCAGGCCCGCGGACTCTGACGCCGCGCGTGACTTTGGATGTGCACACGATGATTTTCGGCGTGATGTTCACGTTGCTGGGCATGCAGATTTTGTCGATCGGGGCTTTTGCGAAAGTTTTCAGCTATGCGGAACGATTCGATCACCGGAATATTTCGCTCAGGCGGGCACTGACGCACGTGACGCTCGAGTCGGGATTGCTCCTTGGCGGGGGATTGTTTCTCGCCGGTTTCGCGGGTTGCGCTTGCGTGGTGTGGGACTGGGTGGCTAGCGGATTTGGTCCCCTGCACGAAGTGCGGGCGTTATTGTTCTGGTCCATGTGGTTGTGTATCGGGATCCAGGTGACTTTCGCTTCGTTTTTCCTCAGTATGCTGGGCATCAGCCGCGGCACGTACATCGGCGACTACGATCTTAAGTAAATGGCTTACACCGGGCTCGATCATTTTATTGCGAAGCTTCGATTTCGCGCGGCGTATCCGTATATTCGGAGCGGGTCGCGGGTCTGCGATTTGGGTTGCGGACTGGAAGCGGCATTTCTGAACTATGCGGGAGACAAGATTTCGCACGGTGTGGGCGTGGACGATCAGGTGGAAGATGGCGTGCGAGGCCGCTGGTGGCGGGTTCACGGAGACATTACCGCGCCGTTGCCGGTGGAATCCGGGCAATTCGATCACGTGGTGATGCTGGCGGTGTTGGAGCATCTGCGCGAGCCGGAATCGGTGTTGCGGGAGGCGTATCGGATTCTGGCGCCGGGCGGATCGCTGATCCTGACCTGGCCGTCGGAGATGGTGGATCCCATTTTGAAGGTGCTGCACGGTCTGGGGCTGGTCAGCGATGAGATGGAAAGCGACGAGCACCAGACGAGGATTCCGGCGGAGACGTTGCGGACGATGCTGCAACGCATCGGATTTCAGAAATTTGTTCAGCAACGATTTGAGTTTGGGTTGAATAATTTGATGGTGGCTTCACGGTGACGATTTCGCATCGGCTTTGGAACTGGCGCTGCTTTTCAACTTGTCATCCCGCGGGCATCGGACAAGGATATCCTCAGGTTCTCAACGTGAAATCCCTTGCGCACTTGATGGGAAGGCTATGAACAAGAGAACATTTATCAAGCTTTCTTCGGCGATGATGGCGAGTCCGATCATTTCGCCGCTGCTGGCGGCTATGCCGGATGACAAACTGACAAATTGGGCGGGCAATCTGGAATATGGCACGGAGCGCTTGTATTCCGCGAACTCCGTGGAGCAGGTGCGGGAATACGTCGCGAAGCAGAGCAAGCTGAAGGTGCTCGGAACGCGCCACTGCTTCAACACGATTGCCAACAGCACCGACGATTTTCTGTCGGTGCGGCCGATGGCCAAGATCGCGACGCTGGACGCGGCGGCGCCAACGGTGACCGTTGAAGGCGGCATGAGTTACGGCCAGCTGTGTCCCGAACTGGATGGCAAAGGCTTTGCGCTGCACAATCTCGCGTCGTTGCCTCACATTTCGATCGCGGGAGCCTGCAGCACCGCGACGCACGGATCGGGCGATAAGAACGGGAACCTCGCTACGGCGGTTTCCGGACTGGAGATGGTGACGGCGGCCGGCGACGTGGTGCACTTGTCGCGACACGCGGACGGCGAAGACTTTCGAGGAGCCGTTGTCGGACTTGGCGCGCTGGGCGTGATCACCAAAGTGACGCTCGATGTTCAGCCGACATACCAGATGCGGCAGTGGGTTTATCAAAATCTCCCGATGGACGAATGGAAATACAATTTCGAGGCCATCGAATCGAGCGCCTACAGCGTCAGCTTGTTCACCGACTGGAAAGAAAAACGGTTCAACGAAGTGTGGCTAAAAAACCGCATCGAGAATGGCAAGCCGGTTCACACACCCCAGGAATTTCATGGGGCAAAACGAGCGACCAAGAATCTGCACCCGATCGCCGAGCTGTCCGCCGAGAATTGCACGGAGCAGATGGGTGTTCCGGGTCCCTGGTACGAGCGCCTTCCGCATTTCCGTATGGGTTTTACGCCAAGCGCCGGCAAAGAGCTGCAATCGGAGTATTTTGTGCCGCGCCCGAGTGCGGTGGATGCGGTGCTAGCAGTGGAGCGGCTGCACGATCGGATTAGCCCGCTCCTGATGATTTCGGAAATACGGACGATTGCGGCTGACGATTTATGGATGAGCCCTTGTTACCAGCAGGCGTGCGTGACGATTCACTTCACCTGGAAACCGGACTGGCCTGCGGTCCGCAAAGTTTTGCCGGTCATTGAAAGGGAGCTAGCTCCGTACCAAGCGCGGCCGCACTGGGGGAAATTGTTCACCATGGTTCCTTCGCAACTGCAGGTGAGCTACAAAAAGCTGCCGGAGTTTGTTGCGTTGTGCAAGAAATACGATCCACAGGGAAAGTTCCGCAACGAATTTCTGAATACCAATGTCTTCGGTTAGCCCGTCGAGCCTGTAAGCAATGGAAGATCGAGCGTTGCAAGATGGCGGATGGTGCTTCTATCGCTGCCATCGTGCCGATGGAAGCGACGTTCCGCCTGTATTTAACGAATCTATTGCAGAGCAGTTGGTGAGCCCGGCGGGGTGTAAGGCTCAAGGTAAGTGTTGTCGGTGTCCGGAGTGACCAGCCAGACTTTGCGATCGTTAAAATACGCGAGCAGCCTGGCATTTTGTTCCGGATCAAGCTCGCGAGCCCAGAGGATTTTGGCGTTGTCGATTTCGGCGCCGTTGTAGACCCAGTCGTCGTGGATGTTGTGGTCTTCGCTGTAGCGCACCACGATCAGGTGTTTGCCTGGCGTATGGTTCAGTTTTTCGGCGATGGCGGTGCGGCTGGGGTCTCCTTCGCAGGGCCAGAGAAGTGGATCGCAGACTCCGCGGGCTACGTTGACTCCCGCGTCCAAGATTAGGGCGAGAACAATCGCTCGAGACAGGGCACGGCCGATAGGTCGTGCGGCCATGCGCATGGTGCGCACGTGACGAATCGCTTGTACCGCTAACAAATAAATCGTGCACGTGATGGGCGCGGCGTAGTGAGCGGCCGACCAGATGACGACGAATACGCCGACAAGGCCGATGGCAACGGTGACCCACGGCAGGCGCATTTTGCGATCGCGCAGGACGAACGGTAAAGCGGGAAGAGCCAGCAGCAGGCCGGGCCAGAAATAGGTGATCCCGCCGCGAAACAGTTTTTCCCAAGAGACACGAGTCAAGTCGGCCCTGTTGTTGTGATAATTCTCGCGTTCCCACCCGTTGTAGAAATCCTCAAACTGCTGATTGCGGTAGTGCATTTCGGGTTTCGGATATTCCCAGAGAAAAAGCGGAGCGGTGTGATACGTGCGCGTGTTCAAAACGTGCGGCATTAGGAGCGCGTTGCCGGTCAGGCGGTAGTTGTAATAGCCCATCCATGCTGCGGTCAGGACCAGAACGATGGTCACGGGCGCAACCACGCAACGAAGACGGACCGGCAGCATATCTTTCGATTTTGTTCTGCCGCTGAGCCACCAGAAAAACCACCCGGCGGCGGGGAGACAGAACAGAAACCCTTCGTACGGCCGGCTATTCGCGAGGATGGCGATGCCCAAGCCGAGCAGCAGAGCGTCGTGCACGCGGGCTCGCTTCACGATTCGAGCCAAGCTGCCTAAGACCAGGGCGCCACCGATGGCGGCCATCGCGCCGCCCCAGTAGCTGTTCATCCAGTAGCTGGCAAATCCGAGTTTCAAGGCCACCATCATTCCGCCGAGGAAAGCCCAGCGGGCAGGCAGCCATGCCTGGAGCATCCACAAGATTACGGCGCACATAGCGGCATCGCTAAGCAGGACGCCGATCCAGGGATTTCCGAGGAGCTGACCGATGGCAAGCGCGAACCCTTGGGCAGGCGGATACATCGAGGAATAGGTAGGGAACCAATTTACGTGAAAGGTTTCAAAACTGACCCACATCGGATGGGTTGGATTTGCGAGGCGACCGTGAGCGAAGGTGTCGGACATGAGGAGGTAACTAAATTCGTCGTGGATGCCTGGGACAGGGACGTGAAGGAGCGGAAGCGCGAGAACACGGACGGCGATCACGGAGAGGAATACGGCGATGATGGCGAGACTTTTGCGCTCAGAGAAATCGGTGAAGGCGCGTTCGATGCGGTCGAACATGTCTTGGCCGGCTCGGGGGAAAAGCAAGGCAAATAGGCCCAGCACGATGGCGATGCTGAACGAGGTTGCGAGGATGTGGAGAGTGCGGAGGGTTGTGGCGTCGTCTAGGCCGGTCATGAACGAGGAATTGTAAGCTTTTTTTGAGGGAGGGATGGCGGGAATTTCTCGAAAGGGGAGTCGGAATACTCACGGGCGAGCTGCCGAAGCGTTCAGCGGATTTTTTGTGCGCCCAAAGCGATTTGATCCTCGCGCCTGGGCAAGCTGGGGCGCAGCAGGGCTGCGCCCGGGGTTACAAAGTTGGCGCCCAGTTTGAATGGTGACTCAATCTATGCCTCGACTAAACCTAGGGCTCGACTTCGATTTCGGTTAGCCGGGCTTCTTTTGGTTTTGCGTCGGGTGGTTTTGCCGTGGCACCGGCTTTTGGGTTGTCGATGTAATCGGCTAGCTCCAGGCGCATGTTGCCGGGATTGGTCGAGAAGGCCAGGCCGGTTTCAAAGTCGACGATACCTTCGCGAATGTATTTTTCGATGACGCCGTCGAAGTGCTGCATACCTTCGGTATCGCCATCGCGCATGGCGTCGAGGAGAGTTTTTCCTTCGCCTTCGCCTCTTTCGACATAGTCGCGGGTGCGCATGGTGGCTTTGAGGATTTCGATGGCGGCGATGCGGCCCTTGCCGTCTTTTTTCGGCAACAGGCGCTGCGAAACGATGTAGCGGAACGCTTTTCCAAAGCGGGTGCGGACGCCTTGCTGATCGCCTTGAGGAAAGACGCCGATCATGCGCTCGACAGTCTTGGAGGCATCGATGGTGTGCAGTGTGGAGAGCACGAGGTGACCGGTTTCGGCGGCTTCGAGGGCAATCTCAATGGTTTCGCGATCGCGCATTTCGCCGACGAGGATGACTTTGGGAGCCTGGCGAAGGGCGGCACGCAGGGCCATTGCGAACGTCGGGGTATCGCTGTGAAGTTCGCGTTGGTGAATGGTGGCCTTTTTGTGCCGGTGCAAAAACTCGATGGGATCTTCGATGGTGAGAATGTGAAAGGCCTTGTCGGTGTTCATCTTGTCGATGATGGCGGCGAGGGTGGAGGACTTGCCCGATCCAGTGGGGCCAGTCACGAGAACGATGCCGTTCCTGAGGTGAACGATTTCTTCCAATTGGCCGGGCAGGTTCAGTTGCTCGAAACCGGGAATGGTGTTGGGAATCACACGCATGACGATGGCGAAGCTACCCCGCTGGCGAAAGATATTTACGCGGAAGCGGGCGAGTCCGGCAACCCCGTAGGAGAGATCCGCGGAGCCGTCCTGTTCCAGTTTCCGGACGGGATGCTCGTTCTTGCCGATGATGTCGTAGGCGATGAAGCGGGTGTCGTCGGGGCTGAGGGATTCCAAGCCCTTAAATTTCAGCTCGACGAGTTCGCCGCTGACTTCTATTTGGGGCGCCCGGCCGGGAGAGAAAATAAGGTCACTGACATGGCCGTTGGACTTGAGCATTGCGGTGATGAGCTGCGATGTATGAATGGTGCGTTGAGAAGGCTGCGCCTGTGGAGTTGTTGCCATGGATCTTTGTTTCTCCGTCTTGATCGAATCGTCTGGATCGCCTGAAGAGGGCCGATAGTGTGGCCGTCTGACGGAATCAGTGTACGGGAACTAACCGGCGCGTTTGTGTTAAGTGTTGGGACTTGGCGCGAGAAGATTACCGTTACTGAATGGCGACCAGCACTGAGGCGATTGATGAGAGCCAGCTCATAAAGGCGCCGAGGGTAGAACTCCTCCATCGGGCGCGAAGCGATTCGGCGTGGATTTGTTGGGCGGCGCAGAACGACGCTCGTGCACATGATGAACAAGTACCCCGCGTTGAACCAGAAGAACTTCCGCCAGGAATATTCTGACCACCAGTGCTGCCTTATTTTTTCAGCGAAGCTGCCGCGGAGCAGCGATTCATCGAGGATGTGGATTCAGGAACAACAGTTGGGACAGCTTGCGTGCATCTTCACGGTCGTTCTTGTTTCCAATTTTCAACAGGGCATTTTTACGTGAATCACAAACCAACACTTCGGTAACGCGAGGCTTCAAAAGATCGTGCAACCAACCGGCACACGTTCCTTCCTCGAAGCTCACGTGCAAACTACCGCGCAGACCATGAACAAACTCGAGGATCGTTTCGGCTTTGGTTTCGAGTGTGGCTTCCATCACCAGATTTCCGCTCGAATCCCGAACTGCCGCCGAGATCGTTGCCGTATACACATCCATCCCAATATACTTAGCATCATTCATGAGCGCGCTCCTTGTTGTAGGCGTTGATGCCAACGATCAAAACCTACTTCAAACGGGCGCCTTTTTATAATGGGTTTCTCCGGAAATATTCTCTTATCTTATTCATAGACGTTGGCTGACCGCCAGAATATTTCCTTCGGTGTCCTTAAACCATGCGGTCTTCGCTCCACCTACGGTCACAATGCCATTCTTCATCGTCAAACCCGGCATGTCGTATTCCTCGAATTTCACCCCTCGCGCCTTCAGTTCGGCCACCTCGGCTTCCACGTCGTTGACCTGCCAAAACGCTTGGCTGGCCTTGGATGTGCCTGCGTTGGGCGTTGGGTACATAAAAACTCCCGTGCCGCCGCATTCGTACACTACGCCTCCGGCGTATTCCTCCTTGGCCTGGAGGCCAACGATCTCCTCGTAGAATTTCCGCGCCCGTGTGATGTTCGACGCTGGGATGTAAGCCCGAATCGGGGCATTTCTCAACATGGGATGACTCCTTTTAGTTGTTTTGGTCTGGGCTCAGTCAAAGCATCTCATATGTCCGATTTCCGACGACTCCTGGTTTGCTATGGTCAAGATATGGGAACAGCAGAAATTGTCCAAAGGCTAGTGACCTTCGCTACCGCCTCCGCTGCCATCGCTGCGGTGGTTGCATACATTCGCGGTCACAGAGTTGCGGCGTTAGCCTTGAACGGCGTTTGTCCACTCCTGATTATTGGCGTTGGGGGACTCTCCGTCGCGTTGGCAGGACCGTTACGGTTCACTCTCGTCGGCGTCCTGTTCTTTGTGTTTCAGGCCCTGGCGTTCGTGGCCAGCGCGATAGGTACATCGCGGCGTTCGCCGAATGCGGCGCTGTTCTGGATTGTGTGGGCGGTGAACATCCTTACTTTTGTTTTTTTTGCTTATCTCACGTTTTTCTTCCATATCTTTTGATGCGCCTCGGTACGTTCCACAGGGGGACAGTCTATGTGGGCGGATGTCGGCAGTACCCCAGCCGATTCGGCCAAGTCCCGATGTCCTAGTACGGCATATTTGGAAGAGTAAATATCGCCATCTGGGCAACAGTCGAGTTCCTTGGCTTGGGCGGTACATCGGGTGCCCTCCCTGCGGTTGCTGTAGATTTCTGCCGGACGATTCATGGACATTCTGGCAGCGATCAAGCGGGAAGAGAGAAAACTCGAAAAGCAGCTGGGCAGGCTGAATCATCAATTGAGCGGTGTGCGAGCGGCTGCGCGGACGCTAAAAATAACCGGTTTAAAGAGCGGCGACTACCTGTTCACACTCCTGAATAGCGGAAGATTACCATAATGGTAACCAATTTGTTAAAACCAAGTTGGTTCATATGGCTAATCGTGTTTCGAAGCGGAGTCGATGAACGCGGCGATATTGGTTTTCAGTTTGGCTAGATCTTCGTCGTGGAGATACATCATGTGGCCGGCGTCGTAGTACTGCAGATGGATGTTTTTCTGGAGTTTTTCGGGCAGGCCGAGATGCTCCATGGTGTATTCAGTGGCTACGAATGGGGTGGCTAGGTCGTAGAGGCCATTTTCGACTTCGACTTGCAGATGGGGATTGGTCAGCAAGGCTTGAATCAGATCGCCTTCGACGTTTGGTGACCCCGGGAAGCCGAAATTTTCGCCGGCTTTGTGCTTCCAGTCCCAGGCAGGTTCCGCTTCTTCCGAAACGGTTTTATATTTCCTGTCTTGCAGGCTGAATTTCAGTTCGTCGCGCAGGTAGGTGTTGAACGCCGCGGTGTACGCTCCGGCGATGGCGTCGGATTGGGGATCGGACTGCGCGTATTCACCGAGCAGGTCATACGTGTAGCCGGAAAAGCGAGCGTCGAGACGCCCGGTGGTGAGGCCGCGGCTGCGCTGGAGTTCCTGCATGAATTGCGGAAGGTTGACACGAAGATCGGCCTTGATCAGATAGTCCTCGTTCAAACCGGTGTAGCGTGAGATTTTTTTGGCGAGGTCGGATTTCTCGGCGGCAGTGAGCTTCGAACCTTTCATCAACGCGGCGGCATATTCGGTTACAGCAAACTGGCGGGTTTCCTCGATCAGAGAGTGGACGTCGTCCGGGCGATTGGGGAGAACCTTGTGATACCACGCGGTGGCGGCATAGCTCGGGAGATAAAAGATGTAAGCCTGGTCGTCGCCGGGGTTGAAGGAAATGGTGCCCAGGTCGAGGACCGAAGAGATCAGGACGATGCCGTTGAAATACATGCCGTCGTGAGTTTGCAGATAGTTGGACAGAGCGGCGGAGCGGAAGGTGCCGTAGCTTTCGCCAATGAGGAATTTGGGTGAGTTCCAGCGATTGTTGCGTGTGGCGTAGATGGTGATGAATTCGGCCAGGGATTTGACGTCGGAATCGACGCCCCAGAAGTCCTTGTCCTGGGTTTTGCCTACGGCGTGGCTGAAGCCGGTGCCTACCGGATCGATGAAGACGAGGTCAGCTTTGTCGAGCAGCGAACCGGCGTTGTCGTTGAATTTGTAGGGCGCGGGGGGAGTGGGCTCGGCGTTGGCGGTGACCACGCGTTTCGGGCCGAAAGCGCCCATGTGCAGCCAGACCGATGCGGAGCCTGGGCCGCCGTTGTAGACAAAGGCGATGGGACGCTGCAAAGTGTCTTTCGCGTCGGTGCGAGTGTAAGCGGTGTAGTAGATCAGTGCGGTGGGTTCTTCTTTTTCGTTTTTGAGGAGGATGGTGGCGGCGGTGGCTTTGTAAGGAACGGTTTGCGCGCCGATTCTTACGGTGTGATCGGTTACCGAGGAGTCTTCTTTGGGAGTTGGCGGGGCTGGTTCGGCGGGTTTGTCTTTCTCGACCGTGGTGGTTTGCTTCTCGTGCGTTTCCTGGGTGTGGAGGATGGGCGAGGCGGCCATGGAAAAAAGGAATAGATTGGTCAGAAAAATAGCGCCAGCGTAATTGGACATCGAGGCTCCCAGGCGAAAACGTTCTTGTGTTTGCGCGCGCGATTCTATACAGAGCGGTAACGTGAAGTCAAAGTGTGGACGATTTGGTGGCAAGGGAAAACGCGAGATAGTGGTCGTCTGCTAGCGGAAGCAGGTGCACGGAAGCGAGGTCGTCGACGATCCAATTGGCACCTGCGGTGGACAGAAGGGAATCGACTTCCGTGGTGCGCACGGCCAAGACGGAAGCGCCCGAAGATTTACCGGCGCGGATGCCGGCTGGAGCGTCTTCCACGACAAGACAGTCGGTTGGGGCCAACTTCAACAGCTCGGCTCCCTTTAAATACGGGTCGGGATCTGGCTTGAAGCGCTGAACGTCGGCGGAAGTGACCAGTTGCTTGGGCCACGGAAGACCGGCCACGCGGATACGAACTTCGGCCAGCGGGCGGGTGCAGGACGTGACGATGGCCCAACGATCGGCGGGAATGGATTGGAGCAAGCGCAGGACGCCGGGTAGAGGCACGACGCCGTCCGTGTCTTCGATTTCCCATCGCTCCATCTGGCGATCCTCCGCTTCGTAATCGGCGTTGGGGAGCAGTTCGCGCAAGGTCACCATGCTAGGCCGGCCGTGAGCCCGGCGCACGACGTCGTCGGGGTTGAAGCCATGCAGTTGCGACCACCTCGACCAGCAGCGAGCCACAGCCGGCGTCGAATCCACCAGCACGCCGTCGAGATCGAAGAGGACACCTAGGGACTGGATGTTCATTGCGCTACCTTATTTGGATTTTTCACGTGGCCAGAAACACGCCAACTGGAATGTCGTCGAAGACGGGAGTTTGGGGTGGGAGACGGGGATTGAACCCGCGACATTCGGTGCCACAGACCGACGCTCTACCAGCTGAGCTACTCCCACCACTCGCTAGGAGTTTAGCATGAGTGAACGGGGATGGAGAACGGGAGGCCGACCGTGGGATGCAGCGAAGACCCATACGCCACGACGGCGTGTGCGGCACGCTCACGCCGGAGCGGGCGATGGCTCACAGTTCTTGGGCAGGCGAGTCTAACAGCCGGGGTGGAGTCGGGGTGTGCGAGCACGGCGGTAGGGAGGGGCCAGTGCCTTGGCAAGAACTACGCTGTCGATAGGGCGCGGAGGCGCATCGTGGGGCGGCAAGGGAGCCCACAGTTCAGATGTCGCGTTTTTAAATCCAAAGTACACCGGGGGCCGTATATCGAAGCTGAGGGTTCACGGGTGAAACCTAGCGCGTTGCTTGTTTCGGTTCTGTTGGCTTCCCTGGCGCTTTCGCAGAGCGCTGGTGCACAAACGGCGGGCGCTGCTTCGCCCGCCGGCAAGTTGAACTGGCTTCCGTGGTCGGACGATGTTTTTTCTCAGGCGAAGCGCGAACAGCGATTTGTACTGTTGGACTTGGAAGCGGTGTGGTGTCACTGGTGTCACGTCATGGACGTAACCACGTATCGCGATCCCAAAGTTCTGGCGCTGCTGCACAGCAAATATTTGACCGTGCGGGTGGACCAGGATTCGCGGCCCGACCTTTCGAACCGGTATGAGGATTACGGGTGGCCGGCCACCGTGGTGTTTGACGGCGAGGGGCATGAAATTGTGAAGCGGCAAGGTTACCTGGCGCCGGATGAGATGGCCAGCTTGCTGCAGGCAATTATTGATGATCCGAGTCCGGGGCCGTCGGTGCAAGCGGAGAAAGAGATTGCGTTCCCGGCGAATCCGCTGCTGGCGGCCGCGCTTCGGACGCAGCTCGAGAAAGATTATCTCGACGGTTACGACGGCAAGCAGGGAAGCTGGGGCTTCGACCAGAAATATCTGGATTGGGATTCGGTAGAACTAGCCATGGATCGTGCGGCGCACGGAGATGCAAGAGCCGAGAGCATGGCCAAGCAGACGCTGGATGCGCAGCTGCAACTACTGGACCCGGTGTGGGGTGGCGTATATCAGTACTCCACCGATGGCGTTTGGACCAAGCCGCACTTCGAAAAAATCATGTCGATGCAGGCGGAGAACTTGCGAATCTACGCGGAAGCGTACGCGCAATTTCACGATGCGAAATACCTGCAGGCAGCCGAGGCTATTCAACGATTTCTTACCTCGTTTCTGACCAGCCCTGAAGGCGCTTTTTATACCAGCCAGGATGCCGATGTTATTGCGGGCCAGCACAGCGCTGAGTATTTCGCGTTGAACGATCAAGAGCGCCGCAAGCGCGGCGTGCCGCGAGTGGACACGCACATTTATGCTCGCGAAAACGGATGGGCCATCACGGCCCTTGCTTCGCTTTATGAAGTTACGGCGGATTCGAAAACGCTCGATGAGGCAGTTCGCGCCGCGGACTGGGTGACGCAGCATCGCGGGCTGAGCGGCGGCGGATTCCATCATGGCGCCAAAGATGCTGGCGGGCCGTTCCTGGGCGATTCCGTTGCGATGAGCAGGGCGTATCTCGCGCTCTATTGCGCTACTGCGGATCGCAAATGGCTGACGGACGCGGAACAGTCCATGAGTTATATAGAGCGGACGTTCCATAGTTCGCGTGGCGCCGGCTTGGTCTCCTCAGTGGCCCCTACGGATCGCGCCTACCAGCCACATCCGCAACGCGACGAGAATGTCGCGGTCGCTCGCACCGCAAACCTGCTCTTCCACGCCACGGGTGATGCGAAATATCGAACGATTAGTGAAGCGGCGATGCGCTATCTGGCGGCGGCTCCCGTGGCGAGGCGCCTGCCGGCGGCGAGCGTGCTTCTAGCCGACTACGAAGTAGGCCGACCGCCGCTTCACCTTACCGTTGTGGGTCGCAAAGATGATCCCGCGGCCAGGGCGCTGTTCCTCGCGGCGTTGCAGTACCCCTGGTTTTACAAGCGGGTCGAATGGTGGGACACGCGCGAGGGAAAACTGCCTAACCCCGATGTTCAGTACCCGGCCCTCCAGCGGGCTGCCGCCTACGTATGTACCGAGCGGACGTGCTCGGCGCCTATCTTCAAGGCCGAGGACGTAGCGGAAAAGGTCAACAAAGTCCTGGGGTTGCAAGACAGCAAGTCCGCAGCGTTGCCGACTTTCGCGCGGGGGAGGAAGGTGTATGAATTTTGTGGGCACCCAGTACTAGTAGCTTCTAGGTAGGCCGCGTTACAAAGTTTTTGCAAGGGGCGATGAAATTTTTGCTGGCAGGCGGTATCTCATCGGGCGTAAGGTGGAACCGCCGTCGAGACCGCCTACCCGAGCCCGGGTCCTGGCCAAGACAAAAACGCTCGCAAATTGCCTAGCGGCCCAGGCGCTCTGAGGAAGTCACACGGTCTTCTGGCAGAAATTCTGCCTGAAGTTAAGCTGCAGTCAAATTCATTCAGGAGGACGTTGGGGAAAATGACAAAGTCAAATAGGTTTCTACTCACCGGTGCGGCTCTCGCGGGTCTTCTAGCGGGAACCAGCGCCACGATCAAGGCCTCGAACCTCGCACCCGGCGCGAACGCTTCGGCGGCCGCGCAGGACGATACGAGTGCCCCCAAGAAAGTAAAAGAAAAGCATGCTTGTAAGGGCCAAAACTCCTGCAAGAGCAAGGGCGGCTGCAAGTCCAGCGACAACGGCTGCAAGGGCAAGAATTCTTGCAAGGGCAAGGGCGGCTGCGCGACTGACGGCAGCAAGATGCCTTCGTAACACTCTCAACCGTAACGTTGTGGTGTGGGTAGTTTGTACGGGGGCTGGTGGTGGTTCACTGGCCCTCGTGCGTTCCTCATAACTCCGGAGAATGGCCATGCCAGCGAATGAGTTCAATGCATTTACGGAGTACGGCATCGGGATCGGCCTGCGTGCGCCGCACTACGATCACATTCTGACCCGCAAGCCGGTGGTCGATTGGTTTGAGATTATTTCCGAGAATTTCATGATCGATGGCGGACGGCCGCTGCAGATACTGGATCAAATTTTGGAGCAGTACAAGGTTGTGCAGCACGGTGTTTCGATGTATTTCGGGTCGGCGGAGAAGCCTAACCGCGAACACTTGCGTAGATTGAAGGATCTGGTCAAGCGTACCAAGACTCCCTGGGTTTCCGATCATCTTTGCTGGGGCAGCGTGGATGGACGTTACACGCACGATCTGCTGCCCATGCCCTATACGTTTGAAGCCGCCAAAATTACCGCCGAGAAGGTGCGCGAAGTGCGGGATTTTCTCGAGGTACCGGTGGCCGTTGAGAATGTCAGCAGCTACGCGGAGTTTCACGTTTCCGAAATGACCGAGTGGGAGTTCCTGAACGAGGTCGTGGAGCGTGCTGACTGCGGCATTCTATTGGACGTGAACAACATTTACGTTTCGTCGCAGAATCACAATTTCGATCCGATGACCTATGTCAACAGCGTTCCGGCAGAGCGCGTGGCACAGATTCATATCGCGGGTCATTCGAAATACCGCAAGTACATTCTGGATACGCACGACCATCCGGTGATCGATCCAGTTTGGAAACTGTACGAACGCGCGATCCATCGCGCTGGCCACACGGCTACCTTGCTGGAATGGGACGACAGTATTCCTTCGTTTAAGGAAGTTCACGATGAGGCGCTGAAGGCCAACAAGTTTCTCGCGTCCAGCGTACTGGCAACCGCCGTATGAAACTGTTGAAGCTACAACGCACGATGGCTCGGGCGGTGATGCAGCCTCTTACGTCGTCGGAGCACATGCAGCGCAAGGCGCCTGACGGCCGGCCGATGCGCTCTTATGCAGCGCGGTTTATCAAGCCTAATGACCGGCTGACTTCCTTCGAACGGCTGGAAATCTACAACCGGCAATATTGGTTCCGGCTAATCTCGAGCATGACGGAAGATTTTCCCGGAGTGCGATCGGTGCTGGGCGAGCGGCGCTTCGACGCGATGTGCAAGGCGTACATCGTGGATTGCCCTTCGCGTTCGTTCACGCTGCGCAATTTGGGATCGAAGCTGGAAGATTGGTTGCGCAAGCATCCGAAGTGGGCGGGAACCAAGCAAACCCTGGCGCTAGATATCGCGCGGCTGGAATGGGCCGACATCGAGGCTTTCGATGGAGAAGCCAAACCTCCGCTGCGGACCGAGGACCTTGCGGGAGAGGCGGGGGCGAATCTTCGTTTGCAATTGCAGCCGTACGTGCGATTGCTTGATCTGCACTATCCAGCGGACGATCTGCTGCTCGCCGTGCGCAAGGATGACGAAGACACCGACTTCGCGAGCAACGCGTTTCAGGAGCGCCGCAAACGGAAGCACGTCCACGCGATAGCCAAGTTGAAACCGGACGTGGTTTTTCTCGTAGTTCACAGAATTGACAATTCCGTCTATTTCCGACGTGTCGTCGCCGAAGAGTTCGCGGTGCTGAACGCTTTGCGGCGGGGAAAGCCACTCGGGAAAGCGGTCGAAGCGGCGTTCCGCAAGAGCAAGATGCCCACGGGCGAACGAGCGGAATCGGTGCAGCAATGGTTCCAAAATTGGGCCACGCTGGGATGGTTTTGCCAGCCGGCGCAAGTAAGTTCCTGAAAATTTCTAGCCTCGCCAGGCGCCAATTCAAAAGAAAAAACATGCTCACTCGAATCAAAAATCTCCACGACCGATTTTTCGGCCTAGTCTCGTATCTACAGTCGCCCTTCCTGCTCTTTGTGCGACTTTACTGGGGTTGGCAACTGATCCAGAGCGGTTGGGGCAAGCTGCATCACCTGTCTAACGTTACGGAGTTCTTCACCAGTCTGGGGCTGCCGTTGCCCGCGCAGACCGCCGTGGCGATCTCTTGCCTGGAATTCTTCGGCGGGATTTTCCTGGCGATCGGACTGCTCTCGCGGCTCACGGCACTCGCTATGACCATCAACCTGATCGTGGCGTACATCACCGCGGACCGCGAAGCGCTGTTCTCGATCTTCTCCGATCCAGATAAATTCTATGCCGCCGCTCCGTACACGTTCCTCGTCGCGTCCCTGATCATCTTGCTGTTCGGGCCGGGCACATTTGCCCTGGATACACTGCTGGATCGCTTTATCGGAACGCCGGCGCCGGAGTCGCGTTCATTGGAAACCTGAACGAGTTTGCTCACATCTCATATTGGTTGATGCTGTTTTTTCCGCCGCTCTTATGATTGGCACTGGGTTCCACGCAGCCGTTACGCGCCGTCTTTGTTGGTACGCGCTGGTGTGCACGTTGCTGTGGATTTCGATGGCCGCTCCTGCGAAGGCTAATGATATGACTTCGACACTGGTAATCGGCGGCTCGCGCATCGATGTGACGATTGAGTCCGGTGATTGGAAGATTTCACAAGCCGACCTGATGCACTGGGTGCAGTTGGCGGGCCAAGCGGTGGCCACCTACTATGGCCGCTACCCGGTTCCCCACGTGACGCTCCGCATTATGCCCTTCGACGGAGACGGCGTGCGGCGCGGGCAGACCTGGGGGCACGACGGGGGCCTCATCAAGATTCACGTTGGGAACCAGACGCCGGTCGCAGAGTTGAACGACGATTGGATGCTGACCCATGAAATGGTGCACCTGTCGTTTCCATCGGTGGCGGACGAACACCATTGGATCGAAGAGGGTATCGCCACGTATGTCGAGCCGATCGGTCGCATTCAAGCGGGGCAAATGACCGCGTTGCAAATGTGGACGGACCTGGCCCGCGATATGCGCAAGGGCGTCCCGAACCCCGAAGACAAAGGCCTCGATCACACGCATTCCTGGGCGAGCACGTATTGGGGAGGCGCATTGTTCTGTTTCCTGGCGGACGTGGAGATTCGGGAACAGACACACAACAAAAAGGGCTTGCAAGATGCTCTTCGTGGAATTCTCGACGCCGGTGGCGACATCCGGCAGGATTGGAAACTTGAGGATGCTTTAAAAGCGGGGGATCGCGCCACGGGAACCTCGGTGATGACCGACCTCTACGCAAAAATGAAAGATCAGCCGATGCCCGTCGATCTTTCGGCAATGTGGAAGCAGCTCGGCGTCGAGAGTGACGGCAAGACCGTGCACTTGGACGAAGATGCGCCGCTAGCGGCCATCCGTCGGGCGATCACCAGCCCTGACACGGCCAAGTCGGCGCAGTCTTCGGATGGTTTGAAGCCTTTCGCGGTATTCGCCGGCCGATCGGTCCGCTCGTCGAAGTACCGCGGAGAATCTTAGTTGCTCAGGCGCAGGAATCCCTGGTTGTTCGGCTTCTAACCTCAAAGCTCTAGCTTCTGTTTTTGGTGTCCTTTCGGTGACTCGTTCTTAGCTGGAAACGCCCCACGGCCCGTCCACTATCCCTTGCTATGCTGGAAGGATAGGAATGCGTCCCCGCGCATGAACCCGCACGAAACCGATCGCCGGCACTTTGAACGGCAAATTGCGTACGCGCGCCCGATCATCGTTCTGTTGACGCTGATCGCGCTGCTGCAGCAGCCGTCGTCGCAGCACGCCAAGCGCCCGATCTCTTTTCTGATCGGGTACCTGGTGCTGTCCCTTGGCGCGATCCTATTTGAGAAAATCGTCTCCAGCCGATCGTGGCACCTGCCACTATTCTTCGACCTTGTGGCGCTGGGGTACTTCATGATCATCAGCCCGTCCATGGTGCCCGCCTGGTTCCCGTACTTGTTCGTTTGCTATGTCGCCGGGATTCGCTGGGGACTCACTTCCGCGTTCCCCCTGGCAGGCTTGCTTTCGCTCGAATTGGTATTGCTCACGGTCGTCAAAGGCGAAATTCACTGGATCAGGATCGTTTCCTGGCTGGGTCTCGCGGGAGCCACCTTTGCCGCCGGTGCGGGCATTGCCTTTCTGGGAGACCGCAACCGCCTCTTCGCCGTCCAGAATGAGTTCTTTTCGCGCATCACTGGCACGATGGAGGTCGATCAGGGGCTGGCGGAGTGCCTTCGGTTGTTCCTCGAGGAGCTCACCCGCGCCTTCCGGGCGCAGGAAGCCCTGCTGGTTTATCGGGATACCGACCTTGAGCGAATCTTTCTGTGGCGCCACAAGGCCGGCGAAGGTGAACGTCTGATGCCCGACAACCTCCCTCTTACCCGCGCCGACGGACTGCTCCTGGACGATGCCGACGCCACAATTTGCTGGAACAGCCTCCTCGGCGCGGGATCGGGTTTCGGCTGGGACCGCCGCGATGGGCGCTCCCTGAAATCGTTGCCCCGCCTTCCCGGACCCACACAGCAGCTGCTCGGGCTGAGATCGATGATGACGGTCACTTTCGACCAGGGCGGGCTGCCCGCCGGGCGGCTGTTCCTCCTCAACGGTCGTAACCGCTTCACCCGAGACGACTTAGCCTGGTTTGAGCGTGTTTCTCGTCATATCGGTCCGGCGCTTGAGAACGTCTTCCTGCTTCGGCATCTGCGTGCCCGCGCCATCGAAGCCGAGCGGAGCCGTATCTCCCGCGACTTGCATGATGGCATCCTCCAGACCCTGCTCAGCTTCGAGATCCAGCTGGATGTGTTGCGTAGGCAGGTCGGTGTGACGCCCGAGCAGGCCGCCGAAAGCCTGGCCATTCTTCAACAAACCGTAAAGGGCGAGTCCGCCGAGCTCCGGCGCATGGTTACGGACATGCGTCCGGTCCGGGTGCAGAGCGCCGACCTGGTCGACCTGATGATCGGTTTCGCCGAACGTTTCCGTAACGAGTCAACTCTGGCCTTGGATTTATTGATCGATTCGGTCGAAGTACAGGCTCCGGACCGCGTCTGCCGAGAGCTTTTCCAGATATACAGGGAAGCACTCAACAATATAAAAAAGCATGCTAAGGCTTCCCATGTCGTGGTAAAACTGTCGCAGGACGACAGCGGACTCGTTTTGGTGGTTGACGATAACGGTGAAGGGTTTAGCTTCGCCGGGCGGTTCACAGGCGACGAATTAGATCGTCTCCGGCTGGGTCCTATCTCCATCAAGGAGCGTACGCGTACCGTGGGGGGCGTGTTGACCGTGGAGTCCAATCCGGGCCACGGGGCGCGTCTGACTATCGAGATTCCGCTCGGCTAATGGCCAAAACAAAACAACAAATACGTGTGCTCCTCGCGGATGACCATGCAATTTTTCGCGACGGCTTGCGCAAACTCCTCGGCTCCGACGAGGATATCGTCATTGTCGGCGAAGCTCAGAACGGGGCCGAGTGCATCAAGCTGCTCGCCAAGCTCAAGCCCGACATCCTGCTGCTCGATCTGCGCATGCCTGACAAAGACGGGCTCGCGGTTTTGGAAGAAGTGAACTTCGACACCATACCCACTCGCGTTGTAGTACTCACAGCCGCCGAAGATGATCGCGACGTGGTTCGCGCCATGCGTCTTGGCGCTCGCGGTGTCGTACTCAAGCAGTCCGCGACGGATTTGCTGGTCAAGAGTATCCATCGCGTTTTCGCCGGCGAGATTTGGCTCGATAACCGCATGACGTCCGAAGTCATGAAGGCGTTCTCAAAATCGTCCGAGTCGGGACCGCGCCGCGAGAAGCCGCTGCTCAGCGATCGCGAGAAAGAAATCGTGCAGCTTGTCGCGCAGGGTTTCCGCAACAAGGAAATCGGCGAAAAGCTTTTCATCAGCGAGCAAACGGTGAAGAATCACCTTCACAATATTTTTGACAAGCTGGGCGTATCGGATCGTCTCGAGCTGGCTCTCTACGCCATTCACCACCGTCTGATCGACCAAACCTAAGCTCAGCTTTTCGTCCGATTCTTTCGCATGTACTGCCGTGTGGCGGCGCCTTGGTCCCATATTGGACACAGCGACTCGTGTCGCAATAAGGCTATGCTGCGCGCTTAGGCGATTATGGGTAGAACCGTGCTGCCTAGTTTGTTTGGTCGATCGGGCGCGGCACGCTCGTTTTTCAGCAGAACCCATGAAGCTCAACGCCGCCGTCAAAATTGTCCTCACCGTTGCGCTGCTCGCGTGCGCTGCCTGGCTAGTTAGCAGCGCGCAGTTCTACATCGAAGCGCTGATGTCCGCGTATTTTGCTCTCACCCTTATCGGCGCCACCATCATTCACCTTCGCGTCCACCCATCCTGGCGCGATGTGCTACTCGTGATCCTGGGCTGCCTCGTATTCGCGGTGATCGACTTTCGCTTGCTCCATTTCAAACCCGCCATTGCCGGCTGGCTGTCTTTCGCGGGATTAGCGAGCCTGCTGATCATGGGCATCGAGGCCGTCTGGACCGAAGGCGAATCGCGCAAGCTGCATCTGCTGACGTTCATTCCCTCGGTCCTTTTTGTAACGTCGGAATATTTTGCCGACGACATGCTGAAATGGGCGGCGACCGTTCACCAGAAGGTCTACGATCTGTACCTCTATACCTTCGATGCCAGCCTCCACGTGCAAATCCCTTTCCTCGTGGGCCAGCAATTTGCTCTCCATCCATTTCTGCGGACAACTTCGTTGATCGCGTACATCGGCTTGTCGATCCCCATCGCGTTCGTTTTTGCCGGGCAGATCCGTCGCGTCCGCGAAAAAGCGCTTCAGTGTTTCGCGACTTTCGTCCTGACCGGGCCGATGGGCATCCTTTTCTACAACGTCGTTCCCGCGCTCGGACCCGCGCACTTGCTTCGACAGGATTTTCCGTCAAGACCTCTCCCCATCGAGCAAGCCGCGCGCATTTTCCTGGAGCCCATCGCGTTAGCCGGGCCGCGTAATGCCATTCCGTCCCTGCATCTGGCGTGGGTTCTGCTGGCGTGGTGGTACGCGAGAGGACTTTCCTGGTGGGAGCGCGGAATCGCGATGTTCTATCTGATTTTTGTCGGGTTGGCCACTCTGGGCACCGGCGAACATTATTTTATCGATCTCATCGTGGCCGTTCCGTTCGCGCTTTTCATGGAAGCGCTCTTGGCCTTCGATCTCTCCTGGACCGACGCCAAGCGCGCAACCGGAATCGCATTCGGGCTGCTGGCCACTCTGGCGTGGCTCGTTTCACTGCGCTTCATTCCCCACGTTTTCTGGTCAACACCCGTCTTGCCGTGGACGCTTTGCGCAGGCACGGTGGCCTTCAGTCTTTATCTGGAAGGACAGCTCCGCGGCCAGTCGAGACAAATCGTTTCCGAACCGATCGCAACCCAGCCTGCTACTGCGCACTGAATACGCTTCAATTTCCGCGTTCGCTCGCAACGTTGCGCTACGAACAGACCGAGCCACGAAAACCGTTCGGCGCCAGCAACCTATTGTGAAATGCGCGGGGGATTCTCACGCCCAGGCGCACCACCCGACTGCAGGTCCTGTTGAACCCTTCGCAAACTCTGCTGGCTGACCTTGATCAGGCCGGTACGCGGAGCGTCGAGGTCGGCGATCAACGCCATCACGATCGCAATCGTCAGCGGTGATATCACCATTACGAACCAGAATCTCCGCCGTTCGCTTACGCCAATCGTCAAGCAACTCAAGATCGACATGAGGACCAGCAGCAGCCAGACCACATTCGGTACGCGATTTTCCAGCGTTGCGATGCGTTTCTCGGTTAGGTCGATCGAGTCGTTCAGCGATTGCACAAAGATTGCCGTGATGGGTGTGGGGTTTTGCTGTGCGACGCCTACGCTCTGCTGCCACAACTGGTTCTGGAGTTGCTTGGTGCGGGCCAGCGACTGCTGGAACTCCGGTCCGTCCAGGTTCGCCGTGGAAAAGCTCAGGCGCGCATCGGCATATTCCGACAGCAGTTGCAGCGTTTTCCCACGCGCCGGCTCCGGAAGCATCTGCGCGCGCAGCGCCGTCGTACCGATGGCATTGGCTTCATCGACCAGCAGCTTGTTGCGTTCTTCGTAGCGAGGCAGAGCCATCGCGAGCGTGAAGCCCAGCAGAAGGCTGAGCAGCAATCCGACGGCATCGCGTGTTGATACCAGCGACTCGCGGACGTCCTCGTGGGCATTTGCCCCGGCCGCGGATCCAAGCCGGTAGCCGAACTCCACGACGCAGACAAGGAGCACGAACAGAACGCCGAAAAACGTCCAAGGATGTTCGACCAAATTTGTCGCGGCCGCGGTCACTCCGTGCTCCTGCATTCTTTTGCGACTACTTCATCGGTCGTGCGGGCGCAAAGATAGCACGAAAGCCTGCGATGCCATCTCCGCCGCCAGGTTGACCTCGTCATGGGTGTCGCAAAGCCTGCGATACGAACAAAAAGAAAATCATGGTGCCGGCCAAAGCTGCTTTCGCCGAGAGTCCAATCCGAAAATCTCGCTGGTTACCCGGAGCGAATTCGAAAAAACGATCCGCTTCGTGTCCTCGGAGAACCGTACCCCTCGATTGGCGAATTTCCCCTTTTCGAAACTCGCATCACCGGCCGATCTTGACCGCGCCAAAGCCGCCATTTTTCCTGCCCAGCCCGCTTGCAGCCGCAACCCCTGTGTTTGCAGCCTTTATGCGCTACCCGGCGGCGTCGCGGTACTGACCGCCGTGGCCTCTCGTTCTGGTACATCCGTACTTTCCGGGGCCAAGGTCTTTTTGTATCCGCAGTCCTATTGTCGCTTGGCCCCACCCCGGCTAAACTCTTCTTTCAATCAGGAGGCTCCGCCTTGACCGCGTCTGAACGCCGCAATACCCAGAGGTTTCAAATGCGGCTGCCGCTAACCGTCCGATGGACGACGGGTGCGGCGGTCGGCGAGACCAGCACGGAATCCCGTGACGTAAGTTCGCGGGGCGTTTACTTCTTCCTCTCCAAGGATGTCAAACAAGGCTCTGCCATTGAGATCCTCTTGACCTTGCCAAACGAGATTACCCTTGCGGGCCCGGTGCGCGTGCGCTGCCTTGGTCGCGTGCAACGGACCGAAGCTCGCGACGAGGGCGCCATTGGCGTCGTTGCCGCGATCGAACGCTACGAGTTTCTGCGTGGTGACGAGGACCGGAAACAGTAGAAACGGTTTTGCTGGTTTTGCACTAAGGATTTCTTACAAGTTTCTTGCTCGCTCACTGCGGAGGCGGGCAGGATAAGCCGGAGTGCCTCGGCCCCTCAGCGGAGCGCTCCGGCTGCTTTATTTTCTGGTGCGGCAGACTCGCGTTCCGCGACTGCAACCGAACGCCGATCACCCGATTGGCGGCTGCTTTTCATCTTGGCAGAAATCTAACCGCCAGCCCGCCGATGGTGTCGTGCAAGGCGTGGGTTATCATTCCCGGACGCAAGCTCTTTCTCCGCTGCGCCAGAATCCCAAACAACAAGCCGTACACCGTGATCACCACCACGGCTTTTGAACCCTGGTAAATGTGGCAGGCCCCGAAGATCATCGCGGAAAGCACCACGCCAACCGGCGCGTTATCTGTCCATGCAATAAACTGTTTCTGAAGGTAGCCCCGAAAAATCGTCTCCTCACAGAAACCAGCGGTCACACACACCAGAATCCACACCATGATCTGCGCGGGACCCTCGGGAGCGAGGAAACTCAAACTCTCCCGCGAGCCGCGAAAGTGCAAGAGCGTAGATGTCAGGCCCAGAACGACCAAGGCCACCAACCAAAACACGAGCGCCACGCCGGTATCGCGAAATACATCCTTGGCGGTGTTCCAGCGCGCGCCGGTCACCTCCACCAGCGACGTGCGGTGATGCCGCACTCCGAATAAGACGTACGCCGTCAGCAACCACTCCCACACCATGGTCGTCAGATAAAAAGCCAGCCGGCTAGGATGCTCGACAGAACGCATGCGGCTTGCGGAAAAGTACATCATGCTCGCCCCTCCCAGCAGGATCACGAGCAACACCGTCGTGTGCAGCGCGCCGGCCACGGTCGTACGCGGCGCGCCCTGAACCCCCGGCACATCGATCGTCACGGTCGAACTCATCCGAACACCTCGCGTTCCTGGGGTCCGACCGAACAATCGCCGGCCAGGTCCTGTCCTTTGTATACGCGAAACGCGGTCGGGAAACTACGCGATCGTGCCTTCCAGGTTACACCTGAACTCCGAAAGCCTGTGTTTTCAGTCCTGCCGTTACCTCTAGGCCTCCTGTACTTCGGAGCAGGCGACTTCGACCAGGCTTATAAGCGAGGATGATCGGTGCCCAGACACAACACAGTTCGCAGAAACGGTTTTTGGTGGCGGCGAATCCGCCCGAATGGGGAAGTAGCGCGTCACGCGGCATTTGAACGGTCTTAGGGGTGCGCTGGATCAGGGCGTTTGAATCGACAGGAGTGCAAGGAATGGGATTGGAAATACAAACCGAATCGCTCGCGGACGTCAAGAACGCCACGAGCACGCAAGCCGACCTGGAAACTCAAGCGCTGCAAGAGCCGGATCCTCTAGCTCTGCAGGAGCAGGATCCTCTAGCGCTGCAGGAGCAAGAGCACCCAATGCCGGAGATCACCGCCGAGGATGGCCTCGCGTCGATTTCCATGCTGGAGCTGGCCGAGGTTTTGGACCAGCACCGCATCTGGGTGGAATCCGGCGGGGAAACCGGCGCAAAAGCCGACTTGTGCGGCGTGAGTCTTGCCAAGGCCGATCTGACCGGCGTCAATCTGCAAGGCGCATCCTTGCAGCGCGTAAACCTGGCGGGCGCCGACCTTTCGATGGCCAACCTCCGCGGCGCGAGCCTCGTGCAGGCGGACATGCGCGACACCAATTTGCTCGGCGCCGAACTACGCGGCGCAAACCTGATGGGCGCCAACCTCTACGGCGCGGAAGGTGTGTGGGTCGGCCGCCTGGGCGGCGCGAACCTGTTCGACGCCATCCTGCCCGAGACCGTGGCGGCTTTCGACAGCTCGCGCGCCATCGAGGACGCCACCAAGGTGGCCCGCTGGTTTTATTTTCTGATGCTTTCGCTCAGCGCCATCTGCTGCCTCCTGGTAGCGACCACCTCGGACCTCCGCTTGATTTTAAATTCGTCGGCGATTCCACTGTCCCATCTCGGCAACATCCTTCCCATGACCGGCTTCTACTTGGGCGGACCGTTGCTTTTATTCGTCGCCTACGTGCGGTTCCACTTTTTGCTGTTACGCCTGTGGGGAGGCATGGCCGAGCTTCCTGCGGTGTTCGTCGACGGGCAAACGCTCGAGAAAGACGGGCCGTGGTATTTGATGGGCGTCGTGCGCCGCCATTTTCGCTGGATGCGCGACGGCCGCTCGCCGTTCGCGATGCTGGAAACCATGCTTTCCACGATATTGGCCTACTGGGTTGTTCCGGCGACACTGTTCTTGTTCTGGCTGCGTTATCTCGTGCGCCAGGATTTCCGGGGAACCTTGCTGCATTCGCTTTTGCTGACTCTTTCGGTGGGCGCGGCCACGTGCCTGCCTTCCATCGTTTCCAAATTCCTGCGTCCCGGCGAATTGCGCCATCACAAAACCAAGAACCTCCTGCGGCTGGCGTTTCTGACCCTGCGTGCGGCCCTGGCCACCGGCTGCGTGATCTTGCTTTTCTCCCTCGGTGTGAATCGCGGTCTTCCCTCCGATCGGGACATTGCTCCGCAGCATTCCACCGCGGACATTCGCCGCTGGGCTGCGAACGTACTGCAATCCATCGGTTACCGCCCCTACGCGGATCTGACCGAAGCCTCGCTTTCCTCTCCGCCACCCAATGGCGATTGGAGCGAGCAGGGAGTCGCCGAGATCGACGGCGCCCGCCTCAATCAAGTCAATATGCGCTTCGCCCGAGCCTATCGCGCATTCCTGGTCAACGCCAAGCTCTGGCGCGCAAACCTGGAAGGTGCTTACCTCTCCGAAGCCGACCTGCGCGGCGCCAACCTTCGCGAAGCGAATTTGCGCGACGCGATCCTGGACCGCGCAAAAATCGGACACGCGCTGTTGGTTTCTGCCAACGCTACGGGCGCGAATCTTACTGGTGCCGACCTGCGCGCCGCCGACCTCTCCTACAGCGTTCTTGAAAACGCGCGGTTGTCGAACGCCAAGCTCGCCGGCGCGTCGCTCTACGCCGTCAACCTGCGTTACGCCGCGATGCTGCGCGCCGATCTGTCTCTCGCGGACTTGCGCGACACCAAGTTGGAGCAGAGCGTCCTCTCGTTCGCCAATCTCCAGCAAGCCGACCTGTCTTCGGCCAAATTGACGCAGGCCAATCTAAACGGAGCGCAACTCAAAGGCGCGATCCTGCTGGACGCCGACCTGAAATCCGCCGACTTGCAAGACGCCATATTGACCGGAGCGATCCTGCGCGATGCCGACCTTCACAGCGCCGTCCTCTCCGGTGCCGACCTGCGCGGAGCCAGCGGCCTGACCGCAGCCCAGATCTGCTCGGCACACTGGCATGGCGCCCTCCTCGATCCAGACATGCTGACCGCCGTCCAGACCCAGTGCCCGCAATAAGGGAACCCGCCCACGCGGGGCCGACCTGGGAACGGAGGTTTGACGCACGCCACATCCAGCACGTAAATTCGTGCAGCACGTAAGTTTCGTGCTTGGAGATGGCATGGTTGCCAAAACGGAAATCAAGCCAGGCAAAAATACCAAGCCCGACCCTTATAAATCGCAAAACACTAAAGTCAATATCACCCTGAAGTTAGACAAGGAGCTGCTTCGAGCTGTCCGCGTCCTGGCCGCCGAGGAGGGCAGGTCGGTCAGCGCCCTGCTTTCCGCCAAGTTGGAACAGGAATTAGGCAGGCGCAAGGAGTACGAAAAGGCCAAGCGCCGTTGGTTTTCGATTCGTGCCAAGGGCATGAACTTGGGCGGGCACCCACTTTCGCGAGAACAGATGCATGAGCGCTAAATGCTTCGTCGATGCGAACGTTCTCATTTATGCCCACGATGATTCTGCGGGCGTCAAACACGAGCAAGCCTTGAGGATTATCGAAGCCCTGTGGGAATCAGGCTACGGAGTGTTGAGCACCCAGGTGCTTCAAGAGTCTTGTGTCACCGTCAGGCGCCTCGATCGGAGCTATCCGACGCGCGATCTGCAGCGAATCGTTCGAGAGTTCTCGAGCTGGGAAATTATCGTGAATACGAGCGAATCGATCCTCTCGGCGCTTGCTCTGGAATCGCGCTATCACATTTCCTTCTGGGATGCGCTGATTGTTCAAGCGGCGCAAGTTGCGCACGCCGACGTTCTCTATTCTGAAGATCTGAACGATGGCCAGGTTTTTGGCTCGGTGCACGTCGTGAATCCGTCGCTCACCCGCTAGCCCCAACCCTGTTGTTTTCCGCAACACGCCGTATGCGTGTAAGCTGTCTGCCGCCAGCCGCGCTTGCTGGCCGCCAAATGGCAGAAGGAGAAATCGCGTGGAAGTTGTGGCGGGCGTGGACCTGGGCGGAACGGCAATCAACTATACGTTGGTGACGAAGGACGAGAAATTTCTGATCGAGGGGTTGTGCGAGCATCCGGCGCTTTCGACCCAGGGGCCGGAGGTGTGTCTGCAGCAAATCGAGGATGGGCTGAACATTGCGGCCAAGCTCGCGGATGTGGAGTTGGTGGACATCGTGGCGGTTGGGCTGGACACGCCGGGCCCGGCGAGCGCCTCAGGCATGTTGAGCGCGAAGGGTTCGACCAACTTCGTGCATCCGAACTGGGCCGGATTTGATATTCGCGAGGGTCTGGCGCGGAAGCTGGGGAAGCCGGTGACGTATCTGAACGACGGGAACGCGGGTGCGTTGTGGGGGCATTTCACGATTTTCGGAGCAAACAGCAGAGAGACCTCCGTCTCCATCGTGATCGGGACGGGGCTGGGCGGCGGAATCATCATCGATGGAAATGTGGTGAAAGGCCGAAAGGGATTTGGCGGCGAATTGGGGCACGTCCTCATTCCCTACCAGAGCATCCGTGGAATCCCGGGAATGCAGCCCGAATGCAATTGCGGGCGCGTGGGCGATCTGGAATCGGTGTGCTCGCTGACGGCGATTGCGAAGACATTCCTGCCGTATTTTCTGGAGAAATATCCCGGGCATGAGCTTGGAAAAACGGGCGATCTAAAGCGAGCGTCGAAACTCGTGCGCGGAATGGCGGACAAGGGCGACGCGATGTGCCGCGAAATTTTCCGCGTGCAGGCGCACGGGATCGGAATCTTTCTGGATGAGATGGTGAATACATTTGATCCGGACGCGATGATCATTGGAGGAGGGGCGCTGGAGGCCAGCGCCGACTTCCAGAAATGGTTCATCGATGAAGTCCGAATCGGGATGCCATCGCAGCGCGAGGAGCAGGCGGATATTCCGATTTATGTGATGCCGAATGGCGATACGGCGGGCGCGCGGGGTGCGGCGATCGAGGCGCTGAAACTGGCACGGACGAGCGGCTTGGCATAAAGGCCCGCGCCGTCGCGGCGATCTCCGTATTATTCAGTTTAAGGATCAGTTGTGCATGCGCAGACGAACTCGCAGGCACCAAACGCGGCTCAAAAGGAGACTCGAGTGGCGGAACACGCAAAGGGAACGTTTGAAGTAAAGGTGACGCCGCAAGCGTCGGAGGACAAAGACGACCCGAGCTTGGGCCGCTATACACTCGATAAACAATTCCGTGGCGACTTGGAAGCCACCAGCAAGGGGCAGATGTTGACGGCCGGGACGGCGGTGAAAGGGTCCGCGGGTTACGTGGCGATCGAGAAGGTCACCGGAACGCTGCGCGGGCGTAGCGGGAGCTTTGTATTGCAGCACCTCGGCACGATGACGCAAGGCGTACCGCAATTGTCGGTGACCGTGGTGCCGGATTCCGGAACGGGAGAATTGGCGGGTCTGACCGGCAAGATGAATATCATCATCGCGGACGGGAAACACTCGTACGAGTTCGAGTACACGATTCCGTAGTTGTTGACCACCGACGAGGTAGGCGAGCGCCAAGCTGGAGCGAGTGGAAATGGAAAAGGGTAGTGGTTTCTGGTTCGATCCAAAGCGCTCGGCCATACTGAGCATGGACCTGCAGACCGGCGTCGTATCCGTCTATGTAAAAGAAGCCGGATTTATTCCGCGGGTCGCTGGAGTGCTGGAGCGGGCGCGTACCGCTGGTCTTCCCATCATTCACGTGAAAGTCGGCTTCCGTCCGGACGTTCCGGAGGCGAATCCCAGAAACCTGTTTCTAAGTAGCATCAAGGCTTCCCCCCGGCACCAGGAGTTTTTTCAAGGAACAAGCGGTGCGATCCACCCCGCGCTGGCACCGGCCTCTGGCGATTTGGTGGTCACAAAGAGCCGCGTCAGCGCATTTGCCGGCACCGATCTCGATCTGCTCCTGCGTGCTCAGGATATCGAGACGCTGATCCTGTTCGGCATAGCGACCAGCGGCGTGGTGCTGGCTACCTTTCTAGCTGCGTTCGACGCCGACTATCGCCTGATCGTCATCAAAGATTGCTGCGCGGATCTCGATCAGGAATTCCACCAGTGCCTGGTAGACAAGTACTTTCCACGTCTGGCGGCAGTGATCACGGCGAGCGAATTTCAGCAAGCGTTGGCGTCGGAAGCACAATGATCGTTCTTCGGCGCGATCTTTCGAGGCCGCGAATGATCACCGCGAGGAGATCGAAGTGGGATTCTTCGGCGGCCACGCCACCTGCCCGCCGCGGTGGTACGCCAGATTGGCGATGTGCCCGGCACGGGCTGCGGCAACCCCCGTTTCGACCGGCGCGTTTGGGTCTTTGCGGCTCCGAATGCAATCGAAAAAATTCTGCATGTGAGAGATCGTACCGTCGCGGAAGCTGTCGGCCCTGAGAACCGGATTGTTTTTGTCCGGTACGCCTTCATGATAGACGCCGAACCCGCTTCGGTTGATCTTCAGCGTAGCTTCTGTTCCGCGGAAATCTAGCCCGCCGTCGTCGATCGACGAGCCCATCATGCCCTCATAAACAACATCGAATCCCGGATAACGAAGAGCCACCTGAACCGTATCGGGACAATCCCACTGCTCGAAAATATATTTGTCGCCGAGCATCTGCGCATCTCTTGGCTGGTCGGATTTCATCGCCCAGTGCACGACGTCGATCCAGTGCGTGAAAAGATCGGTCATCGCGCCGCCGCCAAAGTTCCAATACCAGCGCCAGAGATAGAATTTGTCTTCGCTGAAGGGCTGATCGGGAGCACCCCCGAGCCACTGCTTCCAGTCGAGCGCTTGTGTGTCGACGGCCTTGCGCGTCCCGGGCGCCAGATAGTTCTGCCACCAATAGGTCCTCACCTGCGGCACGCGCCCGAGGCTGCCGCCCTGAATGAGATCGACGGCGTCGCGAAAATGGCTCCAACTGCGCTGCTGCATGCCGCATTGCAATATTTGCTTGCTGGAGCGTACCGCACGCGTGAGTGTCGCGCCCTCCTCGACGATATGGGTGACCGGTTTTTCCAGATAAACGTCTTTGCCCGCCTCTAGGGCGTCGACGGCCATGCGCACATGCCAATGGTCGGGAGAGGCGATGAGCACAGCGTCCAACGGCTGCTCCAGAACTTCGTGATAGTTCCCATGAGTGGTCGCGGTGCCGTTCGAGCGTTGCTTGACGGCATCGCGGCGCGGCCCGTAGACGTCGCTCACGGCCACGATCTGGTAGTTGCCGACCCTGTCGGCGGCGTTGAGCAAGTCGCCCATGCGGCCGCCGGCGCCGATCACTCCGACGCGGAGGGTGTCGTTGGCGCCGAGGACTCGCGTGGACGCCAGGGCGGTCAGCCCGCCGGCAATGATAAAACTGCGGCGATCAAGTCGATAGGACATGGGGAGCATCTTAACGGGTCGCCGTCAACGAGGAAAGTGGCGGCCCTGCGTGATTGCCGGTCTGCCTTTGGTTTGCGTTTGATGTAGACTCCGGTGGCGATGGTTGGCGCGTAATGGAGCCATGCGCCAGTGAGTTCGTCCTTACCGAAACGCGCCGTTGGGCGCGAGGAGGGTTCATGAATCGACGTGATTTGCTACGTGCTGGTGTTCTTACCGGGGCTGCGGCAGCGTTGCGGCCTTCGCGGTCGGCGGCGCAGAGTACTGCGGCGCAAGAACCGGCGCAGGGGTCGGAGCTGACGCCAGCGCAACGCGGTGTGGACGCCTCGAAAGACCTCGCCGCGCCAGGATGGAAGCCGCTTTTCCTCGATGAGCACCAGAATGAAACGCTGATCGTGCTCAGCGATTTGATTATCCCCGCCACGGACACTCCTGGCGCGAAGGAAGCTCTGGTGAATCGCTACATCGACCTCGTGCTGGCCGCGGACACGCACGAAAATCAAAAAGCGTTCCTGAACAATCTGGGCTATTTGGATGGCGAAAGCATTCGGCGCTACAAAGCGGCGTTTCGTTACCTGTCGCGGGAAGATCAGGACGATTTGTTGCACGCCCTGGCGTACCCAAACGGCGGCAGCGGGTGGACCGGCGAACCCTTGAATGATCCGGGCCACATGCATTTTGAACAATTGAAAACGCGCATCGGCATCGCCTATTACAACTCGCAGATCGGCACGCGCGAACTCGGCTGGGACGGCAATTTCACGCACGGTGTCTATCAAGGATGCAATCATGCCGAAGGGAATCATAAATGACCTGGAATACCATCGAGCAGGATCCTCTGCAGCAAACGTACGATGCCGTGGTTGTAGGTTCGGGCGCCACGGGCGGCTGGGCCGCCAAGCAACTGGCGGAGGCCGGGCTGAAAGTCGCTTTGCTCGAAGCGGGCCGCGCGGTCAGCCCAACGGAGTTCACCGAGCATACGCCCGCGTACCAGCTCAAATATCGCGATCACTCGCCGGAAATCGCGCGTACCCGGCCCATTCAAAAACAATGCTACGCGTGCATGGAATACAACTACGAGTGGTTTGTGAACGACCTCGAAAACCCCTACAGCACGCCGCCCGACAAGCCGTTTACCTGGCAGCGATTGCGCGTGCTGGGAGGGCGATCGCTGGTCTGGGGACGCCAGAGCTACCGCTTGAGCGACAACGATTTCAAAGCGGCGAGTCGCGATGGGTATGACGTTGACTGGCCGATCTCCTACGCCGATCTGGGGCCCTACTACGACATCGTCGAGAAATATGTGGGCATTACCGGCGCCGCCGAGGGCAACGAGATGTTACCCGATGGGCAATTCCTGCCCCCCATGAAGATGAGCTGCGGCGAAGTTCTACTGAGAGATCGTGTGAAAGCCAAGTTTGGGCGCACCGTCACGATCGGACGCGCGGCGGTTCTGACGCAAAATCACAATGGGCGCCTGGCTTGCCACTATTGCGGGCCGTGCGAACGCGGCTGCCGCACGTTTTCCTATTTCAGCAGTCCGTTTACCACCGTTGCCGATGCGCAGAATTCCGGCCACTGTACGCTCATCACGAACGCGGTGGTGAGCCAGGTGAACATGGACAACGCGACGAACAAAGCCAGCGGCGTGACCTATGTCGATCGCTTGACGCGCCAGGTGAAGCAAGTCCGCGGAAAGTCGGTGATTCTCTGCGCGCAGGCACTGGAGTCCACGCGTATCTTGCTGAACTCTTCCACACGCGAATATCCCAAGGGCCTGGCGAACTCCAGCGGCGCCCTCGGTCATTACTTGATGGACCATGTGGTCGGTGGCGGCGCGTCGGGTCATCTGCCCGATATGAAGGTTCGTCCCGATGCCAATGAGCCGCAACGCCCCAACGGGATCTACCTTCCTCGTTTCCGGAACACTCCTTCCAGCAAGAAGCATTCGCAGTTTATCCGCGGCTATGGCTACCAGGGCGAGGGCGGCGCCGAATTCAACTTCGGCGCCGAAGGCTACGGGACCTCGTTCAAGGGAGCCGTGAAAGAAGGCGTTTACTCGATTGGTCTCGGAGCTTTCGGGGAATCCCTGGCGCGATGGGACAACTACATCGAGATCGACAACAGCCTCAAAGACGCTTGGGGCATTCCCGCGCTGCGCATTGTCATGAGCCACGGCGACAACGAAGCCGCGCTGATGGACGATGCCGCGGCCCAAGCCGCAGAAATGCTGGAAGCCGCCGGCGCGAAAGATATCAAGGTGCAAGCGCACGTCGAGATGCCGGGCATGGCCATACACGAGCTAGGCACCGCGCGCATGGGAAACGATCCCAAAAAGTTCGTGCTCAACGCGTTTAATCAAACCCACGACGTGAAAAATCTTTTCGTGATGGACGGCGCCAGCTTCGTCTCGTCGGCGTGCCAGAACCCCACGCTGACGATGATGGCAATCACCGTCCGCGCCTGCACGCATCTTACCGACCGCTTCAAGAAGGGCGAAGTCTAGGGTCTGTGCAACAACGCCGGCGTTTGGTCCCAGCAAGTCTGTCGATAACTCTTACGTTATAGTATTCAACAGTTAAAAATAAGACCTGACGCGCTGGCCCGTCGTAGCGTTCTTTCTGTTTGTGGTCGTGTCCGTAGTTGTTCTAAATCCGGTCTGGGAACGTTCGGAGCATCGCTGGCGCGACCACCACACGAGCGGCTGCTAGAGGACGTCGGGGTAGTAGACAATGACGTACAAATCGTTTCCCAGGAGATTGGTACCCTCGAAGCCGTTTCCAAAAGAAAAATTCCACTCGAACCCGCCCGCCGGTCCCTGGCTCTGGCAGCGGGATGTGGCGGTTTCCGCTTCGCACGCCCAGTAGAGATAAGGCTGAATATCGTGGAAGGGGCCAACCTTGAGGTCCGGGACAGCAACCACCGACTCGCCCGGGTGTAGCCCCAACTGTTTGTAAAACAACACCCCCATGGCGCTACCCGTGCAGTCGAAGCCGGTCGTCCCTTTCAAGCTGCAGGATGGATCGGGCGGCCCGGTCTCCGGCATTTGCCAATTCCTTTGGCCGAGGTAACCGCGGCCTCCGTCGGCTTTGTTCATGGCGGCGATCCACTGGACCGCTGCCGCGTGTTCCATCGAGCCATCCGGGTTGATATCGGCAACGCCGAATGTTTGCTTGGCCGCCAAATTCGCATCCGCGAGCCAGGTGACTTGCGCAATCGGATCGTAGACGGTTTGTCCGTCGGGGTTGACCTGCAACCCTTCCCCAGCGGCGGCCGGCGTGCCCGGCAGCTTGCCTTTGATCAGTGCCAGCACGTAGAGATAATTCCGCCATACGTTGGCCCCTTGAAAACCGCTGGTGAACGAAAAACTCACAAAGCCTTGCTTTGGATCGGCGGCCGGCGAACCTGACCAATACAAATAGGGTTGGAAATCATGGAATGGGCCCACCTTATTAGCGGGCATGCGAACCGCCGTGTTCGGTTCGCGAAGACCCAACGCCCCATAATAGAGAGAACCCAGCGCGCTGCCCGAACAATGGAACCCGAACGATTCGCCGTTGCGCCCCGTACGTGCGCAACTCGCGTCTTTTTCTGGCGCAGTTGGAAGCTGCCAATTGTGGTGACCCAGGTAACCGGCGCCGTGGTCGAAGCTGTTCATTGCAGCGACCCATCGAACCGCCGTCGCGTAATCCATCGATCCACTCTTATTGATGCTCGAAACTCCGAATGTTTGCTTGCCGGCCAGGTTGGCGTCGGCGATCCAGGTGACCTTCAGATTGGGATCGTAGACGGTCTCGCCGTCGGCCGCGGGCACCAGCGCAACGCTGGCTGGCGCCGCGACGGCAGTTGTTTCTTTCCCTTCGCGACATGCGCTCACTACGTGCGGGTCGATCGTCGGCAGGGGCCTCGACGCCGCCTTGGGTTGCGCTGTTCCTTGCACAATGGGTTGGAAGCAATCCACCAGCAGCCCGTTGCGAGCTCCGCCGCCCAGAACGAAGCCCGCATTCTTGCAGGCGGCTTTGATCTGGTCGCACGAGGCTCGATCGGCTCGCACCTGGTTTTCGGCGAAGCCCAGGTTTAGTCCGAACAAAATCACTAGAAGGATCACGACGTGGACCAGGGTGCGCCGGATGGAATCCATCGAAATCCCCCGAGTTCGCAAAGTTCGTACGATTCATCCGTTTCTGACGGCCACTAGGTTTCTTCGCCAAAGAGTTTGATGTCGGCTGGGCCTTCTTGTACCGGCGCGCGGGCGCGGCCTTGCACTTGTTCGCGGATTTGCTCGACGATGTCGGGATTGGCTAGCGTGGTGATGTCGCCGGTGTCCATGTGATTGGAGATGGCGGCCAGGACGCGACGCATGATTTTGCCAGAACGCGTCTTCGGCATGTCGGGGACGATGTGGATGGTTTTTGGCCGGGCGATTTTACCGATCATCGTTTCGATGGTTGAGGTGACCTTGTCCTGTATTTGCTTGGAAGCCAGGACGCCGGGCTTCAGCGCGATGTACACGACCGGGACGCGGCCTTTTACGTCGTCTACGGCGGGTACTACAGCGGCTTCGGCAACCTCCGGGATGCTCAAGCAGGCGGACTCGACTTCTTTTGTGCCCAGGCGGTGGCCTGCTACGTTGATGACGTCGTCGACGCGGCCAAGGATGCGGAAGTAGCCATCTGCGGGAAGCACGGCGCCGTCGGCCGCGTAGTAAGGCCAGTCGCGCCAATCTTTGCTTTCGGGATCCTTGCAGTATTTCTTGTAGTACTGAGTGACGAACCGTTCCGGGCTGCCCCAGATCGTTTGCATGATGCCGGGCCACGGATTGCGGATGCAGATGTTGCCCGCGGAATGGGTGCCGGGCTTTACTTCTTTTCCTGTTTCATCCCAGATGATCGGATAAACTCCCAGGGCCGGCGGGCCTGCGCTGCCCGGCTTCATGGGATCGAGCGCGGGCTTGGTGCTGCAAAGGAAGCCCCCGGTTTCGGTTTGCCACCAGGTATCGACGATGACGGCTTCGCCCTTGCCCACGACTTCGTGATACCAGCGCCAGACGTCGGGTTCGATGGGTTCGCCTACCGTGGTCATGTGCTTGAAGTGGTAGTTGTATTTCTTGGGTTCGTCACCGCCGGCTTTGCGGAGCATGCGGATGGCGGTGGGCGAAGTGTGGAAGATGTTGACGTCCAGGCGCTCGGCGATACGCCACGGGCGGCCCGCGTCCGGATACTGTGGGACGCCTTCGTAGAGGATGCTGGTCGCGGCAAGAGCGAGTGGACCGTAAACGATGTAGGAGTGCCCGGTGATCCAGCCGATGTCGGCCATGCACCAGTAGACGTCTTCGGGATGAATATCCTGGTAGTACTTCGAGGTGCCGGCCACGTAGGCGAGGTAGCCGCCGGTGCGGTGCTGGCAGCCTTTGGGCTTGCCCGTAGTGCCGCTGGTGTACATCAGGAAGAGCGGGGCTTCGGAGTCGAGAGAGACCGGATCGACGATGTGGTTGTGATAGTCGTGGAGAACGTCTTCGATGAAGTAATCGCGGCCCATGATCATGGGCGATTCAGAGCGGAAATGGCCGGGATAGCGCTTCCAGACTAAAACCTTTTCGATGTGCTGCCCTTCTTTTTCGGCGGTTTCCACGGCGATGTCGGCGTTGCCTTTGTGGTCGATCCATTTTCCATTGCGGTGGTAGCCGTCGGCGTAGATCAGGACGCGGCTGCCGGAATCAGCGGCGCGCAAGCCACAGGCTTCACCGCTGAATCCGCCGAAGACGACCGAGTGGACTACACCCAAGCGGGCGCACGCGAGCATCGTGATGGGAAGCTCGGGAATCATAGGCATGTGGATGGTGACGCGGTCGCCGGTTTTAAGTCCGGCGAAGTCGCGGAGGACGGCGGCGACTTCGTTTACGCGGCGATAGAGTTCCTGATAGGTGATGACTGTGGCGGCTTCGCGTTCCGGCTCGGGGACGAAAATGAATGCGGCTTTGTTCTTGTGTTTGGCCAGGTGGCGATCGACGCAGTTGAAGCAGGCGTTGAGCTTGCCGCCCACGAACCATTTCCAGAAGGGCGGGTTGCTGGTGTCGAGCGTGGTGTGCCAGTAGTGATCCCAGTTGAGGAGTTCGGCATATTCGCGGAAGCATTCCGGGAAGTTTTCTTCATTGAAGTGGGCAACGAAAGCGGGATCGTTGAGATTGGCCTGGCCGATGAATTTGGCGGGAGGGTAAAAGAGTTTTTCCTCTTTCCAGTGGACGGCGATCTGGGCTTCGTTGTCTTTGGGGGAGGGTTTCGCTTGCGGGTGGGATGCTGAGCGTTTTGACGTTGGCTTTTGCTTGGGTTTCTTGCTGTGGGATTTGGCCACGTGGACGCTCCGTTGCGATTCTTTGGGAGATTATTTTAGCGTGAAGATAATGCTACTCGGGAACCAGCGGCGTCAACGTGGGCATCCGAGTGATGTCCGCAGCTCACACGATATTTGGTTGCTGAAATCGGGCCCACCTTTCGGAACTGGAGAGAAGTCCCGTTCCCCTACAAGGTTGGCTCGAAGCTTGATTGGCCGCTCGTCTAGCGCATGCCGCCGACTTCGTCCCAGATTTTGGTGCCATGGGTTTCTTTCAGGAGGATGCTGCCGAAGACCAGCGTGATCGCGGCTACGATCATGGGGTAGTAGAGGCCGGCGTAGATGTTGCCGGTGGCGGCGCAAACCGATAAGCCGATCAACGGAAGCAGCCCACCGAAGACGCCGTTGCCTATGTGGTAGGGCAAGGACAGCGATGTATAGCGAATTTTCGCCGGGAAGGCCTCGACCAGGTACGCGGCGATGGGGCCGTAGATCATGCAGACGTAGATAACCTGGAGGAAGACGAGGAGGACCAGTTTCGGAACGTTCGGGGCGGGTGCTTCTTTGGCGGGGACTTGCGCGCCGGTTGCGGGGTCGGTGGTCAGGGGCGTCAAAGCAATGGCGCCGGTAACCTTGTTGCGTGTGGAGTGCAAACCGTTGATGTTGTTGCCTGCCGCCACCTGCATGGACTTGTAGATGGGGATGTAGGTAACGATAGATAGCAGGCAGGCGGCCATCATCAGCCATTTGCGTCCGACCTTATCCGAGATAGAGCCAAAGACGGTGAAGAACGGCATGGCGCAGAGAAGGGCGATGGCGACGATGATGTTGGAAGTCTTGGGGTTCACTTTGAGCACGGTCTGCAGATAGAAGAGCGCGTAAAACTGGCCGGTGTACCAGATGACGCCCTGGCCTGCAGTGGCGCCGAACAGGGAAATCAGGACGCGCTTCAAGTTGTCCCACTTGCCGAAGGCGTCTTTCAGTGGTTGGACCGAAGTCATTCCTGCCGTCTTGATCTGCGTGAAGATGGGAGATTCCTTCATCTTCAGGCGGATGTAGAGCGAAATGCTGACGAGGATAATGGAAATCAGGAAGGGAATGCGCCAGCCCCAGTCGGCGAAGTCTGCCTTGGACATGTAGTTTTGGGTGGTGAGGATGACGACCAGGGAGACGAACAGGCCGAGCGTGGCGGTGATCTGAATGAAGCTGGTGTAGAAGCCGCGCTGGCCATCGGGGACGTGCTCGGCGACGTAGACCGTGGCGCCGCCGTACTCGCCGCCCAGAGCGAGACCTTGGAAGACGCGAATCAGCAGCAACGTGATGGGAGCGAACCAGCCGGCGGTTTTGTAGGTGGGTAGCAGCCCGATTACGGCCGTGGCGCCGCCCATGATGGAGAGGGTGACCAGGAAGGCGTACTTGCGGCCGACGAGGTCGCCGATGCGTCCGAAAAACAGCGCGCCGAAGGGGCGAACCAGGAATCCGACGGCGAAGGTGGCCAGGTAGGCGATGTAGGCGAAGGTGTCGTTGCCGGGCGGATAGAATTTGGGGGATAGGATGGCGGCGAGGCTGCCGAAAATATAGAAGTCGTACCACTCGATCATGGTGCCGACGGCGGAGGCGAGAATGACGCGCCAGATACTGTAGTCGGCGGTGCTCGGAACCGCGATGGCGTCTGCGCGACTGGCCATGGGGCCTCCTCCGAATCCTGCATAGCTGCTATGAGACTCAGCGTGGCTCGGTCGGGCCTCCAGCATCGAAACGCGAGCGAGCCTTAGACCGAACTCTCCGAATGGGCGAGCAAAAACCCACGAACCCATATCTCAGGAATGTTACTGTCGTGTTAAGGCGGCGGTGCGCCTGATCTCAACGCCTGATCTCAAAGGGTTTACCGACGCAACATCCATTCTCGTCGCACGTTCATATACGCGGCGGCAAGGGTGTTGACAAGAACCAGGCAAGGGAAATCTACGGGCCAGTTGGACGTGCTGGCAGGGCGCGTTGCGCCGTGGAGCATCGCTGCGGATTCATGATACAAAGGCTCGCTTGGATACACGACAGGCCATGTTCTTATTCGCTGCCGGGGCGTTGGGTGGCGCGATCAATGCCGTTGCCGGGGGCGGAAGTTTCCTCTCGTTCCCAGCGCTGTTGTTTACTGGCGTGGCGCCGGTGGCGGCCAATGCCACGAACACTCTGGCGTTGTGGATTGGCGTTACGGCGAGTGGAGGAGCGTACCGGAAGCGGCTTAGCATTTCGCGCCGAGTGATGGTGCCGCTGATCGCGACAAGCGTGGTGGGCGGGCTGGCGGGTGCGGTGCTGCTGATCAAAACGCCGGCACAGACTTTTCTGCGCGTGCTGCCTTGGTTGCTGCTGGGAGCGACGCTGCTGTTTGCGTTTGGGAAGCATTTGACGGGCCGGATCGCGGCAGGAATTTCGCACGAATCGAGCAACAAGGCGGTGGCGGGTGCGTCGGTGTTCGAGTTGATCGTGTCGGTGTATGGCGGCTATTTCGGCGGCGGCATCGGAATCATGAACCTGGCGATGCTTGCGGCGATGGGCATGACCGACATTCATGACATGAACGCGCTGAAGGTGGTGCTGGGCGGAGTGATCAATGGCGTGGCGACGGTTACGTTCGTGGTGACGGGAGCGATTGTTTGGCCGCAAGCGATGGTGATGACCCTCGGAGCGGTTGGCGGGGGTTATCTGTCGGCCCACTACTCGCAGAAGTTGCCGCAGTCCTGGATACGGGGTTTTGTGATTTTTGTCGGGGTGGCGATGACGATTTACTTTTTTGTGCGCGCGTATGGCCGGGTTTGATCGCCCGGGTGTGTACCGGTTGATGTTTGGGCGCAGGAGTTGAGGTTGAGATCTTTCGCCTGTCCTTATCGGATAGGCTCAAGATGACAACGGTGGGTAATGAGGGATGACTACGTTTGGTGAGGAGCGACTGCGGGTGGGCGTTTGTTCACGTTTTTGATGATCACCGGTCTACAGACCGGTTGCTAACCGATCTAAAGATCGGCCACTACAGGGTGGCGTAGACTTCGTTTTGTGGGCACTGCACAATATTCAACACGAACCGACATGGTCGATCTCGCCGCGACATTTGAAGAGAATGCGATGGAAGCCGCCGCCATGGTGTGGCGCTGCGAGCGCACCCCGCTGGCGTTGCGGAAAGCTGTTGGACTGGCGGCGCACAAAGCGCGGGGTATCGTGCTGAGCGAGCCGGAATTTCTGGGGGAGCCGCTGATCGCCGGGTTGCGTGGTCTGGCGGGCTTCATTCCGCGACCGGATGACGACCAGCTGGCGACGGCCGATGCCGGCGTGACCGAAGCGTTTGCCGGGGTGGCTAGCACAGGATCGGTGTGCGTGGCGCTGGGCCGGCCGCTGGTGTCCGCGACCAGTCTGCTGATGCCGCTGAACATTATTCTGCTCGCCAAAGAACGCATCGTGGCGCGACCCCGCGATCTGTTCGATCCGGACTGCCTGAAGGGCGAGGGGCTGAAGCGCAATCTGGTTTTTATTACGGGTCCCAGTGCGACGGCGGACATGGGACCGCTGGTACACGGAGTGCACGGCCCGCATCGGCTGCTGGTTCTTTTGCTAGAGTGAGGCATGACGGAAAGCGAACAAAAACCGGCCGGTCGTAGCGTATCCGTTGATTTGCCGCGCGACGTGGCGAACAAGAGTGACAAGGATCGGCTGCTGCGCGCGATCCGCATGTCGCTGGACACCGAAAGCGCGACGGTTCGAACCAATACGCAGCTGTTTAATCGCGGCCGCTATCGGGCAGTTGCAGAATTTCCGGACTACGATGCGCTGAAGGACCAGGCCCGGCGGATCAAAGAAAACTCGATCGCCAACTTGCCGGAGTTGATACAAATCCTTAAGAGTTCGGTTCGCGCGCACGGCGGACATGTTTTTGTCGCCAGCACCGCCGAGGATGCCTGCCGGTACATTCTGGATGTGTGCCACTGGCGGGCCGCGAAGATGGTGGTGAAAGGGAAGAGCATCACCTCGGAGGAGATCCACCTCAATCCTGTTCTGGAAGGGGATGGGATTGAGGTTGTCGAGAGCGACCTGGCGGAGTTTATTTTGCAGTTGGCGGATGAGCAGCCGTCGCACTTTCTTGCGCCCGCGGTGCACTACAGCCGCGAGCGCATCACAGCGCTGTTCAAGCGCAAGTTCAAAACTGATTTGCCGCTGGATACCGGCGAGGAGTTGACACGATTCGCGCGCGAGCGTTTGCGCGATAAGTTTTTGTATGCCGACGTCGGCGTTACCGGGGCGAATTTGATTGCGGCCGATACCGGCACGCTGATGCTGGTCGAAAGCGAAGGCAACATCCGGCTGGCGAGTTTTCTGCCTCCGGTACACATCGCCATTGCGGGGGTGGAAAAAATCATACCGACCCGGCAGGAGATGGCTCCATTTCTGGATTTGCTGTCGGCTAGCGCCGTGGGGCAGAGAATGGCGGTGTATACCAGTTTTCTGAGCCCGCCGTTGACCGACCCTGCGTTTGCCCTTCCGGGCAAACCGATCAAGCCGCGCGAATTCCATCTGGTGCTGATCGACAACGGGCGCATGCGCATGCGCGACGATCCGGTGTTCCGGGAAACGTTGTATTGCATTCGATGCAGCGCTTGCTTGAATTCCTGCGCCAATTTTCAGACTGTGGGCGGCCATGCGTTCGGTGGGGAATGCTATTCGGGCGGGATCGGCGGTTCGTGGGAAGCGGGGACAAGCAAGATCGAGAATGCGCGATTTTCGGAGCTTTGCACGGGTTGCACGCGGTGCGTCAATCAGTGTCCGGTGCGGATCGACATACCATGGCTGAACGAAAATCTGGGTGACCATCTGAACCGCATCGAGGAAAGAACGCCGCTCGGCAATGCGCTCGGTTCAGTAACCGGCGCTGCGGCCGAGGACCGGAGCGCGCCGATCTCCAAGATGTTCTTCGGCAATTACCATTATTTCGCGAAATGGGGAACGCGTTTTGCCTCGATCTCGAACGCGTTTGCCGGCAGCGGGAAAGCGCCGAGCGCGGACGGCGACGCTGATACAAAAGACGAGAAGGTAGGTACGACACGCACGTTGATGGAGCGCTGGCTGGGCGTGGATCATCGCCGGGCGCTGCCGGAGTTTCCGAAACAGACGCTGGTGCAGGCGGCGCGCCGGATGGAAGCGCCTTCGAGCAAGGGGCGAGAGACCAAAGTAGTGCTGTTTGCGGATGTTTTTACCAATTACGGGATGGCGAAGCGTGGCCTGGCGACCATCGAGGTTTTACGGGCGCTTGGTGCGGACCTGGTGGTGAGCGAGTCGGTGCCGGAAGGTCGAGCGGCGTTGTCTCAGGGAATGATTGCCACGGCCAAACAGCACGCAAGACGCGCCACGACGGAATTGGATTCGCACGTCAGCGATGGCCGAGATATTGTGGTGGTCGAGCCGAGTTCGCTGTCGATGTTTCGGCGCGACCTTCACCATTTGGTGGACAGCCAGGAACGTTTCGAGAGATTTCGTTCCCGAACGTTTGAGCCTGTCGAGTACGTGGTGCGAATGCTGGCGAAATCGGGGCGGACGCCACAGCAAGTGTTCGATATTTCGAAATCCAAGGTTGGGTACCGGCTTTTTTTTCACCCGCACTGCCAGCAGAAAACAATTGGCTGTGCGGAACCCACGGTGGAGCTGTTGAGTGCACTTGGTTTCGACGTGGTGACATCGAACGTGGAATGTTGCGGGATGGCCGGAAGCTTCGGATATAAGAAGGATTTCTACGATCTCAGTATGGCCGTCGGTGCGGATCTTTTCGGGCAGGTTGTGCAGCAGGACCGCAACGGTGGTGCGCGGCAGCTTATCGCCAGCGGAACGTCATGCACCGAGCAGCTGCACGCTGGATTTGAACGGTCGGTGCTGCACCCGATGGAGCTTCTGGCGTCGCTGCTGGAGGTTCAAGAGTCTACGGCGAAGCTTGAGGAGGAAGACAAAGAACTTGAGTCGGACGTGGCATCGGTCAAGCGCGGGCGCAAAGAAGTGTCCAAGAGCTGAATCGTGTGGACGACCGGGGTTTTATGGCCACTCCTCGCTAACGCGGACTGTAGTTGCAGCAGGCAGCCTGGATTTCCGGTGGCGATCACGTCGGCATTGAGCGGCGTAATGAGCTGGGCCTTGCGGTCGCCCAGTTCGTTCGCCGCGTCTGGTTGCACGAGATTGTAGATACCGGCGGAGCCGCAGCAGATGGCTGACTCGGGAATTTCCGCCAGCTCCACTCCCGGAATGCCTAGCAAGAGTGATCGCGGCTGCAGGCGAATGCCTTGCGCGTGTTGCAGATGGCAGGCGTCGTGATAGGCGACACGCAGCTTCAGCGAATTCCTTTTCGCGCGCGGTTCGAGTTCCCCAAGAAATTCGGTGATGTCCTTACATTTCGTAGCGAATTCCTTTGCGCGGGTGCCGTACTGCGGGTCGTCGCGCAGGAGGTGGCCGTATTCCTTTACGTTTGAGCCGCATCCGGCCGCATTCGTGATGACGGTGTCGACGTCTGCGCGCTCGAAGGCGTCGATCATTTTTCGCGCGAGGACGACGGCGGCGGCTTCTTCTCCGGCGTGGAGGAGCAGCGCGCCGCAGCAGGGTTGATCTTGCCCGGTGACCACCTCGCAGCCTTCGGCGGAAAGGACACGGACGGTTGCGGCGTTTACCTGCGGAAGAAATTCGCGCTGAACGCAGCCAAGAAGCAGGCCGACACGGTGGCGCCTTGGGCCTTGGGCGGGAGTGACAGCAGGGATGGGGTCGCCAGCGCCAACTTGCGGCATCAACGCTTCCATGGCGCGCAGTTTTTTCGGGAAAAGATTCAGGATGCCGAAGCGGCGCAGAAAAGTCTGCGCGCCGGATTTTTGATAGGCGCGAAGCGGAAAGCGAAGCATCCGCAGGCGGTCTGGCCTTGTGAAGGTGCTGAAGATTAAACGGCGGTAGAGTTTTTCCACCAAGGATCGTTTGTGGTTGCGTTCGATTTGGGCGCGGGTGGCTTCGATCAGCTTGCCGTAATCGACCCCGGAAGGACACGCGGTCATGCAGGCCATGCACCCGAGGCAGGAATCGAAATGGCTGACCCACTGCGGATTCATGTCGGACTTGCCCTCGCTGGCGAGTTTGATCAAGTAGATTCGTCCGCGCGGTGAATCCATTTCTTCATTCCAAAGAACGTACGTTGGGCAGACCGGGAGACAGAACCCGCAATGGACGCATTGGTCGATCAGTTCCCGCGCGGGCGCGTGATGGGAGTCGAAGGCGGTAGCGGCGGGCGTCGGCGTTGGGTCCGCCATCAAATTCCCCCGACGAAGCGCCCGGGATTCAGCGTGTTCTTTGGATCGAACTGTTTCTTGACGGCACGCATAAGCGGCAGCGCGTCGCCGGGGTTGCCCCAGGCGTCGAGCGCGGGCATGGCGGAAGGACGATGCGCGATCATAAGGGAACCGCCCATGGCTTCCAGCTTGGCGCGAAGCGATTGGAGAACGCTGGCAATTTCGGCCGGCGTAGCTTCGAAATATACGAAACCGATGCCCGTAGCTTCGACAACCGCCTGAAAATGAACTCGATTCGCGGCGATCGTGACCAGCGCTGCGTAGGCTTCTGCAATTTGTGTCGGCAGAACCGAGATTTTTGCCAAGGCGGAATTTGATGTTTTGTCTTCTGCGGCGGAATAGAGTTCCTGGCGGGCGTCCCACACGGCGGGGCCCGGATCGGTCACGGCTGCCGGCGCGAGAATGGTTTTGAGTTGCTCGATTTGGGCGCTCAAGCCTGCTTCGGTCGCTTCGAACAGAACATCGATTTGCGGCTGCATAGACTGGACGAGACGAATTTGCAGGGCGGAGTGCGCGAGTTTGGAATCTTGAATGACGAGGACGAGGCGCTGCGCCTCTCGGACGTCGCGCGCCAGGCACGAGATCGTGCGCGACTGTTTCGGCATCGGATGGATGCGGAAGGTGGCGCGGGTGATGACGCCGAGCGTGCCTAACGCCCCAGTCACCAGCTTGGGAAGGTCGTAGCCCGCAACGTTCTTGACGACCTTGCCGCCGCTTTTTCCGAGCGTGCCGTCGGGTAAGGCGAGAGTCACTCCAATGATCAAATCGCGTAGCGAGCCGAAGCGAAGACGCAATACGCCGCTGTCGTTGGTGGAAAGAACGCCGCCGACCGTGGCGCGGCTCGGCCACAACGGATCGAGCGCGAGGCGCTGGCCGAGCTGGGAGAGCGTGTCGCGCAATTGTTTGATGGTGCAGCCGGCTTCGACGGTGACCGTAAGATCGGACCAGGCGTAATCGACAATAGCCCCGAGGCGCGCGGTGGAGAGGATGATGTCAGCGCGCTGCAGCGGATTGCCCCAGGCTAGTTTTGTGCCGCCGCCGCAGGGAATTACCGCCAGGGATGACTGGTCGGCTAGTTTCAGGATTCTTGCCAGTTCTTGTTCGTTCGCGGGCTCCACTTGGAGTTTGGGTGGGATGGTGTTTTCATCCGAGGCGCGGATCCAGGGACACAGACTGAAGTCTGTGCCACCGGAGTTGTTGGTTGTGTTCGCGCTTCCAGAAATGTCGCTGGCCAAGTGGACGTGTTCGGGGCCGACGATGGCGCGTGCGGAGCTTTCGAATGCAGCGATTCCCGGGACGGATCGGAAAGACAGGCCCGCGTCCATCGTCAGAAGCGCTCCGCCGTTCCAGCGGCTTCGAGGGGATGGGCTACGTACTTGCCGGGTTTTTCGCCGCAAAGGCGCGGCGTCGGGAAAACTTTGGTGGGATTCGAAAGTTGCAACGGGTCGAAGGCGCAGCGCACGCGCTGCATGGTGGCCAGATCCGGCTCGCTGAACATTTTGGACATGGCAAGCTTCTTGTCTTCGCCGACGCCGTGTTCGCCGGTGATCGAGCCACCCGCGGCAATGCAGATTTCGAGGATTTTGTAGGAGAGCGCTTCGGCTGCGGCTTCTTGTCCATCGATTCGCCGATCGTACAGAACCAGCGGGTGCAGGTTGCCGTCTCCGGCGTGAAAGACGTTGGCGACACGCACGCCGGCTTCTTTGCTGAGACGGTCGATCTCGCTCATGACTTGCGGCAGGGCGGTGCGAGGGATCACGCCGTCCTGCACGATGTAATTCGGCGAGATGCGGCCCATCGCGGCGAAAGCTGCTTTGCGACCCTTCCACACCAGGGCGCGCTCGACTTCGGATTGGGCGACGCGGATCTCTGAAGCGCTATTGTTGCGGCAAATTTCGTTCACCTGGGTCATCAAGTATTGGACTTCAGCGACTGGACCGTCGAGTTCGACCAGCAGCAGTGCGCCGCAGTCGGGATAGTTCGCGTGGACGGCGGCTTCCGCGGCCTGGATCGACAGGCGATCCATCATTTCGATGGCGGCGGGGAGCATGCCTGCGGCGATGATGTCGCTGACGGCGGCGCCTGCTTCGTTGGTGGAAGGGAAAGCGGCGAGCAGGGTGTGCACGCATTCCGGGCGCTTCACGATGCGCAGGATCACTTTCGTGGCAATGCCCAGCGTGCCTTCGGAACCCACAAAGACGCCGGCGAGATCATAGCCGGGAGCGTCCAGCGCTTTGGCGCCGAGATGCACGAGCGTCCCGTCGGGAAGCACAACTTCGAGCCCCAGGACGTGCGTGGTGGTGAACCCATACTTCAGGCAATGGGCGCCGCCGGAATTTTCCGCGACGTTGCCGCCAATGCTGCAGACCGATTGCGACGAAGGGTCGGGGGCGTAGAAATATTCCTGCCCCAAGACGCGCCCGGTGATATCGAGATTGACGACGCCGGGTTCGGCCACGACACGGGCGTTGGGCAAGTCGATCTCGAGAATGCGGTTCATGCGCGTCAGGCTGATGACCACGCCGTTTTCGACCGGGAGGGCGCCGCCGCTTAGGCCTGTTCCCGAGCCGCGGGCGACGAACGGAATGCGTTCGCGGTGACACACACGCAGGATGGACTGGACTTGCTCGGTGGATTCGGGGAGCAACACGCCGAGCGGCATGACACGGAAATTCGTCAGCGCGTCGCATTCGTAGGTGTGCAGCTCTTCGGCGGAAGTAATCAGGCCGCGAGGACCGACAATAGCGCGCAATTCTTGAACGATGCGAGCGTCCACGCTGGCCTTTCCGCGGCTGGGCGGCTACTCCTCAAGTCCAATCTGAGGAGAAAGAGAAGCTTGCCCCATCGCTTGGGGAAGGTCAAACCGCGAGAATGCAACTGGTCAATGCACGACGATCCATATGTTCTGGTCAATGAACGACCATTTTCGTAAACGGAAACACGTACGCCTGCAGGAACACGAGCACGCCGACCAGAGAGGCGAGCGCGATACTGTGGAAGAACACGTAACGCAGGATGTCGCCTTCGTGGCCATACCATTCCGTCGCGGTGCTGGCTACGACGATGCTTTGCGCGTCGATCATCTTGCCCATCACGCCGCCGCAACTGTTCGCCGCGCACATCAATGTGGGCGACACGCCGACCTGGGCCGCGGATATTTTCTGCAGGCTCCCGAAGAGCACGTTGGAAGCAGTGTCGGAGCCGGTGAGGGCCACGCCCAGCCAGCCTAGTAGCGTGCCGAAGAAGGGATACAGCATGCCAGTGCGGGCGAAGGCCAAGCCCATCGTCGCGTCCAGACCCGAATAGCGGGTCATAAATCCAATCGACATCATGGCCGCGATGGTCAGTAGGGAAAAGCGGACCTTGTACAAGGTCTTGCCGTACTGCCGCAAAAGCTGGAGTGGGCCGAAACCCATCAGAAAGCCGGAGAGAATCGCCGCGATTAAAATGCCCGTTCCGGAGGCCGAAAGCCAGTTCAACTGAAGAACGGCGGCTTCCGCGGTGGGTTTCACGACGACGGGAGGCATGCGCAGAACCAGGTTGTGTAGGCCGCTGATGGGAATTTTGAAAATGGAGATTTTGTCCAAGAAGGCCTTCGTCGATGGCAATCCCCACACGAAGACGAGCACGCTCAGAATGGCCCACGGGATCCACGCCTTTACGACTTGGCCGGTGCGATATCCGTGTTTTCCTCTGGCGGCACGGTCGGTTTCATGCCCTTCCAGTCCCCAGATCTTCTTCGGATGCCACACCAGCAGCAGCGTGGTGACCGCGGCCATCGAGCTCACCGAGGCAATCACATCAACCAGCCAAGGGCCGTGAAGGTTTGAAACCAAAAATTGCGGGATCGCAAAAAATACGCCCGCCACCAGCACCGCAGGCCACACTTCGATCATTCCGCTGAAGCCTGCGAAAGTCCAGATCAGCCAGAATGGCACCAGCACGGAAAAGAACGGCAATATTCGCCCGGCCATGCCGCTGAGTTGCAGTAGATTCAATCCGCTCACGCCTTGCAGGGCGACGAGCGGCGTCCCGAGAGCCCCGAAAGCCACCGGAGCGGTGTTGGCGATCAGGGACAAACCTGAGGCTTGCAGCGGTTTGAAACCCATGCCGATCAGAATGGCCGCGGTCACGGCGACCGGTGCGCCAAATCCGGCCGCACCCTCGAAAAACGCACCGAAGGCAAAGGCAATCAACACCAGTTGCAGCCGGCGGTCCTGCGTGATGCCCATTAAACTTTCCTGCAAAATCTTGAAAAGCCCGGCCTCGCAGTTGACGTCGTACATGAAAATTACGTTCAGGATGATCCAGCCGATCGGGAACAGGCCGTAACACATTCCGTAGATCCCAGCCATCACCCCCATTTTCGCCGGCATTCCAAATACGCCGATGGCAATCGCCAAGGAAGCCGCCAGACCGATCAACGCCGCAAAGTGCGCCTTAATCCGTAACAACGCCAAGGCCCCCAGCAGGACCAGCACCGGTATGGCCGCCACCAGGGTGGACAGCCACCAATGGCCGAGTGGATCATAGACTTGTGTCCAGGTCACAACACGGCCCTCCGAACGTAGGAGTGTCGAAGCTGGTCGCGCAGGATGTTTCGAGAGCCGTGTAGAACACGCAGGCGTCTTGCGCTCGCGTTTCCCCGAAATCTCACGTTTCCGATGCTGGATACTGCCTTGCGGAATGCATCCCGTCAAGCAATAACACCCATCCGTTCTTTGAACGTTTGTTCACATTCAGTTGGGTGCTCACTCGCGGCGGGGGCGGGCAAATCTCTGTGGCTCCGCTTCATCAGAACCGGCATGCACTGCCTTCGTACGATACAATCCCGCCAACAGGTACTTGCGATGTTCTTGAGAATCTACTTAGCTCTTTTCCTCGCGTCGATTTCGGGCACACGCTGTTCCTCGCTCTCCTTTGTGGCACCTGCCAGCGGCGCAAGGCTCAGTCGTATTCCAGATAGTGCGGAACCTGGTTCGCCGCCTGCCAGCTACGCGCTGCAGGGCATAGTGGTCAACTCAGTGACCAATGAGCCGGTTCCGCATGCGTTGGTTACGCTGAGCTTTGAGGGTGTACGGTTGGCGTTTGCCAGAGCTGATCGAACGTTTCAATTTGAAGGTCTTATGTATTCCGGCCAAGGAGGGATCGACGCCAAGAAGCCGGGCTATTTCTCTCCGCAGGATGTGAGAACTTCGCAACATTCCATGAGCCACACCTCGCGGCCTGTCGCCGTCGGGCCGGACCAGCCTCCGGTGGTCCTCAAACTCATCCCGGAGGGTGTGATCAGCGTTCGTGTCAGCGGCGAGGGTGGAGAGCCAATCGATTCGTTACCGGTCCACCTGCTCTTTGAAGGTGTGGAGAACGGGCGAAGGGTCATGCAGCAATTGCGCAGCGTTCAGACGAATGAGGCCGGAGAATTCCGCGCAGCGGAGCTCGTCGCGGGGAGATACTTCGTGTTTGTGGGCCCAGAAAGCGGGCCGATGGCTCCGGAGACTGGCGGGCGAGGCAGGCAAGGTTATCCAGCGGTGTTCTACCCCGGCGCGTCTGATTTAGCCTCCGCCAGTCCAATCGAAATTACTCCGGGAAAGCACGCCGAGATCAATATCAGTCTTTACGTTGCGGCCATTCTTCCGCATCGCCGGTACTATCGGCGGACTTCCATCGGGGGATCGAGTCAATCTCCAGGTTCTTGATTCGGCTGGCCTACCGGTCGGGACAACTACCATCGGATTGAACAAGAGCATGTTCGAAATGGAACCGCTGCCCTCGGGGTCCTATACGATTGCCGCTCGAGACCTCCAGCAAGTGCTTTTTGCTTCGCACCCTTTGAACCTGAACTCGGATGCTTTGGATGTGCACCTGCCAATGCTGCCGGGCTTGGCCATTCCGGCGACCGTCCGCTTGGAGCTAACTCACAGTGATACCCAAGTGGACGAACAGCAGGGCTACAGGCGAATCGTTCAAGGGAATACTTCTATCGCATTCGGGAACGGACCGCTCGTACGTTTGACTTTTTTCCCAAACAACCAGCTGCTGAACCCAATACAGCGTCGTTTCCAGCCTGCGGTAACCGGGAGCGGCGATTCCTTTGTGATGGAGCACGTGCAACCCGGAGGCTACGCAGTCCACCTCGATCCGACCGGTCCCTATTACGTCCAATCCGCAAGGTCTGGCGCAACGGACCTCCTGCGTGAGGAATTCACAGTTGCTCCTGGTGCGTCGATGCAGCCCATCCAGGTTGTCTTGCGCGACGATTTCGCAAGCCTTTCGGGAAAGGTTTCCTACGATGCGCGAGTTGAGTCCGCAGTCGTGTTGGTCATACCGCAAGACAATCCGACAGGAACGCGGGTGAGGGTCGTAAGCCACCCCGAGGGCGTTTTCGATGTCCAATTACTTGCCCCAGGTGCCTACAAAGTTCTGGCTGTCGACCGAGTGGAGAATTTTGCGTACGCCGAGCCTGGAGTTTTACAGAAATATCTTTCCAGGGCGCACGACGTGACCCTGGCGCCGGACCAGACGGCGAACGTCGAACTTGAACTGGTCCACGTGGAAGAATAGCGCGCATGACTTCTCAACTCTTATCTGCGCTCTTGGTTCTCTTCTCCCTGTTCCAGCAAGCGCCCGCGCCATCACCAGCGGCGTTTCGTGTCAGCGGCGTTGTTGTCGATGCGCTCGGCGGCCAGCCGCTGGCCCGCACTCAGGTGATTCTTTCGAAAACGGTTGGGACTTGGAATGGTCCGACCCTGGCGTATCGCAAAAATACCTCGCGGGCGGGCAAGCCATCCAAGTCAGCTCCGACTCAAGAGTCAAAGTCAACGTAAACGTACAGCAATAGTTTCGCGGCGGTGAGCCGATACTTTTGATCAAGTAAGCCGAAGCCAAACCTCCCGGGCGAGCGCGACCCAACAGCTGATTCGCAGCAGGTTTAAGCTACTATCATGAAGTGATCACGAAAGCAGACACTTTGGCCGCCCTTCAGCGGTATTGGGGCTACGAGTCGTTCCGTCCTTTGCAGGAGCGCATCGTTGGCAGCTTGTTGCATGGCCGCGATGCTTGCGTGGTGATGCCCACCGGAGGCGGCAAATCCCTGTGTTACCAATTACCGGCGGCCATGCTGGAGGGGCAAACCGTCGTCGTCGTTTCGCCGCTCATCGCGCTCATGCAGGACCAGATGGCGCAGCTTACGCAAATGGGCATTGCCGCGGCGGTGCTCAACAGCTCGATGGCCGCGGACCAACAAACCAGGATCGTGCGCAAGGCCGCCGCCGGAGAATTTCGGCTCCTGTACCTCTCTCCAGAGCGGCTGGCCCGCGCCGACACGGTGGAATGGCTCAAGCGCGTTCCGATCTCGTTGTTCGCGATTGACGAGGCGCATTGCATTTCCGAATGGGGCCACGAGTTCCGACCGGAGTACCGCCAGTTAAGCTCGCTGCGCAATCATTTCCCCGATCGGCCCATCGCCGCATTTACGGCCAGCGCGACCCGGCAGGTACGCCACGACATCATCGAGCAGTTGCGGCTGCGAGACCCGGACAAATACATCGCCAGCTTTCACCGCCCAAACCTCCGTTACATCATCAAGGAATGCGAACCGCGCACACAGTCGGAGTTGTTACTACGCGCCTTGCGAAATTACGGTGACAGCAACCTGATCGTGTACGCGCCGACCATCAAACGGGTCGAAGAAACGGTGGACTTTCTGGAGAGCCAGGGAATTCCAGCCATTGCGTATCACGGCCAAATGGACAGCGACGCCCGGCGGCGCAACCAGGAGTGCTGGATGTCCGACGAGGTGCGCGTGCTGGTCGGCACGGTCGCGTTCGGCCTTGGCATTAACAAAGCTGCGGTGCGCGCGGTAATCCATCTCTCGCTCCCGAAATCTGTCGAACAGTATTACCAGGAGGCCGGGCGCGCTGGGCGCGACGGTCTGCCGGCTGATTGCGTCCTGCTCTGGCAGAAAAAAGATGTAGGCTTGCTGGCATATTTCATCCAACAACTGGTTGATGCAGCGGAAAAAGAACGCTCCTGGCAGCGCTACCACGTGGTTCGCCGCTTCGTCGAATCGGAAACCTGCCGGCATCTCCAGATATGCTCGCACTTCGGGGAAACCGCAAAATGGAAGTCGTGTGGAGCGTGCGACGTGTGCGGGGCTACTCCCGCGTGGCTGGCGGAGCCGGTTCGAGTTCAAAAAGCGAAGCGCCGGGCCGCTGTCGCGGGCTCCAGCCGTTCGCGCGATACCGGGGTTTCGGTCAAGGCATCGAGCACGATCCCGGACGCCGACCGCGATGTGCTGGAATACCTTCGCGAATGGCGCCGCACGATGGCTAGAGACCGGGGCATCGCCGCATTCATCATCATGCACGACACTTCTCTTACAGAACTGTGCCGCGTCAAACCGCGTTCGCTGTCCGACCTGAGACGTGTCCCGGGTTTCGGGGAGCGAAAAACGGAGTTGTACGGTCAGGAGATCCTCGATGCGCTGGGCCGGTTTCGCAACGGAGCGAGGGCCGCGGAAACGCCCGCCAAATCATCCGACCCCGCCGGTGAAACGCTGCGATTGCTGGAGCAGGGACGCACTCTCGAAGAGGTCGCGCAGATCCGCGGCCGGACGGTGAGCACGGTGTCCTGCATGGTCGCCAACCTGGTGGAAAGCGGAGAAGCGGATTTCGAACCGGGGTGGATTCCGCGCGACCATCAGGAAAAAATCGAGCAAGCCTGCGTTCGACTTGGTCTCGAACGCCTTAAGCCGCTCAAGGATGCGTTGCCGGAACAAATCACCTACGACGAAATCAAGCTGGTGGTTGCGCATCTACGCCGGCAACAAGCTCAGCCCTAGCGACGATCCTCGTTTAAGAGATAATGTCCCGCAACGAGTCGACCAACTGCCCATCGTGATTGGCCGCGGCGGTTCTAGCCACCGGGTACCACGATCGTTTAGCGCAGAGGTACTATCCGTACTCCGGAGCCGGGTTCCACTAAAATCGGTACTTCTCATCTATGGCTTGCCTACGTTCCTGCGCGGAATATAGCGATATCGAGCCAGTGGTCGTGGCAGCTCGACGGAGAATTTCTCCTGCACTTCGACGATGCCTTGCACGCCTCGCGTCCAACAGGAATTGTTGGCGTGGCGAGCACGTTTAGGCTGCGAACTGGAGGAGTGATTGGAAGCTCCAATGCTCGTAATCATCGGAATGATTCTGCTGCTGACCTGGATCTTCGATCATGCCTTTCATTTGACCGCGGATTCGCTCATTAATTTGCTGTTGATCTTCGCGAGCATTTCCTTCGCGCTGGATTTCGTGCGCGAGGACAAGGTCATGGAACCACGTCCGGGATGGGATGCTCGTCCGCCTAGATCCGGTGGCGGCGTGATAGGGCGATGGCTGCGTCATCGCTTGAATCCCTTACCTGTACCCGCAGCGGCATCCTCCAGGAAACCGGCCCCCGATCAAAAACGCCCCGCGTAAACTGTGGCTACCGCGATCGCTGCAGTTCACAGATTCCGCTCTTGGAACATCGTCGCCGGACACTGTTCTGTTTGGAAATTCTACGAAAGACTGTGCTGCACAAAGTTGCAGCTTAGCAGCGGCTCTTGGCAGGAAACAAGTCCGTCAAGACGCGACTGCGATGGTTGAAGATGGCGCGCACATCCGGCGCGACGAAGAGAGCGTTCACGAGCGACCCACCCCAAACTGCGTAGCCCACATGATCGACG
>Ga0182018_10000032_pt1 | contig 165032 bp, 145 predicted proteins | sample 812P2MmetaG_FD_120490 | JGI IMG/M metagenome (GOLD analysis project Ga0182018, IMG submission 120490) | Permafrost microbial communities from Stordalen Mire, Sweden - 812P2M metaG | ecosystem: Environmental > Terrestrial > Soil > Wetlands > Permafrost | place: Sweden: Stordalen | collected... | reverse complement strand
TCAGGTTGTCCGACGGTTTGCGCGCCGTAGTGACGATTTTGTAGGCGTCGGCCGGCACGCGGAGCATGCGGCTGACAATGGTGTCCATGGGCGGAGTGGCTTCGAAATTATGGTAGGAAACGATGACGTAGGCCCGGCCGCGAAACTGATGCAGGCGGTCCTGGGCCGCTTCCGCGGTTTCAATCTCGACGTCGATGGAGTGCGCGCCGTTGCATACCGCGATGTCGAGAATGGCCAGTTGTTCTTCGATGCTGCCGTTGAACTTTCCGTGGTTCTGATGGCGGCGGCAGGTGGCCAACAGAATGCAATCGGGAAACTTATCGAGGAAGGCGCGGATGGCTTCAGCCCCGCAGCGGGGTTCGGGCAGGAAGTCCAAGCGGAACTCCAGGAAGACCTCGCCCGCTTCGGCTTCCCGGCGAGCATGGTCGAGGAGGGTTGGTAAGTCTGGCAGGCCCAGCGCAATGCAGATGCGCGGGAGAGACCGATTTTGCGCCATCTTGGATGTTAAGACAACCCAGAATAACACAGGCGGGACCGGTACTTTTCCGGTCGATTAACCGGTCGCTTTCGGCGTCTCCAGCCGGGCCTTCCATTCGTCCAGAATGGCGGCGGCGCTGCCCGTTCCCATGCGTGTCGAGCCGGCCTCCCAGACCTCCAGCACCTGGTCGAGAGTCCGCAACCCTCCAGCGGCCTTCACGCCGATGGTACCCGGAAGATAGTGGCGCATCAGCTTGATGTCGGCCAGGGTACACCCGGAGGGCGCGAACCCGGTGGAGGTCTTGACGAAATCCACTTCCGCGCGCTCACAGCAGCGGCAGGCGATGATCTTCAATTCGTCGGTGAGATAGGCGTTTTCCAGGATCACTTTCAGCACGGCGCCTTCCTTGCGGCACAGGTCCGCCATCTGCGAGAGCTCAATCTGCACGTACTGGAATTCGCGCGACAGCAGGTTGGGAATGGCCACCACCATATCCAGTTCCCGTGCGCCGCGCCGCAACAGATCGCGCGCTTCGTAGAGTTTGGTGGCGGTAGTCTGAGTGCCGTGGGGGAATCCCACAACGCTCGCGGGCTTGACGGAACTGCCCTCCAGCAGACGTACGGCCAGGTCGATGTCCGATGGCCGGACGCTGGCGCAGGCGATGCCGAGGCGCTTGGCCAGTTCCAGTCCGCCGGCCATCCGCTCACTGGTGAGATCGGGACGGACCAGCGGCAGATCGATCATGCGCGCGAGGTCTTCATATGTAACGAGTGGCGTCCTGGTTTCAGGAAGCGCCATTTCGGGGTCCACTCGCTACTCCTTCTTGCCGCTCTTCTTGCTGGTGGCCGGCGCGGGGCAATGCATACCCAGCGCCTGTATCTGGGTACACGCCTGGGCGGCCATGTCACTGCGGGGAAAGTGCTGCATCAGATCCTTGAACTCGGCGGCGGCTTCGGTGTTCTTGCGGAGTTTGAGAAGACTCATGCCCTTATAAAAGCGCGCCTCGACGTTCTTGTTGGCCGTCTCGGGATACTTCTCCACCACCAGATCGAAATCCTTGGCGGCCGTTTCGAAGTCGCCCTTGGCATAGTAGACCATCCCGATGTAATACTGCGCGTTGGACGCATAAGGCGACTTTTCGAAGCACCGCAGGTAGTCGTTGAATTCCGTGAGGGCGAAATCGTAAGTTCCGGCCTGATAGTCTTTCAGGGCATTTTGGTAGGTGTCCACACTGGACATGGAAGCCGAGCAGGGACTTGCCGACGGGGTCTGGCCGCCGCCAGGGGAGTTGGCGGTGGGCTGTCCCGCTCCGGATTGCGTCGCGCTGCCGGCATCGAGCGGCGGCGGCGGCGCCGGCGGGGTATTGATCACCTTGATGGCTTTATCCATGTCGTCCAGGGTCGCCAGGATCTTGGTCAACTGGCTCGCCACGTCGGTGATATTCTGTTCGGTGCTCCGGAGTTCGGTGGTCAGGTTGTCCATGCGCGTGGAAAGGCCCACCACGGGGGTGACCACCTTCTCCTCCTGGGTGTGCAAGCTTTGCTGCAGGCTGCTCTGAATGGTGGCGATGGACGCATTGGCGCGGTTCGCGGAGTCGGCCGCCTGTTGCACGATGGTCAGGAGATCGGCGAACTTCTTATCCTGAGCTTGCTGCAGTTGCTTGACCATGTCCTGCAGGAGAGCGACGTCTCTCTGCAGTTCCTTAATATCGTTATTGGCCGCCGCTGGTGCGTATGACGGCGACGCCAGAACTACCAGCAAAACCAGAACGCTGAAGTGTCGAAACATAACCAACCCTCCTCAACTATGCTCCGCTATTTACTGTCCGGGTGAAAAATGGACTCTGCGATTTTTCTGCCAGCACTGTTCGTTCGATTCGGTGCACTGCGGTCGCTCCTTGCCGTAGCTGATGGTGCGAATCCGGTCGGCGGGAACCCCGAGTTGTACCAGGAAATCCTTTGCCGAGCTGGCGCGGCGGTCGCCCAGCCCCAGGTTGTACTCGGCGGAGCCGCGTTCGTCGCAGTGGCCCTCCACCATGATGATGGCATTCGGGAAATCGGCCAGCACGGCCTTCAGCGCGGTGGCGTCCTGGGTCAAAACGGCCTGCGAATCGCCGCGAACCTCGCTCTGGTCGTAGTCGAAGTAAACGTCCTGAACGCTCGCGAGAATGCGCTGCTCGAACGTTCCGCCGCCGGTGGCGGCTCGCGGGACCCCCATGCCGGCGCCACCCGTGGAGGGCGGCGGCCCGGGCGCTTCCGAAACGCTTACCGTCGCGGTTCCGGTGGTGGTTCCCCCGGCGCCGGTCGCGGTCAATGTGTAGGTAGTGGATTGGCTCGGGAAAACCCGCCGGTTGCCGGTATTCTGCACCGTGCCGATGGTCTGATCGATAGTGACGCTGCTGGTGTCTCCGGTGACCTGCCAGCGCAAGGTGGACGATTGGCCGATCAGGATGGAGGTGGGCTCAGCCGAGAACTGCGCCACCACCGGGGCCGCGGCTGCCGGCGCAGGAGCAACGGGAGTGGAGCCCCCTCCGTTCGGGGCGGGAGCCGCCATCGGGGGCGGCGGCGCAATGGGCGCGCTCCTCTTATTGCAGCCCGCGGCGAACACCGTTAGTGAAATCGCCAGGCAGATGGCTGGGATCTTGTGTCTGTCGAACATGAACATCGCCTCCTGATCTCGCAAAATTACTTTCCCCATGCGGGGTTTGAGTTGTAACCCTGGCTGGTGATCTTCTGCGGCTGTGTCCCATCCGCCAGCATGGTATAAATCTGTTCCGTACCGCCGCGCGTCGACATGAACGCCAGATGCACGCCATCCGGGGCCCAGACAGGATTTTCATTGCGGCCTTCGTCATGGGTCAATTGCAGGTACTTCCGCGTCACCACGTCCATCTCGAAGACATTGTATTTCCCGGTCGCGTAGCCCCGCGTCCAGGCGAAGGCCAGCGTCCGTCCATTGGGATTCCACGCCGGATTGGTGGCCTCGCCGGTGCCGTCGCTGATGCGCTCCACATTACCGCCATCGATATTCATGGTGTATACCTGCGGGTGGCCCGAGCGGCCCGACACGAACGCGATCTGGGTTCCGGTTTTGGGATTCACCTTCGGTTCCACGTCGATGAACCCGGGAGCGCTGATCGGGCGAAAGCCCATACCGTCCAGATTCGCAATGAAAATTCGGCAGCACCTGTCGTCGGGAGCGGACGAAGCGTAGACAATCTGCTTCCCATCCGGGGTGAACGATGGGGTCGCATTCACCGAGGCCGCCTGATTGTAAAATCGCAAGTCGCGGACGGGATCCACTGAAAACACAAATATAGCAGGCTGGCCCTTGGCATAGCTGGTAAACGCGATCTTGCCGCCGTCCGGTGAAACGGAAACGAACGTGGAGCCGGGCACGTTGTTAAACCGCGTGATCTGGCGCGGATTGCTTCCGTCGGCGTCCATCATCCAGATTTCCTTGGACCCCAACTTACTGGGCTGATGCGTGTAATAGATATGACTCCCGGCGATGCACGTTCCGCCGAACTGGGCGATGATGTCGCAGGCAAACTCATGGGCCGTCTTGCGCGCGCCGGGTTCGTCCACCGATCCCAAATAGTTCTTGCCAATGACCTGCGCTTCCGAGGGTGTGCCGCGCCGCATGTCGAACACGAATCCGCGCACCACGAAGACGCCGTTTTGGACTGCCGCAAAACCGAGCGTCAGATACGTGGCGCTCACCGGAGGCCCCGACCAATCGGCGATCCACAGCCCGTTGCCGGTGGTGGGCGGAGGCGGTTGGCCGCGTTTGGGCCGCCCGGTGGCGGGCGGAGGCGGCTGCTGGAAATCCGCGGGCTGTTGCGGAATCCGGGCCGGGTACAAGGACTTCGACACCATCTGGAACAATCCCGCACTCTCCACGTCGGACCACAAAGTCTGGTTGAAGGTGCTCATCAAGGTCTCGCCGCCGCCCGAGGCCCGAAAATCGGCGATGGCCATTTTCGGGCGCTGCGAATTGACGATGAGTCCGACAAAATCGGGTTGATCCTGGGACGCCACAATGAACAGCCCGCTGCCCGCGATAGCCGCCATGCTCGCCAGCCAGACCAGTTTCTTCATCAGCGCCTCAATTCGAACGTCAATTCAATGTCCGCCTGATTGCGGGTGAACGCCGCGGGAATCGGCGGAAAGGGGCTCGACTCCAGGACCGCCCGCTGCGCGGAACGGTCCAATGGCAACAGTCCGCTGCTCTGCTTGACTTGGGGCACACCCACCACCTTGCCGTCGCGCCCGATGGTGAAAGAGATCACGACCTGCGGAGCGGTACGGATCTGGGAGGGCACCTCGTCGGTTTTCCAGTGCTGCGCCACCTTATCCTGCAATTGGTTGGCATACCACCCCAGTTGCTCGCCGAAAGGCGATTTGTCGCCGATGCCCAACCCGCCGGAACCGGCCTTGCCGAACATGGGCGAACTCATCGCCTGCCCGCCGGTGCTGTACAACTGGTTGGGCAGGTCCTTCTGCTGCTCGCGCCACTTATTCGGCGGGGCGGTTTGCTGCCGCTGCTCATGCGATTGATTGGAAGCCGAAGTCTCTTCCCGCGGCTTCTGTTTCGGTGCGCTTTTGGTCTTCAGCGGGATCGCGTCGGGAGCCGGAGCTTTGGCCTTGAGGGCCGGCTTCGGCGCGGGTTTGGCCTGTGGAGGAGGCGTGGGCGCCTGCGATTCGGTGGGGTTCGCCACCGGGTTTTCCGGACCGGTGTGCGCCGGCAGGGGAATTTGGGATACGGTGTTCACCGCGACCGCGCCCAACCCGCCGCCGCTTTTCGATCCCCAACGCACGTGCGGGCCTCCGGTGACGCCCGACACAATAACGGCTGCCGCAATGGCGGCATGCAGCGCTATAGATCCCCAGAAGAAACCTGTGAGACGGTCGGGCTGGTCGAAGATGTCCGCGTGCGCCATCACTGTTTACCTTTGCTCAATGTGTCGTCAGGCTGGGTCACTATGTCGATTGGGAACTTGGCATCTCCCAGCACTGCCGCTACCTGGGCGACTTCTTCCCATTGCGTTTGCCGGTCGGCTCGCAGATAAACGCCTTTGGGGCTGCCGAAGCGCTGGTGAATCGCGTCCGCGATTTCGACGAGTTTGATCGGTTTCTCGTTCAGGAACAGGTCGCCTTGCCGGTTGATATTGACCACCGGCAGTTCCTGCGCGCTTTCCTTGACCTGGGTCACTTTCGGGACGTCGATCTGGATGCCGAACTCCATCACGTGCGCCGTCAGCATAAAGATAATCAGCAGCACCAGAACTACGTCCACGAACGGCGTGACGTTGATTTCAGCCAGGCTGGACCCGCCGGACCGCCGGCGCGAGCCGAACCGGCTGCTTCCGAAACCGCCGCCGCTGGTAGAGATGGCCACTTCTTCTATTCTCCGAAACCGCGCTCCGCCATGTTAAGGAATTCCAGTGCGAAATCGTCCATTCGCGCGATGAGTTCCCGGACTTTGTGGCCGAAGTGGTTGTAGAAAATCGCCGCGGGAATGGCCGCAAACAGACCCGCGGCGGTGGTGATGAGCGCTTCGGCAATGCCCGGTCCCAGCGTTTTCAAGCTGGTGGCGCCCTGATTGCCCAACGCCACGAAAGCGCTGATGATGCCCGACACAGTGCCCAGCAAACCGATGAACGGGGTCACCGACGCCGTGGTGGCCAGTTTGTCCATGTGGCGTTCCAGCTTGGCCACTTCCTCGCTGATCCCCAATTGCAAAGCGCGTTCCACCGCCGGCCGGTTGGTCAGGGATCCGCGCGATTTCACCTGCCGCTCCACTTCTTCATAGCCGAAATCGAAGACCACCACCAGAGGCGACGGACGATACTGTTCGCTCGCCACCATCACCGCTTCGAGCGTGCCCGCTTTACGGAAGGCGCGCAGAAACCGGGAGTTGGAACTCCGCGCCGTGCGCACCGCGCCCCACTTCGAGAAAATAACGGTCCACGAATAAATCGAAAAACAAAGCAGAACGCCCAGAATGGCAAGACCGCCGGGACCGCTATTCTGGGCCATTTGCCAGAGATCGTCAGGTTGAAGAAAGAGAGCAGCGGGAACTTCGAATGCCAATGGTTCTCCTAAACTCAAATCTATCACAGGGACGGCGCAATCCATCGGAAAGACGGCCCTGCGGTTAATGAAAGATTCCTCATAAATCAAGTTGTTGCAATGGCCTAAAATGGAAGATTCCATGCCCTTTCTCGACGAACTTCGATGGCGCGGCTTCCTGGACGCCGTTACCAGCGACGACCTGGATGCGTACCTGGCCGAACAGCGCCGCTCGCTGTACGTGGGCTTCGACCCCACGGCCGACAGCCTTCATCTGGGCAGCCTGATCCCTGTGATGGCTCTGGCCCACGCGCAACGCCATGGCCACCGTCCCGTGGTGCTGGTTGGCGGAGGCACCGGACTCATCGGCGACCCGAGCGGCAAAGCCACCGAAAGAACCCTTCCGGCCAAAGAGAAGACCGAAGAGAATGCCGCGGCGATTCGCCTCCAATTGTGCCGTTTTTTCGATCTTTCGTCGGACGATCGCGCACTGATGCTCAACAACGCGGAGTGGCTGGCGCCGCTCAACCTGGTGGACTTCCTGCGCGACATCGGCAAACATTTTTCCGTCAACGAAATGATCAAGCGCGATTCGGTGCGCACGCGGCTGGAGGAGCGCGACCAGGGCATCTCCTTTACCGAATTCAGCTATATGCTGCTGCAGGCCTACGATTTTCTACATCTTTGCCAGCACCGGGAATGCACCATCCAGATGGGCGGCAGCGATCAATGGGGCAACATCCTGGCCGGCAAAGAGCTGATCCGCCGCGTTCTGGGGCAGCGCGGCGAAGGAATCACCTTCCCGCTGCTGACCACGGCCACCGGCAAGAAATTCGGCAAGACTGAAGAAGGCGCCGTGTGGCTGGACGCGCGGCGGACCAGTCCCTACCAGATGTACCAATATTGGCTGCAGACGGCCGACGCCGACGCAGTCCGCTATCTGAAGCTGTTTACGTTCCTGGACCAGCCGCGCATCGACGCACTCGCAGTCGAGGTGGCCGAACGGCCCGGGAAACGGGAAGCACAGCGCGTGCTGGCGGCCGAGTGTACAGGCATTGTTCACGGAACGGAGACGGTCCTCGCGGTGGAAGCCGCCAGCCGGATTCTGTTCTCCTCCTCCAGCGAAGTTCCCCAGCCGGAAACCGTAGCCATGCTGGCGCGCGAAGTGCCGGTTACGGATATGACCGTGGCGGACATGGAAGTCCCGATTCCGCTGATAGATCTGCTGGTGCGGACGCATCTGGCGGCCAGCAAGGGGGAAGCGCGCAAACTGATCGAAGGGGGTGGGGTTTACCTCAACAACGAGCGGCAGAACCAGCTACAGAAGGCCGTTTCGACGGAAGACCTCAAGTGGCCCGGGGCTATCCTGTTGCGCGCGGGGAAGAAGAACTACCACCTGGTCCGCGTTCAGTAACCGGCTTACGACGGGATCGGCCGGCGTTTGCGGGCAGGACCGCTCGTAACCAGCGAATCTGCGATCCGTTCCCCCGGGGCCCAGAGCCGAACGCCACCGCATTATACCCGTCGTACATGGTTTCGTGACAAGGAGCCAGCTCCGCGATCACAGCGGCGCGCACCGCCCAGTTTCAGGTCGCGGATCCCGCCCCCGTACCGCTTCAGGAACGGCGCCAGAGTTTTGGACGGAGGGTACAAGTTAGACCTTCAGCCGTCAGCCTTCAGCTTTTTCCGCGTTACGACATCCTCGACGCAACGAAAAGCCGATGGCTGAAGGCTGATGGCTAATGGCTAATGGCTATTTTAGAACCGCGACGCTACCGGCCGCAGGGGCGCAGCGAAGCGAGTGGGCTCGGGGCGCTCCACCGGACGTTCCAGCACCAGGGAGCGGAGGCCGGGCATACTGCTGGGACGCTGACCCTTTTCGCCGACCGGGAGCTGGCCGGTGGTCAGGTTCTTCAATCCGAACAGCGCCAGCTCGAAGCGGTCCTTGACGCCGACTTTCTGGAACAGGCGGGACAGGTACACCTTCACGGTGCCTTCGGAGATCATTAAAGTAGTAGCGATCTCTTTGTTTTTCAGCCCCTGGGAAAGCAGGCTGACGAGTTGGCCTTCGCGCTGCGTCAGGGCCACGCGGCGGGCGCACAGGAAGCTGTCCGTCAGGGCCTTTTCGAACCACAGCTCACCGGCCTGAACCTTTTGCAGGCATTTGACCTGGAGGTCCGTCGGTAAGGTTTTTCGCAGAATCCCGCGGACGCCAAGCCCCATCGCCTGGAAGGCCAGTTCCGTGGAAATGGAGTTCACCCAAAGGACGATCTTCGAGCTGGTCATGGCGTGTTTCATATCGCTCAGCACAGCGAAGGTAATCTCGGGTGTGAGATCCATCAGGACCAGGTCCGGCGAACCGTTGGACATCTGTTCCATTAAGCAGGCGACCGTGTTGCAGGTCGGCAGTAAATCGAAACCCTCCACTTGGCGCAGGACCGATTCGAGGCCCTTTGCCAGGATGGGTTCATCGCTATAAAGAAGAATTCGCGTCATATTCTCCACCTTATTTTGCATACATCCGATCCGCAGTTCTACGCCCCTTGGAGCGAAAATACCTTAGAACTTTTCCTAGGAAACTCGGTACCGCTGTACCTCTTGCATTCTCCGACTATTTACTTCCGTAGTCAAGCAGAAATTATCATTAAATCCGACAAAATGGCCAGCAATAACAATAATATTCGGCTAATTAGCAATGCATTTAATTGTATAAAGTCTTTATTTTCAACATATATAGCTCGGTAATAACCGGACAATAATTGTCCGAAAAGACCGGAATTAGCCAGGTAATTTACGGCTAATAACCTAACGGAATACCCCCCGCCAACCGGGAAGTAGAGCGTTCTGCTTACATGCCAATTTAGATTGCTATCCTTGGGCAGCATAATTCTATAGTCCATTTGCGCTATTGCGCGGGCTATGGTTTGGGCGCTACAGTCGCGAGTGTCAGAAGTAACCAAATGAAGAACATAAACCGGCGAGAGAGCCCTCGGATCGAAATCAAGCTCCGCTGCCACGTGACTTCGCCAGCCCTGTGGATGCGCAGCGCGATGTTTACGGAAAACATCAGCCGAAGTGGGTTACTCGTCGCCTGGCGGGGAGATGGAGCGGTTCTGCCGCTGCCTGCAATCGGTCAGATTGTAACGGTTGAAGTGGAACTCCCGGCGAATCACGGATTCGGCCAAAAATGTATTCATTGCCAGGGTACGGTGAGCCGCATTTCCGATAGCGGGGATTATCCACTAGTCGCTCTATGCGTGAATTACATGGATTTTCGCTCCTTTCATGACCGGATCCGCGCTATCGAGACCATGATTCCGGTAGCGAATTCCTGGATGGCTTAATTGAATATGAGCGTGCGCCGCCCACAATTCGCGATCAAACTGCTGCCGTCTCTGACGGACTTGGCGTTCCTCACGCCGATCGTGTTTCTTTTTGGGCGGATGGAAGGCATCAAAACCCTTTTGAGTGATTGCGATACAGGCTGGCATATTCGCACCGGCGAGTGGATTCTGGCCCATCATGCGGTGCCGCTGCACGATATTTTCTCCTTTTCCAAGCCCAATAGCGCCTGGTTCGCCTGGGAATGGCTCACCGATATTCTATTTGCCTGGTTATATAGCCATGGTGGGCTCCGCACCGTGGTTTTCTTTGCGATGATGCTGATCTCGCTCACGTTTGCACTGCTTTTCCGCCTGATCAGACGAAAATCAAACGCGATTATCGCGATCGTGGTGACCATGATCGCGGCCGCGGCTTCCTCCATACACTGGCTGGCGCGGCCCCATCTCTTCACCCTGCTGTTCCTGGTGCTGTTCGCGGGCGCGCTGGAAAACATCCGTGCCGGCAAGACCCGGCTCGGCCGCGTGCCTTACCTCGTCCTGTTTCCGGCCGCCACCATTCTGTGGACCAACCTGCACGGCGGTTTCTTTGTGGGAACGCTGCTGATCGCGGCCTACGGAATGGGCGAACTCCTGAAGATCGCCCTCGCCACCGATCCGGAAGAGCGCCGGCCGGCATGGATCCGCGCGCGACGCTATCTGTTGAGCGCCCTTGCCTGCGTGGCCGCCAGTCTGGTGAATCCGTATACGTACCACCTGCACCAGCACGTAATCGAATATCTGCGCGATCCGTACCAGTCGCAGCACATCATGGAGTTTCTCTCCATCAGCTTCCACCACCCCATCGCCATCTTCTTTGAAACCATGCTTCTGGCGGGAGCGGCGGCATCCGTGTGGCACGCCTCCAAGGGCCGCTACATCGAACCGGTGGTGATCCTGGTCTGGGGCCACGGAGCTCTGCTGGCAGCCCGCAATATTCCTTTATTCATGATCGCCGCCGCGCCCGCCGTGGCTGCCGCGATGGAGGAATGGGTTGCCCTGCTGCCGGCCTGGAACGTGGCTCGATGGGTACGCGCCGCCGCTGAGAAATTCGCGCGGGTGGCAAGCGAGACCACCGAGACGGACCGGATCGCACGATGGCACGTCGCGAGCGCGATGGCCGTGGTGGTTTTCGCGGCGCTGCTGTATGCGCCCAATCCCCCAAAGTCGTTCCGGGCGGAGTTCGACCCCACGTCATATCCGGCGGGCGCCGTCGATTTGTTGCGCAGCGAACCGGACGCGCGCATCTTCGCGCACGACCAGTGGGGCGACTACCTGATTTACCGCCTCTACCCGCACACCAAGGTTTTCATGGATGGCCGTAGCGATTTCTACGGCCCGGATTTCGAAAAAAAATATCAGGACGTGTTGAATGTGAGCTATGGCTGGGAAAAGACCCTCGGCGGCTTCGCGATCGACACCATCCTGCTGCCCCCGAGCGCGCCGCTGGCCGGCGCTCTGAAGGAATCGGCGCGCTGGCGCGTGGTTTACGACGATGGCGTCGCGCTGGTATTCCGGTCTCGACAGAAGACCACGGGGCAGATGGTTTCCGCCGCCGACCATGGCGACGGAGAAGGCCGTGATCGAAAGGTCACGAAAACTCAAGCACGTGATCAATCGATCACAGAACACAAATCCAAGACTTAGGAGCGAACACAATGACATTTTTGCGCAACTTTTGGAACGACGAACAGGGACAGGATCTTATCGAGTACACCCTGCTCATGGCTTTTGTTGCTCTCGCCTCGGCGGCACTTTTCCTGGGCGCCGGCGGCAGCATCAAGGGTATCTGGTCCACCACCAACAGCCAGTTGGCCGCTGCCAATTCCGGTAGCTAAGACCTTCTAGCGGGGCATGCCGATGGGTGCAGGGGCGCCCCCGGCGTGTCCCGCGAGATTATGTGGTCCGGCCGCGCGGTTCGCGGCGGGCGAGTGGTACGAAAATCCGGCGGCCGGCGCCGGATGTTCCGCGGAAACGGAACGGGAAAGTTGAAATGAATAAGAGATTCGTAGGGGTACTCATCTTCGCGTTCGTGGTGGCTTCGGGAGCAAGCCTGTTGCTGTACCGTTTGCTCATCAACCGGCCGCAGGCAACTAGAGCGGCGGCGCCCGTCACCACGCAGATCGTGGTGGCGAACAAAGATCTCGAAGTCGGTATAGTCATCAAGGCCGAGGACGTCAAGTTGACTGACTGGAGCGGTCCGGTTCCGACCGGTGCTCTTTTGAAAGTAGACGGGCCCGATGGCGCGGTCGGCAGAGGCGTCATGACGGCTATTGTCGCCAAGGAGCCGCTGTTATCGTCCCGGCTGGCGCTGGCGGGAGCCGGCGGCGGCTTAGCGGCGCAAATTCCCAAAGGCATGCGCGCCGTGGCCATCCGTGTCAACGAGGTGACCGGCGTATCCGGCTTCGTGTCCACGGGAATGCACGTGGACGTTTTGATCTCGGGTCAGCGCCCCAGCGGCAATGGCAACCTGGGCACCATCACCAAGACGGTGCTGCAAGACCTGGAAGTGCTCTCGGCGGGCCAGGAATTGAAGAAAGACGCCGAAAACAAGCCGGTTATGGTGCCGACGGTGAACCTGCTGGTGACCCCCGAACAGGCGGAACAGCTTAGCCTCGCGTCCAATCTGAACATCGAACTGACGCTCCGCAATCCCCTGGATCGGGACGTCGCCAAAACGTCCGGCACGTCGATGAAGAATCTGTTCGATGGTGGACGCCTGGACCTGCGCCAGGCCGGCCCCACGGGCGCCGATGCCCCGCCGCCGCAGCGCGCGGAAAAAAGAGCGTCCACCCCCGCCAGGGCCCCACGGCTGATCGCGTCGGCGCAGGAAATTCCGGCGCCCAAGAAACCAGACCCACCCGTCACGATGGAAATCGTCAACGGAACCAAAAAAACGGAAGTCAAGTTCTCCGGGGAGGATAAGTAAGTGTCACACGTCCGGCCAATCGCATTCCTTTCCGCGGCCATGGCCTTGAGCCTTGCATTGTCGGTGATCTTGCCGGCAGCGGGACCGGCAGAGCCGGCCGTGCCTGCCGTGCCGGCCGTACCGGCCCAAACGCCGGACGCGGCCGCTCAACCACCGGCGGTAAACGCCAAGCCCGAACCATTGCTGGTAACCGTGGGCAAATCGCTCATCATCGACAGCCCCTTGAACATCGCCCGCATCTCCATCGCCAACGACGGCCTGGTGGATGCGGTGGCCATCAATCCCAAGGAAGTGCTGGTCAATGGAAAGGCGCCCGGGGAAACCTCGCTGATCATCTGGCAGAGCAATGGAAGCCGTCTGGTGTTCGAACTGACGGTGAGGCCGAGCGGCGCAAAACTGGAGGCCGTGCGCCAGCAGATCGCCCGCGATTTTCCCGACGCCGATATTAACGTCACCTACGACAACGATGCCGCCTTCATTCGCGGCACGGTAAAGGACGTGATGTCGGCCGATCGCGTCAAAGAGATCGCCTCCACGCTCGGGCGCGTGGTCAATCTGCTGCGGGTGGAAGTTCCGGCGGAAGATCCGCAGATCGTCCTTCGGGTGCGCTTCATGGACGTGGACCGCTCCGCCGCCCTGAATCTGGGGGTGAACTTCGCTTCGGGCGCGTTCAATACCACATCGGCCATCGGCACTGCCTCCCCCATCAGCACCACCGGCGCCGCGGGCTTCACGTTATCCGACGCCGTGAACATTCTGCTGTTCCGCAAAGACTTAAACCTGACCGCCGCCATCACGGCGCTGCAAAGCAGGAACCTGCTGCAAATGCTGGCCGAGCCCAATGTCATGGCCATCAGCGGCAAGCAAGCCAGCTTCCTGGCGGGCGGCGAATTCCCGTATCCGATGGTGCAGCCCTCCACCGGAGCGGCCGTCATCACCATTGCCTTCCGGGAATATGGCATCCGGCTCAACTTTATTCCGACGATTACCCCGCGTGGCACCATCCGCCTGCAGGTAATGCCAGAAGTGAGTTCGCTCGATTACACCAACGCCATTACCATTTCAGGAATTGCCGTTCCGGGTCTGGCGACGCGCCGCATACAGACCGAAGTCGAACTGGATAGCGGCCAGAGCTTCGTGATCGCGGGCCTGCTCAACAACCAGGTGACCGAGTCCTTTTCGAAAATTCCGGGAATCGGCGACATTCCCATTCTCGGCAACCTCTTCAAGACGAAATCGATTAACAGAAGCAACTCCGAACTGCTGATCCTCATCACGCCCGAACTGGTGCGGCCTATTCCGGCCGGCCAGCCGGTTCCGGAGTTTGATTTCAAGGAAAAATTCATGCCCCGGAACACCGATATTCCGCTGCGCCAACCGGGAATGGACAAGACCGGGCCCGTGCCCGTGCATCCGCCCACCTTGAGCGTTCCCGTGGAGCAACTGGAACAGCAGCAGAAGCAGGGGCAGCAGGCCCCCACTCCGACCCAGACTATCCAGATCGTCCCGGCTCCGCTGGTGGGCCAGCCAAACATCAATCCTGGCGTGACGCCGCCGCCCATGGGCTCGGGATCCGGGTCGGGATCGGGCGGTCACTAATGAATACGCGCCGGAGAGAGCAGCCATGTATCCGCTGACCATCGGGCTGGCGATCGAAAACCGCGATCTGCTGGAGCAGGCACAGGCCTGCCTGTCCGACCTGCCGTTCCGCATCATTGTGGAACACCAGGATATCGGCGACTTGAGCAGCTTTCTCGACCGCCTGGAAAGAATGCGGCCGGACGTGGTTCTGGTGGACATCAGCAATTGGCGGGAGCCTCTGGAAGGGCTGGTTGCCTCCATTCGGGGAGCCATTGGCGACCCGATGATCATTGCTCTGAACACCACCGCGGACTCCGACTCGATCCTCTCGTCGTTGCGCGCGGGAATCAATGAATACCTGTATCCTCCGCTGCAGGAACCTCTCAAACGGGCGCTGGAGAAGCGTTCGGCGGAAAGAAGCAGGCGGCGCGACGGCGCCGCCAAGGGCGGCGGCAAGGCCTATGGATTCCTCTCGGCCAAAGGCGGCTGCGGCGCCACCACCCTGGTGACCCATGTGGCCGCCGAATTGGGCCGCCACAACCAGAAAGTCCTGCTCGCCGACCTCGACATGGACGCGGGCATGGTCGCCTTCATCACCAAGACCAAGTCGGTCTATTCCATTCTGGACGCCGTCAATAATTTGCACCGCCTGGACATCCATTACTGGAAGGCGCTGGTTTCCAACGGCATCCCCGGCGTGGAAATCGTATCCTCGCCCTTGGCGCTGGCCTCCAAGCAGCAGCCCAAGGACGACCAGGTGCGGCACGTCCTCGCCTTTGCGCGCCCTCATTACGATTGGACGCTGGTCGATCTGGGACGCAGTCTGAGCCGCATGGCCATGGCCGCCCTGGAAGAAATCGACGAAGCCTGCCTGGTGACCACGCTGGAAGTCCCCGCGCTGCATCAGTCCAAGCAGATCATTCAGACGCTGCTCGACAGCGGCTACGGCAAGAACAAGATCAAGCTGATTTTGAACCGGGCGCCGAAACGTCTGGACATCACTCCCGGTGAGCTGGAAAAAATGTTGGGCGTACCGATCTTCTTCATGGTTCCCAACGATTATCCGGAGCTATACGAGACCTACGCCGAAGGGCGAATGCTAAACCGCAACTCCGAGCTTGGCAAACAGATCGCCAGGCTGGCCATGAAACTGGGCAGCCTGGAAGACGACAAGTCGAAGGACAAGAAGCGCTTCGCACTCTTTGGATAAGGATAAACGACGATGCCTGGTGTATTGGATACCACTCAGAGACATACCGATGGCCGCGGTGAAACCGGTTGGGTCAACCGGCTGTTCAATCGCGAGGGATATACTCCGGAATACCAGGAGCTGAAGTTCACTCTCCACCGGAAACTGCTGGATCGCATCAACCTGGAGGCACTGTCCTCCATGGCCGGCGAGCGGGTGCGGGCGGAAATCCGGGCCGCGGTCGCCAAACTGGTGGAGGAAGAAAAGACGCCGCTCTCCCTGGTGGAGAAAGACCGCGTCATTGAAGAAATCCTGGACGAAGTCTTCGGCCTGGGTCCGCTGGAGCCGCTGCTGCAGGATCCAACGGTAAGCGATATTCTGGTCACCACGCCCAAGCTGGTCTACGTGGAGCGCGGCGGCAAACTGTATCGTACGCCGGTGGAATTCAAGGACGACGCCCACCTGCTGCGCATCATTGAAAAGGTGGTCTCCCGCGTGGGCCGGCGCGTCGACGAGTCTTCGCCCATGGTGGACGCCCGCCTGCCCGACGGCTCCCGCGTCAACGTCGCCATTCCGCCCGTCGCGGTGGATGGACCGCTGCTCTCCATCCGCCGATTCGGCCGCCACGCCATGAAGGGCGAGGACCTGGTCGCCAAGCTGGCCTTGACCGAAGGCATGTTGGAGCTGCTGAAGGGCTGCGTGAAGGCCCGGCTCAACATCCTGATCTGCGGCGGTACCGGTTCCGGTAAAACCACGCTGCTCAACGCGCTGTCTTCCTACATTCCGGAAGACGAGCGGATTGTCACCATTGAAGACGCGGCGGAATTGCGCCTCCAGCAGACTCACGTAGCCCGCATGGAGACCCGTCCGGCCAACGTCGAAGGGACCGGCGCCATCCACATCCGGCAGCTTGTCATCAATGCCCTCCGTATGCGTCCCGACCGCATCATCGTCGGCGAAGTCCGCGGGGAGGAAGCCCTGGACATGTTGCAGGCCATGAACACCGGTCACGACGGATCGATCACCACCATCCACGCCAACACCCCTCGCGACGGTCTGGGCCGCCTTGAAGTCATGGTTGGCATGGCGAATGCCAACATGGGAATCCGCTCCATCCGCCAGCAGATCGCTTCGGCCGTGGACCTCTTTATTCAAACTTCCCGCTTCAGCGACGGTACGCGCCGCATCACCCACATTACCGAAGTGGTCGGCATGGAACAGGACATGATCACGCTGCAGGACATCTTCCTGTTTGAGAAGACCGGCCTTATGGAATCCGGTAAAGTGATGGGCCGCTTCCGCGCCACCGGTATCCGGCCCAAGTTCTATGAGCGTCTGAAATCCAGCGGAATCGCTCTGCCGACGCAGATGTTCCAGACAGTCGTGGAGATCCACTAATGGCGGTCGTCATTGTCTCCTTCATCGTTCTCTTCGCCCTCGTGCTGTTTGCGGTGAGCGTCGGCCTCAAGTTTTTCGACGCCCGCCGTAAAAAGCAGGTAGTCGATATGCTGCAGACCGCGGCTGGGGAGACTGTGCCGGGTATCACCACCCTCCTCAAGGAGATCGACCCGGATAAGCCTACCGGTCTCAAGGCCCTTGTCAAATCGTTGGAGTTCAGCCGCCACGCGCAGGAACAGCTTCTCCAGGCCGGCTTATCGTGGTCGTCCACCCGTCTCCTTACCTGCATGGGGCTGATGACCATTCCCGGTATCGCTTTGGGATTCCTGTGGCCGATACTGTTCACCGGTCCCATCACCTCCGTGACGCTGGGACTGGTGTTGGGGGCATCGCCCTATCTCTTCGTGCGTCACAAGCGCAAAGTGCGCCTGGACCGCCTGGAAGAACAGCTTCCGGAATCGCTCGATTTTCTGGCGCGATCCATGCGCGCGGGCCACGCCTTCTCCATCAGTCTGGAGATGGTTGGCGAGGAAATCGTCGATCCGCTCGGCCAGGAGTTCCGCACGCTGTTCAATGAGCAGAACCTGGGAGCGCCTCTGGATGTCGCGATGCGCAACTTCGCCTCGCGGGTTCCATTGCTGGACGTTCGCTTCTTCACGTCCTCCGTGCTGCTCCAAAAGCAGACCGGCGGCAACTTGAGCGAGATTCTGTCGCGCCTGGCCTATGTCATCCGCGAGCGTTTCCGGCTGAAGGGCCAGGTGAAAGCGGCCAGCGCCCATGGACGCCTGACCGCAACTATTCTGACCCTGTTGCCGGTCGCCACCATGCTCGGTCTGTTGGTGGTGGCTCCCGGGTACCTGCAGGGCATGGCTGAAGACAACGATGGGAAGTGGATGATCGGCGGCGCTATCGTGGCGCAGGTCCTGGGCAACTTCTTCATCAAGAGAATTATTAACATCAAGGTGTGAGATGGATCATCCATTATTACTCTCCATTTTCGCGTTTTTGATGCTGCTGATCGCCGTTGCGGGAGTCGGCTACCGGTTCTTTTATAAGCCCGGTAAGTTCATGCGCCAGCTTGGCGCGCCGGTCATCACCGCCGACGCCAGGCAGCGCGTGCTCGAAGCCGAGTATGAGCCGCAGGCCAGCACCATCGTTACCTTTCTGCACCAGATCGGCTCCAAGGTGCCATCCTCGGACGCCGAAGTTGCCACCTTGAAGATGGACCTGCTGCGCGCCGGCATCCGTGGGGAGAATGCTCTGCCGGTGTTTTATGGCATCCGCATCCTGGCCACTCTGGGCATTCTGATTGTCAGCATGATGCTCGAACCCAAGATGCCGGACAACCCGATCATGCGGATCGCGCTGATGGTTTCCGGCGTCGCGGCGGGCTGGATTTTGCCGCGGTTCGTGCTGGAGAAGAAGGTTGCCAAGCGGCAGAACGTCTTACGTCTGTCGATGCCCGATATGCTCGATCTTCTGGTGGTCTCCGTGGAGGCCGGCCTGGGACTCGATCAGGCTATCCAGCACGTGGCCCGCGAACTGCAGCTCAGCCACCCCCAATTGAGCGAGGAGTTGTCCCTGGTGACACTCGAAATGCGCGCCGGCAAACGCCGTTCCGACGCCTTGCGTAACTTTACCGAACGCACCGGCGAGCCCGAAATCGCCAAGCTGGTGGCCATTCTGATTCAGAACGACCGGTTCGGCACCAGCATGGGCGAATCGCTCCGCACGCATTCCGACTTTCTGCGTACGCGGCGGCGCCAGGAAGCCGAGGAGCGCGCCGGGAAAGTGGGCGTCAAGCTGGTATTCCCGATTTTCTTTTTCATTTTGCCCTCCATGCTGGTCGTCGCGGCTGGCCCCGGCATTTTGCAGATCTTCAAGTACCTGTTCCCGATGATGAAATCGATTGGATAAAAAAAGTAGAAAGAGGAGAACCAACGACCATGAGCAATACATTGATTCAAGCGATCATATGGCTGACAGCGGGCGCCGCCATGATTTTGTTCCTGAAGCGGCGCAAGTCCAAGCGTACACAACGGTAGGTCCGGCAATTTCCGGAAAGGAGAACGACAATGGATCTCGCAATTCAAGGGGCGATCTGGCTGGGGGCGGGAGTCTCGCTCGTCATGCTGCTTTCGCGCCGCCGCCGGCGCCGCGTCTAACCCGAGTTGACGTGTTTCCAGGAAGCCGCTGGTGCGGCGCCGCTGGCCGCACACAGAACCGCGGCCGTTTAGGGAGCGGCCCGAGCGGGGAGAGCCACGCCTTTCGGTGTTCCCGCGCGATGGCGCCGGGAAACCGTCGTGCGCCGCCCGGGCCGCTCCCTAACGGCCGCGGTTCTGTGTCGGGACCAAACGGCCCCAGCCTTGACGCTCTATGTCGATTGATACTCTGATCCGCAAACAGAATCGGGATGGCGGTTGGTCCTACGTCCGGGGAGGATCGTGGACGGAGCCGACCGTCTATGCCATCATGGCCTTACTGTCGTCGGGCGAAACCGGCCCGGCGCAGCGCGGTATCGCGTGGCTCCGATCCATCGAGCGGCGCGACGGCGGATGGCCCCCGCGCGCCGAAGTCGATCAGAGCACGTGGGTGACGGGTTTGGTCGCACTGTTGGGTCCCGGAAAAATCGGCGCCGCCGCTCACCGGCACGCTATCGGCTGGCTGCTGCGCACCACCGGCGAGGAATCCTCCACCATCTATCGCGTGCGGGAGTGGCTGCTTGGCAATGGCATGTCCGAGAGCGACCGGAAGTTTCCCGGCTGGCCATGGGTACCCGGAACCGCCGCATGGGTAGGCCCCACCTCCATTGCCATTATGGCCCTCGAAAAGGAAGATCGCCGCCAGTCGTCGAGCGAAATCCGGCGCCGCATCGAGGCCGGACGCGTCTTCCTGCTGGGACGCGCTTGCGACGAAGGCGGGTGGAATCACGGATCTTCGCGCCCGCTGGGATACCCATCGGATGCGTATCCGGAGACCACCGGTCTGGCTCTGGCGGCACTGCGCGGCGTCCGGTCGCCCAAAGTCGAACAGGCATTGACTGTGGCGCATCGCTTCCTGTCGGAGTGCCGGTCCGCCGACGCCTTGAATTGGCTGCGCTTCGGCCTCCGGGTGCACGGCGAACTTCCGCCGGGATACTGCACACCCTCCGGTGTGGCGTACCGGACCGTTCCGGAAACATCGCTGGATCTGGTAATGACGGCGGCCGAACAGGGCCGCGATTGCTTTGGGGGCTGACGAATGCACAGGAGACTGACAAGGCGGGAATGGCTTGCAACGGCCGGTGGCGCCGCGCTGCTGGCGGGCTGCCGGACTCATGGCCCGGCCGCCGCCAGTGTTTCCGCGCCGCCCCAGGTTTCCATTGTGCGCGCCCCGGCTTACGATCAGAGCCTCTACGACACCCTGCGGCGCATAGTGGCCGGCCACCGCCTGGGCGTCCGCGGCCGCACCGTGGTCCTCAAACCCAACCTGGTGGAGTTCGAGCCGGAGAGCAGCATCAATACCCATCCCCTGCTGGTCCACGCCGCCTACGAAGCGTTCCTCGCGGCCGGAGCCGCCAGGGTGCAGATCGCCGAAGGCCCCGGACATCGCCGCAACACGCTCGACCTTGCCGATGCCGCCGGATACTTTCAGACGATTCCGAAATTCGAAGACGTGTTCGTCGACCTGAATCTCGACGACGTGACCCGCGTGCGCCCCGAAGCCCAGTTTTCGCGCATCGACAAACTCTACCTGCCCAACTCCGTTCTGCGAGCCGGCCTGCTGGTCTCCATGGCCAAAATGAAAACCCACCACTGGGTGGGCGCCACCCTTTCCATGAAGAACCTCTTCGGCACGGTCCCAGGCGCGATTTACGGCTGGCCGAAGAACGTGCTTCACTGGTCGGGCATCGAAGAATGCATCGCCGACCTGCATGCCGCGTACCCGCGCAAGTTCGCCATTGTGGATGGCATCGTCGGCATGGAAGGCAACGGACCGATTCAAGGCGTTCCCAAGAAGGCCGGTGTACTGGTGGCGGGCCGCGACCCGCTGGCCGTGGACGCCACCTGTTGCCGCATCATGAAGATCGATCCGTTTCAAATCGGCTATCTGCGGTTGGCCGCAACGGATTTGACCCAAATCGCGGAACCGAACATCGCACAGATCGGCGAGAGCATCCGGACGGTGGCCACTCCGTTCGACCTGATTCCGGATTTCCGCCGAGTCAGGCTGGGATAGACCCGGATGGCACTGAAGCCGCTCATTGACGAAGTCCGGCAAGCGGGTCCCGCGGGGGACCGCGGATCCACCGTGCCGGTTCGAAGCGTCCTGATCTACCCGGCCCTCTCGATCCTGCTGCTGATACCGTGCTTTTGGCAAGCTCGTCTCGAAGCCGGCGATCTCTCCAGCCACATCTACAACGCCTGGCTGACGCAACTGATCGAAACCGGGCGCATACAGGGACTGACCATCGCCAGCCAGACCACCAACCTGCTCTTCGATTTGATGCTCAGCGGCCTGTACCGTTTTCTGGGTCCGGAAGGGGCGCAGCGCATCGCCGTCTCGATTGCCGTCCTGGTCTTCGTGTGGGGCGCCTTTGCGTTTGTCTCGAAGGTGGCGGGCAAGCGGCCTTGGCGCCTGCTGATCTGCATCGCCATGCTGGCCTATGGCTGGGTCTTCCACATGGGCTTCTTCAATTTTTACCTTAGCCTGGGGCTATGCTTTTGGGCGCTGGCGTTGGTTTGGGAGCCTTCGCGCCACCGCTGGTTCCTGGCCATACTCATCCTTGGCATCGCCTACACGGCTCACGGGCTTCCGGTAGCCTGGGCTGCGTGCCTGCTGGGGTACCTCCGGATCGCTCAGCACGTGCCGCCGCGCCGCCATTGGTGGCTCACCGCCGGATCGCTGCTCACCATGATCCTGGTCCACTGGACCCTGAGCCGCTACCTGGTTACGCAGTGGTCGCCGCTGCAAATCGGGAGCGCCACCGGGCTCGGCCAGGTATGGGTCTTCGACCTCAAGTATTACTTCGTACTGGCAGGGCTGCTGGTGGTCTGGGGATTGCTGTTTCTGGAATTGGTGCTTCGCTCCGGAGCCCGGCGGGTCGCCTCCAGTCTGGCGTTCCAGATCTGCATCGTCAGCGCCGCCGGTGTGTTCATCATGCCCGGTGCGGTGCTGATTCCCGGCTTCCAGCATTCCCTGGTTTACATAGCGGAGCGCATGTCGTTGGGAGTCGGAATCTGCGTGTGCGCCCTGCTGGGAACCGTCCGCGCCCCTGCCTTCCTGCGCTATGGACTCGTGCCGGTGGCGCTGCTTTTCTTCGGCTTCCTCTTTCGCGACGAGCGCGCTCTGAACTCCTTCGAGGACCGTATGGAGGATGCCGTAGCGCGGCTTCAACCCGGCCAGCGGGTGGTGAGCGGGGTCGATGACACCACGCTCCACACCTTCGCCGTAGCCCATATGATCGACCGGGTTTGCCTGGGCCGCTGTTTCAGCTACGGCAACTATGAAGCCTCCACCGCCCAATTCCGCGTACGCGCTACTGGCCTCAACCCGTTCGTGGTTTCCCGGTACCGCGACTCGGTCGATATCCAGCAAGGCACATACGTGGTGACGCCTCACGACGCGCCCATCTATAGAGTCGGCCTGGAAGACGGCCGTCTGGTCATTCAACCTCTTCAGATAGGAGTCCCATGCGGAATGAAGTTCTGGAATACGTTAGCCGGCGCACCTCCCAGAAGCTGAGCTGGCGCCGAATCCTGACCGATGGTCTGTTGGCCGCCGCCGTGATGGCCACCGCGTCCCTGCTGGCGAAATAGCTATCGCCTAATACCCAACCGGAAACTTGGGAGCCATCCGCGTTCCTTCTCCCGACCCGAATCCGAAATAGAACCGCACCAGTTCGCGATTGCCGGCGTGCAGATAGAGGCCCAAGCCGATATCGTGCCGCATCCCGCTCAGCGAGAGGCCGCTGGGTTCCAGAGCCACCTTGCCTGCGTCGTAGAACGACACCAGACCCACCGGCCCCCATATCGGATGCTGGTATTCCGCCTGAAACAGGACGCTGTTCGGCCCGCGAAAACGGTACTCCCGAAACCCGCGCAGGGTATCGTTTCCATCGATGTCCGCGCCGCCGAGCGTCTGATCGAAATAGAACGGCGCCTGGTGTCCCGCTTCCGCATAGGAAGCCATCGCCGACCCAGTCACGATCACCGTTCCCAGCGAGCACCGCGTGGCGCTGCGCAAACTCGGGCACAGCGCGTTCGCGATCCCCGGCCGGTGGCTGGGCGTATTTCTCGACCCCACCCACAGGGGAATCGTCGTCCGGCTGGCAGCCGAAATTCGCCGGAACGAATATCGCGGATCTCCGAGATCCTGATAGATCGAGCCCCCAACTCGTAGACGCATGAACAACGACCGCCGTGGAGGGATTCGCAGAATCGCGTACGGCTCGTAGCGCGCGAAATCGTCGCGAGCCGTAAGACCGGGCGCCGTTTGGTCGTCATACATCGTTTGCATCGCCGGCGCTCTGCCGTTAATCGAGCTGGTGACCCGCGGCGTTAAGAAGGAAAAGTCGAATCCCGCCGAACTCCACGAATTGAGCGGATCGCTGAACCCAGCATACAATTCGGTCAGTTGCAGTCCATAGCTCGCCCATCGGTTCAGCGATGTGTTCGGACCAAGACCGTAAAAGTCCTGCTCCCGCGCATTGATCCGCCGCGCCCGCAGCGTGAGCGACGCTCTCAGGTCCACCGGTTGAGTATCCGGATCGTATCTCTTGTCCGTGCTCGCCAACCCGCGCGAGGGCAACGCCAGCGTCAGTTGCGCCATGCCCGTCGTGGAACCGTCGGTCGAGACCGCCGCGAGACCGGTCAGCAGGAATTCGTAATGCCGTACCCGGGGAATGAATTCGAAGCCCGGCCCGAACGCCGCGGTACCCGCTCCCGGCGCCACCGTGGTGACCGCCAGGTAGAAGGGATCGTCGCTGAACACCGTCTGGATGCACTGCTCGAGCCAGTGAATTCCCATCCCCCGGTTTCCCCGGTCCAGGCAATACTGTTGAATATCTTTGAATGTGCCGCCGTACGCCGTGGCGCAAAATGCCGTGCAAAACAACGCCGTTATTTGGGCTTTTTTAATTCGCCGCATCCCGGCCCTCCCGGCGATTTGATTTTCAGTTTCGGGCCCAACTCGCGGGCCGTCGACATGACGCGCCGGGTGTACGCGTCCGCATCTTCGGACCGGATTGCGGCAAACCGCGATTGCTCCGACCGGGTATCCAGGTCGCGGAATTGCTGCATCCGCGGTTTCCATTGCAGTTTGGCGGGCAGTTGCGCATCCAGCAGAAACGCCTGTTGCAGATGCTGAATTTGCAGGTGGTTCAACGTCTTGCTCACCGGCGAAACCAGCGACAGCGCACGCGGCGCGAACTCCACGTGGTCGGTACGCGGCGTCTTGCGGTTCAGTGCGATATCGAACGTGTTGGCCGCCATCGCGCGCTGTCCCAGGGCATCGTCCCGGTAATGACCGGTCAGCAACTTTCGCGCCGTGGCCCCGAGCGACGTGTGGTCGAAAGTCTGGTTGAGCACCGCGTGGTCGGTGTATGCCGAGACGATCACCGCCGGCACACGCACCCCGTAGCGGTCGAAACTAAAAACCGGGTCGCACGACTGTCCGTCTCCGGGCGGAATCGCCTTCGGTGGCGGGACATGGTCGTAAATTCCGCCGTGTTCGTCCCACACCACCACCAGCATCGACGACTCCCACGCCCTCCGATTGCTGCGGATCGCCTGGTAAATGCGGTAAATCAGATGCTCGCCCTCGGTGACGTCGCTGTCGGGATGCTGGTCGTTCTGCGCCCGGAACAGGCCGTCGACGAGTCCCGAGGCGTAGCGCGGCTCCAGAAAACAATACGCCGGCAGGTTATCGTCCGCGCAATCCTGGTAGAACTCGTCCATTGTTCCGTAATACTGGTCCTGATGTTTCATCAGGCTCCAGAACGTGGCCGCCGCCGTCCATCCGTCCGAGTAAATGGTCGAGGGGACGTTCGCGCAGTCCAGGATTTCGTAGATGGTCGGGGAAATGTCGAACTCTTCCGCCGACACATCGAGGCGAGTCTTCGACGTGCCCGCGTGCGCGAACAGCCGGTTGGGCATGGTCGGCCCAGGCAACGAGGAAAACCAGCGGTTGCACACCGCGTAATTGCGCGCCAGCGCCGTGATCACCGGAACCGATCCGGCCGCGAAGCACTTCATCAGGTTGTGAGACTTTTCCACGCTCACATAGTCCGCATAGCTGTCGAGGAAGCCGTGCATCGGCGCATCGTCGTCCCAATCCGCCTCATCCTGTCGTGGAAAGTACAATTGCTTCCGCACATCCGGAAAATCGTGACCCGGATCCGACAAATCGCCGGCCGGCTCAGCGTCCTCCGAGGTGAACACTTCCTTCCCGTCGCGATCCCGGTTAGAGCAATTCTTGTCCCAAACCCCATCGACCCCAGGGATTCCCGAATACCCCAGAATATGGTCAAACGAACGGTTTTCCAGCATCAGCACGATCAGATGCTTGATGTTCGGGTGCGGCTTTCTGCCCGCCGGAATCGCCGGGCATCCTGCGGGAACGGGTTTCTGGGGCACGGATCCTCTCTGTGGGCATGATACCAGTCGGCCCTTGAGATTTTCGAGCGCGAATCGCGATTTCAACGGCGTTGCGATAGGGGAGATTTGTGTCACGGGTGCACAACACGTCAGCACAGCCGTTTGCACAATTGGATCGTCGGCTGGATCTCCGGGTACGATCCGATCCGGCATGGTAGTGTGTACGATCTCCGAGAGACCGCCGATGCGGCTCACGAATTCCTCGATCCTTTGCTCGCTCGGTTGCCAGCGCGCCTGTAATCTTGGACAGGCAAGCACCGCGAAGTCTCGCTCAGAAGATAGGGCGAACTCACCAGGATGTGAAGACCCGAAGCAATCCCGCGCAGAAGGCGGCCAGCCAAGCCTCGTTCGTCTGCCGCGGCGCGCACCGGAATATTCGTGTCCACCACGACGCGCATGATATTTGCCGCGCCGGCGCCTTAAGGGTCTCGCCGAGCCGCTGCGCCACGAGTCTGCGCTCTTCTCCGGAGCGAGCCGGTCGCGCGGGCAGAGCGGTCAGACTGACTTGCTCCTCTTCGGCCAACCGCCGCCCCAAAAGGGCTTCCAGCGCTTCCCGTGCGTCGTCCCCCGGATCCTGGACGTTGTGAATCAAGATATCCGGTATTGCCGCTCCTGCCTAATCCCATCACTCCTACTGCTTCTCTCCACCGCTCGCCACCGCAGCCGGCTCTTCGTCCCAGATGTACTTACTAAACCACTCATAGTTCTCTTCCATCACCGCTCGTTGCTGCTTCGGCTTATTGATCGGGTGCCCGAAGCCTTTATAAAAAATCAGCTTCACCGGCACACCGCGATCTTTCAGAGCCTGGTAAAGCTCGTACGAGTTGGGCGGCGGGACACGCTTATCCTGGTCGCCTTGCTGGATCAGAGTGGGCGTTTTCGCACGGTTGACATAAGTGATCGGCGAAGTCTTGCGATAAATCTCCTCATCCTCCCACGGCGTCGCCTTCAAATACTGGCGCGTGAATGGATGGATATCGGTATTGACATAGTAAGTCATCCAATCCGAGATACCGGCGCCTACCGACACCGCCTTGAACCGGTCGCTGTAAGTGGTGATGAACGCCGAGATGTAGCCGCCTTCGCTCCAGCCCATTGACGCGACCCGATCCTTGTCCACCATGCCTTTGCCGATCAGATAGTCCACACCCGAGATCACGTCCTGATAATCGCCCAGCCCCAGGTTGCGTACGTTCAACGCCCGAAATGCCGCGCCATAGCCGGCCGATCCCCGATAATTCGGCTTCAGGATCAGCGCGCCCTTTGCGGCGAATCGCTCCACGGGATAATACCGGTCTGCCGACATAAGCGTGTTATCCGTTCCCGTCGGACCCCCGTGAATCACCACCAGCAGCGGGTATTTCCGCGACGGATCGTAATTCGCCGGCTTGATCAGAATCCCTTCGATGGCCGCGCCGTCGCTCGATTTCCACTGGATCGCTTCGCGCGTCGCCAGCTTGAATCCTTTCCATTGGGCGGAAACGCCGGTCAGAACCCTCGGCTTGAAATCGCTCACCGCCGAGACGTACACCTCGGCGAAATGATTGGGCGCCGCTCCCACTCCCGCCAGCATCTTGTGATCGCGCGTGAATGATGCATCCGACGCATGGAACTGGTCCGGCCCGCTGACACGATGGACGGCCCCACTGGCGATATCGATTCGAAACAGATGCGCATTGGTCTTCTGGAACGCCGCGAAGTAGATCCCGTCCGGACCCCAGTCGATCAGGCTGGCGTCTTCGTCGAATTGCTCCGTCAGCAGCCGCGGCTTGCCGCCCTCTGCCGGAATCACCGCAATATACCGATTCGCGTAGAAAAAGTTTGGCTCTCCGTTGGACGTCACATAGGCAATCTGCCGGCTATCCGGCGACCACCTCGGACGCGTGTTGGGACCGCCGCTCTCCAGCAGCTTGCGCACGTGCAGGTCCGCGAGATCCAGCACGTAGATTTGTTCCGTATCCTGCGAGCCCAGATCGGGGTCGCGGCTGGCGCTGAACGCGATGCGCTTGCCGTCCGGCGAGATGGCAAACGAGCCTACGCTGAACTGCTCACCCTTGGTCAAGGCTTCCGGCTTGGGCAACTTCTTGACGTCCGGCGGAATCTCCTCGGGCGCCGCGACGCGCCACAGGTGGTTCATGGAGTAGTCGCCGCCGATAATGTCGTATTCCCCATACTTTTCCTTACGGTCCTTCTTTGCCTTGGATTCCGGCCCCGACGAAGTGAACACGATCGCCGTTCCGTCGGGAGTCCAGGCCATCGCCCCCATGCCATTCTCTTCGGCGGTCAATTGCGACGCCTCGCCGCCCGCCGGCGAAATCACATAGATCTGCCGCTTGCCGTCGCGGTCGGAGGTGAACGCAATGCGGTGCGAATCCGGCGACCATTGCGGTCCCGTGCTCGATTTCTTTCCCGCGGTCAACTGGTAATGCTCTCCGGTCGCGGCGACCGCGATCCAGATCTGTTGCGTAAAATCGTTCTCGTCCCAGTTGGCCTGCTGGACGGTGTAAGCCACGTAGCGGCCGTCCGGCGAGATCTGGGCGCCGCTGACCGATTTCATGCCCAGCGATTGGTCGATAGTTGGCGTCTGCGCGAAAACCTGTATCGCGCAAGCGCAGGTAAGGGTAGCGACGAGTCTGGCGAACATTTGGCAATTATCTCAGAACGCGGCCGCCGGCCTGCAATCGGGAAATGTCGCGACTGCACTACGAGATCGTCCGCGGTCTGCTGGACCACGGCATTTGCCCATCGAATACCGAGCTTGCCGCACGCTTGCAGGTCGGCGCGGCCGAACTCGAAGAGGCCATGCGCGCGCTCCCCGCCATCCACGGATGGTGGGCTCCCTGCATCTGGTGCGCCTTCGGTGTCGCCGCGCTGGCCGGCGGAGAGATAGCCATCCATCTGCCGCGGAGATTTCCGCCTGGCGCGCGGCGCCGTCAGTCACAAGGCGAACGAATGCCCCTGCGACAGCTACGGCTCGTGCAAATCTGGTATGGACAGCATGCCCGCCCCGATTGGAAACAGTGGACCATCGCCGAAGCGCGGGAAATCTTCTCCCGCGTGGGCCGAAGGTCGTCGTTCTGGGATCTCGGCGCGCGAACCGGAAGCTTCCGGCCGGCCGCTACAATTGTGCGCCAGTGGGTGCGGCCGGAGTCTTAGCGTCCTCTATCTTCTTCCGTAACTCGCGGCTGCGTTCTCTCAGCGCAAGCTTGCTCTTCCGTTTGCGGTGGAACCGAGCTTTATCTCCATTGAATGCTGACATGGTGACCTGAGGGTAGCAGATTGCCGCCCGCTGCGTACGAAACTGTTCGTCGATTGTGTTTCAAATCTATGTATAGTAAATTACAAACACGGCTTTATCGGTATTTCGCTATCCGCCACACGTCCGCTGTTTCCCAACTCGGAGTTGGAACGAAAGGAGGAGCAAGACATGAGCAAGGTACGGATACTGGTGGGCACGCGCAAAGGCGCGTTCCTTCTGGAATCGGATGGAATGCGCCAGAAGTGGGACATCAGCGGTCCTCACTTCGCCGGGTGGGAGATCTACCATCTCAAGGGATCTCCCGCCGACCCCGACCGTCTGTATGCGTCGCAGTCCACAGGCTGGTTCGGCCAGTTGATTCAGCGTTCGAGCGACGGCGGCAAAACGTGGGAGCCGGTGGGAAATAAGTTCCTCTACGATGGCGTCCCAGGCACCCATCAGTGGTACGACGGCACGCCCCACCCCTGGGAGTTCAAGCGAGTCTGGCACCTCGAACCCTCCCTCACCGATCCCGACACCGTCTATGCCGGCGTGGAAGATGCCGCCCTGTTCCGCTCCACCGATGGCGCGCACACCTGGTCCGAACTTTCCGGACTGCGCGGCCACGGCACCGGACCTCGATGGCAACCCGGCGCTGGTGGCATGTGCCTGCACACCGTCCTTCTCGATCCGAGCGACCCCGCCCGCATCTACATTGCCATCTCGGCCGCCGGCGCTTTTCGCACCGACGATGCCGGCGCCACCTGGAAGCCCATCAATCGCGGACTCGTATCTCAGCAGATCCCCGAGCCCACCGCTGAAGTCGGCCACTGCGTGCACCGCATCGCCATGCATCCGTCTCGTCCCAGTGTCTTATTCATGCAGAAGCACTGGGACGTTATGCGCAGCGACGATTCCGGCGACAACTGGCGCGAAATCAGCGGCAACCTGCCGACCGATTTTGGATTCGTCATCGACGTTCACGCGCACGAGCCCGAGACGCTCTATGTCGTTCCCATCAAGAGCGATTCCGAGCACTTTCCGCCGGAAGGCAAGCTCTCGGTGTACCGCAGCCGGACCGGCGGAAACGAGTGGGAGCCGCTCACCCGGGGCCTGCCGCAAAGTAATTGCTACGTCAACGTGCTGCGCGACGCCATGGCCGTCGATTCGCTCGATGCCTGCGGCGTGTATTTCGGCACCACGGGCGGACAAGTCTATGCGTCCGCCGATTCCGGAGACAATTGGTCGCCCATCGTCCGCGATCTTCCCGCCGTGCTGTCGGTCGAGGTTCAAACGCTGCCATGATCCGGGTCGTGCTCCCGGCCCATCTCCGGATCCTCACGAAAATCCAGGCCGAGGTGCAACTCGAAATCGAAGGCCCGGTAACGCAGCGTTCCATTCTCGACGCACTGGAGGCCCGCTATCCCATGCTATCCGGTACGCTCCGCGACCACGGTACCGGCCAGCGCCGCCCCTTTGTGAGATTCTTCGCCTGCGAACAGGACCTGTCCCACGACAACCCCGACGCTCCCCTGCCCGATGCCATCGCCACCGGCGCAGAGCCCTTCCTCATCATCGGAGCAATCGCCGGTGGGGTATCATAGACTCCAATCCGAAAGGCACACCCCATGACCGCGAACCGACGCTCCATCCGTCTTATTCCGATAGTCCCACTTGCGATTCTGGCGATTTCCCTGATCGCCTCTCCGCCGGTGGAAACCTACCCCGCCGCGCTCTGGTCCACCATGCACTATCGCTCAATCGGACCGTTCCGCGGCGGCCGCGTCACCGCGGTCACCGGCGTCCCCTCCGAGCCCTACACCTTCTATATGGGCTCCACTGGAGGCGGCGTCTGGAAGACTACCGACGCCGGTCATACCTGGGCCAACGTCTCCGATGGCTTCTTCGCCGCGGCCTCCATGGGCGCTTTGGACGTGGCGCTGTCGGATCCGAACGTGGTGTATGCCGGGACCGGTTCGTCCAAGATCCGCAGCAATGTGTCCATCGGACGCGGCATCTACAAGTCCGTCGATGCAGGCAAGACTTGGACATTCGCAGGCCTTCGCGACGTCGGACAGATCGCCACCGTTCGCATCCACCCGTCCAATCCCGACATCGTCTACGTGGCGGCGCAGGGCAATCCGTTCGTGCCGAATCCGGAGAGAGGCGTCTATCGCACCACCGATGGAGGCAAGAGCTGGACCAACGTGCTGCACATCTCCGACACCGCCGGCGCCGCCGATCTCGAACTCCAGCCCGGCAATCCCAAAGTGGTCTTCGCCTGCTTGTGGCACGGTCAGCGTAAGCCCTGGACCATCGTCAGCGGCGCTCGCGAGGGCGGCATCTACAAGAGTTCCGACGGTGGCGACACCTGGTCGAAACTGGCCGGCGGATTGCCCAATGAGTTGTTCGGCCGCAGCAACGTGGCTTTCTCGGCCGCCAGCCCGAATCGGGTCTACGCGCTCATCGAAGCCAAGCCCGGTTCGGGCCTGTACCGCTCCGAAGACGCCGGAGCCACCTGGACGCGGGTCAACTCTTCGGGTTCGCTGGTCACCCGCCCGTTCTACTACACCACGTTGGGCGTCGACCCCACCAACGCCGACGTCGTCTGGGTGGGCGATGAAGGTTGGTACAAGAGCACCGATGGCGGCAAGACGTTCCGTACGTCGCCCGTTCCGCATGGCGATAACCATGACGTCTGGATCAACCCCAGGAATTCGCAATACATGATTCAGGGCAACGATGGCGGCGCGAACGTGTCGCTCGATGGCGGCCGCACCTGGAGCTCTCAGTTGAACCAGCCCACCGCCGAAATCTACCAGGTGGCGGTCGACAACCAGTATCCTTACCGCGTTTACGGCGCGCAGCAGGACGACGAGACGGTGATCGTGCCCAGCCTGCCGCTCGGCAATGGCCAGGATTTCCGCGTCGGCCCCGGCTGCGAAACCGGCCCTATCATTCCCGACAAGGACAACCCCGAAATTGTGTACGGTGGTTGCAAGGGCCAGTTCACCCGGCTGAATCTGACCACCAGCGACGAGGAACGGTATTGGGTGGGCGCGGAATCGCTTTACGGCAATGCGGGCAGCGACCTGATGTACCGCTTTCAGCGCGTTTCGCCCATGGAAGTCTCGCCCTTCACGCCGCACACTATTTATTACGGATCGCAATTCCTGCATCGCACGCACGATGGCGGCGTAACCTGGCAAACTCTCAGCCCCGATCTCACCGCGCATCCCGAAGGGACGCAGGGCGCCAGCGGCGAACCCATTACCCGCGACGCTACGGGAGAGGAAATCTACAGCACCGTGTACGCCATTCGCGAGTCGCCGTTGCAGAAGGGGCTGATCTGGACCGGCTCCAACGACGGTCTGATCTTCGTCACCCGCGACGACGGCAAGACATGGACCAACGTAACGCCCAGCGGTCTTCCGCCCGGAGGCCGCGTTCAAAATATCGAGCCCAGCCCGCACCGTCCCGGAACCGCCTACGCCGCCATCTACCGCTATCTGCTGGGCGATTTCGCGCCCTACATTTACCGCACCGACGATTTCGGCCAGACTTGGTCACGCCTCACCGACGGCTCCAACGGCATCGCCAAAGACGAGCCCACTCGCGTGGTTCGCGAGGATCCCGACCGCGCCGGCCTTCTCTATGCCGGCACCGAGTTCGGCATGTATGTTTCGTTCGACAACGGAGGCCGCTGGCAGTCGTTCCAGATGAATCTGCCAGTCACGCCGATCACCGACATCAAGGTGGCGCACAAAGATTTGGTGGTGGCCACCCAGGGCCGCTCGTTCTGGATCCTCGATAATCTCACGCCCATACACCAGGCCAACGACAAGCTCACTTCGTCCGCGGCGACGCTGTTCTCGCCCCGCGAAGCCATTCGCACCTCCGGACGCGGCGGCTTTGGCGGCGGACGCGGAGCCGCCGGTCCGCAGTATCTTCTCCCAGGCGCGGCCATCGATTACTATCTGCCCGGCGCGCCCTCAGGCGAGATCAAGCTTGAAGTTCTGGATGGCGCGGGCAATGTGGTGAGGACCTTCACCAGCGCGGCGCCGGCCGCCGAGGAGCGCGCCCCCGCCGCCGACACGGAGGCGCCCGCCGAAGAAGGCGAGGGAGGCTTCCGCATGCGTGGAGGGCCCACCCGTCTCGATAAAACCGCCGGCACGCACCGCTTCATCTGGGACCTGCGCTATCCCGGCCCCTGGCAGAGCGCCGCTCGCCCCGAAGGCCCCAACGGTCCCGTGGCCGTTCCGGGCAAATACGCAGTCCGAATCACCGCGGGAGCCTTCAGCGCCACTCAGCCTCTCGTATTGATCGAAGATCCGCGCGTCACCAGGGACGGCGTGACGCTCGCCGACCTCCACGAACAGTTCGACCACAACCTGCGTGTCCGCGACTTGGTGAGCGATGTGAACCGCACCATCGCGCGATTGCGCGTAGCGCAGGCCAAGTTGAAAAACGACGATTCCATTCTACCCCGCTTGAACGAACTGGCTTCGCATCTGATCACGCCAGGCATTCGCTACAGCAAGCCGGAGTTACAGACCCACATCACGTATCTCTACACTCTGACGACCGCCACCGACCAGAAGATCGGCCGTGACGCCATAGACCGCTATACCACGCTCCGCAAGGAACTGGACAGCCGAATAGCCGAACTGACCAAAATCCTGGCCACCGAAAAATAATCGCTCTAGCGCTCCTCCCATGGAATGCTGTGGTCGGACATGACCGCGCGCGTTTCGGCGGGCGAATCGGTGCGGAAATAGGACCACGGGCCGGGGATCCAGGGATAGCGGTCTACCACCGATTCGTCGACGGCGACCCCCAGGCCGGGCGTACGCTGAACCACCAGGTGGCCGCGCTCGATTTCCAGAGGCTCTTTCAGGATTTCCCCGGCTAACGGGAACGGGTACATGCCGGCGCGTCCCGGGGCGGAATAGCAGGGGTATTCGAGATATTCCACGATGTACTCGGGCCAGCACACGCCCAGGTGCGCGGCCGCTATCACCTCCAACGCCGTGCCCCAACTGTGGAAGGCGAAGCGCAACGTGTGGCGGGAAATCTGTGCCATTAAACGGCGGGCCAGCGCGTATCCGCCCTGGCAGCAGACGTCCATCTGGACATAATCGACGGCCTCGGTGGAGATCAGGTCGAGATAGTACTCCTCGCTCGGTTCGTGTTCGCCCGCGGCCAGTGGGACCAGGTCCTGTTCTCTCAGGCGCGCGTAAGCGGCGTGGTCGTCCGGCGGCAGAGGCTCTTCGAGCCAGGCAATATCGTACGCAGCCATCCCGGCGGCCAACTGTTCGACGGTCTCCGCGCTGTAGCTGAGGTCGCCCATCCGCCACCAGGTGTGGGCGTCGACCATCAGATCGAAACCGGGACCGACAGCCTGGCGCATGAGACGCACGGTTTCCAGGTCCTGTTCGGGCCCCAGCGCGGGACGCATTTTATAAGCCCGGAAACCCATGGCCGCGATAGCGGCGGCTTCATCCGCATAGCCTTCGGGCGGCATGTACATGCCGGCGCTGCCATACAGCCGGATCCGATCGCGCACGCGTCCGCCGAGGAATTCGGAAACGGGCAGGCCGTGGGCCTTGGCGGCCAAATCGTAGAGCGCGATTTCGACGCAGCAGTACACGCGCGCCAGCGCCGGATGGACCCCCGGCCCCTCCAGGAACTGGACGCGCAAAGCATCGGGGTCGGCGAGTGTGCGATCCACCAGAAACGGACCGATCACCCGCTCGATAGCCTGCTGCGTGCGCAAGTCTGCCGGCCCCGGGGCATACCCCACCAGCCCGTTGTCCGCCGCGATTCGGATGAACATGGCGTCGCGCTTCACGATGGTCCGTTCGCCGCCCCAAAACGGAAGGCGGATCGGCTCCGGGAACGGGAATGACAGCAGGTGGGAGCGAACCGAGGCGATCTTCATAGAGTTGTCAGTTAACAGTTTACAGTTGACAGTTTACCGGCAACCTATTTCAACATCCGGAGACTTCCGCCCGCCAGGATCAGAAACGACGAGACCAGTGGGACGCGCCACAGGCGGCTGGAGCGCTCGGCCACTGCCGCGATAGGGGCGGAAGGCTCCGCGGATGGTGGCGGATCGGAAGCGGCGGGCGGATCGGCGGTTGGGCCGGCGGGAGGCTCTTCGCGAGGCGCCGTGGGGAGGGACGCGGGGCTGGAAATGCGATCGGCCACCTGCCGACACATCTGGCCCATCGCCAGTATGAGATCGAGCACGGTTTGTTCGTTGTCCGCGACGCGCTGCCGCAGTTCTGCAATTTCGCGGTCCTTCTGCGCCAGCGCCGCATGGACGGAAATCAGTTGTTCGCCGGCGCGGTCCACGGCGCCCACCACCTCGCCGTGCAGGCGCGATCCCAAGCTCTCCAGCCGCGACTCCAGGCGGGACGTGACGGCGGCGGCGATTTTCTCTTCGATGGCCGTGCCGGCGCCGGCGTCGTACTCCTGCCGCAATTGCGCAAGCTGGCTGTACAGGAGATCCATGTCCTGGGCAACGGCGTTACGGATGACGGCCACATGTTCGTTGTACTGTCCGTGCACTTGGGCGAGGCGGCTCTCGAAACCGGCGGCGATGGAATAGTCCTGCCGCTCCAGGCTCTTCAGCTCGATAGCGAGTTTGGCCTGCAGTTCGGTGAGACGGCGTTCCACCTGTCCGGACTGCTCGTGCAGACGTGCGTCGAGCGCGTTGACCACCGCCTCGAGGACCTTCTGGTCGAAAGGCCCCGGCACGGGTGGAATGGCGGGCGCTGGAGCATGCTCGATGGCGGCCATCCGTTCCTCGATCTGCTCAAGGCGGTTGGCGGCCGGCGATACTTCAGCGGACGGAGCGCCGGGCGTGGGACGGTTGGGTCTCTGGGCAAGCTTCACGCCCACGCCGAATGCCACGCCGTCCCCGAAGGCGACGGCCAAGCTTCGCCAGATGGACGAATCGCGACCGCTCTGCATATAACATAATGTACAGGAAATGTTTTGCGGGCGAAAGCGAAATCGCTATTCCCGGGCTAAGGTGGTATAACGCACGTATGGCGATGCCGTTCGGCTGGACCACGGAGTTCGAGAACTTCGGCAAACTGATTTACGCATTCCTATTGGCCCTGCCGGTGGGTTGGTCCCGGGAAAGGGAGGCGCATTCGATCGGCGTACGCACATTTCCGCTCGTCGCCATGGCCAGTTGCGGTTATGTGTTGCTGGGCAGCGCTCCCATGAGCCCGGATGCCCAATCGCGAATCATTCAGGGACTGGTGGCGGGCATCGGGTTTATCGGCGGTGGCGCGATTCTCAAGTCGGAGGGCAGTGTGCATGGCACGGCGACGGCGGCGAGCATCTGGACGTTCGGCGCGGTGGGAGCGTTAGTAGCGGAGAACCGTTTTCTGATGGCATTGCTGCTGGCCCTGCTGAACCTGATCACACTGCGTATTCTGACACCCTGGAAGCTGAAGATGGACGCCAAAGCCGAAGCGGAAGAAAGGCTAAAAGGACCAGGCACGAAAGCTAATGGCTGACGGCTAATGGCGTAAGGCTATCGATCATGGCGCGTAACGCCTGCCCACGATGGCTGACCTCGAACTTGCTTGGGGCGTCGGCTTCGCCGAAAGTGCAACCGAACGGCGGGTAGAAAAACAGGGGGTCGTAGCCGAACCCGGCCTGGCCGCGGGGCGCGTCGAGAATCAGACCTTCCAGGCTGCCGGAATAGACGCCCACCAGGCGGTCCCGCTCCACCAGCGCGATGCGGCAAATGAATCGCGCGGTAAACGGAAAGCGGTTTCCGGGGAGGGCGCGCAGCTTTTCCAGCAGCAGGCGGTTGTTGGCTTCATCGGTCGCGCGCGGACCGGCAAAGCGCGCCGAATAGACACCCGGCGCGCCGTCGAGCGCATCCACTTCCAGTCCGGAATCGTCGGCGAACAGCAGGCCGGAAACATGGGGCGAATAGTGGAGCGCCTTGCGGACGGCATTCTCCTCGAACGTGGCGCCATCCTCCACCGCGGGCGGCAGATCGCGAAAGCCGGGCAGCAGTTCGATAGCGACGGGCGCGTGGCCGAGGGCGAGCTGATACTCCCGCAGCTTGCCGGCGTTGCCCGTGGCGCAATACAGCCGGATCAAATGGGCGCCACCTGCTTCTGATAGTCCACGAGCTGGGCGATGCCCGCGCGGCCCATTGCGAGCAGTTCGTTCATCTGAGAATCCCCGAAGGGCGAATGTTCGGCGGTCGCCTGGATTTCGACAAACTGTCCCCCGCCGGTCATCACCAGGTTCATATCGACGTCGGCCTGTGAATCCTCTTCATAGCAAAGATCGAGCAGAGGCTCGCCGCGCACCAGTCCGACGCTGGTGGCGGCCAGATAATCGCCGAGAGGCATCTTGCGGATGGCTCCGAACTTCACGAACTGGCGCAGGGCCAGAGCCAGGGCCACGAAAGCGCCGGTGATGGACGCGGTGCGCGTTCCGCCGTCGGCTTGAATGACGTCGCAATCCAGAAGCACGGTGCGTTCCCCGAGGGCGGCGAGATCCACCACCGAGCGGAGGGCGCGGCCGATGAGGCGCTGGATTTCGTGGGTCCGTCCCGAGGGGCGGCCCTTGTTGACTTCACGCGGCGTTCGTTTGCCGGTGGCGCGCGGCAGCATGGAATACTCGGCTGTCACCCAACCTTTGCCCGTGCCGCGCAGGAACTGGGGCACGAAATCCTCCACACTGGCGGCACACAGAACGTGGGTGTTGCCTACCTTGATCAATGCGGAGCCTTCGGCCGTTTTGAGGTAGCCTGGAATGATTTCGACGGGGCGCATTTCCCCGGCGCGGCGGTTATCGGTTCGCATATTTCATCACGTAAAAGATAAAGATCATAAGCAGCATCATGGCGGACAGCACCAGGATGACGCACGGCAGGCCGCCCGACGGAAGGGGCGCCGTCTTGCGCTTCGCCTTCGCCGGCTTGAACTTGGCCATACGTGCGATGGTAGCATCCTGCCCGTTGGCGGCATCCGGCCGTCCCATTCAGTCCCGCGGCGCCTTCTCCGGATGGCATCCCACCTGCACCAACTCCCAAGTCGTCGCACTTCTCAACGGAATAAGGGTGGTCATGTCGCTTCTTGACGCAGGGTTGGGGGATATTACCCACAAATGTGGGTGTCGGGAGCACGCTTTCCTGAGCGGCTTGGCCGAAACACAACTGGCAAAAATTCGCGCGCTGGGCGAGGAAGTGACCCTTCCGGAGGGTGAACTGATTCTGGCGAACGGCGAGCGTTCGAAATACTGTTACCTGGTTCTGAGCGGCAGCGTGGTGGTGGCTTTGGCCACTCAGCGCCTTACGGTATCGGTACAAGTGGTGGGGCCGGGCGAGCTTTTCGGTTGGTCGGCGCTGTTGCAGGGCCAGGATACGCTGTTCCAGGTTCGCGCGCGCGAGCGAACCACCGCCCTGCGCATCGAGGGATCGGTTTTGTCGGAGTGCTGCCGGACGGATCCGGAGCTGGGGGTCGAGCTGCTCCATCGATTTCTGCGTGTGGTGGCGGAGCGCGTTCGCAGTACCGAGATGGTGTTTGCGGAATGGTGCGGCGTGCGGGTGTCCGGATAGTATTGGATAATCTCGCAGTTAGCCTCCGGGTGCTATCCAAGGTGAGTCTTGCTTGGTTTCAAGGCCGATGGTACTTTCTCTCTAACGTTCCTTTCTTTTGCTTTCGGGCTCGCCGGTCAGCGACAGATTCGGCGAGCCCACCCGGAAACCTCTCCTCTTTACTTCTCGGGTCCGCATCTCTTACCCTCGAAAAATGACGTCTTCGGCCCTATCTTTGCGAACCCGTTTTCGCAGCCGCCGCACGCTGCGTTTCACCGAATCGGTTATCCGCGAAATGACCCGCCTGGCGATACGCCATGGCGCCATCAACCTGGCCCAGGGGTTCCCCGATTTCCCGGCGCCCGAGGCGCTCAAACGCGCCGCCGCGGACGCCATCCATGCGGATATCAACCAGTACGCCATCACCTGGGGCGCTAAACCGTTTCGGGACGCCATTGCGGCAAAATACGTCCGCACATATGGCATGGAGTTCGATCCGGAGCGGGAAATCACGGTGTGTTGCGGGGCCACGGAGGGCATGATCGCGACCCTCCTGGCGGTGCTCGACCCGGGCGACGAAGTGGTTCTTTTCGAGCCGTTTTACGAGAATTACAGTCCCGATACACAACTTTGCGGCGCCGAGCCGCGCTATGTCACGTTGCACGAGCCGGACTGGAGCTTCGACCGCGATGAACTGCGGCGGGCGTTTTCGCCGCGCACCAAAGCCATCATTCTCAATACGCCCAACAATCCGACCGGGAAGGTATTCACCCGGGAGGAACTGGAGTTCATCGCCAGCCTATGCCGCGAATTCGACGCTCTGGCGATTACCGACGAGATCTACGAGCACATTCTCTACGATGGCGCCGTGCATATTCCGATCGCGTCGCTGGAGGGTATGCGGGAGCGTTCCGTGCTGGTCAACAGCATGAGCAAGACGTACTCGGTGACCGGGTGGCGGGTGGGTTGGGTGCTGGCGCCGCCGGACCTGACGGATTCCATCCGCAAAGTGCACGATTTCCTGACGGTGGGGGCGGCCGCTCCGCTCCAGCAGGCGGGGGTGGTCGCATTGGCTATGGGAGAAGACTACTACCGGCAACTGGCGGGCCATTATACGGATCGGAGGAACTATATTATTAGTACCTTAGATGCCGCGGGTTTTCACTGCTTTATCCCAAGCGGAGCCTACTACGTCATGACCGATATCAGGGGATTCGGGTATGCGGATGACGTAGCATTCGTCCGCAACTTGATCGAAAATCTAGGGGTTGCTGCCGTTCCCGGTTCAAGCTTTTACGCGCAACCGGGGAAAGGGTCTCAAAAGGTACGCTTTTGTTTTTGCAAGAAGTATGAGACGCTGGAGTCAGCCAGACACCAATTGATGGAGCTCAGGACCTGAAGAGGTCTTGAACGGGAAGACGCTTATGCTCCCACAGTTCTTGCTGCCGGAAACTACAATTCGCGAGGCCGGCGCCGGGCCGGAATTGCATCTCGGCGATCACGAGGGCGGAACGTTGATTCTGACCCTGGGCATCACGCGGATTATCGAACAGGAAAGCATCGACATCTCAATCTGGGGCTCGTCCGACGGAGTCGATTGGGGAGCCAAGTCTTTGATTGCATTTCCGCAGAAATTTTACTGCGGAACCTATCAAATGCTGCTGGACTTGTCCAGCCACGCCGCTGTGAAGTATCTGCGGGCTAAGTGGCAGGTGAATCGCTGGGGCAAGGGCGATCCGAAGCCCTTATTCGGGATCTACCTTTTCGCGCAGGAAATGGCGGCCGAACTGGCTCTCGGCGCGTAGTCGACGGCCCCGTTTCGAAACTCCCGTGATTGCGCCGTCAGCTTGCGCCCCTCAACTTGGATCGGCCGAAGATCCTCGCCTGAGGAGCAGCGCCTGAAGACTAGCGCCGTTCCGGCGTCAAGCCTTCGATCTCATTCTGGATTGCCGAGACGCGTTCCCCCGTCGCCACACACGATAAGACGGCTCGTAGCTCAGCGGGATCCGCAGCCCCGCCCAACAGCAGTCGCGATCGGCAATGTGCGCGATGGCGTGGGCCAGCATACCGGCTTTCGATCGCCGGGCTATCGCGGCGCACGGCTTGCGCCAGGTTCACACCGAGGCCGATGTCGCCATATCCTGCGCGAAGACAGCCGGTCTTCATTTCGCAGTCAGACTTCGCACCGTATCCTGGATGGCCTGGAAGTCGCCGCCGGACGTGTACGTCTGGGCGGGCAGGTTCGCTATGGCTTTCTCGATTGCCTGTACGCGCTCCTCCACCGCAGGCATGGGCGAGAAAATCTTCGGCGTTCCGGTCGCGTGAGCCGGCTGCAGGCGGCGAATGTAGGCGGCCAGAGCGGCAGGGTCGTAGCCGGCTTTGGACATAGTCCGGACTGCCAGAGAGTCGGCTTGGCTTTCGGCCATTCCGGCCGGCCCGTTGGTTGACATTGACGCCGCGATCGCGCCGATCTGCATGAGGTTCTCACGGGTCATCTGGCGGGCATAATGGCGCCCGGCGACGTGCGCGACGGCATGGGCCAGCATGCCGGCAAACTCGGCTTCGTTCTGGGCGGCCAGGATCAGGTCTGCCGAGATGAAAATGGGGCCGCCGGGTAAAGCGATGGGTTCATGAGTGGGGCCCCCCATTTTACTGGCGACGACCGTGAAGCTGTACGGGAAGTTGGGGCCGCCGGCCTGCGCTGCCAATTGCCCGCCCAAACGAGCGGCGTACCGCTGCACAGGCGCGCTATCGAACGCGTTGGTGTCGCGGAGCACGGCCTTAGCCAGTTGCGCACCCATGGCGATTTCGGTATCCGGATTGAAGAAGTTGATGCCAGTGCCAGTCGGGCGGGCTGGTTGGTCCTGCGCGGATAGCGCCAAGGCTAAGGCCAGCGGGATCAAGAACCGGAACGACATGGAGTCCCCCTTGGAGAGTACTATGCCCCCGGAAGGCGTATCGTTTCAAGAGACTTGCCTTCGAACAGTTAAGCCGGACCGTGTTTTATCGACAGTTTTACCACACCGCTCCTTGCCTAAGTCCCTTTTCTGTCAGACGCAAGAAAGGTGTTGAAAACGGTTTGCCGGAGCGAAATCGGACTGGAGTTTTCGCACCGGCACGCGCTACAACAGGAGAGTCCATTAGGCGGCTGCGCAGCCGTTGGCAAATCTCGGGGGAGGTAGCCGACCGGTTGCGCAGGCCGTCCTAGAGGACTTCTATCTCACCGCTGCATGCGCATGTACGGGCGAGAGCCAGTTGTGCACATCCGGGTTGGCGCCCTCGATCACTCCGAAGAAATCCTTCTGCAACCGTTCGGCGACGGGTCCGCGGTGTCCTTTGCCGATCTTGATGCGGTCGATGGAGCGGATGGGCGTGATCTCGGCCGCCGTGCCGGAGAAAAAGACTTCGTCGGCAACGTACAGCATTTCCCGCGGGATGATGGTTTCCACTACCGGGATGTCAGCCGCGCGCGCCAGGGTGATCACGGCGTCGCGGGTGATGCCGGGCAGCACGGACGCGCCCAGCGGCGGTGTGTGAATGCGGCCGTCACGCACCACGAAGATGTTCTCGCCCGACCCTTCGCTGACGTAGCCGTTGGTATCGAGCGCGATGCCTTCCACGTAGCCGTTGGCGATCGCTTCCATCTTGATGAGTTGCGAATTCATATAATTCGCGCCGGCTTTGGCGAGCGCCGGCAAGGTATTGGGCGCAATGCGCGTCCAGCTCGAAACGCACACGTCCACGCCTTCAGTCAGAGCTTCTTCGCCCAGATACTTGCCCCAGCTCCAGCAGGCAATATACACATCGATGGGGTTCTTGAGGGGATTCACGCTCACGTCGCCATAGCCGCGCATCACGATGGGACGGAAGTAACAGGAGTCCATATTGTTGACCCGCACCAGTTCCAGCATGGCTTCGCACAACTGGTCGGAGGTGAATCCGATATCTTCCATGCGGTAGATTTTGGCGGAATCGATCAGGCGCCGGACGTGCTCGCGCATGCGGAACACTGCCGGCCCGGCGGGAGTGGAGTAGCAGCGGACGCCCTCGAACACGGAACTGCCGTAGTTCACCACGTGCGAGAGAACATGAATGGTGGCGTCAGCCCAGGGGATAAAGCGGCCATTGTGCCAGATTTTTTCGGTAGGCGTGAGCATGCGCTAATTATACCGGCTGATGGTCTTACCCCGCCATGCCCCTCTTGGCTTTGTCGCGCAATTCGCCGATGTTCACACCCGTGAGCGCGGTGGCCACCGCTCCGCCGATGAGAAGCGGCAGGGTCATTGCGCCGAAGAGGATGATGGAGAACGTCTTGGCGTCGTTCGCCTCCACGTCGAACAGGCGCATCGCGAGGACGCATGCCGCGTTGCCCAACCCCAGGTTGCCCGGCGCATTGGGCACCACGGTGAGCAGCCTGACGATGACCACCACGCCGCCCGCGGCCCAGAAGGACAGATCCAGGCCGTAAGCCCGCATCAGCGCATAGTACGAGAACATGTTCAGCAAGAGGTATAGCAGACTGATGGCCGCCGTGGCGCTCAGCGAACTCAGCTTGCCCATAAGCTGAAGCCCTTCCACCACGTGGCGCAACGAGGAGGACCATCGGCTTTCGCGGATCACCGCAACGGCGTGCTGTTTGCGAAACACGATCCAAATCAGGGCCGCCGCGCAGGCCAGCAGCGCCGCGCCCATCACTTGCACCAGGATGTCGATATCGCGCGGTATCCCTTTCACGAAGGCGGCCGTGATGAGGAACGCGCCCAACATCCAGAAGCCGTCGATCACGCGCTCCACCGCGGCCGAAGCGAATCCCAGCGATAGCCGCAACCCGTTCCAATGCGCCAGCAGGTAACAGCGGATCAGTTCGCCCACGCGCAAGGGAAGCACTTCGTTGGCGAACAGCCCGATGTAAATGGCCTGCACCGTGCGCCAGAGTCCCAGGCGCGCCACCGGGCTCAGCAGCGTATTCCACCGCCAGGCATGGCACACGTAGACCGAAAGATCGGCTAGCACGGCCACTACCACCCATTTCCAATCCAGCGACCGAATGGCGGGGAGCAGTTCATCGACCGGATACCCATGCAGCACCCAGATCAGGCATAGGGCGGAGAGGCTATAGCCCAGCGCCTGCGGCGCCCAGGAAGGCATCTTGCGTCGCCGTACCGGCGCGGGTGAGGGCTCCATAGATTCCTAATGATAGCTTGGGGTGGAGGCGGGACGCGGGCGCATCAGGTATCGGGCGGGGTTATGCTGAAGTGAGGAGCGTCTGCTGTGGCGAATCTCGACTGGTCACAATGCCCCGCCGTGGAGAGTGTTCCCGGCAAGGTCAGCGGCGCCTGGGTTTTTCGGGATACCCGGATGCCGGTCTCGATTGTGTTTGAGAATCTCGAATCGGGCGCCGCCATTGAGGAAATCATGGAGTGGTTCCATTTGACGCGGGAACAGATTGTGGCGGTGCTTGAGTTCGCAGCCCGCAGCCTCGACCCGCCTCCGTCTGCCGAATACGCAGTTTCTTCGACGCCAAATGCTGGTACTGTTTGACCAGAGCACGCCGGCTCCTTTGCGCGGCCACCTCGAAGGCCATAGTGTCACCGAGGCGAGAGATCGCGGATGGGACCGCCTGGCTAACGGCGATCTACTGAATGCCGCGGAGACGGCGGGCTTCGAAGTGTTTGTCACCGCGGATAAGAACCTTCGATATCAGCAGAACCTGACGGCCCGCAAAATAGCAATTGTTGTCATAGGCAACGCGCAATGGCGGGTTCTACGGCTTTACGTTGCACGCGTCGCCGGCGCGGTCGATGCAGCTATGCCGGGCAGCTACGCCGAAGTGGACATCCCCTTCGAGTGACAGCATCTTGGTGCTCTACTGGCTGGAGTTTGCTGAATGTCGCGTTCTGCAATGACGAAACTGCTCCCGAGGAATTGGCGCCTGGTCCAAGTTTTCAGGAATATCGATCACGGGGTAGATCTTCTCCCGTTCCACAAAGGTTGGAATCGGAAGCGGCGGGCGAATGGCAGGCGCCACACTACATGATTACGGGGTCTAAAGACGGTCCTGGTGGCCGAAGCCGATTGGGAAGGGCAGGCCGCAATACCCGGCTTGCGGCGCAATCCGGAATATCGCTGGTGTTCGATGGTAGGCCGTCCGATCCTCAAGTTTTGCTAAAACACTGGACGAGTACCTAAAGGAAAAGGTTCCCTATGCAGGCTGTCGCCGCGATTCTGTTGTGCTTCATTCAGTCTAGGCGCCGGGGAGAGGAGGGCGGGAAGGGATAATGTGCCCTTCGAAAATCCAGCGGGCGTCTGCTCGGTCGGGAGAAGCATAGCTGTGGTCTTGTTCATGGCTGAGGCGCCTCCTGCATTACGTTCGCGGGCTCACCAATCGTTACGAAATGGCGGGCCGATTCCTTCTCCACGCTTTACCCGGCGAGTTCCAGCGCATGCGGGGGACGCTTTCGTGGCCACCAGACATCGCGCACTCGCTGTCGCGATTTTGTACGCCGCAAGGGGGCGCCTCAATTCCTGTCCTGTGCCCCCCGCCCGCACAGTACACTAACTGTGATGAAGCCACTACGCCGTGTCGCCGTATTGGGAGCGGGGACCATGGGATCGCGCATCGCGGCCCACTTCGCCAATGCGGGCTTCCCCGTCCACCTGCTCGACATCGTGATTCCCGGTCAACCCAATCGCAATGCCGCGGCGCTTGCCGGAATCGAAAATGCCGCCAGACAGAAGCCGGTGGCCTTTTTCACCGATGCCGCCAAGTCCCTGATCGCGCCCGGCAACTTCGACGACCACCTGGACCGTCTGCGGGAATGCGACTGGATTGTGGAGGCGGTGGCGGAAAATCTGGAAATCAAGCGCCGCCTGTTGGGACGCGTGGCCGAGGTGCGCGCGCCGGGCTCTATCGTTTCCACCAATACCAGCGGCATCCCGCTGGCCAGCATCGCCGCGGATTTCTCCACGGAATGGCGCGCCCATTTTCTAGGCGCCCACTTCTTCAACCCACCGCGCTATTTGCATCTGGTGGAGATCATTCCCGGGCCTGAGACCGCGCCCGGCGTGCTCGATTGGGTGGCGGACTTCTGCGACCGCCGTCTGGGCAAAGGCGTGGCCCTCTGCAAGGACACGCCCAACTTCATCGCCAACCGCATCGGCTGTTTCTTCGGCGCTACCATTCACAAGCTCACCGTGGAAGGCGACTACACCATTGAGGAGGTGGACGCGCTCACCGGTCCTCTGATCGGATTGCCGCGAAGCGCCAGCTTCCGCCTGGTGGACATCATCGGCCTGGATGTGTGGGTCCACGTGCTGCGCAATCTGTACGAACTGGCTCCCAACGACCCGGCTCGCGGTCTGTACGTGGCGCCCGATTTCGTGGCGCGGATGCTCGACCTTGGCTGGTTGGGTGAAAAGCGCGGACAGGGATTCTACAAGCGCGTCGGCAAAGGGCCGGACAAGGAAATCCACGCAATCGATCGCAAGACGCTGGAGTACCATCCGGCACGGAAGGTGAAGTTTCCTTCCGCCGATGCGGCCCGCTTGATCGAGGACTTGCCCCAGCGTCTGCGTACCCTGGTGGCCTCGGACGATCGCGTAGGGCAGTTCCTGTGGCCCTTGTTCCGCGATTTGTTCTGGTACGCCGGCCAGATGGCGCCGGAAATCTCCGGCCGCATCGTGGAGATCGACCGCGCCATGCGCTGGGGATTCGCCTTCGGACTGGGTCCGTTCGAGGCCTGGGATGCTCTGGGCGTGCGTGAGACCGCGGAGCGCATGCGCCGCGAAGGCTGCGCCGTGCCTCCGGCCGTGGAGCGGATGCTCGCATCCGGCGCCGATTCCTTCTATCAAGCGGCCGACCGGGACGGACAGCCCCGCACGCGCTACTTCGACCTGGCGAACACCACCTGGGGCGATCTGGAACCGCGTCCCGGAGTGCTGGCGCTTTCCGCGATCAAGCGAGCCCGCGGCGTGGTGAAGAAGAACTCCGGCGCGTCGCTGGTGGATCTGGGCGACGGCGTCCTGTGCCTGGAGTTTCACAGCAAGATGAACACGCTGGGCGAAGATGCCGTGCTGATGATCGAAGCCGGTCTGGAGGCCACCAGCCACGGTTTCGAAGCCCTCATCATCGCTAATCAGGGAGAGCAATTCAGCGTAGGCGCCAACCTGGTGACCGTCCTTTTGGCGGCGCAGGAGGGCGAATGGGACGAATTGGATGCCGGCGTACGCCGCTTCCAGCAGACGTTCATGGCCCTGAAATATTCTGCCAGGCCGGTGGTCGCGGCTCCGTTCGGCATGACCCTGGGCGGCGGCTGCGAGATTGTGCTGCATTGCGCCCGCGCGCAGGCGTCGGCCGAAACCTACATGGGACTGGTGGAGACCGGGGTGGGGTTGATCCCCGCCGCCGGCGGTACGAAGGAGATGCTGCTGCGCCTGGGCGATGCCAAGGCCGCCTTCGAATTGATCGGCTATGCCAAAGTGTCGGGCAGCGCGGCGCACGCGCGGGAACTAGGATTGCTGCGTCCCGTGGATGGCGTGTCCATGAACTCCGAGCGCCTGGTGGCCGATGCCAAGGCGGCCGCGCTGGCGTTGGCATCGACCTATACGCCCGCGCTTCCGCGGCAGGATATCCCCGTGGAGGGCGAATCCGGCTATGCGCTGCTGAAGGTGGGTTTGACCCTGGCGCGCGAGAGCGGCCACATCTCGGAATATGATGCCGTAATCGGCGAGAAGCTGGCCTATGTGCTCTCGGGCGGAAAGCTTACCGGCAAGCAGACGGTTTCGGAGCAATATCTGCTGGATCTGGAACGGGAAGCGTTCCTGAGCCTTTGCGGCGACGCGCGCACCCAGCAGCGGATTCAGTACATGCTGAAGAACGGGAAGCCACTGCGGAATTGAAGCAAGCCCCAATTCCAGGGAGTTTTCATGCAGGAAGCCGTCATCATCGATTGTCTTCGCACCGCGGCCGGCAAAGCGCCACGGGGGACGCTTCGCAACGCGCGGCCCGACGATTTGGCCGCCGGCGTCATTCGCGCGCTTCTGTCCCGGTATCCTCAAGCGGCCGGCGAAGTGGAAGACGTGATCCTGGGATGCGCCATGCCGGAAGGGGAAGCCGGATTGAATATGGCGCGGCAGGCGCTGCTGCTCGCCGGACTGCCGGATAGCGTTCCCGGTATGACCGTCAACCGCTTCTGCAGTTCGGGTCTGCAGGCCATCGCGCTGGCCGCCGAACGCATCCGGGCGGGCGGGGCGCACGTATTGATCGCGGGCGGCAGCGAATCCATGAGCCTGACGCCGCGCGGCGGTCTGAAACCGGCGCCCAACCCATGGTTCGCCGACCGCTGGCCCGAGGTTTATATGAGCATGGGTCTCACCGCGGAACGCGTGCAGCGCAAATTCGGCGTGTCGCGCGAGGATTCCGACGCCTTCGCCTTCGCCAGCCATCGGAAGGCCGTGCGCGCGCAGGAAGAAGGCCGGTTCCGCGACGAAATCGTGCCCGTCGAGGTGCTCACCGTCACTCCGTCGTCAAGCTCCACCACGATTTTTCAGAAGGACGAGGGTCCGCGCGCCGATACCAGCCTGGAAGCGCTCGCCGCGCTGAAACCCGTCTTCCATGCCAACGGCACGGTGACGGCCGGTAATTCGTCGCAGACCAGCGACGGCGCGGCGGCAGCGCTGGTGATGTCCGAATCCAAAGCGCGCGAGCTGGGTCTGCGCGCCAGGGCCCGCTTCGTGAGCTTCGCGACCGCGGGTGTGCCACCCGAGATCATGGGCATCGGGCCGGTGGTGGCCATTCCCAAAGCGCTGGCGATGGCGGGGCTGAAGCTGGAGGATATCGGCGTCATCGAACTCAACGAGGCGTTCGCGGTGCAGGCGCTGGCGGTGGTCCGCGCCGCGGCGCTCGACCCGGAGCGCATCAACCCCAACGGAGGCGCGATTGCGTTGGGACATCCGCTGGGCTGTACGGGAGCCAAGTTAACCGCCACGCTGTTGCGCGAACTGGAGCGGAGCGGCGCGCGCTACGGCATGGTGACCATGTGCGTGGGAGGTGGCCAGGGCGCTGCCGGGATTTTCGAATGCCTGGCATAACCGGCGGCGCGTTCATCATTTCGGAAGGCCAAGCGCAAGACGCCTTTACCCCGGAGGACCTCAGCGAGGAACACCGCGCCATCGGACGCGCCGCCGACGAGTTCTGGGCCAACGAAGTGGACCCGCACCTCGACGCCATCCAGCACCAGGAGCCCGGAGTTGCGCTGGCGGTACTGCGCAAGTCGGCGGAACTGGGTCTCACCTCGATTGAGGTACCGGAGGAATACGGCGGCATGGGGCTGGACCTCGCATCGGCGATGGTGGCGGCCGAGCACCTGGCGCGCGATGCATCGTACGCCGCCTGGCACGGGGCGCACGCCGGCATCGGCACCCTGCCGCTGGTGTTCTTCGGCTCCGAAGAGCAGAAACGCAAATACCTGCCGCGGCTGGCCCGGGTCGACATGCTGGCGGCCTACGCTCTCACCGAACCGCACGCCGGCTCCGACGCGCTGGCGGCGCGCACCCGCGCCGACCTGAGCGCCGATGGACGCCATTACCTGCTCAACGGCCAGAAGATGTGGATCACCAATGGCGGTGCGGCCGACCTGTTCACGGTGTTCGCCAAAGTGGGCGGCCAGGCCTTCACCGCATTTCTGGTAGAGCGCGCTTTCGGAGGCGTGACCAGCGGCGCGGAAGAACGCAAGATGGGAATCAAGGGCAGCTCCACCACGGCGGTCTATTTCGACAATGTCCCGGTGCCGGTGGACAACGTTCTGGGCGAAATCGGCCGCGGACACGTCATCGCGTTCCACATCTTGAACATGGGGCGGCTGACACTAGCCTCCTCGGCGGTTGGCGGCGCTAAGCACGTCTTGGCCGTCTCGCTGCGCTATGCCAAGCAGCGGCAGGCGTTCGGCCAGGCGATCGCCGAATTCGGCGCCATCCGCCACAAACTGGCGGAAATGGCGATCCGTATCTTCGCCGCCGAGTCGATGGTGTGGCGCGCGGTGGGCTTGATCGGCGCCGAGGAAACCGTCGCCACCATCGGCGAATTCGCCGTGGAGTGCTCCATCGCCAAGGTCTGGGCCTCGGAGATGCTCGATTTCGTGGTGGACGAAGGCGTCCAGATTCATGGCGGCTACGGCTATCACCAGGACTACGCGGTGGAGCGCGCGTACCGCGATTCGCGCATCAACCGTATTTTCGAGGGCACCAATGAGATCAATCGCCTGCTGATGTCGGGCTTGCTTCTCAAGCGCGCCGCGCGCGGGCAACTGGCATTGGCGGAAGCGGCGCAAAAAGTAATGGGCGAAGTGTTGAGCGGACCGGCGTCGAAGTCCGGCGACCCCGAGGCCGAGCTGGTGCGGAATGGCCGCAAGATCGCTCTGCTGGCCATGGGCGTGGCCTACCAGCGTTACCTGCTGGAACTCGAGAAGCAGCAGGAAGTCCTCATGGGGCTTGCCGACCTCACTATGGAGGTATTCGCCATGGAGTCCTGTCTGCTGCGCGTGCGCAAGACCGGCGCCGGCCGTGACCTGTGTCCGGTATTCCTGCGCGACGCCATGGCTCGCATGGAAGTGACCGCGCGCAACGTGCTGGCGGCCTGTTCGGAAGGCGACACTCTACGCACCCACCTGGCGTTGCTCCGCCGCTTCGCGAAGTACGAGCCGGTAGATGCGGTGGCGAAGCGTCGCGAGATCGCGGGAAGATTGCTGGCGGCCGACCGGTACGTGGTGTAGCCACTCGGTGTACGCGTTTTCACTTTGCGATTGATATGATGGACCTCTCGTTATGAAGAGGACCATTAGCCGCAGGGCAGTATTACAGAGCGCCGGAGCCGCCGCGCTGTTTCCGCGGACCATAGCCCGCGCCCAGGATTCAACGGCAATCCGCGTCGCCGGAAAGCCGGTGGAAGTCTCGCTCACCTCCGTCAGCGCGCAGACCGTTCGCATCGAAATCCACGCGCTCGAGAACGGGAAACCGCAGACCGCTCCGTCCGATGGAGCGCTGGTGAAAGAAGACTGGGGCCCGGCAGCGGCGCGCGTCACCACTCTCGCCTCTCCACGTACTGTCCCGTGCGGCGGTCTGACGGTGAAGCTCTCCGCCAATCCGCTAACCGTCCGCGTGGAAGAAAAAGGCGGACGCCTGGTGAAGGAGTTGCAGTTCGATCTCGAAACCGGCAAGATCGCATTCGAGACCGGCCTCGCTCCGCTGCTGGGACTCGGCCAGGGCGGTCCGCAGTTCGACCGTCGCGGCGCTGTCGATCGCAACGTCAGCGGACAGGGCGGCTATCGTCTGGGAACCAATGGCGCGCGCGTCCCCATACAACTGGCCATCGGCACGGATGGTTGGGCCATGTTCCTCCATCAACCGCTGGGAGCGTTCGATCTCTCCGCCCAGGACGGAGTGTTCTCGCCGGCCAATCCGCAAGCCGCGCTGCCGATGGACATCTTCGTGATCGGCTCGCTGGAGCCGACGGTGGTAATGGCGGAATATGCCCGGCTCACCGGCCATCCCGAAATGGCGCCGCTGTGGTCGTTCGGCTACCAGCAATCGCACCGCACGCTGGGACCTCCCGAAGAGATCATGCAAGAGGCCAAGACCTTTCGCGAAAAGAGGCTTCCCTGCGACGCCATGATCTACCTCGGCACGGAGTTCTGCCCCAACGGCTGGAACACGCGAAACGGCGAATTCACCTGGAACGCCAAGGCATTTCCCGATCCCAAGGCGGCCATCGACGAACTGCACGCCGAACATTTCAAAGTAGTGCCGCACATTGTGGTGGAAGGCCACCGATTCATCGGCACGGTGAACGACCCGTGTACCGCCGACCCGGCGCCGCCCGGCCGCACCGCCGACAACCGCTGGCCGCCCGACCGCCAGGTGAGTTGCTACTGGCCGTCGCACAAGCCGCTGCTCGATCTCGGCGTGGACGGCTGGTGGCCCGACCAGGGCGATGGTTACGACGCCGCCTCGCGTCTGGCGCGCAATCGCATGTACTTCGAAGGCCATCAGAAGTACCGGCCCAATGAGCGCGTCTACGCCCTGCACCGCAACGGCTACGCCGGCATGCAGCGCTACGCGTCGTTCCTCTGGTCGGGCGACATTCAGAGCACCTGGGAGACGCTGAAGACGCATATCCCGGTCGGCATCAACGCCGGTCTGAGCGGCATCCCGTACTGGGGTACGGATATCGGCGGATTCGTTCCCACGCAGCAGTACACCGGCGAGCTGTTCGTGCGGTGGTTCCAGTTCGCGGCATTCAATCCGCTGTTTCGGTCGCACGGACGCGAATGGCGCCTGCACCTGCCGTGGGGCTGGAACCGGGGAGAAATCGGCGACTTCCGCGAAACTCCCAACTACCATCCCGACCCCGCCGAATTGCACAACGCCGCGGTCGAGCCGATCGTCAAGAAGTACCTGGAATTGCGCTACCAGCTCATGCCGTACATCTATTCCGCGGTCAAGGAGACCTGCGAGACCGGCCTGCCGATGATGCGCGCGCTCTGGCTGCACTATCCCGATGAGGTGGCGTCCCGATCGATCGGCGACGAGTACCTTTTCGGCCGCGACCTCCTGGTAGCGCCCGTGGTGGAGAAAGGCGCGACGTCGCGGACGGTGTATCTGCCGCGCGGCTTGTGGTACGACTTCTGGACGCGCGAGCAGTTGGACGGCGTGGGCGAGATCGTGCGCAAGGTGGATCTGGAGACGATTCCCGTCTTCGTGCGCGCCGGCGCGGTGATTCCGATGGGCCCGATCAAGCAGTACACCGATGAAAAAGTGGATGGGCCATTACACCTGTGGGTGCATCCCGGCGCGGATGGCGCATTCTCTTTGTACGAGGACGACGGCAAGAGTTTCGATTTCCGCAAAGGTGAGTTCATGCGGGTGAATATTGCGTGGAACGACCGGCAGCGGCGGCTCTCGATGCGATTGGCTCCCGGTTCGAAGATGCGGCCGCCGGCGAAGCGGAATCTTGTAGTGCATGTGGCGGGAGAAAAGACGGAGCGGGAGGCGGTGTTTGAGGGACGGGCGGTTGAGGTGAAGGTGTAGGAGGCTCGCCCGCGCACCTAGCCCCATATTGACACCGCCTCGCGCTCCCTGTATAAATTAAGTACAGGCGAATAAAAGGCGAATATGGGCGCGGCGGCTCTTCGGGAACAATTCGATTCCTTTCTCGGCGGTCCACTGGACTGGCGGGCGCGCCCACTCCCGGAAACCGTCCCCAGCGGGATCGCGGAGATCGACCTGCCCCGCGGCGCGCTTACGGAGATCGTAGGACCGGCCTCGTCGGGGCGGACCAGCCTGTTGCTGTCCATTCTGGCCGCGGCTACGGCGCGGCAGGAGACGTGCGCGCTGGTGGATGCCGAAGATGCGTTCGATCCCGGTTCGGCGGAGGCGGCCGGGGTCCTGCTGGAACGGCTGCTGTGGGTGCGGTGCGGCCATAACGCCGAGCACGCCCTGAAAGCGGCCGATTTGCTGATCCAGGGCGGTGGATTCGGGCTGGCCATTCTGGATTTGGGCGATACGCCGCTGGGCTCGGCGCGGCGGATTTCGCTCACTTCGTGGTTCCGGCTGCGGCGGGCGGTGGAGAATACTCCATCGGTGCTGGTGACCGTGGCGCGGCAATCGCTCGCCAGAACCTGCGCGTCCCTGGTACTGGAATGCGCGCGCGACCAGGCGGCATGGTCGGGGGCCGCGGCCTCGTCGCCGCCGGCGTCGCGGCTGTTGCGCGGCATACGGGCTCGCGCTACTTCAACTCATCGGAGCTGGACATGTTCGCCTGTCTTCACGGCAACGGCGCTCTGAGCGGGCTGGCGTTCGAATTCTCTCCGGTGGTGGAACAGACCGGACCGGGAACCGTCACGTTCGCCGTCTCGGGTCTGGACCGGCTCTTCGGACATCCCCAGGATGTGGCGGCGGCGATTTCGCGGCGCGCCGCGGAGGTACAGGTGAGAGCCAATCTCGCCATCGCCGATAATCCGGATGCCGCCATCTGCGCGGCGCGGGGATTTTCGGGTGTCCACGTGATCCCCCACGGCGACGAGGCCAAGTTTCTGGGCGAGTTGCCGATCGCGCTGCTGGAACCGTCTCCGGAATTGCAGGAGACCCTGGAGCGATGGGGCATTCGTCGATTTCAGGATCTGGCGGCGCTGCCTCCGTTGGGCATTGCCGAACGGCTTGGGCCCGAGGGGCTGCATCTGCGCGAACGGGCGCGCGGCGAAGCGCAGCGGAAGCTGGCGCCGCTGGAAGAAGCGGTGCACTTCGAAGACGCCTTCGAGCCGGAGTATCCCGTGGATTTGTTGGAGCCGCTGGCGTTTTTGCTGGCCCGTCTGCTGAACGGCCTCACCACACGGCTGGCCACGCGCGGCCTGGCGACCGACGAACTGCGGCTGCGGCTCAAACTGGAAAACGCCGGGCCGCATGAACGCACGCTGCGCCTGCCGGTCCCGTCGCTCGATTCGAAGGCCATGCTGAAGCTGATGCAGCTTGACCTGGAGGCGCATCCGCCGCCGGCTCCGGTGGTGCATATATGGATGGGGACGAATCCGGTGAAGCCGCAGGCGGCGCAGAGCGGCTTGTACGTTCCCATGGCGCCGGAGCCAGTGAAGCTGGAGCTGACGCTGGCGCGGATCCGGATGGTGGTAGGGGAAGATCGGGTGGGCACGCCGGAGCTGCTGGATACGCACCGGCCGGATGCGTTCCGGATCGCGGAATTCGGAGCGGCGAAGCCGCGCCCCGCCAGCCGGCCGCGGATCGAGACCCATCTGGCGTTGCGCCTGTTTCGTCCGCCGCGGCAGGCGCATGTAGCCATCGCGTCCGGCAAACCGAGTTTTGTGGCGGCGGACGGCATTCGCGGAAAAGTGCTGGACCTCGCCGGCCCCTGGCGAACGTCGGGTGACTGGTGGACCCCCGATCCGTGGTCGCGCGACGAGTGGGACATCGCGCTGTCGGATGGGGCGCTGTATCGGATTTATTGCGAGGTGAGGGGGTGGTTTGTGGGGGGAAATTACGACTAACCATGTTCGTCGAACTCCACGCCCGCTCCGCATTCAGCTTCCTCGAAGGAGCTTCGGTTCCCGAGGAACTGGTGGGGGTGTGCGCGAAATTCGGGATGCCGGGGATGGCCATCATGGACCGCAATGGAGTCTATGGCGCGCCGCGGTTTCATATGGCGGCCAAGAAGGCCGGCATACAGGCTCATATTGGGTCCGAGATCGCGTGTACCAACGGGCTGTCGTATCCCTTGCTGGTGGAGACTCGCGAGGGGTACCGGAACCTGTGCCGGCTCGTTACCCGGATGAAGCTGCGCGCGGCCAAGGGGGAAGGCGCGGCCACACTGGACGAAATCGCGGAATTTGCGCGCGGGCTCATCTGCCTGACCCGCCATGCGGATGAGCGGCTGCTGGAGATTTTCGGCAAGCATAATCTCTATGCGGAACTGCAGCGGCATTACCATCGCGAAGAAGAGGCGCGCAACCAGGCCATCGCCGGCCGCGCCCGCTCGCTGGGGATTCCACTGGCGGCATCGAACGGTCCGGCGTATGCGGCGCCCGAGCGGCGGGAACTGCTGGACGTCTTTACCTGCGTGCGGAACAAGGTGACTCTGCCCACCGCGGGCCGCCTGCTGGAGCGTAATTCCGAACGGCACATCAAGACTCCCGAGGAGATGGAGCGTCTGTTCGCCGATTGTCCCCAGGCCATTGCGCACACACTCGAAATTTCCTCGCGGCTCGAATTTACGCTGTCCGATCTGGGATACGAATTCCCACGGTATCCGGCGCCGGAAGGGCAGACCATGATGTCGTTCCTCCGCGCTCGCGTGGATGAAGGCGCGCGGCTCCGCTATCGGCCGTATCACGAGAAAGCGCGGCGGCAGATCGAACGCGAGCTGGCGCTCATTGAGAAGCTGAAGCTGCCGGGCTACTTCCTGATCGTGTGGGACATTGCGCGCTATTGCCGGGAAAACGACATCCTGGCGCAAGGGCGGGGGTCGGCGGCCAATAGCGCGGTCTGCTATGCGCTGCAAATTACGGCGGTCGACCCGGTGGGCATGGATCTGCTCTTCGAGCGCTTCCTCTCCGAAGAACGCGGCGAGTGGCCCGACATCGATATCGACCTGCCCAGCGGCGACAAGCGCGAGCGCGCCATTCAATACGTCTACCAGAGGTTTGGAAAGCTGGGCGCGGCCATGACGGCCAACGTGATTACCTATCGCGGCCGGTCGGCGGCGCGCGAGGTGGGCAAGGCGCTGGGGTTCGAGGTCACCACTCTGGAACGGCTCTCCAGCCTGGTGCGCACATGGGAATGGAAGGACCCCAAAGACACTCCCGTGCGCCAGTTCCAAGAGGCCGGTTTCGACCTCAACCATCCGCGCGTGCGGAAATTTTGCGAACTGTACCAGATGGCGCAGGATTTGCCTCGCCATCTCGGGCAGCACTCGGGAGGCATGGTGATTTGCCAGGGACAGCTCGACAGCGTGGTTCCGCTCGAACCGGCGTCGATGCCCGGCCGCGTGGTGGTGCAGTGGGACAAAGAAGACTGCGCCGATATGGGGATCATCAAGGTAGACCTGCTGGGGCTGGGGATGATGGCGGTGATCGAGGACACGGTCAAGATGATTCCCGGCGAGTATGGCGAGACCGTCGACCTGGCGCATCTGCCGCAGGACGATCCCGCGGTTTTTGAGGCTTTGCAGAAGGCCGATACCATCGGTATGTTTCAGGTGGAAAGCCGGGCGCAGATGTCATCGCTGCCGCGCATGCGGCCGAATCGCTTTTACGACATCGTGGTGCAGGTGGCGCTGATCCGGCCGGGGCCGATCGTGGGGAAGATGGTGCATCCGTATCTGAATCGGCGGCAGGGCCGGGAGAAGCCGGATTGCCTGCGTCCATCGCTGGAGCCGGTGCTGCGGCGCACTCTGGGCGTGCCGCTGTTCCAGGAACAGTTGCTGAAGATGGCCATGATCGCGGCGGGATTCACCGGCGGCCAGGCGGAGGAACTGCGCCGCGCCATGGGCTTCAAACGCTCGGAAAAGCGCATGGCGGATATCGAAGTGAAGTTGCGCGAGGGCATGGCGCGCAACGGCATCGCGGGCAAGCCGCAGGACGATATTGTCCATTCCATCACGGCGTTTGCGCTGTACGGATTTCCCGAGTCGCACGCCGCCAGTTTCGCACTGCTGGCATACGCCAGCGCCTACCTGAAGTGCCATTACCTGGCGGCCTTCACGTGCGCCATGCTGAACAATCAGCCCATGGGGTTTTATTCGCCGGCGGTCCTGATCAAGGACGCGCAGCGGCACGGATTGCGCGTGTTGCCGGTGGATGTGACGGTGTCGGATTGGCTGTGCACGCTGGATCGGGGACGCCTGCGTCTGGGACTGCGCTACGCCAGGGGTCTGCGGGAAGATGCCGGCAGCGCGATTCTGGCCGCCCGTGCGGAGCGCGCGTTCAGCAGCATCGACGACCTGGCGTTGCGCGTCCCCCAGTTGCGCAAAGATGAGATCAATCGACTGGCGGAGATCGGAGCACTGAATTCGCTCGAACGTGGCCATCGACGCGATGCCCTGTGGCAGGCGCAGCGGGCCATTCTACCGGTGGGGCCGTTGCTTTCGTCGCTCGAAGAAACCGGCCAGCCATCGCCGCTGGCGCCGATGACCGACGAGGAGCGCCTGACGTCCGACTACCGCGGTACCGGCATGACGATCGGCAGGCATCCCATGGCTTGGCGTCGCGCGGAGATGAACGCGCTGGGTGTGACCCGCGCCGCCGACCTGGCCAGGATGCGTGACGGCTGCTTTGTGCGCGTCGCCGGATCGGTGATTGTGCGGCAGCGTCCCGGCACCGCCAAGGGATTCGTCTTTCTGAGCATGGAGGACGAAACCGGGGTCCTCAATGCCATCATCAATCCGGGCGCCTTCGACCGGTATAAGTTCGCGGTGCTGGGAGAACGGTTCCTGTTTATTGAAGGGTCGCTGCAGAATCAGGATGGGGTGATTTCGGTGAAGGCGGGACGTATTACGGGACTGGGCACGGGCGCGGCGGCGGAGTCGCACGATTTTCACTGAGGGCACGGACCACGCGGGACGTGTACGAAGGCAGGCGAAGCGGTAGCTGTCCATGGACGCTACCGCTCTGTATCTTAAGGGCGATTTATGAAATCTACGGACTTCCCCGACTCGGCTATTTCTTGCCCCCAGCTACGTGGCCGCGCCCATCCCGCATCTCGTTTCCTTTGAAGTGGGCACTATCGACACGCTTTGACGGCTCGGCTTTCTCGCCACGTTTTGGCAGCGGGCCCGTATAGCCGTGCTCCGGATGTAACCGGTTATCTACGTTGCCCTGGAAGTTACTAGAGCCATGAAACCACGGGCCGGCGCCAATGAAGCCGTCCCCATTAAACCATTCCGGACCATAGTAGCCAGTGGGAGCACAACTGTAAGGAGCGACATCATAGTAACCATAGGGACAATCGGGGGCTACTCCGACGTCGATGCCGACCTGAGCCTCTGCTTTGGGGGTAGTAGCGGTGAAGCCGAATCCAGCGACGCCAGCTACCACTAGAAATGTAACTATACGCATCAAATCACCTCACACCTGTTGGAGCACGTACTAAGCCGATGTTCTGGTAACCACATCATCGGCACGGGACGGCTCGACAGGTAAAGAGCGCCCCACGGTCAGCCGAATTCGCCGGCCGGGCGAACCAAGCAAATCCCGCATTATCAGATGCAACCTTTGCATGGCGTCTTCGGTGACTTCCACTTCCGGTCCATCAAGCTGACGGCTGACGGCCGATGGCTGTAGGATCGATCAACGCTACCAGATCGCTAAACACCCCATACGCGGTCTGTTCCACCTGGGGATCGATCGACACCGTGCCGAAAGTGCCCATCAGGTCTGTGTGGAAGAGGATCACGTTGGAGGTCCCCTGCGCCAGCGCCAATATGTCGGAACGGTCGAGCACTTCGGCGCGGACGCGCATGGAGAGACGCGGACCGGTGCGGCGGGCGCGGCTGATCAAACGGACGGTCTTGCCTTGGCGCGCGATTTCCTGGACGCGCGCGGGAGTCAGGCGTCCGATGCCGCGTGTAGAAACCTGCTGTGGCGTGGTGCGTGCGTCCATCAGGACATTGGCCAGCGCGGCGGTCTTGGCGGCGGAATCCCAGCCTTCGACGTCGTAAGCGCCGTCGGCTTCGGTAATGCCCATCGCGCGGGCCTGCGCAAGTCCTTCCTCGAACGAGCCGCCCTGTTCCATTGTCCGGATCACCACCTTCGACGTGGAATTGAGCGCGCCCGTGAAGCCCAGCACCTGGACGGCGGGCATGGTGTGTTCCCACAGGTTGAAGACCGGAGCGCCATCCATGACGGCCGATTCGAAACGGAAGCCCACTCCGGTGCGGAGGGCCTCGTCGCGGAGCGCGGCATAGGCGTGAGCGATGGGGCCTTTGTTGGCGGTTACCACGTGCATGCGGCGGTGGAAGGCGGCGCGGATGTGGGAAATGGCGGGCTCGCCGGTGGCGGGATCAAGCGTGGTGAGTTCCACGGCGATGTCGGCGCGCGCGGCATCCAGAAAGGCTTCCACCGACTCCGTGAGAGGACCAAGGGTGGGATCGGCAGGGAGTCCGGCGGGGTCGACTGCGGTACCGTGGCGCAAGGTATGGATTCCGGTGACGGTGAAGGGGTAGTCGCGGCGCTTCGCCCGGATTAGACGCACCAGCGCGCGAGCCACATTGCCGTAGCCGATGAGGGCGAGCTTCACCGCTAATACAACCTGGAGCCTTCGACGAGCGGCGCCTGGCGGATTTCCATGCAGCCGCGGCCAGTGGGCAGGACCTTGCCGGGGTTCAGAATGCCGTCGGGGTCGAACATGAGCTTCAGGCGCCGCATCATCTCCAGCGATTCTTCGGTGAAGAGCTTGCTCATCAACTCGTTCTTCTCCATGCCGACGCCGTGTTCGCCAGTGATGGTTCCTCCCACACGGATGCAGTGTTCCAGAATTTCCACTCCCGCGGCGCGCGCCTTTTCCAGGTCGCCGGGCCGGCGGGCATCGAAGAGAATGATGGGGTGCATGTTGCCGTCCCCGGCGTGAAAAATATTACTGATGGTCAGGCCGGTACGGCGGCTCACCTCGCCAATGACGTGCAGCGTATTCGCAATTTCCGTCCGCGGCACCACGCCGTCCTGAACGTAGTAAGTGGGGCTGACTCGTCCCACCGCGCCGAATGCGTTCTTGCGGCCTTTCCACAGCAGGTCGCGCTCTTCGGGGGTCCGGGCGACGCGGAATTCGCGGGCTCCGCACTTGAGACAAGCCTCGCGGATTTGCTCCACTTGATCTTCCACCTGTTCGCGCAGCCCTTCCAATTCCACCAGCAGGACGGCGGAAGCGTCCATGGGGAACCCGGCGTGCGTGGCTTCTTCCACCATGCGCAGCATCACGCCATCCAGCATTTCCAAAGCTACCGGGGTGATGGCGCGGGCGGTGATTTCGGTCACGGTGCGGCCCGCATCCTCACCGGAATCGTAGATGGCCAGGGCGGTCTTCACCATTTCCGCTTTGCGCATCAGGCGGACGATGACCTTGGTGACCAACACCATGGTGCCTTCGGATCCGGTCAGCAGGCCGGTCAGATCGTACCCTGGCAGGTCGAGTTCTTTGCCGCCGGTCTGGACGATGGCGCCATCGGCCAGCACAAACTCCAGTCCGAGAACGTGGTTGGTGGTGACGCCGTAGGCCAGCGTGTGGGGACCGCCGGCATTCTCCGCGACATTGCCTCCGATGGTACAGGCCCGCTGGCTGGAAGGATCGGGCGCATAGAAATAGCCATCGCCATCCACCGCCTGGGTGATGTCGAGGTTCACCACGCCGGGCTGCACGATAGCCCGTTCATTTTCCAGGTCGATCTCCAGAATCTTGTTCATCCGGGAGAATGCCACTACCACGCCACCCTCGCGCGGAATGGCGCCGCCGGAGAGGCCGGTACCGGCGCCGCGTCCCACTATGGGGATTTTCAACTCGTGGGCGATCCTGGCAATGGCAGCCACCTCTTCGGTGGTCTTGGGAAACACCACCAGATCGGGAGCGTGCTTGTCCACGCCGCCATCGTATTCGTAGAGCTTGAGATCGTCGGGGCTGCCGAGGCAGCCGAGCGGACCTACGATGTCTTCGAAGCGGTCCCTTGCGCCGGCAGGCAGCATACGGTTACAGCGTCAACCCCTTCAGGTACTCCCGGAACGGCCCGCCCAGATCTTTTCGCCGGAGGGCAAACTCGACGGTAGCCTTCAGAAAGCCCAGCTTGTCGCCCGCATCGTACCGCGTGCCTTCAAAACGATACGCGTACAGGGGACGGCTGCGCAGCAGATGTTTCAGCGCGTCGGTGAGTTGCAGTTCGCCGCCCGATCCGGGATTGATGCTTTCCAGGGACGTGAAGATCTCAGGCGTCAGCACATATCGTCCGATGATTGCCAGGTTGGAAGGCGCTTCCGAAGCTTTGGGCTTCTCCACCAGGTCGCGGATGCGATACACACGGTCCTCGCTGCCATTGTGGCTCACCGGCTCCGCGTCGATGGCGCCATAGGCCGAAATGCTCTCGCGGGGCACCTCCATGACTGCCAGAACCGGGGCGCCGAAGAAACTGTGGATGTCCAGGAGTTGGCGCAGGCAGGGCGTTTCGGCCTCGATTACGTCGTCGGCCAGCACCACGGCGAAGGGTTCGTCGCCCACCAGTTCCGAAGCCCGCAGAACGGCATGTCCCAATCCGAGGGCCTCCTTCTGCCGCACGTAGGAAACGTTGATCATGTCGGAGATGCCGTGGACGATGGCCAGAAGATCTTTCTTGCCGCGGGATTCGAGCAGTTGCTCCAGCTCGAAGCTGACATCGAAGTGATCCTCAATGGCGGTTTTCCCCCGGCCCGTGACGATGATAATGTTCTGGATCCCCGAGTGCATGGCCTCCTCGACGCCGTATTGAATGATCGGCTTATCGACGATGGGCAGCATCTCCTTGGGTTGTGCTTTCGTAGCGGGAAGGAATCGGGTTCCCAACCCGGCGGCGGGGAAAACCGCTTTGCGAACTTTGGCCGGCATCTTCTACAGTGTCGGACCCGGAGAGGGTGCTTGGCAACTGATTGTGTTTTCAGAATTGTACATCCCTGGGAAGCTGTGGTATGAATAGGTACCTGGGACAACTATAGCGATGGCTTACGTAATAGCAGAACCCTGCATCGGAACCAAAGATACCGCCTGCGTCGACGCCTGCCCGGTCGATTGCATTCATCCAAAGAAGGACGAGCCCGCCCACGCGGATGCCGAGTTGCTCTACATCGACCCCGTGGAGTGCATCGACTGCGGCGCCTGCGTGCCGGTTTGTCCGGTGTCGGCGATTTTCGCTCTCGACGACCTTCCGGAAAAGTGGTCGGACTTCACGGCCAGAAACGCCGCCTATTACGGGAAGTAGATGGCGCTGGCGGTATCGGTCTCCCACAGGCGGACCGACGCCAGCTTTACCCCGTCTCTCGTTTGAATGCCGGCGGTGATTTCCTCGTAAATGTACCGGGCCATATTCTCGGCCGAGGGATTCAATACGTCGAACGGCGGAAACTCGTTCAACCACTGATGGTCCATGCGGTCAAGCACGCCGTGAACGATGCGCTTCAGCTCCACGAAATCCACCAGCAGGCCGATCTCGTCCAGCTTGTCTCCCTGCACCGATACCTGGCAGCGATAGTTGTGCCCGTGCACGTTTTCGCACTTCCCGTGGTAGTTACGCAGGGCATGACCGGCGGAAAAGGTTTCCTCAATCGTAATCTCAAACATTAAAAAACTTCTCCACGTCTTCCAGGCGAGTGGTGAATCCGTAATCGGGCAGGCTATCGAAAAATACCTGTCCGTAGCGCTGCTTGGTAATCCGGTTATCCAGCAGAACCAGCACCCCACGGTCGGACCTCGCCCGAATCAGCCGTCCGAACCCCTGTTTTAGCGCGATGGCCGCCTGCGGTATCTGGTAATCGTAAAATGGCGAGCCCCCCGCCCTTCGGATGCTCTCGGTGCGGGCGTTCACCACCGGATCGGTGGGCACCGCAAACGGCAGTTTATCTATGATAACGCAGCTCAACTGTTCGCCCGGAACATCCACGCCCTGCCAGAATGCCGCCGTCGCGAAAAGCACGCAGTTGGGCGTGGAGCGAAACTCCTCCAGCAGAGCGCGGCGCGGACCTGTGCCTTGCAGCAGCGTGGGATAATCGACGGCCATCGAGACATAATCGTGGATCAGCCGCATCTGCTGGTAGCTGGTGAACAGCACGAACGCGCGCCCGCGGCTATGTTCCAGAATGCGCGCCACTTCCTCCGCCGCCTCGCGGGTGAATGCGGGACTGCGCGGTTCCGGAAGCTGTTGCGGAACATAAAGCAGAACCTGTTTCTGATAATCGAAATGGCCGGCGACCACCAGCGTGCGCGCGTTCGAAACCCCCAGCCGCTTTTGGATGTATTCGAACCCTCCCGCGACGGCGAGCGTGGCCGATGTCAGGACCACGGTATCCAGCTTGGAGAACAGCCGTTCGTTCAGCAGGCCCGCCACCTCAATAGGCGTAGCTTGCAGAAAGCAGCCGCGGCCGCGCTTCTCCACCCAGAAAACGAAGTTCTCGTCCTCTTCTTCCATCAGGAATCGCATGGCCCCGGACATCTCGTTGGTCCGGCGGAACAGGGGAATCACCTCTTCGGGCGGGTTTTCGAGCAGCTTCAAATGCGTAGACACCAGTTCCAGCGCGGTCAGGATGTCCCCGTACAGCTCCTCGTTTTCCTCGCGGAACGCGTCGCGGCCCTGAAAAGCCACGCGCCGCTCGGCCTCTCCGAACAGGCCAAAGAATCGCTCGCTCAGCTCGTCCAGGCGATCCAGGATCCGGTCCAGTTCCGGGGTGCCGAACTTCTTCATGCGGCCCACCGCGGAAATGTCGCGGCGCAGTTCCTGGAAGCGATAGCTGCTGACGGAAACGCCGAAGTACTGTCCCGCGATGTCTTCGATTTCGTGCGCCTCGTCAAACACCACGGCATGGTATTCCGGCAGAATGCCGCCATCCCACTCTTCGTTCTTGAGGGACAAGTCGGCGAAAAACAAGTGGTGGTTGACGATGATGATGTCGCTTTCGGCGGCGCGCTGATGCATCAGGGTGATGAAGCAGCGATCGTAATTTGCGCACTTTTGCCCGCTGCAGAGATCCGAACGGGCGTCCAGTTTGGCCCACGCAGTGCTGAATTCCGGCAGGGTACGGATTTCGGCGCGATCGCCCATTTCGGTGGTCTTTTCCCACTCCTGGATGATCTGGAAATCGGCCACTTCTTCCAGGCCGTCCAGCACCGCGTCCTTGGCGGAGTCGTAGATTTTCTGGCGGCAGGCGTAGTTGTTGCGGCCCTTCATGTAGCAGACTTTGAGTGGCCGCGGGAAGTGCTGCTGCAGGAATGGGACGTCCTTGAAGAAGAGCTGTTCCTGTAGATTCTTGGTACCGGTGGACACCACGATTTTCTTCCCCGAGAGCAGCGCTGGGACCAGGTACGCCAAAGTCTTACCGGTTCCGGTGCCCGCTTCCACGATGAGGTGCCGCTTGTCGGCCAGCGCGGATTCCACGGCTTCCGCCATTTCCACCTGGCCCGGACGATACTCGTAGTTCGGATGCCATTTCGAGAGCGCGCCGTGCCTGGAGAAGAATTGTCGCGCGGTAGCGGCCTGGGTGGGCATCGGGATGCTTCAATTCTAACAACGGACCGCCACGCACAGAACCGCGAGCGTGAGCGGTTCTGAGTGCGAGCCCCCGCGGCTTCGTCTAGCATGGAGGAATTCCCAGGGCGCTACCCACGCAGAGGCGCTTGACTGTTAACTGTGAACTTCCCCTGCAAGGACTCCGCTTTGCTGAACTTACTCCAGTTGAAGCCGTAGAAGGCTACGAACGCAAAGCAGAACATGGGAACAATGAAGCCGCGCGACATGTCCCATTTGTCGGCGACCGCACCCATCAGCTTCGGCAGGATAGCGCCGCCCATGATCGCCATAACAATGAAGGCGGATGCCTTCTTCGCGCGCGCCCCCAAACCGAAAATCCCTAGCGCGAAGATCGTTGGGAACATGATCGACATGAAGAAGTAGCTCAGAAATACACAGGCCACACTGAACCATCCCAATTTGAAGACAACCAGCAGCGTCATGACCACGTTCATCACTGCGTAGAGTCCCAGCATCTTGTGGGCGCTGAACCGGCGCAGCAGGCCGGCGCCGGTGAAGCGCCCTGCAAGGAAGCACACGAAAGCCACCGAAGCCACATTGGCGGCGCCTTTGTCGCTGAGCGCCAGGATGCCCGTCTTGCCGGCTTCAAACCAGCCGCTCAGCCAGCCGTTCAGGAAATCGGGCGCGCTCCAAGCGGCGGGAATCGGCGGGGTTTCCGATGTCATGTAGTTGATGAAGAAGCTGAAGATCCCGGCTTGCGCGGCCACATAGAAGAATTGGGCCGCCACCGCCAACACGAAGTGGGAATGCGACCAGATGGAATGGGACGCTCCGGGAGCCGCGTCATCCAGGTGATAATCGTCCTCGGTTTGGATGTCCGGAACTTTGGCGAAGGCGAAAACGGATGCAAGCACGAGGGCGGCGATGGCCACTCCGACGTATGGAATATAGAGCGTCTGGCTGCCCGTGCTGTGGCCCAGTGCGTCCTTACCATAGAAGAAAATGCCGCCCAGCGGCGGACCGAAAACCCACCCGAGCCCGTTGCAGGATTGGGCCAGGTTGATGCGGGTTGCCGCGAAGCGCTTATCGCCCAACACCGTCGTGTAGGGATTGGCGATGGTCTCAAGAAACGTCAGGCCCGTGGCGATGGCGCAGACCCCCACCAGAAAACCGACGAACGCAGTGGTGGGCGACACGCTTCCGGCGCGCGATAACGCACTGATATGCGTGGCCGGAATGAACCAGAATCCACCTACCGCGACAATCGCGAGCCCCAGCATGATTCCGCGCTTGTACCCCAGTTTGGTGGCCAGCCATCCCGCCGGCAGCGACATCAGGAAGTAGCCGAGATAGTGCGCGAACTGCACCCAGGCGGACTGCGACTTGCTCAGGCCGAGCTCCTCCTGGAAGTGCTTGTCCATCACGTCGATCATCCCGTTGCACACGGCCCATACAAAAAACAACGAGCTGACCAGAGCGAAAGTGAACGCTACATTCTGGCCATTTACGACGAAAATGCCCTGCTTGTTTTCACTCACGGCGGTGACAAACGATTCTAGCAGGCCGTCGCGCCTCAGAGAATCCGATCCAGTTTGCGGCGCAGTTCCGCCGCCAGCCGGGGATTCACACCTCCGGTGGAGATCGCCACCTGGACCCCTCCCCGCTCCACGCGCGCCGGCGCCAGGAAGCCGCACTCGGCCGCGGAATCGGCGATGTTGGCGAAGATCCCCCGCGCCTTTGCCGCGACGCCCGCGCGCCGGTTGGTCCGGCGATCATCGGTGGCCGCGAACACCAGCACGGCGCCCGCCATATCCGGGATCCGGAACCGGCGTCGCACCAGCCGTACCGGCAATTTGAGGAACCGGGCGTCCCATTGCGGAGCGACCACGGTGACCCGCGCGCCCGCGTCAAGCAAGCCTTGAGTCTTACGAAGCGCCACCTTGCCCGCGCCGATCACCAGCACGGGCTGGTCCTTCAGGTCCAGATAGATGGGGTAGTGGCGCATGCTCCGTCCTAGCGCATCTTGGCGGCGTCCTTGACGTAATGCGCGGCCTGCTCGCAGGTGGCGAACCAGACGCTGGGCTTCGACTTCATATAGGCCACAAACGCATCCAGGTGCTGCATGGGCGCGCGATGGCCGCTCAGGTAGGGATGCAGCGTCAATACGAACATAGTGCCCTCGCGATAGGCTCCATCGAACTCGTCCTTATATAGCTGATAGAGCAATTCGGGCGATGGCATGTGGCCGTTCTGGCCGAGGTACGGGGTTTCCGTCAGCGTCCAATCAATCGCTAGTTCCACCAACCCGGTATCTTCGCCGCGCGACCGGATCTCGTACGGTTCGTCGAGCGCCTGCAGGCTGCTGTCGTAGAGGAAACCCTTCTTGCGGATCAGGTCGAGCGTGACCCCGCTGAACGCCCACGAAGGCGCGCGGTACCCGACGGGCCGTTTGCCGGCCGCCGCGGTGAGGTACTCGATCGCCTTGTCGAGCAGGCGCTCCTCCTCGCCATCGGCAAGACGCGGCGGAAACTCGTGGATCCATCCGTGGATTCCGACCTCATGCTTGCCGCTTTTGAGGATCGCGGCCAGCATGTCGGGATGCAGCATGGCGTCCACCCCGGTAACAAAGAACGTGGCGGGAACCTGGTAATGGTCCAGCATCGCGAGAATGCGCGGGGTGCCGCTCTCCGCGCCAAAATCGGATGCCGAAAGAGTAGTCGCCGAAGTGGTCCCGTCGCGCAGCAAGGGAGCTTCGGTATCGTCGTCGAAGCTCAGGCAAACGGCCACGCGCGCTCCGTTGGGCCACTGTTTAGGCGTCAATTTCCGGCCCACGCGCGCCACGTCCACGGTCTGGCGAAGCTGTTCGTCGCTCCACTTGGTTCCGGGCTGATTGCCGCCCTGTTGGGCCGCGCCAGTGAGAGCGATCGCCAAGACACTCGCAACCGTCCGATTCATTTCGACACCCTCCTTGTGTTTATGTGGGGCAGGCTGGCAGCCTGCGGCGGGTTGTTAACCCGCCTTTCGATCGCCCCGCCCATCCCCAGGGCGCCAGCACATTTCGGCTGAAAGGCGTCCCAACTACTTCAGCTTGCTCAGCACCCGGTCCTTGATCCAGTGCTCGTCCCACCACTCCCGCGGATTGGTCTGCACGCCGTCGATCTGCATACTGAAGTGCAAATGGATCCCCCCAGCCAAACCGGTAGATCCCTCCACCCCGATCTGCTGACCCCTTTTCACCGCGTCCCCCACTTTCACCCCGATGGTTTTCAAGTGGCCGTAAATCGACTGCAGCGCATAACCGTGGTCGATCACGATGCAATTTCCGTAGATTCCCAGGTTCGACGCCCACACCACGCGTCCGTCGTTGGCTGCATTCACCGGCGCATCCTTGACGTCGGAGAGATCGAAGCCGAGGTGTACCTGCCGGTCCACCTTCTTGCGATCGTAGATATAATCCCGCACATCGGCAAAATTGGCCTCTTCCTTCCCATAGTGGATGAAAGGGCCGTTCCACAGCATCTTCTCCTCGGTCTTGAAGCGCAGATCGGCGAGCTGTTGATTATTCTGACGCCGAAGTTCCCCGTTGATTTTGAGGAAGCGCGACAGCAGGTCCGGGCCGGGAGCGAGCGTGCCATTCGGATCCACGGAGTTCACCAGCATGGTCATCAGGGCATCGCTCAACGCAAACTCGCGTGCCCGGAACTTCTTCCTCTTCACGCGGAACCAGAACGTTGCGGTAGCTTCAGAGCCCGCCAGGTTGCGTGCGAAGACCACTGGAGTCACGCCCGGTTCCACGTCCCAGGGATACGCGAACATGGCGAACCGCTGGCCAGCCGTGCCTCCCGGAAGCGGAAAGCTGCGAAACGTGTACGGCCCCACGCGCACACCCGACGACGACACGGAACCTGCCGTCGTCAAAATCACCAGTTCCATGCCGCCCTGATTGATATAGTGTTGCAGCCCGTCGGCGCTCACGTGCGGCGGTTCCAGCACCACCGTGACATCGCGCGACGTGCTATCGGTGGACGCCCGGAAGTCGTTCGAGACCGATTCCACCACCAGCCGCGCCTTGCCGTCCTTCAATTGCGGCGCCTTGTTCTTGCCGGCTTCGAACGTGACCGCGCGCGTCGGTTCGTGCCGCTTCCACAGGAAATGCGCCGCCGGCCAATCTTGCGCGAACACCTGCGTACGCGAGCCGTTCTGCTCCAGGAATGCGGCAAGCCTGCGCACGCCGTGAGGATTCGTGACCTGCACGCTGACAGGGGTCGCCGTGCCCACCACCGTAACTTCCGGGTTGATGGCCAGCGTCGTATGGTCCGAGAAGCCAACCAATGAGGCAAGGGCGACGACGGCCAACAGCACCACGACAACAGCCGCGATCCTCACTTCTTCACCCACGAATCCAGCCAGTCGATCACCGTGCTGTACCAAAGCTGGCTATTCAGCGGCTTGAGCACCCAGTGGCCTTCATCGGGGAAGATCAGGAGCTTGGCCGGCGCCTTCTGCAGCTTCAGCGCCGTGAAAAGTGCCAGCCCTTGCGAGTATGGGATGCGGAAATCCAGCTCGCCATGGACCACCAAAGTGGGCGTGTGGAAGTCCTTCGCGTAAGTGCTGGGCGACCATTTCTGGTAATCGTCCGGTTTGTCCCACGGCGCGCCGCCCATCTCCCATAACGGGAACCACAGCTCCTCGGTTCCGCCGAACTCAGCCGTTTGGTCGTAGACGCCATCGTGCGAAACCAGCGCTTTGAAGCGCTGCGTATGGCCCAGGATCCAGTTGATCATGAACCCGCCATACGACGCGCCCGCCGCGCCGACGCGCGTCGCGTCCGCGTACGGCAGGTTGCTTACCGCATAGTCGGTGGACGCCATGATGTCGTCATACGCCTTCCCGCCCCAATCGCCATTGACTTCGTCGATGAACTTCTGGCCGTAGCCCGTGGATCCGCGCGGGTTCGGCATCACCACCACGTAGCCGGCCGCAGCAAACACCTGCGCGTTCCAGCGGTAGCTCCACGCATGCCCCCAGAACCCCTGCGGACCGCCGTGAATCAGCATGAGGACCGGATACTTCTGCCCCACGCGGAATCCATACGGCTTCACGACAAAGTTCTGCACCCTCGATCCGTCGGGCGCCTCCGCCCAAAACTCTTCGGGCGGCGTGAGTTGACGATCGTTCAGCACCGCGTCGTTGAGGTGCGTCAGCGCCGCCGCGGCGCCGCCCGATGAGAAAGCCCGGTAGATCTCGGTGGGCGACACGCCGGATTGTTGCGTGTACACCATGATCTTCCCGTCGTGCGTCAACTGCATGTCGTCGAGCTCGGCGTCCGCCCGGGCCACAATTTGCACCGCGCCGCCCGATAGCGAGACCAGTTGGATGGCCTGCCGCCCGCGGTCCAGCGTGGTGAAGAACAGCCCGGCGGAATCGTGCTTCCAGGTGAAGCTGTTGACCCAACGGTCCAGCGTCTCGGTGAGGTTAGTGACACGGCCGGTTTTCCGCTCCAGCACCAGCAGGCGCCAGCGGTCGCTCTCATACCCGGCGCGGATCTGCGCGCGCCAGGCCAGGTATTTGCCATCGGGCGAATAGTGCGGGGTGGAATCGGCGCCCGGAGTCGCGGTAATTTTGACCGGCTGGCCGCCGTTAATGGAGACCACGTAGAGATCCGCATTCGTACTGATGGCCGCAACCGGGTCGGCATTCATCGAGTAGCAGACCTCCTGCCCGTCCGGCGAAATATCGTAATCGTCGGGGCCGCCGAGAGAAAACGGCGGAACATCCGCGGCGCCTGGAGTCAGGTCCCTGGGCGGTCCGCCACCCACTCCGACTACCAGGAGGTGACTGCGCTGGCGGGTTTGCCAGTGCGTCCAATGGCGGTACAGCAATTCGGTGTAGATGCGCGCCTTCACCTTGCCGGCCTTTTCGGCGTCCAGGTTCCGTTTATTGCAGGCATCGTCGGCGCCGCATTCGGGATAAACCTCGCTGGTGAACAGCAGGTTCCTGCCGTCGGGCGAGAACAGCACGCCATCGGCTTCCGTAGCGAGGTTGGTCGCCGCCTTGGCATTGCCGCCATCCGGATCCATCAACCAGATCTGGGAGCTTCCACCGCGGTCCGAAATGTAGGCGATCCTGCGCGAATCGGGCGACCACCGAGGCCGCGAATTGCCCAACCCGTCCCAGGTGATCTGCTGCGGCCGGCCGGCGCCTTCGAGCGGCACCGTCCAGATTTGCGTAGGCTTCTGGTTGTTCGCCATGTCCACCGATTGCACCGTGAATGCCACCCAATGGCCGTCGGGCGAGATTTGCGGATCGCCGATCCGTTTCAGCGCCATCATGGCGTTGAAGTCGAACGGGCGCTTCTGGGCGAATACCATCGCCGCGGAAGCCAACAGCAGAAGAAGCCTCGCGCGCATACCCAAAATTGTAACCCTGCGCGGCATGCTAGCATGGTTTTTTCCAACTACCTTGATTAAAGCCGTCAAAGGAACCAGGGATTTACTGCCTCCCTCCACCGCGGTGTGGAACCAGGTCGAAGCGGTTGCGCGCTCGGTGTTTCATGCCTACAACTACCACGAGATCCGCACCCCCATTCTGGAAGAGACGCAGTTGTTCGCGCGCGGCGTAGGCACTGAAACCGACATCGTCACCAAGGAGATGTACACCTTCGACGATCGCGATGGCTCTTCGCTCACGCTGCGCCCGGAGAACACCGCATCGGTGATCCGCGCCTATATCGAACACCGCCTGGACCAGCGTCCCGGCGTGCAGAAGCTCTATTACATGGGCCCCATGTTCCGGCGCGAGCGACCGCAGAAGGGCCGCTACCGCCAGTTTTTTCAGATCGGCGCGGAGGCCATCGGATCGGAATCGCCGCTGGTGGACGCCGAAGTCATCGAGATGGTGGTGGAACTTCTGGCCCGCGCCGGCCTCTCGGGTTTCCGTCTGCTGCTCAATTCGGTGGGCGACCACAACTGCCGGCCGCAGTACGTGGAGCTTTTGCGTGAGGAGCTGAAACCGGTGGCCGCGGGGATGTGCGGCGATTGCCAGCGCCGCGCTCAGACCAATCCGCTGCGCGTGCTCGATTGCAAAGTGGAAGCCGACCAGCCGATCATCGATAAACTGCCCAGCATTCTCGACCACCTGTGCCAGCCCTGCCGCGACCACTTCGCGGCGGTTCGGGGATTTCTGGCCGACCGCGCGATCGAAACCGAAATCCGCCCCCGCATGGTGCGCGGCCTGGACTACTACATGCGCACCACGTTCGAAGTGGTGCACGGATCGCTGGGCGCGCAGAATTCCGTCCTGGGCGGCGGACGCTACGACGGTCTCGCCGAGTCGCTAGAATCGAAGATCCACTCGCCGGGCATTGGATTTTCCATCGGCGAAGATCGCCTGGTGATGAGCGTGGAGGGCGGCCAGACAGCCCCCGCACTCGATCTGTTGATCGCGCCGCTAGGCGAAGCCGCCGTGCATCAGACCGCCGTAATGGCCCGCGACCTGCGGCGCGGCGGCCTCTCGGTGGAGTTGGTGGAAGGCAAGCTGAAGCGCGTCATGGAGCTGGCCAACAAGCTGTCGGCTCGCTTCACGCTGATTGTGGGTGACAACGAGCTGGCCGCCGGCCGCTACGCGCTGAAGAATATGACCACGGGCGAGCAGCGGGACGTGACGCGCGATGAGATCGCGGCGCTGGTGGGAGCTGTTCCACCCAGTCCTGCACCGAAACCCAAATTCGAGCCCCTGAGTGACGGAGGGCCGCCGGAAGATTGATCTGAGCGGTGAGGTGTAGATGGTCCCTTTGTGGGGCAGGATGGCATCCTGCGGCAGAGTGGCACTCGGCCTTCACGCGTGTGCACATGGCCGGAACAGGGCGATTGGCTTCAAAGGTGGCCGGCGCCTGACAGATTTTAGGAACTGATACCATCGAATATGGAATCCTCCGTACAACTGGATTTTCTAGGCGAGCTCCGTCGCACGCACACCTGCGGTGAATTGCGAGCTTCGCACACGGGCCGGACGGTCCTGCTGATGGGTTGGGCTCATCGGCGCCGCGATCTGGGCGGCGTGATCTTCATTCACCTGCGCGACCGCGAAGGCGTCACCCAAGTTGTGTTCCGCGAGGACCTGGATTCCACGGTCCACGCCCGCGCCACCGAAGTCCGCGCCGAGTATGTCATCGCCGTGGAGGGCGCGGTCGCGCGCCGCGCAAGCGACACCGTCAACCCCAACCTGGAGACCGGCGAAGTTGAAATTGTGGCCTCGAAGATTTGGATTCTGAATGAATCGCGGACCCCGCCGTTTCCCATGGAGGAGCAGGTGGACGTCAGCGAGGATGTGCGCCTGAAGTATCGCTACGTGGACTTGCGCCGCCCGCACATGCAGCGCAACATCATTCTGCGCAGCAAGATCGCCTTTGCTGTGCGCGAGCTTCTCACCTCGCAGGGCTTCCTGGAAATCGAAACGCCCTTCATGACGAAGTCCACGCCGGAAGGCGCGCGCGACTACCTGGTGCCCAGCCGCATACAGCCTGGAACTTTTTACGCTCTGCCGCAATCGCCGCAGATTTTCAAGCAGCTACTGATGATCGGCGGATTCGACAAATACTTCCAGATCGTCCGCTGTTTCCGCGACGAGGACCTGCGCGCCGACCGGCAACCGGAATTCACCCAGATCGATCTGGAGATGTCGTTCCCCCAGCAGGAGCGCGTCTTTGAGGTGATCGAGCCTCTGGTGCGGCGCATCTGCGAAGTGGCCGGTTATTCCGTGGAAGCGCATTTCCCGCGCCTCACCTACGCCGAGGCCATGCGCAGTTACGGAATCGACAAGCCGGACCGCCGCATTCCGCCCATGCATCCCGTAGAGGATCTGGCGCCCGAACTGGCCGCCAATGGGCTGCCGCTGGTGGCTATCCACATCCCGAATACCGGCGCTCCCAGCCGCAAAGAGCGCGATGAGTTGAAGGCGTTCGGCCAGGAGCGCGGTCTGCGCGTCTTCGACGATCCCAAACGCCTGGAGCGCGACTACCCCGGTCCCATGGCCAAAGTGCGCGAGCGTGTGGGCGCAGGTGAAAACGACCTGCTGGTGCTGGCGGCATGGGCCGGCGAGCCGAAGGGCCATCGCCCCGAAGAGACCGTCTACCAGGCCTGCGGACAGTTGCGCCTGCATTGCGCGCAGAAGTTCAACGACCGCCACAAGCTGCTCGATCCCAAGAATTTCCAGTTCCTCTGGGTGCTCGATTTCCCCATGTTCGAATGGGACGAGGAAGAGAAGCGCTGGAATGCGGCGCACCATCCGTTCACCTCGGTCTACGACGAAGATCTGGAAAAGCTGACCACCGACCCGGCCCGCTGCCGCGCCAAGTCGTATGATTTGGTGTTGAACGGAGTGGAACTCGGCTCCGGCTCCATTCGTATCCACCGCCGCGATATTCAGTCGAAGGTCTTTTCCGCGCTCGGCTTCACCGAAGAGGAAGCCAAGCGCCGTTTCGGCTTCCTGCTGGAGGCCCTGGAATTCGGCGCTCCGCCGCACGGCGGCATCGCCCTGGGACTCGACCGGCTGGTGATGCTACTGGCCGGCGAGACGTCCATCCGCGACGTGATCCCGTTTCCCAAAACCGCCCGCGCCACCGACCTGATGAGCGACGCCCCGTCGACCGTTCCCGAGCGCAGCTTACGGGAATTGGGCATTTCCATCCGGAAATAGCGGGCCACGGAGCCCGCCCAGTACAAGCTACTCCATGATATCTTCCACCTTATCGGGCAAAGGACCGGCCATGTCACGGAGCTTTTCGAACAGGTCGTCGTAGAGTTGGGCGTAGGCTTCGAGCGATGGGTCGTTGCGGCGCGGCTGCGCGAAAGTACGGCGCGGCTGGCGCACGGCGACCAGCAGGAGCTTTACTTCCTCGTCGGTGAATCCGAACGCTTTCGCCATATTCGCTCCCCAAGAATCCAAAGTAGCCCAGCTAGCAGCGCGGCCGCGTGCAGCGTGCGGGCCACGCTCATTTCGGCGCCGCCATTCCAAACCAGATCCACCGTGCAGGGTCCGCCGCAGCGCGGTTCCACCACCATCTGTCCCAGCGCGTCGGCCCAGGTCTTGCGGGGCTCCCCATGGACACGGGCATTCCACCCTTCGTCCCAGGCGACTTGCACGTAGAGCAGCATGCCGGGCCGCAGGTCGGCGGAGATGGAGGCCGTGCTGGAATTGTGCCACTCAAAAGCGGCGTCGGGCAGGGACGCGTCGTCCAGCGCGGCCAGAAAGGGTTCGAGGGGCTTGATGTAGTAAGACGGAGGCGCTTCGCGCACCAGGTCGGCGGCGCGCAGGGCGTGGGCCAGCGAACGGCGCGCCCGCGGCACGGCGTAGATGACTTCAGGACCGTCGCGCCACAGTTCCGGCAGGGTATGCAGCTTATCGGGGTATTTGTAGGGGTGGTAGACCTCGCCGGTACCGGGGTCGCCTCCCACGATGGCGTCGCATCCCAGGGCCTTCAGCCAGGCCAGCGAGTTTTCCAGCTTGTCGCCTGCATAAATCTGGTAGTTGACGCCCCAGAGCAGTTCATTTCGAATGCCGTTATCGAAGCCACCGACGATCATGGGGGTGTCGCTGAAGGCGTTCATCCAGAAACCCACAGTGCCGGGAGCAAAAACACGCCGGCCCGGCAGATGGCCGCCCAGCCAATGCGAGATGCGGTATTCGGCCGTGCCGGCGATCGCGATGGGCTTTTCCATGTCGCGGGCGCGGCGATGCTGGTAGACCATCATGGGGAGACAGGCCATCGCGATGGCCGCCCAGGCGTACTTGCGGACGGCCGGACGGCGCAGGTGCGCGGCAAGCGGTCCGGCGGCCAGCGTGACGGTCAGCCAGAACGCCAGGTCCATCTCCAGGTGGTACCGCTCCGGCTGGGGAATCATTTTGATGTGCAGCCAATACGCGCCCAGTGTGACCACGGCCGTGCCCCACAGGAACATCAGACCGAAGCGCACGCGCGGCTCCACGCGAAAACGGCGCAGAATCCACGCCAGCAGCAGGAGGCCCGCGATCAGCGCGGCCGCGAGCATGCGTTCGGGGGGCGTGGACTCCCAACCTACCAGCTTGGGCGCGTTGGTGCGGATGGTCTTAATGGTGGAGGGCGTGGCCCAGGGCATCGCCAGGAGATAAGCGTAGACGCCGATGGCGCCGGCCCGGAGCCATCGCGGCATCCAGGAGAGGCCGCGGGCGCCGTCCCATCCGGCCAGCAGATAGCAGCCCACGGCGAGCGCCAGCGCGAAGGCGCCGATCCAGTTGCTCAGCACCACGCAGGCGAGCGCCAGGGCGGACAACAGGTACCGTACCGGGCTGCGTTTTTCGAGCGCCACGTGCAGGGCTCCGATGGCCAGCGCAAAGAAGAGCAGCGAGGTGAGGTGCGGACCTTCCCCGTAAGGGACCAGGGTGATGAGACGGCGCGGGCCGAACCAACCGCCGGAATCGGCGCGGATTTCGCGCACCAGCCAGCAGGAGGGCGAGAGCAAGGAATAGAGCAAGCTTCCCGTGAACGCCGCGGCTCGTCCCGCGCCCAGCCGGCGCGCCGCCCAGTAGAGGGCAACAGGTCCCAAAGCGTAGACGGCAGCCACCACCATGTGATACGCGAGACCGGCCGAGACGTGCGCCACCGACGAGACCGCCGCGACGATGACGTGCAGCAGGGGCGGGTACGCGTCGGAAAAGGGTATGCCGCCATACCAGAGCGGAAACCAGTTGTGCCCGGTGAAATGGCCGGAGATATAGCGCGCCAGGCCGATGTAGGCGCCTTCGATGGAGCCCATCTGCACGGTGTACGGGATACCGAACAACCAAATGGTGATCCAGGCGTTGACTGCGAAAAGCGCCGTCGCGGCGGCCGCGCCTTTCCATTTGTCGCCGGGCATACGTTCGATTATAGAGTGGCGATGCGGTAGAAATGTTGCGCCGCGCCACCCAGAAGCTCTTCCCGGACCTCAATGGGCTGCGCGCCGATCGCCTGTGTGAAACGGGCGAGCGACTCTTTCCAGATATGGTCCGGCAGGCCGGAGGGCCAACCGCTGCCGAACATCACGCGACTTGGCGAGAATGCCGCGAGCACATACTTCACGTCGGCGCCGGGGGCTTTGCAGAAGGCTTGCGGGAAGCGCGCGAGGTCCGCGACGCCGGGGAGTGAACCGATCATCGCGAAGCGGAGAGCGGGATAGCGTTCGGCGATCTCCGTCGCTACGGGAAGATGGACGGGTTGCGGCAGGAGATCGATAGACAGGCTACGCCGCGCGAGTTCGTCCAGGCCGGCGGGAATGGTGTCGCTGAGGCGGTGGAAGACTCCGCGAAATTTGGGAACCCGTCCGAGTTCGTCAAGCAAGAGCCCGAGGTGCGGATCGTCGAGATCGACGCAGGGGATGGCCGCTTTGACGAAGTCGTGGTCGCGGATGAGAGAGAGGAATTGGCGCGGATCGCCCGGGTCCTGACCGATGGCGATGGATCCCTCGAAGCGATTGCGCGCCAGGATGGGGCCGAGGTGTTCCGGCGGATGATCGGGCGTGAAGGATTGGAACGAGTCGATGCGCACGGGAGGCACGGAACCGGGAACTCAGCCGCCTAAAAAATGAAGCTCAATCCGCCCCGGAAGCAGCGCGGATTTTCCACCAGCAGGATGCGCTGGCCATCGGCGGTATACAGCGGCAAATAGCCCTGCGCCAGCATATTGCGGAACTCGGCAGTGGCTTCCACGCGGCGTCCTAAACCCGGAATTGGCTGGCGGAAGAACAGATTCAGTCCAGGCAAGGGGTGTGTCGACTGGGTGCTGTAGGGATTCCCGGCCATGGCCCACCGCTGGTCGCCGGCCCATTGGTAGCTGGCGGTCAAGTGCGTACCAACGTGAGGGATCGTGGCCACGGCGCGGGCGGTAGCGGCGTTCCTGCGGCCCATGCGAATCATGGCGCGGAGTTCGTCCGGATCGTTGCTTATCAGTTCCCGGCTGACGGCCGTGAGCGCACCGGTGGAACCGTAGGTCGCGCTGACGCTGACGTTCTGTCCCAGGTTCTGAGTCACGGATGCGGAAGCGCCGGAGCTCTGAAAATTGCCGGCATTGAAGATGGAGTTGCCGGAAAACAGGTCGGGCATCACATCCGTGCCGGCGAACATGCCGGCGGGCGCGACCATCGAAAGAGCGGCATTGAGCACCGTTTCGTGGTAGGCCGTGAGCTGGTAGGTCCGCGAGCCGGCCTTCTGCGAATAGGCCACTTCGTATTCGTCGCCGCGCTGCACTTTGGGCTGGCCGCCCAGCAGCGAGACCCGCGGAAACAGGCTCAGCGTGTCCAGGCTGCGCTGCAGGTCGGCATCCTCCGCGCCGGTACCCGCCAGATCGTTGCGCGCGTTGCCGGAAGTGTAGACCACTTCAATTGCCGCACCCTCGGAGATCTGGTAGCTGAGACGCGCGTAGGGGCTGATGTAGTTCAGATGATCCAGGAAGGAGACGGTGTCGAAGGTGGATCCATACTGCAGCGTCAACTGATCGGAGAGCTGCATCCGGTCGTCGAAGGAGGCGGACATGGTCCGCAGCACCGGCAGAGCGGTATCCTGGCCGGCAAAGGCCGCGGCGATCCGTTCGGGCAGCATTAACTGGCGCATGGTGAGCGAGACTTCCGGATTTCCGCCTGCCAGGCTGCGGCTGTAGCTGGTGCGGAAAGCCGCGGCCGGAGTGCCGGTCTGCGCGCCGTAGCCGAAATTGCCGCTGACCTGGAGTTCACTGCTGCCGTAAAGAGCAGTGGCAAGCGCGAAGGTAGTGCCGAGATCGGCCTGGGTGGAAGCGCCTTCCGACAATGCATGGTCGCCGGCGGACACGCGTAGAATTCCCCTGGTCTCGCTGAACATCGCCGTCCGTTGCGCCTTCTGACCGTCGACAGCCAGGACTTCGGCGGGGTCCGGCGGGTCCACCGGTTCCGTGGCCGCCGTTCCATCCGGTCCAAAGCGGAACACCGGACGGGTCGCCGGGGCGCTGCGCAGTACCCACTTCCACTCGTCCGTCATGGGAGTGGCGCTTTCGAGCGAGGGATACGAGATCTGGATGGAACTGAACAGCGTGGTGAGACTAACCGTCAGCACACTGCGTTGTCCCGGACGGACCGCAATGTCATTGCGGACGGCCGGATCGTACGAAGTGCGGGTGACTCGCAGGGAGTAGAGATCGGGAATGAGATCCGGAAACTGGAACCGGCCTCGCTCGTCGGTGCTGGCTTTGAAGAGAAGGTGCTGCTGGCGGTTGTAAAGCTGCACCACCGCACCTGCCTTGGGAGTGCCGAGATAATCGCGGACAATCCCCGCAATGGAGCCAGGGAGACCCATGAAGCTGGCGGCGCGGAAGGATTCCGGAGCGGCCAGACAAACCAAGCCTGCAACCAGCGAGGAGACCGTCTTGTGGGCCTTCATCCGAAACATCCGCGACGCCTTCCCGGACGTCGTACGACTTTAGAGTACCGTAAATTTGGCATCAGGTGGGGTAAACACCTGGTTCCGGTTCTTGTCGGTGATCGTTAGGCGAATCGTATACTGCCCCGGAGCCAGCTTGTCGAGGGGCAAGCCTTTTTCAATAGTCGCTTGGGTCGATGAAATACTTTGCAAGGCAGCCAGATCTTCCGAATAATCGATTACCTTTTCGTGAGAGCTGCTCTTGATCACCTCATACTGTATCACACCACTTGGTTTATGGCTGGTCTCGTCCGCCTGCAAGTGATAGATCTTCAAATAGATCCAAAGATGTTCCTCACGTTTGAACGTGGGACCGGTGGCATTGGTGTCGTACATACGCGGCCGCACTTTGGAATCGCCGATGACAAACATACCGCTCCCGATGCTCCTCATGGCAACCTTGGAGATGTCGTCGGCCAGAACCAGGGAACTGCCGCTGACCTTGTCGGGGTCCAGGCGCGGAACCACGATGGGCATCTCCACGTGCCCGATGTTGCCGGCGGTAATGTCCTTGACAATCACCCGCAACCGGTAGGTGCCGGGCATCAGGAACATGGCCTTCTGGTAGATGGACTTCTTGGCCGCTTCGGTCGACAGATACTGGGTGGGGCTGGTAACGATGGTCTCTTCTTCGAAATTCTGAATGGGCTTGCGGGTCATGGACGTGATGGTGCCCAGGATGTGCACCACCGCTTTCTGGTACCCCTCTTTATTGGTGAACTGCAGATCCTTGTTGTCGAACTGAACCGTGACATTGGTCTGCACGGAAGCGTCGGTAACCGGGAAGAAATCGGCCTGCACCTTGAAATTCAGAATGTTGTAGTTGATCTTCGAGCTGATGTCCGCTTCCAGGTCCTTGAACTTGATTTCCGGCGGGCGCTGCAATTTGGCGAAGGTGTCCAAACGGGTGAATTCGTTCATGCTCTCCGGGGTGCCACCGAACGACTGGCCCAGGTGAGTGCCGTCCGTATTGTTGAACCGCTGCGTTTTGTCGGAGAGGCCCATCTGTTCCATCAGGGTGAGACCGGCTCCCGGCACGTAGAGCAACGCGTCCTTTTCGGAAGGATCCATGGTCATACGGAACTCGCCCGACATGGTGGTGTCCACGAATTCGATCATCACGTTGTTGCCAATGCCCTCGACATACCGGTAGCGCCAGATCTGGAACGGGAACGTGGATGTCTCGCCGCCGCCTTCTTCCGGAGGCCGTTCGTAAAAGCCGCCCGAGGAGTGGTCGTCGATTTCATCCGGAGGACCGTACGCGATATAGATTCGCCCGCGGTCGGTCTTCCATCCGGGAATGCCCGACGCAAACCGCTCATTGGCGTATGCGATGCGGCGGTAGTGCTCCTCTTTGAACTCGTTTTCGATAGTGTCCGGCGTGGGATCGCGGCGCAGCCAGAAGTTCTCGATGAACTGTTCGCGCTCTTCGTCGGTTTGCAGCCGTTTGAAGGCGGCCCGCTCTTCATCCGTGATGATCCAGGCAACGTCCTCGTTGAGCCACTTCTTGTACGGGGTTTCCAGTTCTTTGCGGAGCGCCGCTTCCTTCTTTTTGCGCTCCTTCTCAGTCATGGGCCTCGCGTTGGTCTCTTTGACTTCCTGCTTCTTCTGAGTTTTCTTGGTGGTGTCCTGGGTTCCGGTGGTGTCCTGCGTTTGCTGGACCGCGGCCCAGAGGCCAACCACCACCGACAACGAAATGCAGGAAATCGCCAGGCGAGATACTTTCATGTGGTTCACTGCCTTCGGGACAGGATTGGTTTCAGCCGACATCTATCTTAAATCCAAAGGTTTTGGGCGGTCAATCCCGTGAACCGCCGGCGCCAGGTGTTCGCCTTCGGCACACTCGAACCGCATGTTCCACTCTATTGTCGTCCCTGGCATGGCGACGCCGCCGGCACAAAAAGGCAAGCCCTATTATAGTCCTTCCGCGCTAGCCAATATTGGCCGATCGACTCCGCGGCAGGCCGGTACTTGGGATCGCGCTCCAACGCCTGTTGCCATGTTGCGAGGGCCTTCGCCGCGTTGCCGGAACGCAGAAACGCCTCGCCCAGAGCGCAAATCGCCGGCAGGTTTCGGGCGTCCTGAGCGGCAATCCGCTGCAGCGTGAGAATCGCCTGGTCGTAGCGCCCCGAATACAGCCATGTCAGACCCCGCTCGTAGGCTTCGCTTTCCGCCAGCTTATCTTTCGGATCGGCCGGCTGATTTTTGTCCGTTTGCCGGCCGCCCGCCGTATACCCTAGCGAACCAAGCACCTCCCGCGTGTTCCCAGGAACCGGGGACGGCGATGGCGGCGTCTTGGGCGTGTGCCGGGCGACCAGATCGTCGAGTTGCGCCTTCATGGAGCGAGCCACCTCCGGATGCGCCGCCAGCAGATTGACCGCTTCGCCGGGATCTTTCGAAAGGTCGTACAGCTCCGCTTTGGGCGCGCCGATGTATTTGTACGGCCAGGACTGCAAGGACTTCAGCGCGGCCCATCCGAAATTCTCTCGCGGGTAGACGCTCTCGCCGTAGGTGGTCCGGGACCCGTGGCCGGGCAGCAAGCTTACGCCCTCAAAGGAGGGTGGCGCGGCGATTTGCAGAAAATCGAGAATGGTGGGAGCCACATCGATCAACCCGCCCGCCTCGCTGACACGCTCGGGATACCTGGACGCGCTGGCCGCCGGCCAATGGATCAGCAGCGGCACGTGCATGGTGCTTTCGTAGATGAAATATCCGTGGCTGGTCTCGCCATGGTCGCCTAAGCTTTCGCCGTGGTCCGCCACCAGAATCACCAGCGCCTTGTCCCACACGCCATCCTGCGCCAGCGCGTCGCGCAGCCGCCCGATCGCCTGGTCGACGTGTTCCAGCTCGGCGTCATACCCCGCCACCGATGGCGTCAGCCCAGCCGCTTGCGGGAGCGTATACGGAGTATGCAAATCGTAAAAGTGAAGGAAGGCGAACACGGGCTGGCTGCGATTCTCCTCGATCCATTGCCGCGCCGCCCGCGTCACCAGGGCGGCGTCGCGCCGGATCCGCGCGGAGTAGGGATTGGGCATCTCCCCGGGCGGCGCCTGGAACGGGCTGTCATACACGTCAAACCCTTGATCCAGCCCGAAACGCCGGTCCAGGATGATGCTTCCGAGGAAGGCCGCGGTCCGGTACCCATTGGCGCGTAGCACCGAGGCCAGCGTAACCGCTCCGGCAGGTACGCCTTCGTCATTCGCCTCCACTCGATTTTCGAACGGGAACATGGACGTCATCAGCGACGTGTGAGATGGCAGGGTCAGCGGGATCTGCGAATCGATTCGCGGGTACACGGTTCCCCGGTAGCCCAGGGAATCGATATTGGGCGTCTTGATCCGCGTGTACCCGTACGAGCTCAGATGGTCCGCCCGTAGCGTGTCGATGGAAATCAGGATGACGGGCGGCTTTTCCGCGGCGCTTGCGGAGTACGCGAACGCCGAGTGGATGAAGATCAGCAGGACGGCCGGCCGCCCGATCCGAATGCGCGGGGCGAGATACGCGGAAATCGTGGAGATTCCCAGGAACCAGACCATCCAGGACACGCCGAGCACGGTCGCGCGCGGCCACGGGATATCGATATCCTCCGCCGCGGCGTTGACCGATAAATGGCCGCTGAAGGCCTGCCGCGGGCGGATCCGCCAACTCACTTGGTGCGACTGCGGAATCCGGACGCCGGGAGTTTCAACGGCAACACTCTCCGGCCCTTCCAGCCTGACATCCGCGAGGTTCCCGGTTTTCACGTGCGCCGTCACCACCACCGCATCGCCCGCCCGCAGCGGCGCGCGTCCGTAGAGTGTGTCGGCCTGCCACATCACCAGGCCGAGCAAGGGTGCTGCCATCAGACTCGGAAGGGCGATTTGTCCAAGCAGCCGCAGGTTCTCACGCAGCAGATCGCGTTGGGCCTTCCGGATTACGCCGGGCTCATCCAGAAACAGGCGCAATTCCAGCAAGTGGGCCAGAATCCGGTTCACCGTTTGCCTGGTCCCTGGGGATCGGAATCGCCGGAACACCCAGGCCGTAAACACTCCGCACAGCAAGCTCACAGGAGCCAGTGTGACCAGCGCTGTCATCCGAGATAACCCAGCCCTTTCAGCTTGCGAGCGAGCTCCTCTTTCGACTGGGACGGTTCGTGATTCGCCAGTTCCTTCTCGATCGAGTGTTCGACGAACTCTGCGAGCGAGCTGTACCCGGCGGCCTCAGCGGCGCGGCGAGCCCGCTCGCAGAGGGACTTATTCAGCTTGACGGTTGTCTTCGAAAGCATGGATGTCCGTTCTTATCGTGTCAAAAAACCGACCGGCCCGTCATCTGTCGCGGACGCGCCACGCCGTATAGACCCAGCAACGAGACGGGCAGATCCTTCAACCGTGGCGCTGGCGCGCGAATCGCGCGCGTGGTGAACAAGACCGCCGGGACTTCTTTCGAATCGATGCAATGGTCAGCAATCCAGGCGTCGTGGTTGTCCTCGATCACTCCCTCCGGCGCCTCCCCCAACGCGGTCTGCCAGGACGCGCGATAGCCGGCGCGGTAGCCGATAATCAAGTCGGGCGCGATGCTCCGGTTCTCAGGCGACGGGTTGGTTTCGGTGACGTCCGCAATCGCCTGCAATGCGAGCAGTTGCCGCCGCACCTCCGCTTTCGCCCGCTTATCCCTTAAGTACAGGCCGTTCAGACCGAGCGCATACGCTTTCGTCCCCAGCCCTCGCGAGATCAGAAAAGTATTCAGATTGACCGCCCGGTCGAAGGCCGCGAAGCCATGGTCCGACATCACCATCAGTTCGGCCGCGGGCTCACGCCGGATCACTTCGCCTATGGATGCATCCACCGCGCGATAGACGTCCAGCAATTCCGCATCGTGCTTGCCCCACAGCACGTGGGAATTCTGATCCACCGCCGAGAAGTAGAAGAACAGCAGCCCGCCCGTGAATCGCCGCAGCGAATCGTCCAGTAAGCGCCGTTCGTCATCCAGCACCAGGCGGCTCTGAGACAGGAATTCCGGCAGATCGAAGATGCCCTGGCGCAGCGCCGAGGTGTCCTCCGGAATGCCCAGCGTGGACCACCGTCCCATGCTTGCGGCCACCTCGCGCGCATACGAACCGGGAGACGAAATCGGCAGCGCCGGCGCCTCCGGATCGATGTTGACCGGAGATACGTACAGTTCGAACCGGGGATGCAGTTGCCTGGCAAACACGCGCAACATCCCTTTCGCTGAAACCACGTGGGGCAGCAACGGAAACTCGGCGGCCAGCCATCCGGACCACTCGCCTTCCCGCACAATCGCCATCGCGCCGCCTACCTGAAATCGGGCGTACGGCCGGTCCGGGTCGACATCCGCGATCAGTGGCGCCGATGCATACCCATGGTCTCGGCGCAGCGGATTGGGCGGACCGTCCACCGTCAGTTCCACATGGCCACCGTGGACTTCGATTTTGCGGATGAGACCTCCCGGCACATCGTGGGAAGCCTCGGCGGGGTCGTCCGTGTAATAGCTGAAGGTCCCCTGCGTACCCCGCAGGTCGGGCGTTCCCATGCCGGCGAGTTCCCGGCCGGCCTGGGATGGCGGATAGTTCGCGGGAATGCGCACGATGGTCACCGGGATGCCGCGGTCCGACAGGTATTCCCAGAATGCGCGTCCCTTGCGCAAGGAGACTACCCGCGACCGCGACAGCGGCAGTTCATACGGCCCGAGCGGCACTGTGAAACGCGGCCCGATGGTCTTGTCGGTGGAGAGGTACGGCTCCAGCGTAGCCGGATCGCGATGCACGAAATCGAAGATGCCATGTTCCCCGGGATCGAGCCCCGTAATGAAGGTGGACCACGCCACCGGACTCTGCGGAGGGTCGGTGGTGGCGAGGTGCGAATAGCTGCCGCGCTCCCGCAAGCCCGCCAGATTCGGCAGATCCGCCCAATGCCTCTCGACGAACGCCGGGTCCATACCGTCCACTCCAATAACGATGACCTTCCGGTACGAACCCCGGCCGCAGGCTGTTAGCAGAAGCAGAGCGAGCAATAGCGGGCTGCACGCCAAGCGATCGCATTTATGTCGCGGCAATGAGCGGCCTGCCCTCCATCCAGGGCGGCGCTTCGACACCGAAAAGGCGCAGCGCAGTGGGCGCCAGGTCCTCGATGCCGGGGCTGTCGGCGGTGATTTTGAGGTTCGAGAAAAGCACTCCCGGCACCAGCGGCGGGTCGACGCAATGATCCCCGCACCAGGCCTTGCGGTTGTCCTCGAATATTTCGGCAGTGACGTGTCCCGTGGCCGCATCCCAGGAAGCGCGGTAGCCCGCGGCATAGCCAATGATCAAGTCCGGCGCGGCATTCAGGTAGGGACCGCGATAGATATCCGGCGCCTGGTACACCGATCGGATGGCGGTCTCACCGGTCTCGGGATCCGGCAATCCCGCGAGTTTGCCGACCAGTTCCTCCATCAGTTCCGGCGCTTGTTCCCGATCCACGATGCCCTGGGCTTCGCGCCCCCGCAGATTCAGGTAAACGCCGCTCAGCCCGAAGGTATAGGCGCGCGTGCGGGACCAGTCGATCCCTTCCAGATACTCGCCCGACACGGTGCGGCCTCGGTCGAGCACCAAATACCCCTCGCGGAGCAGCCAGGAGTTCAGATTGACGCCGCGGCGGAAGGCGCAGAAGCCGTGATCGGAGAGTACGAATACCGCGGTCGACGCGTCCACGGCAGCCAGCGTCTTTCCGACGATGCGATCCATGTCGCGGTAGAGCGGCTCGATGACGTCGGCGCGGCCGTGGAACATATGCTGCACGCGATCGGTGGTATCGAAGACGCAGGCCACTACGCCGCGGCGCGTTCGTTCGAGCGCGCTGAAAAACATGGCCTCGCGTTCCTTCAGGACAAGGTCCGCCTGGCGGAGAAAGCCGTCCTCTGAAATCGCGCCTTCATTCAGCGCCGAGGTGTCTTCCGCGAATCCCAAGGTCGAGAACGTTCCCAGCAGCTTCGCCAGATAGACGGCGTAAAACGGCGGATGGCTGATGGGCAGCGCGGGACTCTCCGGGTCGATTTGAACGGGCGTGGCGTAGAGGGTGGCGCCCGTCGGCAGAAAGCGGACAATGCCGCGCGCGCGTCCGAATTTCAGCCGGATCCAGGGCGTGTATTCGCCGGGAGTGAGTGGCGCGGATTGGTCCTGGATCTCGATGCGGTTCTCGCGAATGCGGAACGGCACGCGGCTTCCTTCGGGCCCGGAAAGCGCGCCTTCGGACTCCGTAAAGCGTGAGTAAGTTCCCTGCGTGCCCAGCAGGTCCGGCGTACACATGGCCGATAATTCGCGTCCATTGAAGGCTTCCGGAGGAAAGGTTACGGGCACCCGCAGAACCGTACTCTTGACCGCATGACGTCCCAGGATTTTCCAGAACGGCTCGCTCTTGCGCCGCATTTCGACGGTCGCGCGCGATAGCGGAAAACTCCACTTGCCGATCCGCAGGAACCGCCGGGCCGGCCACACCTTCGCCGACGACAGCTCCGGCGCATACGTTCGCAGATCGCGATTCAGGAAGTCGAAGATGTTATGTTTCGCCGGATTGACCCCCGTCGCGAATGTGGACCAGGCCACCGGCGACAGCGCGGGAAAGGTCGTCCGCAAACGGCGGTACGATCCCTGGTCCCGCAATCGCGCGAAGTGAGGCAGTTTTCCCTCGGCCATCAGCTTTTCAGTAATGGCCGGATCGAGACCGTCGAATCCCAGGAAGATGGCTTTTCTGAACGGCGTTCGGCGGCGTCCGATCAGCAGCAGCCAAAGCATGCGGAGAGGCCACAGGACAGCCGATAGAATACCGGCCAGCACGGCGATCGCGAGCGAGAGAAACGAACCGAGAAACGCGAACCCGGCGCCCGGGCCGATGTACGCGGGCGCCATCCAGTGACTCACCGGAGACGTCCTTCGAGGAATGGGACTTCAAACACCTTTTCGTGCTGAATGGGGCCGTGGCCGAAGTATCCGTCTTCGCCGAACAATTCGCCGTGGTCGGAAGTAATAGTGATGTAAGTATTCTTCGGCGCCATATCGAACAACTCTTCGACCACGCCGTCCAGATAGCGCACTGCCTCGATTTGACGTCCGCGCAGGGCCGCAAGTTTCGCGGCGTTGAACGGATGGCGGCGGGCCGGCGGCAGCTTCCCACCCACCACCAGGCGGTCGAGATGCTTGAAGACTCCGTGGACTCCGCTGATTTTCGGCCAGACGTCCGCCGGCTCGCCGGGCAGTGCATACGGATAATGCGTCTCGCCGGTGTTGAGCAGCCAGAAGGTGGGAGCTTCCTCGGAAAACGTCACCTTCCGCAGCATGGCGCGCAGATCGTTGTGGTGGTCCATGAGCTCCCAGGAGTCGAATCCGGTATTCAGGATGGTGGCCGGATTCAGGACGGGCAGCGAGACCAAAGCGCGGGTGAGGTAGCCGAGATTGCGAAGGAGCACCGGCAGGTACATGCGCGGCAGGAAGGATTTGAACTGCAGGTTCTTGACGCCGAGACGTTCGTTGAATTTCAGAAATTCGCGCTGGTAGTATTCCGTGGCCAGCGTGCCCCGCGGGCTGGAATGGGGCATCAGGCCCATGAGCAGGTTGTAGTGCGAAGGAGCCGTCCAGGATGCGTAGGACCAGCGCTTTTCGACGCGCCCCAGCTTCCGCATGGTCTTCGGGCGCGCCGCGGTGAACGAATCGTAGCGGCAACTGTCGAAAACGAGGAGGATGAAGTTATTCATGGAAGTCGCGGACGCCCTCTATTTTACGGCCGGAAGCACCCAACGATTCGGGGCTTCGAGCGTTCTACTATATGGAGATCATGATGCGCTTCCTCATACTCGCGACTCTGACCGCGGTGGCGGCCTTGGGCCAGCCGGCATTTGAAGTGGCGTCCGTGAAACCGTCTACGGAACACGACCGGATCATCGGCTTGTTCACCTATCCCGGCGGAAGGGTGACTGCGACCAACTACACCCTGAAAATGCTGATCCACGAGGCGTACCACATCGAGGAATTCCGCATCCTCGGCGGTCCGCGCTGGGCCGGCGAGGATCGATACAACATCGAAGCCAAGCCGCCCGCCTCTTCGGAATCGAGCAAGTGGGCGCCGGCGAATATGAAAACTCCGCCCAACCCGGAAATGCAACTGATGCTGCAGACGCTGCTGGCCGATCGCTTCCAATTGAAGGTCCACACCGAGACGAAAAAGGAGTCCATTTATGCGCTGGTGGCGGCCAAGGGCGGTCCCAAACTGAAGTCGCCGGACGAAACCAAGCAGCCGTTCGTGAGCTTCCTTCCGCACGGCTTGTTGGGACAGAATGCCACCATGGACCAGTTGGTCGAACGCCTGGCGCGCATCTTCGGGCGGCCCGTGCTGAACCAGACCGGGATCCAGGGAAATTTCGATTTCCTGATCGATTATCCGCCCGACGACGCGGCGACCGATCACACCGTGCTCCTGCTCAGCGCGATTCAGGACCAGCTCGGGCTGAAGCTCGAAACCCAGCCGGGTTCCGTCGATGTGCTGGTGATCGACCGCGCCGAAAAGCCGTCGGCAAACTAGACCCCAGGCATCTGATACAGTGGCGGGATTGGGCCGTATCCTCACAGCGGCGAGTCTGGCTGCCTTGGCGTCGTGCGCGGCCGTGGGCCAGGACACGGCAAGCGGGCCGGCATTCGAAGTGGCCTCGGTGAAGCCGAGCCCGCTATCGTCGGCGAAGCCAAGAGGAATGTTTGTCTACCCCGGGGGCAGGATGGTCGCCTGGAGTTGCACTCTCAAACAGTTCATCCGCAACGCCTACAACTTCGATACAAGCGGCAGCGTCGAGATACGGATCCTGGGTGCGCCGAACTGGGCCGACGAGGATCAATTCGATCTTGAGGCCAAGCCGCCCGAGTCCTCGGCTTCGGGCCACTGGGTTCCGGCGAAATCCACCGCGCCGCCCACTCCGGAAATGCGGCTAATGCTGCGGGCCCTGCTGGCCGACCGCTTCCAATTACAGGTACACCTGGAGGCGAAAATGGAACCCGTATTGGCGCTGGTAGTGGCCAAGGGTGGACCCAGGCTCAAGAAATCGGACGGGCTGGCGCCGCCCTCCCTCGTCGCCCGCAAGGTCGGTTCGATGGACAGAATGGAAACTCTGCTTACCGGTCAGAACGCCGGCATGGGGATGTTTGCCGCGGGGCTTGCGCAAACCTTGAAGCGTACGGTGCTGGACCGGACCGCGCTCATAGGCAATTTCGATTTTCGAGTGGTGTACCCGCCCGACGACGGGTCTGGCTCGGCTCCGCCTCTGTTCAAATCTCTGGAGCGCCAACTCGGATTGAAGCTCGAAACCGAGCGCGCACCCATCGACGTGCTGGTGATCGACCACGCGGAAAAGCCGGCGGGGAATTAAGCCGGCTCCCGGCCAGCCGTTACTTGAGTCTAGTAAAACCGGTTTTTTAACTCGTTATATATCAATAACTTACATTTTGCCCGTTACTTGACTCAAGTAACCTCTGCCGACACCGGCTTGGCCTTCTCCAGCGCCAGGTCCACCACCTCTTCCATGGACTTCACGTAGTGGAACGTCACGTCGCCCACCTGCTCGGTCTTCAAATCTTCCCGCACGTTCACTTCGTTTTCGAACGGCATGATGACCTCGCGGACGCCGCTGCGCTTGGCGGCCAGCACCTTCTCCTTGATGCCGCCCACCGGCAGCACCTGGCCGGTCAGCGTGATCTCGCCCGTCATCGCTAGATTGGGCCGTACGTGGCGATCGGTCAGCATGGAAACCAGCGCCGCCGCCATGGTGATGCCCGCCGATGGGCCGTCTTTCGGAATCGCGCCGGCCGGCACGTGGACGTGGATATCGATGCTCTTGAACAGTTCGGGATCGATGCCCAGCGATTTCGCGTTGCCGCGCACCCACGTCAGCGCCGCCTGCACCGATTCCTGCATCACCGGTCCCAGTTGACCGGTCATGATCAGGCCCTTGCTGCCTCCCGGCATCCGGCCGGCTTCAATGAACAGCACGTCGCCGCCCACCGGAGTCCATGCCAGACCCACCACCACGCCGGCCCGCTGCGTCCGTTCGGCCACTTCGGTATCGGTGCGGTAGCGCGGCGCGCCCAGGTGCGTTTCCACCACTTCGGGCGTCACCACGGCCTTCTCGCGCGGGACATCGGATGGGCCCTCGGCGATCTTGCGCGCCTGCTTCCGGCAGATGGTGCCGATCTCGCGCTCCAGGCTGCGGACTCCGGCTTCGCGCGTGTAGCGCCTTACGATGAAGCGCACCGCGCTGTCCTCGAACTGAATATCGGATTCCCCGTCCAGGCCGTTTTCGACCGTCTGCCGCGGAATCAGATAGCGGAAAGCAATGATCACCTTTTCCTGCTCGGTGTAGCCTTCCAGGGGAATGATCTCCATGCGGTCGCGCAGCGCGTCGGGGACCGGGTCGAGCACGTTGGCGGTGGTGATGAAGAGCACCCGCGACAGATCGAACGGCACATCCAGGTAGTTGTCGCGAAAAGTGGAATGCTGCTCGGGGTCGAGCACTTCCAGCAGCGCCGATGCCGGGTCGCCGCGAAAATCGCGCCCCAGCTTGTCGACTTCGTCGAGCATGAAGACCGGGTCGTTGGTCCCCACGCGCCGCAGGGATTGAATGATCTGCCCGGGCAGCGCGCCGATATAGGTCCGCCGGTGGCCGCGGATTTCGGCTTCGTCGTGCATGCCGCCCATGGAGATGCGTGCGAACTTGCGGCCCAGCGCCCGCGCGATCGATTTGCCGAGCGACGTCTTGCCCACTCCGGGAGGTCCCACGAAACACAGGATGGGGCCCTTCAACACGGGCCGCAGTTGCAGCACGGCCAGGTAATCGAGAATGCGGTCCTTCACCTTTTCCAGGTCGTAGTGGTCCTCGTCCAGGATTTCCTTCGCCAGTTTCACGTCCACCTGCGACGCGGAGGATGTGCTCCACGGCAGGTTCGACATCCATTCCAGGTAGGTCCGCGTGACGCCGTATTCGGGAGATGCCGGAGACATGTGCGACAACCGGTTGAGCTCGCGCATGGCTTCGGTCTTCACCTCATCGGTCATGCCGGCGGCTTCCAGCTTGGCGCGCAGATCGTCGAGTTCGCGCTGCGAATCGTCGCCTTCGCCCAATTCCTTCTGGATGGCCTTCAGTTGCTCGCGCAGGTAGAACTCCCGCTGGCTTTGCGAAAGCTGTCCCTGCACCTGGGATTGAATCCGGTTGCGCAGGTCGAGCAGTTCCAGCTCGCGCGTGAGATGCCGGTGGATCATGCTCAGACGGGTCTGCCCGTCGGTCTGTTCCAGCAGTTCCTGGCGCTCCGCATGGGAAAGCGAGGGCAGGTTGCCGGCCACAAAATCCGCCAATCGCCCCGGTTCGGCAATGTGAACGGCGCTTTCGGAAAGATCGTCCGACAGGTTCGGCGACGCCGAAACAATCTGTTGAAATACGCTGATGACGTTCTGCCGCAGCGCCTCAACCTCGCTGGTGATGGCGGGCTCCACGTCGGGCAACCGTTCCACGCGGGCGCGCAGGAACGGATCGGTGGACGTGAATTCGCGCGCATGGACTCTCGCGATGCCTTCACAAAACAACAGCAGATTGTCCTTTGGAATGCGGATGGCTTTGTGCATCACGCAGACGGTGCCTGTCTGGTACAGGTCGTCCGGCCCCGGCGAGTCCACGCGAGGATCGAGTTGCGAGATCACTACCATGGTTCGGTTCTCGCCCAGCGAATTGGCCAGCGCCACCGAACTCGGCCGGCCGACGGTTATGGGTTGCAGCGCGCCGGGAAAGATGACGGTGTCCCGGACCGCCAAGACCGGCAGTTCTTCCAGAACCGGATCGCCTTCGGGAATGAGGACAACTTGTTCTTCCGCGGCCATGATAAGTCTTCAGTGTAGCGAAAGGCAGCCATCGGCCGTCACGGAGACCGAATCGGGTTTACCTCAAACTGCGTCTTAGAACACAAATCCCACGCCGCCCATCGGCGTGATCTGTTGCAGCAGCCCGGACACCGACGCTCCCGAAGCCGGCGCAATCTGCTGCTTCGGAAACTGCGTCACATAATCGCGGATGTCGAACCGCAGCACGATGTGCTCCTGAATCCTCACCTTGACGCCCCCGCCCACGCTGCCTGCCAGCGTCCACTGGTTCTTCGCCAACAACCCCACCACCTTCTGAAGCACTTCCGGACTCGGCGCCGGCCCCGGTGTCACGTACCCCTTCACACCCGCTCCGATCGCAAAATACGGACGGATCCGGCTGTGGCGGCCGCGCAGATGCACTAGCGTATCGTAAACGAAGGTGTGCGAATTGCCGGGCATCGTCCCCTTCACGCCGCCTTGCGAGACGAACGGCAGCCCTCCCTGGTACAGGTAGCGGACCTCGCCCGAAACATGCTCGTACATGTTGTCGCAAACCACTACGCTCGGCGCAATGGCATTGCCGATTCCGGCCTGTGCCGGCCCCGACGGCGACGTGACGGTCCCATTACGGTAGCTGCCTTCCCCCACCGCCCCGCCGAGCTCATACGTTTGCGCGGAAGCCGCCGCCGCAAGCATCAGAAGAGCCGCAATCGTCTTCAAAAGCACCCCCGAATCAGTTTACAGCACCGTCGACTCGACCAGCCGCTGCGCCTCTTCCTGTATCCGCTTCAGATGATCTTCTCCCGCGAAACTCTCCGCGTAGATCTTGTACACGTCTTCGGTACCCGAAGGCCGCGCCGCGAACCATCCCCGCTTCGTCGACACCTTCAGCCCTCCCAGCGGAGCGCCGTTCGAGGGCGCCTTCGTCACGATCGACTCAATCGGATCGCCCGCCAGATCCCCCGCCGGCGCCTGCTCCGGCGATAACGTCAGCAGCTTGGCTTTCTGTTCCGGCGTCGCCGGCGCGTCGATGCGCTGGTATACCGGCGCGCCAAACTGCTCCGTCAGCCCGCGGTATATCTCCCCCGGATCCTTGCCCGTCCGCGCCGTCATTTCGGCCGCCAGCAGACCCATAATGATGCCGTCCTTGTCGGTGGTCCACACCGTCCCGTCGCGCCGCAAGAAACTCGCGCCGGCGCTTTCTTCGCCGCCAAACCCCAATTCTCCCGAAAGCAGCCCGGCGACAAACCACTTGAACCCCACCGGGACCTCCACCAGCTTTCGTCCCAGGTGCGCCGTCACACGGTCGATCATGCTGCTCGAAACCATCGTTTTCCCCACTCCCGCCTGCGCGCTCCATCCCGGCCGATTCGCGAACAGGTACGAAATCGCCGCCGACAGGTAATGGTTCGGATTCAACAACCCCACGCTGCGCGCCACCACCCCGTGCCGGTCGTGATCCGTATCGCAGGCGAAGGCCAGGTCGAAGCGGTCCTTCCACTCGATCAGCCCCGCCATGGCATACGGCGACGAGCAGTCCATGCGGATCCTGCCGTCCCAATCCAGGCGCATGAAGCGGAACGTCGGGTCCACATCGTCGTGCGCCACCGTGACGTTCAATCCATACCGCTCCGCAATGCGCCCCCAGTACGCCACGCCCGCGCCGCCCAGCGCATCCGCGCACAACCTGAGCCCCGCGCCGTGCACCGCCTCCAGGTCCACCACCGCTGCCAGATCGTTCACGTAAGCGGAAATGTAGTCGTGCCGATGCGCGCCTTCGAGTGCCCGCGCGTACCCCGTCCGCCGCACTCCGTTCAGGCCCGCCGCCAACAACTCATTCGCGCGGTTCTCGATCCATTTCGTCGCCGTGGTGTCGGCGGGCCCGCCCGATGGCGGATTGTATTTGAACCCGCCATCTTCCGGCGGATTGTGCGACGGCGTGATCACAATTCCGTCCGCGAGCCCGGTCTTCCTTCCCCGGTTGTAGCCCAGGATGGCGTGCGACAGCACCGGCGTTGGCGTATATCCCAGATCCCGATCCACCATGACAGCCACGCCGTTGGCCGCCAGCACTTCGAGCGCCGTCGCGAAGGCCGGCTCCGAGAGCCCGTGCGTATCTTTCGCCAGGAATAGCGGTCCATCGGTATGCTGCCCCGCCCGGTATTCGCAAATCGCCTGCGCGATGGCCAGGATGTGATCTTCGTTGAAGGAGCCATCGAACGCCGACCCTCGGTGCCCCGACGTCCCGAAGCTCACCCGCTGCGCCGCTTCCGCCACGTCGGGCTTCACCGCGTAGTATGCCGTGAGAAGCTTCGGTATGTTCACCAGCATCGCGGCCGTGGGAGCCTGTCCGGCAAGTGGATGGATGGCCATTTGTCATTAAGGTACCGCGAATTTGCGGCCTCCCGCGCAATCGTGTTAATTTGATCTTTCGGACCCGTTAGTATTCTTCTATTCAAACCTTTTAAGGAGATTCACGTTATGCCACTTTGCTCGATGCGGCAGGTCCTGGACGAAGCGTCCAAGGGCGGCTATGGTGTTGGCGCGTTCAACGTCAACAATATGGAACAGATTCAGTCCATTATGGAGGCGGCCCGCGAAACCCAGTCGCCGGTCATCGTTCAGGCCAGCCGGGGCGCGCGCGCCTATTCGCAGGACAAGTTCCTGTACCACCTCATGCTCGCCGCCGTCGAACTCTATCCCGAGATCCCCACGGTCCTCCACCTCGACCACGGCAATAGCGTCGAAACCTGCAAGAGCGCCATCGAAATGGGCTTCACCAGCGTCATGATGGATGGCTCGCTCCTGCCCGACGGCAAAACTCCCTCGTCCTTCGAGTACAATGCCGACGCCACCCGCCAGGTGGTCGAAATGGCCCATGCCAAAGGCATCACCGTGGAAGGCGAAATCGGCTGCCTCGGCGGCATTGAAGACGGCCACGGCGCAGGCCTCGACGGTCTCAGCCACCTCACCGATCCCGCACAGGCTGTCGACTTCGTCAAGGCAACCGGCCTCGACGCACTGGCCATTGCCATCGGGACTTCCCATGGCGCATACAAGTTCAGCAGCAAGCCCACCGGCGAAACGCTCAAGATGCAGCGCCTCATCGAGATCCACAAGCGCCTGCCCCACACCCACCTGGTGATGCACGGCTCCTCCAGCGTCCCCAAGGACCTGCAGGACATCATCAACCAGTACGGTGGAAAGCTGAAGCCCACCTGGGGCGTGCCCGTCGAAGAAATCCAGCTCGGCATCAAGAACGGCGTCCGCAAGATCAACGTCGATACCGATAACCGGCTGGCCATCACCGGCGCCATCCGCAAAGTCTTCGCGGAAAAGCCCGAGGAATTCGACCCCCGCAGCTACCTGAAGCCCGCCCGCGAAGCCATGAAGAAGGTAGTCGCCCTGCGCATGGTCGAATTCGGCACGGCCGGCCATGCAAAAGACTATGCCCCCATTCCCCTGAAAGAAATGGCCGAAAAGTATCAACCGGTAGCCGTGTAGCCGCCAGCTATCGGCAAGTGACCACGCCGCGCTGCGGGGTGCGTTGAGCCGTTACGTTGCCGGCCGCACGTCGCGCAGCACGGCCGCCCAATTGGGATATCCGCGCGCCGCGGAGTAGGCGTCTTCTTCGAGCGCGAACGCGATATCGACGCGCGCGCCGGCCGGTACCTCGGCGGCCCGCGCGGCAAAATTCCAGGCCTTCAATGCCAGGCCGCGGCCATTCCGCCGCACCATCACTTTCAAGTGCTTCTCTTCTTTTCCCAATGGCGCGGCGCCCGCCACGTCGACCCCCAGTGCGGCGAACAGGGGCGGCGGATTGCCGTGGCCGAACGGGGCTAGCGCGAAGACCTCCTCAATGTTCGGCTCCGTCAGGTCGGCCAGATCGACCAGCCCATCGATCGCCATTCGCGGAAGAAAGTCGTCCGGCCGCAGGCACGCCGCCGCGCGGGCGCACAAACGGAGGCGGAATTCGTCCACCCGCGCCGGATCGAGCGTGATGCCGGCGGCGTGTTCATGGCCGCCAAAACGCACAAAGAGATCGGACATCGATTCGAGGGCATGGAGCAGGTGGAATGCCGGGATGCTGCGGCCGGAGCCCACTGCCAGGCCATCGTCGGGATTCCGGGAGAGGACGAAAACCGGACGGTGGAAACGTTCCACCAATCGGCTCGCCACAATTCCCAGAACGCCGCGATGCCACTTCTCGTCGTAGTAGACCAGGGCCGCCTCGGAGGTCTCGACGGCCACGCGTTCGCAGATCTCGCGGACTTCGGCCTCCACCTGCCGGCGGTCGGTGTTCTGCTCTTGCAGTCCACGGGCCAGTTCGGCGGCGCGGGCCGGGTCGTTGGTCAGGAACAGTTCCACCGCGTGCCGCGCGGTGTCCATGCGTCCGGCGGCGTTGAGGCGCGGTGCGAGTTGAAAGGCCACCTGGCGCGCGTTGGGAGCAACTCCGCCGGTGAAGCCGGCCACTTCCAGCAGCGCCCGCAGACCGTGATTGCGCACGTCGTTGAGGCCCGCCAGTCCGTGTTTGACCATCACCCGATTCTCCCCGGTCAGCGGGACCACATCGGCCACGGTCGCGATGGCCACCATCTTCAGCAACGATTCCGCCACGCGCCGCTGCTTCTCCGCGGGCCATCCCAGCGAAGCCAGAAGCGCCTGGGCCAGTTTGAAAGCGACGCCGGCGCCGCAGAGATTCTTTTCGGGGTAGGAGCAATCCGGCCGATTGGGATTGAGCACGGCCAGGGCGGGAGGCAGTTCCGCTTCGGGCAGATGATGATCGGTGACAATGACGTCAATCGAAAGCTCGGCGGCCCGCCGCACCACTTCGGCGGCGCGGATGCCGGTATCGACGCTGACGATCAGCCGGACACCGCCGGCGGCCGCGGCTTCCACCACCTCCGAACGCATCCCGTAGCCATCCTTGAGGCGATGCGGCACATGATAATCGGCCGAGCCCCCGGCCATCTCGATCGCCTTGGTGAGCAGCACCACGCTGGCTGTGCCATCCACGTCATAGTCGCCATAAATCAGGATCTTCTCGCGCTGGCGGATGGCATGGCCAAGACGTTCGACGGCGGATTCCATGCCGCGCATCAACCGGGGATCGTGGAGGTGGTCAAGCGACGGCTTGAGGAAGCGGCGCGCCGATTCAGGATCCGCAAAACCACGGCCGCAAAGGACCTGGGCGGCCAGAGGTCCGATTCCGAGAGCGGCACGGAGGGCTTCGCAAGCACCCGGTTGGCGAGCGGGCAGAGACCAGAGCGACTTCACTGAGAGTCCCGACACGGAACCGCGGCCGTAACGGAGCGGCCCGCGAGGTGAGTGAGAACCACTCTAGTCCTCAAGAGCCGCGCCTTGTCCGCCGCTCCGTGCCGGGCTGCACATCCGCTGTCCCACAGGTGCTGTCACGCCCTTAGTTCCTGGAGTAGTAGCCGCCCAAGGTGTGGTCGTCCTCGTCGGGATCGTCGTCGTCCCCCATGCGGGACATCAATTCGTCCTCCACGCCGACAAATTCTTCGTACCAATCGGGCTGCAGTTCGTAGACGTACAGACGGGAGTTGTAGTCGAAAGCCAGTTCCAGGGAGCAGGTGACGCCATCATAGCCGCGGAACCCGCGCAGACGCTTTTCGTAGTCGCGCTGCTCGTCGCGGGTAAGCTCCATGGATTCGAGCTGTTCCACCAGATCGTCGATATCCGGGATCTCGAACTCGCGCGTGGCGAATATGATCAGTGCGGTCCCGGTCTTGCGGGCGACGTCGAGGAAAGTCGTGTAATCGGGATGCTTCTCTATGTCCCAGAGAATCAGGGGGAAGCCTTCCAAGGCGCCCGGCCGGCTGCGGAAAACGGCGAATCCGTTGGCCTCCAGATAGACGGGAATTTCACGCTTGAGGGTGTCGAGATTCAAATCCACTAAAATTGCCTCAGCTCGTTGCCAACACCAGAATATCAGAGGGGTCGGCCAAGTCGCGGGCGGAAGGCGTGATAATTGTCTTCGGCCCGACGTAGATCTTGCGCTTCTCCCGGATGGCGGTGCGGACGTCGGCTTCGCACACGAAATCGACCACGACCTTGGGAGGTTCGGGTGCGGCCTCCGAGGTCAGTCACCCATAGCCCCCTTGGGTTCCGGATCCGGACACCGACCGCCGCGCCAGGAACCGGTCCACCACGTCGGCCGCCACATGGGGCTTAGCCGCCTCCGTGCCGCACCCGGACGTACAGGAGGGTCCGCCCAACGCCGCAACTGCGATTCCGCGCGACGCCAGGTACCGCTCGACAGCCTGCACCACTGAATTGTGATCGATGGCGGCCGGGACCGGCGGCGGGGGAGCCTGCGGCGCCGCGTTGATATCCAGCGGCATCTCGAAGGCTTCTTCCGGCTTGCGCACCACATAGGCGATGCGCTTGATATTGATGAGGTGCTGCGGCCCCACGTTGTCGGAGGTGCTGTTGCCGGCCGCGGCGCCGCACCCCAGCGTCATGGAAGGGAACACATTCGTGGTGATGCCCGTGGACCCTTGCGGGGCCGGCGTATTGACCAGGATGCGCATGGCCGGCATGCGCATGGCATATTCGCGGATGCGCGCGTCGTTCTTGGAATAAATCACCGCGGAATGGCCGTTTCCGCCGAATTTCAGCAGGCCGAAGCAGATGTCCGCGGCCGCATTGAAATCCTGGACGAAATAGAGCGAGAGCACCGGGGACAGTTTCTCCGCCGACAGCGGATGCTGTTTGCCCACGCCCGTCATTTCGACGCACAGTATGGAGGTGTCCGCCGGAACCTCGAAGCCCGCCATCTTGGCGATCTTGCCGGGCGCCTGTCCCACGCACTGCGGATTCACGGTCCAATTCTGTTGGATCAGCAGCTTGCCCAGGGCCTCCTTCTGCGCGTCGTTGCAGATGTAGGCCTTTTGCGCTTTGAGCAGGCTCATCACGCGGTCGCGCAGGGACGCTTCGCACACAATGGCCTGTTCGCTGGAACAGACGGTACCGTAATCGAACGATTTGCCGAGGACGACTTTCGGGATGGCGTCATCCAGATCGGCGGACGTGTCGATCAGCACGGGGACGTTGCCCGGGCCTACGCCGAAAGCCGGCTTGCCGCTGGAATAAGCCGCCCTGACGATGCCCGCGCCGCCGGTGGACAAAATCACGCCGGTGCCTTCATGGCGCATCAGCGCGTTGGTGCCTTCGATGGTGGCATGGTCGACGCACTGGATGATCTCTTCGGGCGCGCCGGCTTCGACCGCCGCGCGGTAGAGGACCGCCGCGGTGTCGCACGTGCAGCGGTGCGCGCGCGGATGCGGGCTGATGACGATGGCATTGCCGGCTTTGAGCGAGATCAGCGTCTTATAAATGGCCGTGGACGTGGGATTGGTGGTGGGCAGGATGGCCGCAACCACCCCCATGGAGCACCCGATTTCGACGATTCGCTCTTCGGGCAGCTCGCGAAGAACGCCGACCGTTCGCATACCGCGCATGCGCCGCGGCAGCCAATCGCAGGTCAGCAGATTCTTGATGTACTTGTCTTTGGCATTGCCGTAACCGGTCTCTTCGACCGCAAATTCGGCGAGCCGGCGGGCATTGGCGCGCGCCGCGGCAGCCATCCGCTCGACAATGGCGTCCACCTGCTCCTGGGTATACGTGCGGTATTTCTGCCAGGCAGCGAAGGCTTTGTCGACCTTGGATCGGACCTCCTGTATGGACAGGAGGTCTTTGTCTTCGAGCATCGGACGTTACTTCTTGATGCCGCCGGTGGGAAGGGCCTTTTCCACTTCCTCATGCGGGCGGGGAATCACATGGACGCTGACCAGTTCGCCGACCCGCCGGGCCGCGGCCGCACCCGCGTCGGTTGCCGCCTTGACGGCGCCGACATCCCCGCGCACCGTGACGCACACCAATCCCGCGCCGACGAACTCCCTGCCTTGCAATACCACGTTGGCGGTCTTGACCATGGCGTCGGCCGCCTCGATGGCGCCCACCAAACCCTTGGTCTCAATCATTCCCAGGGCCTCCATCATGAATTCGTCCTCCATTCGTTGTGAATCATTAAACTAGCACAATTCACGATGGAGCCGGAGATGTTCCGCGCTGGCGTGCGTTACCGCGGCGCCGGGCTCTTCTCACGCACCGAGTGGGCAAGCCGTTGCAGGCTATAGCCACCTTCCTGCAAGCAGGCGGGCCGGTTCCGGCGGGAGGTCTGCCTCTTTCGCGACGCCTTTGGCCGCGGCCGGCAGCATCCAGGCGCTTGCGCAACGCCGTCGCCACGTTCCGGTAGTAAGAGGGCTGCCCGCGGCAAACCCGGATATACTGGGCGCCATGCGTGCTCCTCATCACCGGTTGCCTCTATTCCTGGCGGTTTGCGCGGCACTCTCCGCACAACCGCGCGGCGTGCGCCTCGAAGACCTGACGTGGAAGGAAGCGGCCGGCGTCCTCACGCCGCAAGCGATCGTGATGATCCCCCTCGGCGCGGAATCCAAAGAGCATGGGCCCCACCTGAAGTTGCGCAACGATTTCACGATGGCGGAATATTTCGCCAAATCCGTGATGGCCCGGACTCCGGTGGTAGTGGCGCCCACGGTCAACTATAGTTACTACCCTGCGTTCGTGGAATACCCAGGCGCGACTTCGCTGCGCCTGGAAACCGCCCGCGACCTGATTGTGGACATCTGCCGCGGGCTGGCCCATTTCGGCCCCCGCAAGTTTTACGTCCTGAACACAGGCGTTTCGACGCTCAGCGCCCTGCAGCCGGCCGCCGAACTGCTGGCCCGCGACGGCATCGTGATGCGCTATACCGACATTCTGAACGCTTCCCGCGAAGTGGAGGACCGGATCCGCCAACAGCCCGAGGGCACGCATGCCGACGAGATGGAGACATCGGAAATGCTGTATATCGCGCCGAAATCGGTCGACATGAGCCAAGCGTCCAAGGATTTTCCGGCCGGCAAGGGCCCGCTGCAATGGCGCGACCCCAACGCCCCGCGCTACTCGCCCAGCGGCGTCTATGGCGACGCGACGCTGGCCACGCGCGCCAAAGGCGAGAAGCTCGTGCACGCGACCATCGACTTCATCCTGAAGGAAATCGAGGCGCTGCGCGCGGAGAAGTGATTGTGCTCGTGGGACAATGTCGGAATGTCGAAATTGGTCCTGCTGCCCTTGCTCTGCATCGGCGCCCTTTGCGCCCAGACAATGCCGCCCGAGGCCGACCGGCGCCTGGCGCGCGAGATCTATAAAGAGATGATCGAGAGTCAGTCCGGCTTTACCACCGGCGCGACCACTCCCATCGCCGCATCGGTGGCCGCGCGGTTGAAAGCCGCCGGTTTTCCCGCGTCGGACATTTTTGTCGGCGGCGCGATTCCGCGCAAGGCCAACATGGTGGTGCGCTACCGGGGAACCGGCGCGCGCAAACCGATCCTGCTGCTGGCCCACATCGACGTGGTGGAAGCCAAGCGCGAGGATTGGACCACCGATCCATTTACTCTCGTCGAGAAGGACGGCTATTTCTACGGCCGGGGCACGGCGGACGATAAGGCGCAAGCGTCCGTGTGGATCGCCAACCTGATCCGCTACAAACGCGAAGGCTTCCGTCCGGATCGCGACCTGATTGTGGCGCTGACGGCGGATGAAGAAGGCGGGGGCCCGTACAATGGCGTCGACTGGCTGCTGAAAAACAAGCGGGACTTGATCGAGGCTGAGTATGCGCTGAATGAGGGCGCTCGCGGCGAAACGGTCGACGGCAAGCGCGTCTCCAACGACATTTCGTTGAGCGAAAAGACCTACGCGGATTTTCGCCTGGAGGTGCGCAACAAGGGCGGCCACAGCGCCCGGCCGGTGCCCGATAACGCCATCTATCACCTTGCCGGAGCGCTCTACCGGCTCTCCACATTCACGTTCCCGATCCACCTGAGCGAGGTGACGCGGGCCTACTTCCAGCAGATGTCGAAGATCGAGAAGGGACAGACGGCCGTGGATCTGGCGAAGGTGGCCGAGGGCTCGGAAGAGGCCATGCGCACGGTTGCCGCGGCATCGGCGCCGCTGAACGCCATGATGCGCACCACCTGTGTGGCCACTCAACTGGAGGGCGGCCATGCGCCCAATGCGCTGCCCCAACTGGCCGCCGCGAATGTGAATTGCCGAATCCTGCCGGAGGACTCTGTGGAGAACGTGCTGGAGGCGCTCCGCAAAGTGGTGGCTGACGACCAGGTGTCCATCACCGTCAAGACCAACGAGGGCCGCAGTCCGGCATCGCCCCTGCGCGCCGACGTGATGAAGGCGTTCGACCGGGTCACCGACACCTTGTTCCCGGGGGTGGTCACCTTGCCGACCATGGCCGTAGGGGCCTCCGACGGCCGGTACCTGCGCCTGGCCGGCATTCCGACCTATGGCGTTCAGGGCTTCTTCGAGGATCGCGACGATGTACGCGCGCACGGACGCGATGAGCGCATGCCCGTCCAGTCGTTTTACGAAGGTCAGACGTTTCTGTATGAGTTTGTGAAGAGCCTGTCGAGCGGCTCCGAATAAGTTTGTACGAAGTCCCACGTGATGCCGGGGCCGCTTGCCGGCAGCTTCACTTCGGTCTCCGGATGGCGGCCGTTATTGTAAGCGCGCATGTGATGATGAGTTGCTCCGCGCGCTCACCGGCAGGCCCCGATCGGCTGTGCATCCAGTGTATCGATGGCTTTGGAGGTGAGGGGGGCTCTTGCAATTCTCTGCCAGCCTGGCCGAGGTCAGCCGTTCATTGCGTCGCCTCAGAATCATCCTTCGAGGCCGGGCGGTCCGCACTGGTCGCCCGCATAACACCACTTTCATCCAGCAGGAAACTCCGGTTACCGGTCTTGCCGAAGCGGACCGGCCGCGCCGAGATGATGAATGTTGCGATCTTTCCCGCCTCATCCGCCGGCCCGGGCGTGTAGGTCACCAGATAGTCGAACTCCACATACTCGCAGTTGTTATCCAGCTTCACGAAGGTTCCAAAACCGCTCATCAGCCCCGCATAGTCCTTGGTGGCGCGAAGCCACTCCGGCGGCGGCCCCAAAGACGCCAGGTCCGCGCTGAACCCACGGTGATACGTCTTCTCGTAGGTCCGCTGCGCCTCTCCCAGCACCATCAATTTCACCCTGGTCATGGACTCGTTGAACTCGACACCCATCTCCGGCATGCCGCTACCCCTACCGTCTGCCTTCGGCCACAAAATCCCAATTCCAATGTCGTCGATATTCCCGCTGACCTCAAACCCCGACCCGGTACTCCCGGCGAAGAATTGATAATGCACTGCCGGAACGCGAAACTCGTACCATCCATCCGACTGGACCGGAGCGCTCTGTTCGAATGGAATCGCATCGCCGTCCTTCAGAATCATTCGCGCCGTCCGGCCGGGTCCTGGCGATGTCTTCCCGCGGACAGTGTAAAGCGTCTGCGGCCGGATCGTGAACTGCAGCGTACACCCGGCGGCCTGGTCGGGCAGTGCGACCGGCGGCGCATCCGACGGCAGGGTTTCCCCCAGGAGCAGCTCGTTCCCGTCGGAGCGCGTCGCGCTCAGAATATACTTGCCGGCTGTGACGTCTTCGAAGCGGAACGCGCCATCCTCGCCCGCGGTTACCGCATCCACCGCGCGGGGTTGGGTCTTTTGGAACGGCGTCGGCCAGAGGATCACCCTGGCCCGTGCCGCCCCTCTGCCGTCTGGCATCGTCACCTTTCCGCACACCGCTCCCGCGGGTGCAGCCTCTTCGGCCGATTCAGCGACGCCGCGTCACCAATCAAATGCAGCTGCCCGGAATGGTCCGCGTCAAAGCCCACGAGGTTGCTGGCAAGCGCCGGACCTTCGTAGGAACTGCCATACCCCGCCAGGAACTCGTATTCGCCCTCCGAAACAGCGATGCGCAACGGGATCTCCAACGCCTCCCCCGGCTCGAGCTCCCGTGTTTCGGCCACGGCAAATCCCGGCGCCAGCGTTAGCTGCACATCGATCGGACTCGGCAGAGTGTCGCACATGTTGGGCGCCTCGCTCCCCTGGAGGCTGGCCACTGAAGTGCGCGTCACCACCGGGAACGACGCCCCATCCGCCGGCGTAAAGCACAGTCGCCCCCTCTGCCTGGTCAACAACGTCGGCCCCAAGCTTCGCGTATCCACCCGCCGCCGCTCGCCGCTCAAATTGCGCAATTCCAAGACTAGTTCATTCGGTCCGGCTTCGGCGAACGACGGGACTACGCGCAGGCTCAACCCATCGACGCGCGCCGGCGGTGTGATGTGCGGGGGAGTCGTGTCCTGCGCCCCTCCCAGCACCTGAAGCCTGGTGACGATCGCGTCGCCGGGATTCATCGGCTGACGCACGTCCTGCGCATCGATCAGGATCGCCTTACCCCGGTAGGGCCGCAGTTGCTCCTTGATCTCTTCCGATATCTCCAGCTGATACGCACCAGTGTACAAGTGGCAGGCATCCCATCGGTCAAAGATCACCACGCCGTTGTACTTACCGGGGGCCAGAATACCGGCGTACGACGCGCCCACTGTCAGACAGACCGCCAGGATTAAGGATGCTCGCACCGATCTCACCTCACCTGTTCCCTTTTCGCGCACACGGCGCGGCCGTGCGTTCCGCCCGACGACGATAATGGCGTCCCGGCTGAGGACGACCAGAGGCAACTTGGTAAGGATGTGCCGGCCGGAACGTTGAGGGCGATTCTCCGCAGCGCCGGACTGGAAGATAAGATAGGAAGGGGGACTGATGAGGTACATTGTAATTTACGAGAAAGGGCCGACCTCTTGGGGCGCGTACGTTCCCGATCTCCCCGGTGTGATCTCAGTTGGCGATTCGCAAGACGAGGCGGAGATCCTCATCCAAGAAGCGATCGAATTTCACCTGGAGGGCATGCGCGAGGAAGGCATACCCGTCCCCCAGATGAAAGTAAGTTGGCCGTTGTAACTCGACATTTGGCCGCGGAAGCGTCCCGCATAAGACTTCGGTATGATCACTCTTTCGACGTCGCCCAGCGCCAACTGGATGTTGCCTGCAACTCGCCATTCACGCTCAATGTAGAAGTTTCGCGGGTCATCGTCACTGATACCTGGGCGCCCGGCCGGGCTCAAGTGCCCGCGCGCATACGCCAATCAAACCTTCGAACGGGACCAGGTCAACAATGCAATTGACACGGGCAGCACGACGGCGCTCAGAGCGACAAGTCCGATCACTGCGGTTCGCCCGGAAAGATCGGGGATCGACCTGAGTTCCAACGGCGCTGTCAGGGTAACGGCCACGTAGAAGATCCTGCGCATCCAGACCAACGGTTTCTCCGCCTGACGCGCTCTCTCCCGACGCGACCTCAAGTTCAAACGCCACCACATTGAAGCCGCGGATGGCGCGGGCTCCTCAGCGAGTCCGTTCGCCATCTGCCGCATCTTCCCCGCAATCGTGTGTGCCTCGCGGCACACCGGGCAGCCCACTAAGTGAAGGACAAGATCTTCAGGCAGCGGGCCATCCGCGACCGCGATTGCAATCCTCGATTCCCAAGGGCATTCCGGCATTGACGTTTCTCCCTTCATTTTATTCGCCAATGCCACGCCGCCGCAGAATATCGGCAAACTTCGCCCTCGCGCGCGCGAGCATGGGACGAATGCTGGCGATGCCGACCTGCAGAATCCCGGCGATCTCCTTGTGGTCGAAACATTCGACGTAGGCAAACCACAGGACATCGCGTTCTCTGGGTTTTAGACGATCGAAGGCTCGCCCAACATCGTGGGCGGTGTCGAAGGAACCCAACTTCGATATCGTCGGCAGTTGCTCGTCCGATAGTGTTTCCAGCTTTCGCGACCTTCGATAATCGCGCACTAGATTCGTGGCGATCCGGTACAGATAGTTCCTCCGATGCGCCGCCTCCGTGGATGCCGGGAGCCTTGCCTTCAGGAAACGAAAGTAACTCTCCTGCAGCAAATCGTCGACGACGTTTTGGCCGATCAGCATAGATCGCAGATACGCACGGACGTTGCGGTGCGTCTGCTCGTAAAATGCGTGAAAGCTCTCCTCGTCCATTAGCGTGGCAAACGCCGGCGTTACCTGTCCTTGCCGAGCAGCCCCCAGGATTTGCAAAGACGATACGAGATAACAGCGGAAAGCAAAAATCCGGCGCCGAGCGCGATTCCGGGTACGCCGAGGATCGCGAGCGCGTTCCGCACCGCCTCGTCGGCCTGTCCGGACTTCACAGCGATGAAGGAACCACCTAGCAGTATGAGCACCACACCCGCTTGAATCCCGTTGAGAATTCGGGAGAGCGGGTCTTTGAGATCGAACTCCAGAGCCTCGAAATAGCGGCGGCCGGATTCTCCTTCGAGGAAGGCGATGAGTTCCTGGTTGCCCGCGAACCGGTCGAGCAGGCGTGAGTGCAATGCGACGATTTGTTTGCTCGTTCGACTTCGTCGGATATTGACGGCGATTACCCAGACGGCCCAGCCGAAGACGATAGCGCAGGTTGAAAGGACGATTGCGATGGTCAGATTATCGGACACTTTTATCAGCTCCCGTGGGCTGTAGCTTCACCCTAGTTTTCAGACGGCTTCTGAACACTGTCGATCACTACGACCTCAACCGGCCCTTTCTGTGCTTCCAGCCTGGGTCCGAGCTGTTCCTGCAAGGCGGTGAAGATTGAGGGGCCGCCGGTATCGACGCCGGCAGGCTGGCCAGTTCCGTCGCCCGGCGATCCCGGTTGTGGCCCCATTTCGGGTGTGAAACTCATCTTGAAATCATAGTCTCCCTTGAGGTCAGTCATTTCGACGACCGCGCGGCCAACCCGGCTTGACAGCAGGCGAGCCAGAGCCGCCATGGTCACGCTGCTGCCCGTGATCGCTGTTTGGCCGCCGTCACCCCCTCCCACGGTAAGGCCGCCAGGGACCGTCTCACCCCCGGCAGGCTTGATTTTGGGCCCGCTCTTCGCGACGATCAGCGCATAGATCGGGAGTTCCCTCGTCTCGCGGTGCGCCTTCAATTGAAACCGGTCCGCCAGCAGCATCTGAAGTTTCAGAAGGAACTGTGCTTTGAAGGCCTTGCGCTGCTCATCGGTCATTTTGCGTATCTCGTCATCCGATACGGCGGCGCCGTTTCCCTTCGCAACTATGTCGTATAGTTGCGCATCGAGCCAGCCAGGGCCGCCGGAGACCTGAAAGTCTCGAAGGTCGAAAGCCTGTTGAATAAGGGTCCGGACCGTGACGTTTCTCGCGGTAAACATGCCTCCCGGCGATACGCCGATCTGTGCGCCACCGCCTGCCGGGCTGCTGAGCTTGATTGACGCCACCTCGAACCCGGGTATCTGGCTGGGTGTCTGAATCTGGCAAACTGCCGCGTAGGCCGGAAAGAGAACCAAGCTCACAGCCGCAGGCATTCGCTTCATCCGTTTCATCGACACGCCGCCCTTCTTTCGCTGTGTATTACGAGACAGCGCGCCCAATTGTTATCGAAAATCTTTCGCGCCGAGGAAGATTGGCATGCGACCGATCAACATCTCCACGCCCTCGCCCATGCTATCCTCACCCTCGATGCCGCCATCCGCCCGCCGCTGGTACATTCGCGGACGCGTCCAAGGCGTGGGGTACCGCTATTTCGCCCAAAAGGCGGCCGCCTCGCTCTCGCTTACGGGCTATACCCGCAATCTCGACGATGGGCGTGTCGAGGTCTATGCCGTCGGGCCTGCCGACAAACTGTCCAAACTGGCCGGGCTGCTCTATACCGGGCCGCGGTGGGCGGACATTCGCGGGGTTGAAGAGCAGGAGGCCGGCGTGCAACAATACGGTTCGTTCCTCATCGAGCCCTGATGGACCACCTCAAACCGCTGATCCGCGAGATTCCGGACTTCCCCAAGCCCGGCATTCTGTTCTACGACATCACCACCTTGCTCAAGGACAAGACCGGCCTGCGCGGCGTCATCGATGGCCTCAAGGACCATTACCGCGATGCACACGTGGATCTGGTACTGGGCATCGAGGCGCGCGGCTTCATCTTCGCTCCGGCGCTCGCCTATGCCATGGGCGCGGGGTTCGTGCCGGTGCGCAAGCCCAAAAAGCTGCCCTCGGAATGCGTCACCGTCACCTATGACCTGGAATACGGCAGCGACAGCCTGCAAATGCATAAGGACGCCGTGCAACCGGGCAGCCGGGTACTGATTGTCGACGACCTGCTGGCCACCGGCGGAACGGCGGCAGCTTGCGCCCGCATGGTCCACGACGTGGGCGGCGTGATCACCGGCCTGGCCTTCGTGGTGGAACTGACGTTTCTCAACGGTCGCGGCAAACTGGCCGGCTACGACGTCTTTTCGCTGCTGCAATACGACAAATGAGCGCCCCCCGCCGCGCCCGCCTGCGAGCCCTGGCCAAGATCAATCTCGACCTGCGAGTGCTCGGCCGCCGCGACGACGGGTACCACGAACTGCGCACCATCTTCCAGACCATTTCGCTCGCTGATACGCTGGAAATCGCCTTCACGCCGGAGCGCAAACGGTCGGTCGAATTGGCCGGCAACGCCATCCCCGATAACCTGGTGGTGCGCGCGGCCCAGGCCGTCCTGGACGCGACTCACTGCAATGGCCGCGTGGAGCTGCGCCTCTCGAAACGGATCCCCATGGGTGCGGGACTGGGCGGAGGGTCGTCGGACGCCGCGGCAATCCTGCTGGCCTTGCCAGTGCTCGCGGGGCGCGAAGTGCCGCTTCCCGATCTCTGCCGGATCGCACGGGAGTTGGGCAGCGACGTTCCGTTCTTCCTGCTGGGCGGTACCGCGGCGGGAATCGGACGCGGCACGGAGCTGTTTCCCCTCCCTGACGCGGCGGCGCATCCGGGTGTGCTGGCGGCTCCCGGCGTCCACGTTTCCACGCCCGAGGCCTATCGGCTGCTGGACGCGAGTTTGACATCTGAATTACAAGAAAATAAAATGTTTAGTTTCCAGTCTCAAGCGTGGGGGTGGGGGACTCGGCGGCCGGCTGTCAATGATTTCGAAGCGGTCGTATTCCAAGAGCACGGTTGTCTTGCACGGCTGAAGAAGCGCCTTTTGCACTCCGGGGCGCTTCAGGCAATGATGACCGGCAGCGGGTCGGCAGTATTCGGGTTATACCGGACAAATGATGAGGCTTCCTATGCGAAGGCATCCCTGCGCGAGAAAGATTTGGCTGGAGGAAGGGTTTTTCGATTTGGTTTCGTGAGCCGTGCGCGCTATCGTTCCGTATGGTGGCGCGCCCTGCACGAACATATAAGCGATAACGTATGGCCGCCCCGAAGCCGGTACTTGCGATGACCCACGACCGTCTCCAGATTTTCACTGGTAACGCCCATCCGGAACTGTCCCGCGAAATCTGCGAGTCGCTCGGCGTCAAGCTGGGCTCCGCCAACGTGCGGCAGTTCGCCGATGGCGAAATCCATCTTCAAATCCAGGAAAACGTGCGCGGCGCCGACGTTTTCCTCATCCAACCCACCTGCACGCCCGTCGACCGCAATCTCATGGAACTGCTGCTCATGATGGACGCGCTCAAACGGGCCTCGGCGGAACGCATCACCGCAGTGTTACCCTATTATGGGTACGCCAGGCAAGACCGCAAGGACAAGCCGCGCGTTCCGATCTCCGCCAGGCTGGTGGCGGCTCTGCTGGAAACGGCCGGCGCCACAAGGGTACTTGCTCTCGATTTGCACGCGGCGCAGATTCAGGGTTTTTTCGATATCCCGGTGGACCACCTGTTCGCCACGCCGGTGATGATCGAGTATTTCAGGGCTTCCAACACTCCCGATAAGACGGTGGTGTCGCCGGATGCCGGTGGTGTGGAGCGCGCGCGGGCCTTCGCAAAAAGGCTCAATGCGCCGCTGGCCATCATCGATAAACGCCGCGAGGAAGCCAACGTAGCCGAGGTGATGAATGTGGTCGGCCACGTGCGCGGGCGGCATTGTCTGTTGGTCGACGATTTGATCGATACCGCAGGCACGCTGGTGAAGGGCGCCGAAGCGCTCATGGTGAAAGGGGCGCTCAGTGTTTCGGCCTGCGCCACGCACGCCGTGCTGTCCGGTCCGGCCGTCAGCCGGATCGAGGCCTCGTGCCTGAAGGAAGTAGTGGTGACGAATTCGATCCCGCTCTCGGAAGAGGGACGGCGGTCGAACAAGATCCGGTCGCTCTCGGTAGCCAGTCTGCTGGGAGAGGCCATCCGGTCCATCCATGAGGGCGGATCGGTGAGCAGGTTGTTTGTGTAAGAGTTATTTCGAACCCACGGTAACCGGCTTCCGCCGGCCAACGGACTTCGAAAACCAGGAGATCTACATTGCGAAAAGACATTACCGTAGCCGCCGAGGTGCGTACCTCGCGCGGCAAGAATCAAGCGTACCGGACACGCCTGGCCGGAAAGATTCCGGCGGTGGTTTACGGTGCTTTCCAGGATCCCGTCAGCGTCACCATTAACCCCCGCGAGATCTCCAAGATCGTCCATAGCAAGAGCGGGTACAACACCATCTTCAACCTGGCGATCGAGGGCGGCGAAACCACTCCGGTCATGCTGGTCGATAACCAGGTGGATCCCGTCAAGGGCAGCCTGCTGCACGCCGATCTCAAGCGCATCGATCTCACCAAACGGATCCGCGTCGCCATCCCGGTGTTCACCGAGGGCGAGCCGGCGGGCGTCAAGGTGCAGGGCGGATTGCTCGAAATCATCACCCGGTCGATCGAAATCGAGTGCTTGCCGGACGAGATCCCCGAAAGCTTTACCGTCAATGTCACGGAACTGATGATCGGCGTGAGCCGCCGTGCGTCCCACGTCGCGCTCACGGGTTCGATGAAACTGATCAGCCCGCCGGACGCCGTCATCGCACACTGCGTCGCTCTGCGCGCCGAAGAGGTCGCCGCCGTAGCCGAAGTCGCGGCAACCCCGGAAGCCGCGACCGAAGCCGAACCCGAAGTCATCAAGAAGGGCAAGAAGGACGAGGAAGCCCCGCCTGCGGAGAAGGAAAAGGGCAAGAAGAAGTAAGACGCCATGTTCCTGGTGGCTGGTCTGGGGAATCCGGGCGAAGAGTACGCGCATACGCCGCACAACTTGGGGTTCCTCACCATCGACCGTCTGGCCGAAAGGCACGGTATCCGCGTCACCCGCAAGGATTCCAGGGCGCTGGTCGGTGTGGGCGAAATCGACGGGCGCGAGGCGATGCTGGCCATGCCGCAAACGTTTATGAATCTCAGCGGTACTTCGCTTGCGCCGCTGATGGAAAAGCACTCCATCGGGACTGCCGATCTGGTGGTGGTCTACGATGAGTTGGATCTGCCGTGGACGGCGTTGCGCATCAAGCCGAAGGGCTCGGCCGCCGGACATAAGGGGATGAAATCGATCGTCGCCAGCCTCGCGACCAGCGATCTGGTGAGGGTGCGAATGGGAATTCATCCGGGTCATCCCATACGGGATGGCGCGGAGTTCGTGCTGGCCCCTTTCGGGCGGGCGCGGATGAAGGAATTGGACGGCTTCGTGGGCTTCGCGGCCGATGCGGTTCGTTCCATAATTGCCGAAGGCGTCGCAAAGGCCATGACGAAATACAATCGTCGCGCCCAAGGCTTAACTGAAGAGGAAGCATGAGGATTTACGAAGAGCTGTTCATCATAAAACCGGACTCTCCGGATGAGGAGGTCGACCAGTTCGTGGAGCAGTTGCGAACCCAGTTGACTAACACCGGAGCGACCGTCGACAAAGTGGATAAGTGGGGAAAACGGAGGCTGGCCTATCGGGTCGGTAAGTACCGCGAAGGCACTTATGTGCTGTTTCAGTTCACCTCCGAACCCCACAGCGTCAAGGAATTGGAGCGCCGCCTGAGGGTTGCCGACGTGGTGCTCAAATTCATTACCGTGCGCATCGATGAGACGCTGAAGCGTCTGGACAAGCGCAAGAAAGAGCGCGACAAGCGCGCGGCCAAACGCGCCGCCGCCGCGCCTCCGTCCTCGGCGCCCGCGCAACCCGCGCTTCCCGGAGCGCCCCAACATATAGAAGGAGCGCCGGCCGCCATGCCCGGCGTGCCGAAGGAGGCTTAAGCCATGCCGGAATCTAAAGGAAGACCAGGCAGCGCCGGACAGCGGCCCACCGGTGGCGATAAAGCCGTCGCTACCCAGAAGAAACAATATTTCCGCCGCAAGAAAGTATGCCGTTTTTGCGTCGAGAAGATTGACGACATCAATTACAAGGACGTGAAGCTGTTGCACGCCTTCGTCGCCGAGCGCGGCAAGATTATTCCGCGCCGGATTTCGGGCGTCTGCGCGCCGCACCAGCGCCGGCTCACCGATGCCATCAAGAAGGCGCGGAACATCGCCTTGCTGCCGTTTGCGGCGTCGATTTAACGCGGGGAGGAAACCATGGAAGTCATTCTGAGAGAAGATATCGAAAATCTGGGTACCCGCGGCCAGGTGGTTAAGGTTGCGCCCGGGTACGCCCGCAATTTCCTGCTGCCGAAACGCCTCGCCGTCACCGCCACCGGCTCCAACAAGAAGATTGTCGAACAGGAACGCCAGGCCCATCTGCGCAAGGAAGTGAAGCTCAAGGTGGATGCCGAGGACCTGTCGAAACTCATTACCGGGGTCAGCGTCACCATCACCCAGAAGGCCGGCGATAACGACCAGCTCTTCGGCTCCGTTACCTCCAAGGACATCGCCGAAGCCTTGGCCGCCAAAAACTTCACCATCGATCGCCGCAAGATCCAACTGGACGATCCTATTCGCCAGTTGGGTGAGTACAAGGTTCCGGTGAAGCTGCACAAAGATGTCACCGCCGAAGTTACGGTGGTGGTCGCCAAAGAAGTGTAAGTCCCTCTGCATCTCAGGGGCAGGCTCTTAGGGGCCTGCCCTCATCGTTCGCCGCCCCTGGCCCTTCGTACCGACGCTTCGATCGCCGCTTTCCATTGCGGCCCCTGGTTCGCGTGGCTCTCCATCAGGGATTTCAGGTGTCCGTTGGCGCTCGAGTCGAGCGCCGTCCACTCGTAGGCCACAGCGACATCCGTCTCCTGGCCATTGCGCGCCAGCCGGATGTCGATCCGCGTGAAGACCACCTGGTTCAGGAGCAGCGCATACTGCACGCGCCCGCCCGCCAGATCGAACACCGTCAGCATCCAAACCGCGTCGTGCGCCGTTCCCGCTCCGACGCGGAACACCGCGCCTTCCTGGTCCTTCGGCGGCATGGGATAGACGAAGTCCGGTTTCCAATCCGGCGCCCACTGCCGTTCCGCCCATGCGCCAAACAGCGGCGCAGCCGTCTCATAATCCACATTCAGCGTAAAGTGAAACTCGGTCCGTTCATGTCCCTGCGCCATCGCCGCGACCGGCAACAGAATTGCCGCAATCGCGATTCCGTATTGCATTTCGTGACCTCCGTTTCCCAGCCTGCACCCTGCAGCCGTAGACAGGTCAAGAAATTTCTGGCGGCCGACGCATTGGGCGGGTGCGCGCGCCACAATTTCACTTCCAGCGGAACAGTTTCAGCGCTAGCGTGAAGCACACCACCATCCACACTCCCAGGACGCCAACCTGCGGCGCCACCTGCGCAACCCCCGCGCCTTGCAGCATATTGGCGCGCAGGGCGTCGATTACGGCGGTCAGCGGCAACGCTTTGATGATCGGCTGCACCGCGTCGGGAAAGCGCTGCGACGAGAAGAACACGCCCGATAACACCCACATGGGCATCATCACTGCGTTCATCAGCCCCGATGCGGCTTCAATGGTGCGCACACGGGACGCAATCAGCAGCCCGAGCGCGCTGAAGCTCAGCGACCCCAGCACGCACACTCCGGCCAACACCAGGACGGACCCGCGCACCGGAACTCCGAACGCCAGCGCGCCGAATCCCAACACCGCCAAGACTTCGACCACCAGCAGTACCAGCCGCGAAAACACGAACGACATCAGATAATACCGGCGCGGCATGGGCGTCGCGATCAGGCGTTTGATCAGCTTCTTTCGCCGCGCATCCACAATCGCGAACCCCATACCCCAGATGGCGCTGCCCATCAGGTTCATGCCGAGCAGGCCGGGGATCAGAAAGTCGATATAACGGGAGCCCGGTTCGCGGACCAGCGAGTCGTTCACCGGAACCGGGTCGGCGCGCCCCGCCGCCCGCTGAATGGCTGCGTCCGCCAACGTGCGCGCCGTACGGCCGTCGGGATTCGTCTCGTCATACCGGTAAGTCACTCCGGATGTTGCGGGAACGGCCTCCAGTGCGGCTTTGCCGGCACGTAGCTGCGCCTCGGCCTGGGCGGCGGGCAACTGCTGCACGTCCAGACGCTTCTCGCTGCGCAGCGCGCGGGCCAGCTCGGCCGACGGCGTCACGATGCGAATCACATCCGCCGGACGGTTGCGGAAGGCGATGCCCAGTCCCGCGGCCAGCAGGATAGGGAATAGGAATACCCAGAACAGCGCTTCCGGCTCGCGCGTGAACTCGCGGAAGCGCACCAGCGTCAACTGCGCCAGCGCGTGTTGCGAGGCGGCTTTCTCAGTCTTCACGCAGGCGCCTCCCGGTAAGCGCCACAAAGACGTCCTCCAGTGTGGCGGAGTGCGTCCGCAACTCAGTCAGTGGGACCTGCTGCCGGCGCAACTCGTCGAGCACCGCCGGCACCGCGCGGTGGAGTTCCGTTACCATCATCCGGACGCTGCCCTGCTCCAGATGGACGTCGCGGATGCCTTCGATCCGCCCCAGAGCCGCCGGGTCCAATCCCCCAGCGCCGTCGCCGGCCGAAAATTCCAGCGAATGCTCGCCGCCGATAGAGGCAATCAGCTCCCGCGGAGTGCCCTCCGCGATCACCTTGCCGTGGTCCATGATGGCCACCCGGTCGCACAGCCGCTCGGCTTCGTCCATGTAATGCGTGGTCAGCAGGATGGTGCGGCCGGAGGCGCGGAAGCGGTCGATGAGGTCCCAGAGCTGACGCCGCGCCTGCGGGTCGAGTCCGGTGGTCGGCTCGTCCAGGAACAGGAAATCCGGATCGCCCACCAGCGCGCAGGCCAGGGCCAGGCGCTGTTTCTGGCCGCCCGAAAGTCCTCCGACGCGCGATTTGGCCTTCTCTTCCAACTGCACGCGCGCGATCACCTCGGGTACATCCGGTCCCTGGTGGAAGAAGCTGCGGAAGAGCCGGAGGGTTTCCTCGACCGTGAGTTTGTCGGAGAGCTGCGTCTCCTGAAGCTGGATGCCCAACCGTTGCCGCAGCTCTTCGGCTTCGGTGCGCCAGGTGAGGCCCAGCACTTCGACATCGCCCGAATCCGCGTCGGTCAGCCCTTCGCAGATCTCGATGGTGGTCGTCTTCCCGGCGCCGTTTGGCCCCAGCAGTCCGAAACACTCGCCGGCGCGCACTTCCAGGTCGAGCCCGTCCACCGCCACCACGTCGCTGAAGGTCTTCCGTAGATTGCGGACACACAGCGCCGCCTTACCCACCACCTCGGACATAGGTTCAGTATCGCACTCCGTTTGCGGACTCCTTTTCGGCAGGCGTCCGGAATGTGCATAAATGCGGAATGTGCATAAATAGATGATAGGAGGGAACCCGTGAATCGCAGACAGGCTTTGGGGATTCTGGCGGCGGCCGGCGCGGCCACCACCGCCAGAGGCGCAACTGGCGACGTGCCGCTCCGGCCGCTGGGCAAAACCGGCGAGACGGTCTCCGCAATCGGACTGGGCGGAGCGCACCTTGGCCGCGGCGACGCCGCCTTCGCGACCCGCATCCTCCGTACCGCCGTCGACCGCGGTATCACCTTCATGGACAATTGCTGGGATTACAGCGATGGCGAATGCGAACGGCGCATGGGTATGGCGTTGCGCGACGGGTACCGCCAGAAGGTCTTCCTGATGACCAAATTCGACGGCCGCACCAAAGCGCTGGCGGCCAAACAGATTGATGAATCGCTCTCGCGTCTTCAGACCGACCGCATCGACCTGCTGCAGTTTCACGAGAACATCCGCATGGAAGATCCCGACCGCTTTTTCGCCGCCGGTGGGCCGCTGGAAGCGCTGGTGGAGGCCAAAAAGGCGGGAAAGATCCGATACATCGGCTTCACTGGCCACAAGGACCCCGCCATACATCTGCGCATGCTGGAAGTGGCGGCCCTGCACAAGTTCCACTTCGACACCTGCCAGATGCCGCTCAACCTGATGGACTACCACTTCCGCAGCTTCGCCCACCAGGTGGTTCCCAGGCTGGTGGAACAGGGCATTGCGGTGCTGGCCATGAAGACCCTCTGCGCCGGGGCGATCCTGCAAAGCCAAGCCGTTACCGCCATCGAGTGCCTGCACTACGCCCTGAACCTGCCGACCTCGGTGGTGATCAACGGCATGGACAGCCTGGAACGGGTGGACCAGGCGGTGGAAGCCGCGCGAACGTTCAAGCCCATGAGCCAGGCGGAGGTGACCGCGCTGGCGGCCAAAACCCGCGATGCCGCCCTTACAGGGGATTTCGAGCAGTTCAAGACCGGCAACCGCTTCGACGGAACCGCGCGCAATCCCCAGTGGATGGGATAAAAAGGGGCCAGGATGGCGGGCAGGTATAATCGAAGAGTGCGAACAGTCTGTCTTGCGCTTGTGATGCTGTCTCTGGCCGCCTGCAATCGTGGTCCCGAGAACAAAGAAGCGGTACGCCAGGGAGTGATGGAACACTTGGCCTCCGTGGGGATGAACATGCCGGGGATGACGGTGGATGTGACATCGGTCAAGTTCGACGGTACCCACGCCGATGCCCTGGTCTCCATAACCCCCAAAGGCGGACCCGCGGGGACGGGAATGACCATGCCGTATAAGTTGGAACAGAAAAATGGCAAGTGGGTGGTGACCGGCACCACGCCGCACCCCGGCGCGAGTGCGCCAGCCGGGAACAACCCGCATGGCGGTGGCGGCGCGATGCCCGGAGCGGGTGGCGGAAGCCCCGGCATGCCGTCGCCGAACGATCTGCCGCCGGTAAAGAAAAAATGAAGCGCGTCGCCATTTTGGGCGGCGGTCCGGCAGGCGCCTTCGCCGCGGAACAACTGGCCGCGGCCGGCCTGAAGGTCCAATTGTTCGATGAAAAACTGGCTTGGGAAAAGCCCTGCGGCGGTGGCTTGACATATAAGGCCTACAGCCAGTATCCGTTTCTAATCGAAAATTCCACACCCAAGCGCCTCGTCCGCGAGACCGTGCTGTCCGCGGCTGGAGCCGGCGAGGTCAGCATGAAGCTGGACGAACCACTGGTCGTCTATTCGCGCTTCGACCTCAACGGGCTGCTGCTGGAGCGCGCGGAGCAATCCGGCGCGGCCATCGAGAAAGCGCGCGTTCTGGAAATCTCGCGCTACGGCTCGGGCTGGCGATTGCGCACCTGCTCCGGGATTGCCGAAGCGGATTTCTGCATCGTGGCGACCGGCGCGCGGAACCCTTTGCGCGGCGTGGGGACCGAACTGCGGCCGCAAGACACCATGTCGGCGCTGGGCTACTACGTCCCCGGCGAACAGACCCGGATCGAGATCCAGTTTCTGCCCGGCCTGGAGGGCTACATCTGGGTATTTCCGCGCTGCGGGCACCTGTCCGTGGGGATTTGTGGCAAGGGCGTACCTGCCTCCCTGTTGCGCAAACGTCTCGAACTCTACATGACGGAAAAAGGTCTGAGTTGGAAAGGCGCCCGGTTTTACAGCCATCTGCTGCCATCGCTCGACAGCGGCTCGTGGCGCAAGAACCGCGTTTCCGGGGAGGGCTGGATGGCGGTTGGCGATGCCGCCGGCCTGGTGGATCCCATCACCGGGGAAGGGCTCTATTATGCCATTCGGTCGGCCGATCTGGCGTCGCAAGCCCTCCTCGCGGAGACCAATTCCGTGGCCGAAAAACTGGCGCAGTACCGGCAACTGCTGCGTCGCGATTTCACGGCCGACCTGGAACTGGGCTCGCGGCTCGCCAAGCGGATCTTTCTGGGGAAGTTCCTGTGCGGCTCGGTGCCTGCGCGGATGGTGCAGTTCACGCGGCGCAGTCCGCGATTCGCGGCCATCGTCCAGGATCTGTTTTCCGGCCGGCAGCCCTACATGGGCCTGAAACGCCGGCTGATGCAAAATCTGAACGGAAGCTTGTACGACATCGGCATGAGCCTGGGCTTCAGACGCCTGGCGCCGCGCCGCCAACCGGCCAAGCCGTGAACCTGAACATGTCCCATTCCAAATCCGAAGAGCTGTTCCGCAAGGCGTGTGAGATCATTCCCGGCGGCGTGAATTCCCCGGTGCGGGCATTTCGCAGCGTGGGCGGGAACCCGGTGTTCGTGGCGCGCGGGCAGGGCAGCCACATCTTCGACGTCGATGGCAACGAATACATCGACTACGTGGGTTCCTGGGGACCGCTGCTGCTGGGACATCGCCATCCCGAGATCCTGGCGGCGCTGGAGCGCGCGCTCGAAATCGGCACCAGTTTCGGCGCCCCCACGGAAGGCGAGATCGAAATCGCCGAAGCCATTCGCGACGCCGTGCCCTCCATGGAGATGGTGCGCCTGGTCAATTCCGGCACCGAAGCCACCATGTCGGCGTTACGCGTGGCGCGCGGATTTACGGGGCGAGACCTCACCATCAAGTTCGAAGGCTGCTACCACGGCCACGTGGACTCGCTGCTGGTGAAGGCCGGGTCGGGCGTCGCCACGCTGGGCATTGCCGATACGCAAGGCGTGCCAGCGGCCTTCTGCGACACCACCATCGCCCTGCCGTACAATTCCCCCGAGGCGGTGGAGGAAGCCTTTCGCGCCCATCCGGACCGCATCGCGGCGGTGATTGTGGAGCCGGTGGTGGGCAACATGGGGTGCGTGCCACCGCTGCCCGGTTATCTGCAAGCGCTCCGCGAGATCACCGCGCGGTACGGCGCGCTACTGATTTTCGACGAAGTGATGACGGGCTTCCGTGTGGCGTTCGGCGGCGCGCAGCAGCGCTATGGCATTCGCCCGGACCTGACCACTCTCGGCAAGGTGATCGGCGGCGGTCTCCCGGTGGGCGCATATGGCGGGCGCAAGGACATCATGAGCAAGGTGGCGCCCGCGGGCCCGATTTATCAGGCCGGGACGTTGTCGGGAAATCCGCTGGCGGTAGCGGCCGGCCTGGCCATGTTGCGCCATCTGAAGGCGCATCCGGAGATCTACGATCAGCTTGAACGGCGAGCCGCGGAACTGTGCGCATCGGCGCCGGCGGGGATCACGGTGAATCGCGTCGGCTCCATGTTCACGTTCTTCTTCACTGAGGGGCCGGTGACCGATTGGGACTCGGCGAAGAAATGCGACACGGCGCAGTTTGGGCGTTTCTTCCGGGGGATGCTGGATCGCGGTGTGTACCTGGCTCCTTCGCAGTTCGAAGCGGCATTTTTGTCGGCGGCGCATACGGAGGAAGATATTCGAAGGACGGTTGAGGCGGCGCGGGAAGTGCTGGCTACGGTTTGATGGAGGAACCGCGCGCGTCGACTAGTACGCTGTTCGGACATCATATGTAGAGGCCCGTCGGAGTCAAAAACCCCTCTATACTAAAATCATGTCCGGACCCACGGAAAATCGGATCGGCAGAACGGTCGGCGTCTGCGGCGGTAAAGCCTGCATCGCGGGCCACCGGGTCCGTGTACTCGATATCGTAGTATGGCATGAGCAGCAGGGTATGACACCCGACGAAATTGTCTCCCACGTTCCTTCGATCTCGCTCGCCGATGTCCACGCGGCCCTCTCCTACTATTTCGATCACATTGACGAGATCCAGCAGGAGATGCGGGCGGAGCGCGAATTCGCGGAAGAGTTCCGCCGGAATCATCCTTCCCAGCTCGAAGCGAAGCTCCGACAGACTCCCCTCGAAGAAGCATCCTGATTGGCGCCCGTCCGTTTTCACCTCGACGAACACGTTTCAGGCCACATTGCGGCCGGCCTCCGGCGACGGAACATTGACGTGACGACTGCGATATCAGCGGGATTATGCGGTGCGACCGACATCGCCCACGTCGAATTTGCGTCCTCGTCCGGGCGTGTCATGGTCACGCAAGACAACGATTTTCTCAGGCTCCATGCGCTAGGGGTAACCCATGCTGGTATCGCCTACTGTCAGCAGCAGTCCATTTCGATCGGGGAAATGCTTCGTCGGCTTGTCTTGATCCATGATCTGCTGTCGGCGGGGGAGATGCTGGGCAGGGTTGAGTTCCTGTGATAGGCTCAATTGGCGAGCGTTGCCCTACCGCCGAATCACGTGCCATAGCCTCCGCGCGGAGAACGTCACTACCCCGAAAAACACGGCGCAACTGATCAGCACCACGGCCAGCCGGCGGCCTTTCGAGAGCCGCGTCACACCCGGTTCGGCGGGCTCGGCGAAATCCAGCCAGACATTCAGGCGGACGGTCGCGCGGCGGTTGGCGGAGCGGTTGTCCAGGACCATGATGTACTCGCCGGGCTGGCGCACCTGGTACCGCAGGCTGCCGGATCGGCCCTGTTCTGTCAGGGCTAACGCGCCAGTCGGTTCTTCATTGCGCAGCCGCTCCAGATCGTCGCGGCGCAACAGGGCCATACGCACGCGATCGGAACCGGACTCCACCGTGTACGTCGCTTCCACCAGGGCGGGCCGCTGTCTCAGCTCGATGGGGAACTGGCCCCAGTTGTGGGGAGCAACCTCGATCGTCTGACTGGGGATCAGTTCCACGCGCGTGGTTGCCGTGAATAACAGGAGCAGGGCGAAAATCATCGAGGCAGGCCAAAGGACTACAATGGCGCTATGACTGCCAGTATGGCACAGCCGCCGGGAGGGCTCGCTCCTCGTGGACGCGCTTGAGCCTGCGAGTTGGAAGAGCCGGCTGAGCTGGGTTGGCGCCGTCCCGCTGGCGGTGCTGTTCCTGCTGTCGGGCCTCTGGAAAATCACCGACCCGCAAGGCTGGGCCGTGCGCATCGGCGAATTGCAGGTGCCGCGCGCGGCAAGCCTCGCAGCAGCGCTGGTGGTGGGCATCGCGGAGACCGTGGGCGCGGTGTGGATTCTGGTGCCGCGTTTCCGGCGATGGGGCGCGGCGGTGATCGGCCTGTTGCTGCTGGGGTTCGTGGTTTACTTCGCGGCCAATTATGGTGCGCTGCGGGGCGCCGATTGCAGTTGTTTCCCGTGGGTCAAGCGCGTGGTGGGTCCCGGATTCTTCGCTGGCGACGCAGCCATGCTGGCGTTGGCAGCGGCAGCGGGCCTGTGGGCGCGCCGGCCGGCCAGTGGACGTTCGGCAGTGGTGATCCTGGCAACCGTCGCGGTGTTCGCGCTGGTTTCCTATGGCGTCGAGACCCAGCAGCAGACCGGTGCGCCGGCCCCTGCAACCGTGACAGTGAATGGGCAGGCTTACCCTATCGGGCACGGCAAGTTCTTCCTGTTCTTCTTCAACCCCGAGTGCATGCACTGCTACGACGCGGCGAAACACATGGCGCAACTGCATTGGGGAGACACCACCGTGGTTGCAATCCCCACCGAGGAGCCGCAGTTCGCCGGGCAGTTTCTCGATGAAACCGGCCTGCGGGCCGTCGTGTCGACCGATTTCCCGAGTCTCAAACAGGTATGCGGATATACCGCCTACCCGTTCGGAGTCGCGGTCGAGCGCGGGCGCCAGAAGGCCCGGCTGACCAGCTTCGAAGCGTCGGAGCCGGACGCCACGTTGAAGAAGCTTGGCTTCGTTTATTGAGTTCGCAGTTTACCGTCGACTGTATACTGTCTACTATCGAGTCCTATGCCCGACGAACGGATCGACATGCCGCAGGGCACTCTCGACCTGCTGATTCTCAAGACCATCGCGCTTGAGCCGCTCCACGGTTGGGCTATCTCCGAACGCCTGCAGCAAATCTCCCGCGACGCGTTCCAGGTGGGGCAGGGATCGCTGTATCCGGCGCTCCATCGCCTGGAGCGGCGCGGATGGATCAAACCCAAGTGGGGCTTGTCGGACAACAATCGGAAAGCCAAGTTTTACGAGCTGACCCGCGCCGGCCAGAAGCAGTTCGAAGCCGGGCAAGCCGCGTGGCGCAAGCTCACCGTGGCCGTCGGCCATGTGCTCGACACAGTGCAGCCTTCATAATAGACGCAGGGATGTTCCTCTTCGATTGGTTCCGATCGTATCTTCCGTTGCATAATCCCATCGGGTTTGGCGCGGTCGATTTCCTGGAACTGGCCTTGGCCCTGCTCGGAATCGCGCTGGTGCTGCTTCGGGCCCGCTTGCAGGCGGCCGCCCGTCGCTTCGCGGAGCATACCGGTGCGTGTATGCTGGTGCTGGCCCTGCTGCCGGCAGCGCTCCGCCTGGCCTTGCTGTGGCGCTTTCCGGCGCCGGCGGCCAGCGGCGCCGACGATTTCAGTTACCTGCTGCTGGCCGACACCCTGCGCCACTTCCGGCTGGCCAATCCCACCCATTCGCTGCATCGGTTCTTCGAAGCCGTCTTCGTCCTGCAGCAACCCACCTACAGCTCCATCTTTCCCATGGGCCAAGGGCTGGCGTTGGCGCTGGGCTGGACCCTCTTCGGTCACCCGTGGGCGGGCGTGGTACTCTCCGTTTCGGCGCTGTGCGCGCTCTCCTATTGGATGCTCCGGGCCTGGACCACGCCGGGCTGGGCGTTGACCGGCGGGCTGCTGGCGGTCGCGATCTACGGGCCGCTCAATCAATGGATGAACCTGTATTGGGGCGGCGCGGTATCCGCCTCGGCGGGCTGCCTGATCTTCGGCGCACTCCCCCGGCTCAAGGAGGGTTGGCGGGCGCGGGATGCCGTCCTGCTGGGGGTGGGGATGGGAATTCAGGTGCTCTCACGGCCCTACGAATCCCTGTTTGTCGGTATCGCAGCCGCCGTATTTCTGGGCAAGGATGGGTTTCGAATGCCGGCCGCGCGCCGAGCCGCCGCTATCGCAGCCCTGGCGTTCCTCCCGGCCTTGCTGCTGATTCTGGCGCAGAACCGGCAGGTTACGGGCAGCTTCACCATGCTGCCGAACCAACTGAGCCGCTATCAGTACGGCATCCCCGCCGCCTTTACCTTCCAACCCAACCCGGAACCGCATCGCGCGCTGACCGGCGAGCAGGACCTGGACTACCGCGCGCAAGCCGCGGTGCATGACGAAGCCCTGGAACTGGGCTTTCCTGGGCGCCTCCTGACCCGCGTCCGCTTCTATCGCTTCTTTTTTCCGGCGCCGCTGTATCTGGCATTGCCGGCGTTCCTGCTGGCGTTCCGCCAGTGGCGCTATCTTTGGGTGGCGCTGGCCATCCTATTGCTCGCGCTCGGTTCGAACCTGTATCCCTATTTTTATCCGCACTACATTGCCGCGGCGGCCTGCCTGTTTCTGCTGGCCGGCGTGACCGCGCTCGATCGGCTGAGCCGCGTCCCATGGCTCGCCGCCGCGGCTCCCATTATTCTATTGCTCTGCGCGTTTCAATTCCTGTTCTGGTACGGCGTCCACCTGGCGGGCAACGATCGGACTCTGCTGACGATGGCGCGTTACGAGAGCGCGGACTTCATCGACTATGGCGATCCCGATGGCCGCATCGCGGTCGGGCGGCGGCTGGCCGAAGCGCCCGGCAAGCAACTGGTTTTCGTGCGCTACTCCGCCGGGCACATGTTCCACGAGTGGATCCGGAACGCCGCCGATCCCGATGCGGCGCCCGTAGTGTGGGCCGCCGATCTGGGCGCCGATGAAAATGAAAAGCTCCGCAGCTACTATCCCGATCGCACAATCTGGCTGGTGGAACCCGATGCCCGCCCGCCCCTGCTGATTCCCTACGGCCAGGCGCCCTCCCCGCGGGTGGAATAGAGGCCCGTTCGCGCGGGCGCCGCTTCATTTCTTCTTGTAGACCGCCACAATAAAGTCCGTCTCCGGTTTATACCGGGCTGCCGCGGCCCCCCAGCGATACTCGGTCCTGTTCTCTGAAACGATGTCGGCCATGCCGACGATATCGTAGTGCCCGGGACCATACCCGCCCCACCAACTGAAGACCGTCGGTTTCCCCTCCGAACGCTCGGCCCACAGTGAGAGCGAATCGATCAGCACCACATATTCCGGCTGCGCCGTTCTGACTTCCTGAATCATCTCGTCGCGCATGCGCTGGGCGAACGGCTGGTCCTCCGAAAGCGCGAACGTGTAGATATAACCCGTGGCGGAATGGCGGTGCGAATAGAAATAGATCTCGGGCTCCGACCCCAGCACCGCGATGCGCGCATCGGGCGCCGAATTCCGGCGGATGTACTCCGACACCTTGATGGCCTCGGGAAACGGATTGAGAGAATAGAGTTCCCGCGACACCGCGAAAGGCGTTTCGCGGAACAGGTAGTTGCGCTGCGAAACCACGCAGAACATCAGGACCGCCGCGAACAGCCAGACGCCCCATCCGCGCCAGGAACGGCCGTGACTGTCACCGAGTCCCGCCACCACTCCGGCCGCCAGCGCGACGGCGGGGAGCATCAGCACGAAATAATGTTCACGGAAATAGAGGCCCGGAGAAACCGCCATCGCGGAAAAGACGACTAACCCCGTCAGGAAGATCGCCGCCGGGCGGCTTTCCCGCGTCCACCAGGCGGCCGCCAGACCCACTCCCGCGAGCGCCCACAAGGCCGCGTTGCCATGCACCAGCGACGGAAGCTCGTCTTTCAGATTGCCGACGCCATCCGCGATGGTGTTCTCGGAAGCGTACGCCCGCGCGTATTGGAACGTCCAGAACCAGAACTTCGGGAAGACCCCGGCCATCCACAAAATGAGGCACGTCAGCGCGAAAGGCAGCGCCGCGGCGACACCGAAGATGGCGAGTTGTCGCACGGTTTGCTTCCATCCGCCCGCATGCCTCCATACCAGCCATGCGGCCCCGAAGATCATAAAGAAGACGCCATGCTGCTTCATCAGGTAAGCGATGCCGAACAGCAGGCCGCTCGAGAACAACGTGACAGCGCGGCCGGATTCGATGGCGCGCAGCAGCAACAGCAGGCCCGCCAGCATGGGGAACACCACGAAATGCGTGGCGTGCGCCGCCGTCCCCATCACCGCCAGGCCGAAGGAAAGCAGCGCGTAGGCGGCCGCGGCCGCCAGTCCCGCGACCTTGGAAAACAGGCGCCGGCCCAGCAGGTACATCAGCAGTACGGTCGCCGCATTCATCAGCAGCAGCCCCAGGCGAATTCCGCCGATAGTCTGCCCGAACACCGCCATAATCGCGGCGTAGGCGGCGTAGGTACCCGGCAGCTTCATATTGCAGGCCAAGCTGTACGGAGGGATGCCCTGAAGGATCAACTGGCCGGCATACGCATACTCGCCTTCATCGCGCTCAAGAGGTGTCTCGCGCAGCCGGAGGCGCGAGAAAATCATGAGCGGAAACAGGGCGAGGAGTAACGCCAGGGCCGCGGTACGCGCGATATGAGCGGAAGCCTGCACAGAGGTTCAGGATCGCACAAAACAGCCTTCGGCCATCAGCCGGCAGCCATCGGATTGTGTGGGATGTTTGGACCGAGTCGGTCCAACTCACCGCCCTAAACTACTGATTTATCAAGAGGGCCAGGTTCAAATCGGCCCGAGTCGGGTCCAATCGCCTATTTCCCGACCACCACAATCGAGAACGAATCGGGCACCATCGGCCCACGTCCGCCGCGGCCGCGACCCCCTTTATTCTCCGCTGGCGGGGCGCCCGCCGGAGGAGCCGGGGGCGCGGCGTACTCGGCGGCGATAATCAGAACGCGATCCGTCTTGGCATCGAGCGTCAGCGTCTTGCCGCCCACCATGGTCTTCACCGTCTGCTCCACCGCGAAACTGGTGGGGCTGTTCTCCTTGATGATGGTCAGCGTGCCGTTGCCATGCGAGCTGAAGGCTTCCATGGTTTTGGGATTGAACACGGCGCCGTCGCTGCTTCCGTCGAGCGGAAGGGTGTCGAGGATCTTGCCGTCCTTGGCGCTCAGGATCACCATCGTATTCGGCGTGCGGCACGCCGCGAAGAGAATCTCGTTCTTCGCGTCGAGCGCCAGGCCCGCGCAGCCGTCGGCCTTGCCCTGCAGGTCGTAATGCGCTTTCACGGTCAAGCTCTTGGCATCCACCACGGCAATATTGTGCTGGTCCTCAATATCGACATACAGGGTGCCCTTGCCATCCGTAACCGCCTGTTCCGGCGCACCGCCCAGATCGTCGATGACGCCGGCAATGCTGCCGTCGGACGCGTCGATCACGGTGGCGTTCGGTTTGCTGTGGCTCAAAATGTAAACACGGTCGTTGAACGGATCGTACAGATAGCCGTCGGGGCTTCCCTTCACGTCGATGGTCTTGATGGTTGCCAGCGTCTTGGTGTCGAACATGACTACCGGGGAACTGCTGGCGAACCCATGGTGCGATTTGGCCGAAGCCGTCGCGCCATGGACCCGGTTGGTGTCGGAGACCTCGCCAACCTTCTCCATGGTGTCCAGGTTGAAGACCGTCACCCGTCCCGGAGTCCCGCTGCGCCCGACATACAGCCGGCGTCCCTCGGCGTCCGCGGTCACATAGTCAAAGCCGCCATCGCCGCCGGCTTTGGCTACTTTCAGCACCTTGTACGGGCCATCTTGGGCCAGACCGATGGAAGCTACCATCGCGACTGCCAGGCAAAGTTTTCGCATGAAGGGTAGTATACCTGGATGAACGTGAACAGAGGATGAAAGGAACGTTCGCCCTACCAAGGACGGGGTATCCGTACCCGGGTTTGTGATACCAATGGATCTCACATGCGCTCATCCCCCCGGATTGCCCCCTGGATTGCCCCCTGGATTGCCCTCCTCGCCGCCGCGCCGCTGCTGACGGCCCAACCCGTCTTGACCGTGGACGCCACCAGGCCGGTCGACCCGGCGAAACCCCTGGCCTTCGCGGCGGGCGGCAAATCGCCAGACGGGACGGAACTTTCCGTCAACAGCCGCTACCTTCTGAAGGACGGGAAACCGTGGCTCCCCGTCATGGGCGAAATGCACTTCGCGCGCTTCCCCGAAGCGTACTGGGAAGAGGAAATCCTGAAGATGAAGGCTGGCGGAATCGACATTATTTCCGCGTACGTCTTCTGGATCCACCACGAAGAAATTCAGGGCCAATTCGACTGGAGCGGCCAGCGGAACCTGCGCCGATTCGTCGAACTCTGCCACCAGCACGGAATGTATGTCTGGATCCGCGTAGGACCGTGGGACCACGGCGAAGTGCGCAACGGCGGCTTTCCCGACTGGCTCCTCAATACGCCGCTCCGCCAGAACGACCCCGCCTATCTCGCCTCTGTACGCCGCTTCTACGGCGAGATCGGCGGCCAGTTGAAAGGGTTGATGTTCAAAGATGGCGGCCCCGTCATCGGCGTGCAGATCGAAAACGAATACCATTCGCGCGGCCCCGGCAAGGGCGAGGAACACATCCTGACCTTACGCCAGATGGCCGTGGACGCCGGTCTACAGGCGCCCTTCTACACCATCACCGGCTGGGACAACGCCGCAGCGCCGGCGCGCGACGTGCTCCCGGTCTTCGGCGGATATCCCGACGCCTTCTGGGATCGCAAGATCGTGAAGATGCCGCCCAATCCTAACTACTTCTTCAACCCGCTACGGCTGGAAGAGAACGTCGCGTCCGACTTGCGCGCCAAGCAAGCGCAGACGGATTCGCGATTCGCGGGGTACCCGTTCCTCACCGCCGAAATGGGCGGCGGCATGGAGGTGTCCTACCACCGGAGGCCGCTCATGGCGCCCGACGACATCGCGGCCATGATTGTCACCAAGCTGGGTTCCGGCGCCAATCTGTATGGCTATTACATGTTTCACGGCGGCGTGAATCCGGACGGCAAGCTGACGACTCTGATGGAGTCGCAGGCCACCGGATATCCCAACGATCTGCCCGTGAAGGCGTACGATTTTCAGGCGCCCCTGGGCGCCTATGGCCAGGTGCGCGATGTGCTGCGGCGGGTGAAATCGTTCCATCTCTTCCTGCACGATTTCGGCCCGGAGATGGCGCCCCTCGCGCCGGTCTTCGCGGTTCCGAAGCCCGCGGGTCTCACCGATACCACCATCCTCCGCGTAGCCGCGAGAATGGACGGAGACCACGGCTTCCTGTTCGTCAACAACTACGAGCGAAACTATCCGCTGAGCGCGCACCCCGGCGTTCTGATCCAAGTGAAGACGTCCGAGGGAACCATGTCCGTTCCACAACATCCCTTCGACATTCCGAGCGGCGCCTATTTCATCTGGCCGGTGAATCTCCGTCTGGGCGACGGCGCCCGGTTGCGGTATGCCACGGCGCAGCCTCTGGCGAAGATCGGCGATACAGTTTTCTTCGTTGCCACGTCCGGCATCACGCCGGAGTTTCTGTTTGAGGGTGACGTGTTGTCTCCCACGGTGGCAGCGCCCGGAACCTGGGTGGCGTTCACCAGGAAGGGCATCAAAATCGTCGTGCTTACGCGCGAGCAAGCCGAGAACTGCTGGCGCGGCGTGGTGGATGGCCGGGATAGCCTGGTGCTGTCGCCGGCCGATGTCTTCTTCGAAGGCGGCCGCGTGCATCTCCGGTCGCGCGACAACACCAAACTGACCGCGTCGGTCTATCCACCTCCGGCGCTGGCGCCCAAGGGTTCCGACGGCGTCTTCGCGACATATACAGCCAGTGTGCCGGCGCGCAAAATCGACGTGAAACTGGAGACGGTCCGCGCCGCGCAGCCTTCCGTTCCCGTGAAGATGGGCAAGGAAGTCGCCATCTCGCCCGGCGATGCCGATTTCGACCGTGCCGGTGTGTGGCGGGTGACCCTTCCCGCCGAGTCGCTCGCCGGTCTCAGCGACGTCTTCCTCACAATCGAATACTCAGGCGATGTCGCGCGGTTTTACAGCGGGTCGCACCTGTTGATCGACGACTTCTATCTGAACGGCAAATGGGAAATCGGCATGAAGCGATACGGCGGGGGCGCCTTCGACCTGAAGATTCTGCCGCTGCGCCGGGACGCTCCGATTTATCTGGCCCAGGCCGCCCCCCGTGAGATCGCCGCCGTGAAGAGCGTGACTGCCCAGCCCGAATACGAAGCGGTACTCGAATTCGGAACGAAGAAATGAGCCGGAAAGAGGCGCCTACTTCCCGGCGAACTTTGTCAATCCGCAATGCTGGCACGCCTTGGCCCAGAATCCGGAGTACGACCGGCCGCAGCGCGGGCACGGCCAGGATGCGGAGCGAACCAAGGTGGCCAGCAGGAGGCCGAGCCAGACGATAGCCACCACGAGGCTCGGAACAGAGCTGCCATACACTCGCTGGGTCATGGCGCCGAACGCGATTCCGATGGGGACATAGCCCAGAAACACGGCGATGACAAGGTTCCGCCGCCGCCTGTATTCCTTCCACTGTTCGCGAAATTCACCCGCTTCCGGCGGCCGCATCGTCAGTCGTCCAGTGTAGTACGTTTGGGTTATCATGCGTGGTTCACCATGACCGCACGCTCCGAAACATACAATGCAGGCTATGTCTGGCTCATCTGCGCCGCGGCCGCGCTGGGTGGCCTTCTGTTCGGCTACGACTGGGTGGTGATCGGCGGAGCCAAGCCGTTTTACGAAAGCTTCTTCCGGCTGGATTCGGTCCGATCGGTGGGCTGGGCCAATAGTTGCGCGCTGGTGGGATGCCTCATCGGATCGGTCGCCGCGGGTTCGCTGAGCGAGCGGTGGGGACGCAAGAAGCTGCTGATCCTGGCCGCATTCCTGTTCGCGGTTTCGTCGTTGCTGACCGGCGGAGCGTCCGGTTTTTCCTGGTTCGTGGCATGGCGAATCCTGGGCGGCGTGGCGATCGGAGTAGCGTCCAACGTGTCTCCCATGTACATCGCGGAAGTCAGCCCGGCCCCCTGGCGCGGCCGCCTGGTCTCGCTCAACCAGTTAGCGATTGTTACGGGAGTTTTGGCCGCACAGATCGTGAACTGGCTGATCGCCGAACGAGTACCGGATGGCATAGGCAAGGAACTGCTCCGCCAATCCTGGAACGTGCAGTTCGGCTGGCGCTGGATGTTCGCGGCGGTCGCCGTGCCTTCCCTGGTCTTCTTTGTGAGCGCCTGGTTGGTCCCGGAGAGTCCCCGGTGGCTGGTGAAGAACGGCCGCCGGGAGGCCGCCCGCCCCATCCTGACGCGCATCGGCGGGGAGGCATACGGCCGTCGCGCGCTCGATGAAATCGAGGCCGCCGTGCGCAGCGAATCCGTGGTGCGCGTGTCCTGGCCCGACCTGTTCGCACCGCGCGTGCGCAAGATCGTGGGCATCGGCATCGCATTGGCGGTTCTGCAGCAGTGGAGCGGTATCAACGTGATCTTCAACTATGCCGAGGAGATCTATCGCGACGCCGGCTACGGAGTGAGCGGCATCCTGTTCAACATCGTCGTCACCGGGACCGTCAACCTGCTCTTCACCTTTATTGCGCTGGGCTTCGTGGACCGTTTTGGCCGCCGCATCCTGATGCTGGCCGGCGCCGGCGGGATCGCGGTGTCGCACGCGCTTCTCGGACTGGCGTACTACCTGGGGCTCAAGGGGCTGCCGGTCCTGCTGCTGACGCTGTCGACCATCGGCTGCTACTCCATGTCGCTGGCGCCGATCACCTGGGTACTGATTTCCGAGATCTTTCCTAACCGGATCCGCGGCCTGGCCGTCTCGATTTCGGTATCGGCACTGTGGATCGCCTGTTTCCTGCTGACGTTCACGTTCCCGCTATTGAACGCCGCTCTTGGGCCATCGGGAACTTTTTGGCTATACGCCGCGATCTGCATCGCCGGCTTCCTGTTTATCCGCGCTTTCGTCCCGGAGACCAAAGGCAAGAGCCTGGAGCAGATCGAGCGAGACCTCACTGCATAAAATGAACCCGAGGACGGTCCCCAGGTTTGTTGATCCGACGCCCGGAAAATGACCCGGGCCATTCGGCAGCACTTCCCAGGACGCCGCTTCCGGACAACTTGTCCGGCGAGGCGACTTCTTGCTCAAGTGATTTCCGTGGGCGGCTTATCACCGGGAGGAATCTGGAACGGCCTGAATCGCGACCTGGGGGTTGTCAAACGGCCGTCACAAAAGCTGTCCCGGAGCGGAAGGGTGAAACCGCCGAGCATCAATGAGCATAATGACCGGGTACGAGTTTCACCGGGGAAAGTCCTACTTTCGCGGATAGCGTGATTGCCGATAATCCGCGCACCATTGAAGCCTTGGCGCCGTTTCCGTATCAAGGCTACTTCCGGCGCCGGCCTCACACGGAATCCTTTGCGGTTCACGAATGCGCGGGCCTATCTGCGTTCCGGCGATGCAGCCCCCGCGTGACGGCTGCGATTCTCCGGGGGAGGGAGAACTCCTGCGGCTTTCTCACGGCCTGCTAAGCTGAGGGATCGCCGAATGGACGCCGTCCCTCTCAGTTTGAGCCTGACTCCGCACGGCCGTCTGGCGCCGGCTCGCGACGCCGAGGCTCCCTCGCTTGAGAGCGGTCTTCAGGACCGCTTGCTGCCGGCATTCGAACGGGGATCGGGGCACGGACTTCTGCTGCTGGGAGCCGACGAAGCAGGCACCGCGTTGCCGCCCGTCTACTCCTATTGGCGCGAATTCGGCGTGCACTATGTGACCGCGCTTTGCACCCGGCAGGACAGCGGCGCCGTGCCGGCTCCTCCGGACGAAGAACTGGAGCGGATGGCGCTGGCAGCTCCGCCCATGACCGGCGCGGAGTATTTGACAGCCGGCGTGCTTCGGGCTCTGTGGCAAGAACTCGACACGGCCTTCGGCATTGAGCTATCCGAGTCCAAATGCGGCGTACAGGATTTTCTGCGGCGCCGGAATGCGGCGTGGAACCTGGTGGGCCGCGTGCATTTCAATGTTGCCGAAAACCGCAAGGACCCCGACGCCCCGTTCGCATTTCTGGCCACCTATACCACGCGCCTCTCGGCGCAGGCCAAGGCGCAACATCTGCCGCTGGGGCAGGCGCTGCGCGAGTATGCGGGCGCCGCCAACAAGCAACGGCTGTTATCCCTGCTGGTTCCGGTGCAGCGCGCGTCGGAGACGTGCCCGTGGCTGAAGGACATGGTGGACGCGGGTGAGATCTTTCATCCGCTCCGTTGGACCCCGCGGGAGGCCTTGCAGCTTCTGAGAGACGTGCCGCGCCTGGAAACGGCGGGGGTAGTGGTTCGCACGCCCGCCACGTGGCGGGGCAATCGACCTCCGCGGCCGCGAGTGACTGGAACGCTGGGAACGAAGGCGCCGTCGGGGTTGGGACAGAATGCGCTGCTCGATTTCAATATAGACGTCACGCTCGACGGCGAACCGCTCACGTCCGCCGAAATCGGCGAACTGCTGGCGAAGACCGATGGGCTGGCGCTGGTGCGCGGAAAGTGGATCGAGCTCGACCGCGAGCACCTGCAGGGCATGATCGAGCGCTTCCGCGAAGTGGAGCGTACGGCGCGGAATAGCGGTCTGGCATTCGGCGAGGCGATGCGGTTGCTGGCCGGAGCGCACGTTGCCAGCGAGGACGAGGATGCCGCGGCCGAAGCCGACTGGGCGCAAGTAGTAGCCGGACCGTGGCTGGCGGAAACCTTGAAGGCCCTGCGCAACCCCCAGGGGTTGGCGCAGGTCGACCCCGGCGAGTCGCTCCAAGCCGTGCTCCGGCCATACCAGCAGACGGGTGTGCGCTGGCTGTACCTGCTCACAAAACTTGGCCTGGGAGCGTGTCTTGCCGACGATATGGGACTCGGCAAGACCATTCAGGTGCTTTCCCTGATGCTGGTTCTCAAACGCCAGGACACCGCGGCTTCTCAGCCCAGCCTGTTGGTGGCGCCCGCCTCGCTCCTCGCCAACTGGGCCGGGGAAATCGAACGCTTTGCTCCGGGGTTGAAAGCCCTCATCGCCCATCCGTCGGCTCTGCCCGCAGCCGAGTTGAAGACTCTCGGAGCCGCGCGGCTGGCGGACATCGACGTGGTGATCACCAGCTACGGCTCTCTGCTCCGTATGCCGTGGATTGCCGAAGTTCCCTGGCGGCTGGCCGTGCTGGACGAAGCGCAGGCGATCAAGAACCCGGCCGCGAAACAGAGCCGCGCCGTCAAGAAACTCAAGGCCGGCGCCAGGCTCGCGCTCACCGGCACGCCAGTGGAAAACCGCCTCGGCGATCTGTGGTCGATCTTCGATTTCGTCAATCCGGGACTGCTGGGCACTTCCAAGGAGTTCGCCAGTTTCGCCAAACGCCTGGCCGATCGGCCGAATGGGTTTGAGCCGTTGCGCGAACTGGTGAGGCCGTATATTCTCAGACGATTAAAGACCGACAAGACAGTCATCGCCGATCTGCCGGACAAGACCGAAATCAAGGCGTTCTGCCCGCTCAGCCGCCATCAGGCCGCACTATACGAGCAGGCGGTCCGGGAGTTGGCCGAACAACTCGCGGATTCGACCGGGATCCGGCGTAAAGGTTTGGTGCTGTCGTACCTGATGCGCTTCAAGCAGATCTGCAACCATCCCTCGCAATGGCTCGGAGACGGCGCATGGAGCGAAGACGACAGCGGCAAATGGACGCGTCTGCGCGAGATTGCCGAGGTGGTTGCCGCCAAACAGGAAAAGATGCTGGTTTTTACCCAGTTCCGCGAAGTGACGGCGCCGCTGGCCGCGTTCCTCGGCACAGTTTTCGAACAGGCCGGTCTGGTGTTGCACGGAGAGACCGAGGTGAAAAAGCGCAAGGACCTGGTTCGCCGGTTCCAGGAGGACGAATCCGTGAAGTTCTTCGTGCTATCGCTCAAGGCCGGAGGAGCCGGCTTGAACCTGACCGCCGCATCCCACGTCGTGCATTTCGACCGGTGGTGGAATCCGGCGGTGGAAAATCAGGCCACGGACCGCGCCTTCCGCATCGGCCAGACCAAAAACGTGCTGGTGCATAAGTTCGTCTGCCGCGGTACTGTAGAAGAGAAAATCGACCAACTCATTGAGTCCAAGCGCCAACTGTCGCAGGAGTTGCTGGAGGGCGGCGCCGATGTGATGCTGACGGAGTTGAAAGACGACGAATTACTCAAGCTGGTGGCGCTCGATATCAACAAGGCTCTACAGGAGGCGTGACTGATGGGTTACTACGGATGGAAGCCGTACGTCCCGGTTGCCGAGCGGCGGCGCAAAGCATTGCGCGAGATGGAGAAGCGCAAGAAACAAGGGCGCGCCATCTCGCCCGTCAGTATTGAGGGCCGGTTGATCGCCAGGACCTTCTGGGGCAAGTCCTGGTGCGAGAATCTCGAGCGCTACAGCGATTATGCCAACCGGCTGCCGCGCGGACGGACGTATGTGCGGAACGGGTCGGTGGTCGATCTGCAGATTCAAGCCGGGGAAATCCGCGCTTCGGTCTGCGGCTCGCAATTATACGAGGTCATTCTGAAAGTGGCTCCGGTCGAAAAGAAGCGCTGGAAGTCCATTTGCGCCGATTGCGCCGGCGGGATCGATTCATTGGTCGAACTGCTGCAGGGACGGTTGTCCAAAGGAGTCATGGAGCGGATCTGCCGGCAGGGCCACGGCCTCTTTCCCGCACCCGCCGAGATCAAGCTCGCATGCAGTTGCCCGGACTGGGCCGACATGTGCAAACACGTCGCGGCGGTGCTGTACGGCATCGGCGCGCGGTTCGACCAGCAACCGGAACTTCTCTTCCGGCTGCGCGCGGTAGATGAGATGGAATTGATCGCCAGCGCGGGCAGGGAGGCGCCTCTGACCAGGCAGGGCCCGGCCGCCGGCAAGCTTCTGGGAGGCGACGATCTGGCCGGGATCTTCGGTCTGGACATGGCGCAGGAGGCCAAGCCAAAACCCGCAAAGAAGACCGCAACGGCGCCTGAAGGCAAGAGCAAGCCGCGCAAGCAGGCTGCTTCGGCCAAGCGGGCGAAACGGCCGGTCCGGCCGCCACGCAAGTGAGGCGGACCGATCCGCTAACCACAATCCCAGAGTGATCGAGAATTTTCTGAAAGCATCACGCCCGGACTTTCCCCTCGAAATGGAAGGCGGTCCTCGAATTGTACGACCAGTTGCTGTCTCTGAAACCGATCGTGATGCTCAACCGGGCGGCCGCTGTCGCCAAGGTGCACGGTCCGGCCGAAGCGTTGGCGGCCGTCGACCCTCTCCGCAGCCACGCGAAACTTCGACTACTACCCGTTGATGGCCCTCCGCGGTCATCTGCCGCTGGATCTCGCAAACTGGCCGAATGCACGGGACCTTGGCACGGGACCTTGCCGAGGCTGACGGCCGATGGCTTATTCTGTAGATAAGGATGCCGTCGACAGGGCCGGATGCCCCTCCGCAGGTAAATCCATGGATCGTCGCCGTAGCCGTAATGCTCGCCACCTTCATGGAGGTGCTGGACACGACTGTGGTGAACGTGTCGCTGCCGCACATCGCGGGGAGTCTCTCGGCGAGCGTGGATGAAGCGGCGTGGGCGCTGACGTCTTACCTGGTGGCCAATGCGGTAGTCCTCCCGATGACCGGGTGGCTGTCCAGTTTCTTTGGGCGGAAACGCACCTTAATGGCCGCGGTGACGGGCTTCACGCTGGCATCCTTCGCATGCGGCCTGGCGCCCAGCCTGAGCGTGCTGATTATGTTCCGCATCATCCAGGGCGCCACCGGCGGAGCGCTGCAGCCGTTGTCGCAGGCCATCATGCTGGAGGCCTTCCCGCCGCAGGATCGCGGCAAGGCCATGGCGTTCTGGGGCCTGGGCATCGTGGTGGCGCCCATGCTGGGCCCGGTAATCGGCGGATGGCTCACCGACAACTATAGCTGGCGTTGGGTCTTTTATATCAACCTGCCGGTCGGCCTGGCGTCCCTGTTCATGGCGAAGTTGTTCATCTTCGATCCACCGTACCTGCGGCGGGAGGGCCGGGGAATCGACTACTGGGGAATCGGGATGCTGGCGCTGGGCGTGGGCGCGCTGCAGGTAGTTCTGGACAAGGGGCAGGAGGACGACTGGTTCGCTTCGCACCTGATTCTCACGCTGGCCGTGGTGGCGGTGGCGGCGCTGGCCACCTTCGTGATTCACGAATTGCGGAGCCGCGATCCGGTAGTGCGCCTCCGTGTCTTCAAAGACCGGACGTACGCCGCGGGCGTGTTCCTGATGACGGTGCTGGGCTTCGTGCTGTATGCCGCGCTGCTGCTGGTGCCGGTGTTCCTTCAGACGCTGCTGGGCTATCCCGCCCTAGCCGCGGGGATCGCTATGGCGCCGCGCGGTTTGGGGTCGTTCCTGATGATGCCGCTGGTTGGGACGGTGCTGGGGAAGTTCGATCCGCGCAAGGTGTTGGCGGTCGGAGTCCTGGGCGCGTCGTGGAGTTTGTACGCGCTCTCGCGGCTCAATCTGCAGGCGGGGTACTGGGACATTTTCTGGCCGCAGTTTATTCAGGGCGTGGCGCTGGCGATGATCTTCGTGCCGCTCACCACGGCGACCATGGACCCGATTTCGAAACAGGAAATGGGGAACGCGACCAGCATGTTCAACCTGATGCGCAACCTGGGCGGCAGCTTCGGAATCGCCTGCGGCACCACGTATCTCGCCCGGCGGCAGCAGTTCCACACGAACCTGTTGGGCGCCTTCGTGAATCCGCTCAACCCGCAAGTGCAGACGATGAGGAAGGGCATAGAGACCGCGATGATCGCTCACGGCTCCGATCCCGCCGCGGCGGTGCGTCAATCCTACATATCGCTGTGGGGGATGGTGCAGCGGCAGGCGTCGATGCTATCGTTCGTGGATACGTTTCTGGGTCTGGCTTTGGTGTTCCTTCTGGTGCTGCCGCTGCTGCTGGTAATGAAGAAGCCGAAGCATCAAGGCCGGGGAATGCCGGGGCATTAGCGCCCTTATTTCCGCTTCCAGCCTTCCAGTTTCGCCAGCGCGGCCAGGCGCTGTTTTTCCTCTTCGGGGAGCAACGGACCTAGCGACGCGACTTCGGCTAAACCATCGAGTGCGGATTCGATGGTGCGAATGGCGCCGGGCCACAGTCCGGTGGCCGCGTAACAGTCCGCCAGTTCGGCGCGCATCTCAATCTGGTCTTTGACATAGGTCTGGTTTTTCGGTTCGCGTTTGCGGATATCGTCAAAGATGAGATCGGCGGAATTGTAGGCGGCGATCACTTCCGGCCACTGTTTCCGCCAGGCATAGGCTTGGGCGCGAGTGGTCCGGATATCGGCCCGGCGGCTGGCGGTTTCCACCAGGCCGGGGTTCTGCTTTTCGACGCGGTCGGCATATTCCTCGGCTTTGCGGCAATGCTCCAGCGACTCCTCCAGTTGCCCGGACTTACCGAGTCCGGACGACAGCCGCTGGTGGGCGAACATGAGAGCCTCGTAGGTGAACCGATTGGTCCTGTCCCGGCAGCCGCGCGTACAGCTCATGGACCAGTGCGGTAGGCTGCAACGTCTGTTGGACCCGCTCGTTGCGAAGATATCCGTCGAAATCCTGGAGCAATCCCGCGATTTGCGGGTCTTCCGGCATTGAAAACTCCACTAATTTTAATCGTTTGACGACGGTCCAGGTGGAAGGATCCGGGCCGAAAAGGGGTAAATTGGGCTGCTTTTCAGCGCTCACGATCCACGGTGACTCGTTTTCATTCGAAAATGGCCCTCCGTGCGCCGATATGAACACGTAAGAAGGCGGTACTGAAGATGGACCCTGAACAACCCATACTCGACGCACCGGACGATGCACGCCTTGAGTTGGCGGACGTCGCCATGATCTCGCTGCTGATGGACGCCCGATCCGGCGCCAAACCGTCCCGAATCCGCGGTCAGTCGGCGCGTGGATCCGTTCCCGCCAAACGCTCCAAGCTCCGCCGCTGCGCATGCGGCAAATGCCGCACCTGCCTTGACAACGCACGTTGGGAATCGGTATTTCAGCGAAAGTTTGCCGATCCGAATTACTACTCTCTTCATCCTCCGCGGCACCAATCGTCATTGAGCGAATTTTGAGCGCTTGCCTATTCTTGGAACGGGCCGGCTCGCCCCCGGCCTTGGCCGCCAGCTCTACGCCGGCCTACGTTCGGCTAATGGGCAAGGGCCGTAAAGAACGCTCTCGCCAATTTGGCCGGAAACCGCCGATCTGGTGACAGCATCGAAACGAAGACAGCCGCGGAAACCCGACGAGCCGATTTTCGTGAATCGATACAGGTCACCACTCACGGCTTCCGGATTTCGCTTCCGTCTGCGTCAGTATGTCGAAGCGGCGGCCAACGCTGTCCCCACCATTTCCAAGAAACGTACCCCGCATGTTTTTAGACATTCGACCGCCGTCCACCTTGTCGCTGCAGGCGTGGACGTCACGGTGATTCGAAGTTGGCTGGGGCATGCGCAGTTGGATACCACCAACTATTACGCGCAGGCGAATCTGGAAACGAAGCGGAAGGCCCTGGAGCAGGTCGATCCCAAGTTGCGGCCGGCCAAGCCGCCGAGATGGAAACGGGATGCCGATTTATTGGCCCGGCTCGATTCGCTGTGAGGGGGTGGAATGCTATCGAGTGGGAACCGAGGCAACCGTTGCGCTTAAGCATGCCCTCTCTTTACGCTGGATGCAGGCAAGGTGCGCGTGAGCTCGAACCCAGAATCGGATTCCGTAAAGACCGCCGAGGAGTTGTTCTCAGCGTCGTTCGAGGGTGATTACGACGATGAGCAGCCGTGGGACGCGGTTGGTGAGCTTCGGCAGCGCAACAGCGATGACGTCTTCCAACTGGCGGCTGCCTACTGTCGATCTGAAGTCCCGATTCACCGTGCACGGGCTCTGGATGTGCTCGCTCAAGTGGGAGCGGGAAAATCCTCGGTGGAACGCCCTCATTTCGATGAGAGCGTTGCCATCGCAATCGCGCACCTTAGTGATGAGAATCCTCCCGTCACCCGTTCCGCAGCCTGGGCATTGGCTCACCTTCAAGGTGACTCAGCGATTTCAGCGCTAATAAGAGTGAGTAAGTGTGCCGACACTCAAGTGAGGTTGGCCGCAGCAGTTGGCATGGGTGGTAGCGAACGACCCGACGCTATACGCACGCTGGTCGAACTGATGGAAGATGATGATGTCGAAGTCCGGAACTGGGCGACCTTGGGCTTGGGCACGCGGGCGGCGAGAACGGGCCACCCGCGCGCCTCGGCACTCTGGATTCGGCTGGCATCCGTGACGCCCTGCGAAGGCGCTTAGCCGATTCGTTTTGCGAAGTGCGCAATGAAGCGGTGTGGGGGCTTGCTCTCCGTAAAGACTCGGCTGCGCTGCAGCTCCTGTTGGACCGTCTGAGTTCTGAAGAGTGGATTTCTGGGGACGAAATGACAGCAGCCGAAATCCTAGGACTCGATTACGATGCTCCAGTTGAAGCCCTGCGCACCGGATTGCGGAATCTCGTCTGCAGTTGATTTAGGGCTCAACTCCTCGAAGCCAGTCATTGGTTATGTTGGACGACGGTAAGGTGTGTTCCAGGAACCCCGCGAGCTTGGCGGTGGCCCGAAACTGCGGGATCGGTTCGAGTTGTTTGAACGCCGAGGGGGAGGTAGGCGACATGGCGTGCGATCTGCTAGGTAAACCAGAGTGCGTAAGTCAGATCCGGAAATTCACCGAGGCTAGGAATCCCGTTTTGCGAAAACAGGCCTGAGTGTTCCTCACGTACCAACTACAGGCGAGTTGCGATGCAAAGTGGTAGAAATGCCCGCTAGCGTGCAGTGGCCGGCTCGCCCGGCGATACGGGCCGCAGCAGGCGCAGAGCGGGACGGGTCAAATATTCGCGGAGGTAGGCGCGGTGGACTTCGTCCTCCGGATAGTGCTCGCCCGCGGGATATGGATACACGGTCATCGCATGGAAAGGTAGAGGCAGCACCGACTGCGAGAAGGCCGTGTTCGCGTCCGCGTCCTTCGCCCAGCCATCCACCAGCAGCAGGTAGTCGCGCCGCCAGCCGACTGGCAGAGCGGGCAGGCCGACCGCTCGAAAACGCATGCGGATTTCGTCGCCCGAACCTAAGATCGCCATGCGGTCGTCGATTTCCCGCAACAAACCGTCCACCGAGCCGTAGCGCGTATAGTTTCCGGGCGTCGGGTTCCACATGGTCGTAGAAGCGGTAGTTTGATAATCGAACGATTCCGGCTGCTTGCGTTCAGGCTGGATGGTGGCCCGCGAGAAGCCGCGGAAGTGCAAATCGGCGGAGGTCATGGGAATTTCGGTAAGACGCGTAGCGGGCGGAACATTGTTCTCGAACAGGTAGATCTCGTCCCAATAGACGCACAGATTGGTTACGATCCGCACCTCGCGCGACGGGGAGAGAAACTTGCCGGTGAGATCCACTGCCATGGTCTTCGGCTTTCCGGATGGAATTCCCATGTCGTCGATGACGGTTTTCCAATTCCCGGCCGCGTCCTTGACCTGAAGATAAGGAAACACCAGGTCGCGATGCGCCTGCGCGGCAGCCAGGAAGGTGCTTCCGTCGGCCCAGTCCACCCATCCATTCAGCACCAGCGCGGCCTTCCCGTCGGGGGCTGCGCCGGCAAAATTCAAATCCAGAGCGTGCAGCTCCGCCACGCCCGCATAATCCCGCTGGAAGGCATCGGGGTAACGCCGATCGCGGGCCAGCAGAGCCGCACGCACGTCGGTCCCATGGGCATCTCGAGCTGAGGTAGGATACGTACGGCGATTCGATCCGTACAAACGAAACTCCGGGAACGGAGGCGACTTGAACTTCTCATTGGTGACGATTTCCGTGTCCGCCGGATGGTCCAACGCAATCAGCTTCATCTGATCGATGTAGGAAACCTCGCGCAGCTCCTCGGTCATGCGGATTTCGTAGAAGCCATCGCGCGCCTGCAGCATGGCGCCGGGAATGGAAACGTATTCGTCATGATCCACCGGAAAATATTTGCCGTCACCCGAACTGGCGCCCAGGGGCGCGACGCCTAACACATCCGTGATGAACTGAAATTGCTCGCCATTCCAGGTGAAGATCATGGGGCAGGAGCCGGCGAGGCGAGGCGCTTCTTTCACCGTCAGCAGGCGGTTGACGGGCCGTTTCATTTCGTTCTGAATCAGTCCGTTCGGCCAAGTGATCCTAACCGTGTCGACGCTGGCGTGGGCGCCCAGGCGAAACACCAGCGGCACGCCCGCATAGGTCGTCTTTTCATAGCTGGCGCCAGCTTTCACTTCCACTTTGGCATTCACGGAAAGCTTGGCATTCTTGACGCCCGTGAGCGCTACTTCCATCCAGTTGCCATAGGCCGGGGTGACATCGCGAGCCATTACCAGGCTTCCATCATCCTGGATGCGCGCCCAATCCAGCCGGCCATTGCCGGTGAAATCCGCGGCGGCCGAACCGGGAGGGAACACGTCGTGACCGGGCCGTGGAGCGGCTTCGAGGTGACCGGCGCGGTTCAGGAGCCGGCCGGCAGGCTCGAAATCCAGATCGGTATAACTGTCGCGATTGACGTCGGCGGCCACCAATCCGTGGGCGTCCGGCGGCAGAGCAGTCAGCGGAACGGCCTGGTAGGTTCCTCCCAACAGGTCCCGATACAGAACGCCGGGGCGGCCGGCATAGGAGACCACCAGGTCGAACCCCGGCGTATCGGGCTCCAGGTCAAACCGAACGGCATCCAAGGCGCGCCCTGAAACAAACGGGAAACGCCTTGTTTCGTCGCTAAAACCGGCGTCGCCGTTGTTGCGCAACAGGCGGGAATCGTCACCGATCAAAATCAGGTCTTCGTCGTAATCGTGATCGTAGTCGATCCACACGGCTTTTCGGAACGAGCCGGTTGCCAGGTCGGCCTGTTTCACGAACCGCCCTCCGGTGTTGCGATAGAGCGCGGCGCCGGTGGTGGCGATCACACAGAGATCGGGCAGGCCGTCGTTATTGAAATCGCCGGCCGCGACGAATCGGACATCGCGCAGATCCTCCAGACCTGAGTTCGCCACAATGGTGCGGCCGTCGCGGAATAAGGCTACGCGTTTGGCCGACCAGGCAATCAGGTCGGGGCGTCCATTGGCGCCAGGCAGAGCGGCGACTCCCGAGCCCGGGCCGCCGAATCCATCCGCTAGTTTCTCGTCCCGGTAGACCGGCGGAGTCAAGGGAGCGGAAGCCGGGGCCTCAATGGGATCGTACAGTTCGGCATACGGACACCATTCCATGTCTTCGGGAATGGCAGCGCCCTCCTGCTGTTTTTTCAGCTCCTGGAAGAGGCGCAACTCTTCGGCGGCCTGGTCGTTGCGGCCGGCCTGCCGATAGAACCCATAGAGCTGAAAGTGCGGGGCAGCCAGGCGGGGGTTGAGATCGCGCGCGGTTTCGAATTGCGCGAACGCGGCCGGGTTATCGTCCTTCAGCTTGTAAATCGCTCCCAACTGGTAATGCGCCACGGCTTCGGTGGGAACCAGCTTGATCATCTCCTGGAACTGAGCCAGGGCCTTGTCTGGCTCATTCTGCTTCTTATAAAGGATGCCCAGGTTGAACCACGTATGAGGCAGAGCCGGGCTGCTCTTTTGGACTTTCACCAACTCTTCGGTGGCGTCTTTGACGTCACCCTGGCGCAGGAGCGCCAGCCCGTAGTTGAGTTGTTCACGCGCCGAATCGGGCGCCAGGGCCAGAGCTTGTTTCAGTTCCTCCACGGCCTCTTTGTGCGTGGTGGGATTTTCGTAAAATGCCTTGCCCAGGTTGCGGTGCTGCCAAAGACGGGCATCGTTCGGAGTCTGGCCGAAAACCAACCAGCCTGCGCCGGCCGAAACAGCCAGCAGAACCGCCCACACAAACCCGCGTGATTTGTCGCGCATCTACATGACAGTATGCCAGCATTGTGGAATGGCGGCGATGCGCGAGAATAATACGTGACTCAGATCCTGAATCTCTCCGCTGGCGGGCAGGCTCGCCTGGTGCGGGAACGCCAGATTTCGTCTCGCGAGTTGATCGCGGCGCATCTGGAGCGCATCGCCGCGATTAACCCGGTGCTGCACGCCGCCGTGGAGATACAAGGCGAGTGTGCGTTAAAGGAAGCCGACGCCGCCGATCGCGAACTGGCGGCGGGCTCTCTTCGGGGCCCCTTGCACGGCGTGCCGTTCAGTATCAAGGATTCCATTGAACAGGCGGGCAGCCGCTGCACCGCCGGCACTTTGGGCCGAAGAGACGCCGCGCCTTCCACAGCCGATGCCACCCTGGTCCAACGGCTGCGCAACGTCGGCGCTATCCCCATCGCACGCACCAATCTGCCAGACCTTTTGTTCGCTTTCGAAAGCGCCAACCTGTTGTTCGGGCGAACCAATAATCCCTACGATGTGACGCGGACCGCCGGTGGCAGCAGCGGCGGGGAAGCGGCCCTCATTGCGGCATCGGGCTCGCCATTGGGACTGGGCAGCGATGCCGCCGGTTCCGTCCGCCTGCCCGCTGCCTTCTGCGGGATCGCCGGCATCAAGCCGACCTCCGGCCGATTGCCGCGCACGGGCCACTTTCCGCCGGCGGGCGGCTGGCTTGAGACCTTATGGCAGATCGGCCCCATGGCCCGGCGAGTGGAGGACGTCATCGAAGCCATGCGGCTGCTGACCGGTCCGGATGGCATCGATCCTACGGTTCCGGATGTGCCCTTCCGCGATCCTCAAGACGTGAAACTGGCCGGCTTGCGAGTGGCATTCTACACCGACAATGGATTCGCCGCGGCGGATGGCGAGGTTGCCGGGGTGGTTCGAGCGGCAGCCGCGGCACTCACCTCAGGGGTTCGCTCGGTGGAGGAGTCCCGTCCAGCCTGTCTGGAAGCGGCCTACGATCTGGAGATGAAGCTGATCGGACCGGATGGCGGCGACGGTCTGCGCGCCTATTTGCGCGAACTGGGTTCGAGTGAAGTCCACCCGCTGCTCACCGGCTGGCTCGATAAGCTGGAGCCGTATCGCACGGATTTGGCCGGACTGGCCAGATATTGGGCGGAGTTGGACGCCTATCGAGCGGAGATGACCCGATTCCTGCGCCATTACGATGCGATCCTTTGCCCGGCATACATCCATGCCGCGCTGCCACATGGCGAATCCGTCCGCGACGAGAATTTCCGCGGCTTCAGCCACACCATGGCCTTCAATGTGGCGGGCTGGCCGGGCGTGGTGGTGCGGTGCGGCGAATCGAGCACCGGCCTGCCGATTGCGGTGCAGGTGGTGGCCGCTCCCTGGCGCGAAGATATTGCCCTGCGCGTGGCGCTATTCCTGGAGCAAGCGTTGGGAGGCTGGAAGCCAGCGAGTTTGCAGGTTACTTCAGAGCACTCAAGCCGCGAGTCTCATCGATAAGCACCCGTTGATTGGCGGCGACATTCTTGAACTGTTGCCTGGCGCCGCTGGGCCATTCCACTTCCACGTTGGCAGCGGCGTCCGAGCCCAGTCCGAAGGTCAGGGCCAAATCGCTTTGCGAACAATAACCGGACCCGCTGCGCACCATGTTCCATTGCTTACCGCCGGCGCTCTCGACGCGAACCACGGCGCCGATACCATCGCGATTCGAGCGCGTACCCGATAGACGAACGCTCAGCCAATGGTTGCGATTGCCGCCGTCATTCCGAAGCAGAACGGCCGGTCCATTATTAGTGGAGATCAGGACGTCCAGGTCGCCATCGTGATCGAAATCGGCATAGGCCGCGCCACGCGCCACTATAGCTTTAGAGAACGCCGGCCCCACCTGGGAACTGACGTTGTCGAAGCGGCGATTCCCCAAATTGCGGAATAACAGCGGCGATTCCCGATAGCTCACCTTGGGCTGCACGCGCCCGATCTCGTCTTCGATATGGCCGTTGACAGCCAGGATGTCGGGATAACCGTCCAGATCGTAGTCGAAAAAGAACACGCCGAAGCTGAGCGAGAGCAGGCTGCTGCGTCCCACCGTGGAAGAAGGAGCTTCGTCCACAAACAGCCCGTTTCCTTCATTGTGATAGAGACCCAGCATCTGGTTGGAGAAGTTGCCCACCAGCAGATGTTGGCGGCCGCTGCGGTCGTAATCGGCGGCGTCGGCGCCCATGGCTCCGCGAGCCACGCCATCTTCGCCATACGCCACTCCGGCCGTCATACCCTCGTCCTTGAACGTGCCGTTGCCCAGGTTGCGATAGAGCTTATTCGGCTGGGTATCGTTGGCCACGAACAGGTCCGGCCAGCCGTCGTTGTTATAGTCGAGCACAGTCACGCCCAGCGATTTGCTGGTGGGGTCGCCCAGTCCGGCCTTTTCCGTTACATCTTCAAAGCGGCCGTTGCCGAGGTTGTGAAACAGGCGCGAGCGGGTACCTTTGTAGGACTCCGGCGTGCAGTAGGATTTGGTAGCGCCGTCCAGGGAGCACCAGAGGTCGCCCTTGGCGGTCCACTGCACATAGTTGGCGACGAACAGATCCAGTTTGCCGTCACGGTCGTAGTCCAGCCAGACCGCGCTCGTGCCGAAATTGGCATTTTGAATACCGGACGCCTGAGTCACGTCGCGAAATTTGCCGTTGCCCTCGTTATGGAAAAGATGGTCGCCATCGAGCGCGGTGATGTAGACGTCGTCGCGGCCGTCGTTATCGTAGTCCGCGACAGCCACGCCCATGCCGTACATTTCCACGTCCAGGCCGCTTCCCCTGGTGACATCGGTGAACGTGCCGTCGTGGTTGTTATGGTAAAGCGCGGCGACGGAGCGGCGGCCACGAGGAGTAAAATCCTTGCCATTGATCAGCAGGATATCCGGCCAGCCATCCCCATCGAAGTCGAAGAAGGCGCAACCGGCCCCCAGCGTTTCGGGCAGATACTTGTGTCCCGTGCGTCCGGCGTTGTGCGTGAAATGAATGCCCGCCTGGGCCGTGACATCGGTAAACTGCACATCGACGCGCGGCGGTTGGTCCGCCATGAGGATCACCGCAGCCAAGACCGCTGCATAAATAAACCTGGGGACAGACGGAACGTTTCCTGGTTTTCCAGAAGGCCGTACTGATACTTCAGCACTTAGCCGCGTCGCGTCGCTCGGAACCAGGGTCGCTGCGACGGGCCGCAGCCCGACGCGGGCTCCGGGGGCCCAATTTCCTATATGGGTCAACAATGCGCCCGAAAACCAGGAAACGTTCCGTCTGTCCCCAGGTTTATTTGTCACTTTCCCTCCCCGAGCGCCGCGCTCTCATGGTCATGCACGGACTGGCGCTCATTATTATCTTCCGGGTTCAGCCGGCGCCGTGTTTCGGTGATCGCCTGGGAGGATTCGTCGGCTTTGAAACGCCGGAACAGCGTTTCCTCCCGTTCCGCCGCGGTGCTGTCACCCAGCCCGCGATAACACAGCATCAGTGTGTAATGCATCTGAACATCCTCGGGATCCACGGCGTTCACCGCTTTCAGCGTGGCCACGGCGGAAGCGTACTGACGCTGCAGAAATTGGATGCGGGCGATTTGGTTCAGCACCACGCGGTCGCGCGGATACTCGGTCCGCACTACCGCGAGCGAACTGAGCGCCCCGTCATAATCTCCGTCGGCCTTCTGTACCGCGGCCTGGAAGAACAGGGCACGGCCGAGTTGGGGCGCGATGGCGAGAGCCTTCGCCAGATACGGCTTGGCGGCCTCGGTTTCGCCCTCCTGAATCAGCGTGCGAGCCACGTTGAGCCATCCATCGGCATACCCGGGCTCGGCCTCGGTGACTCGATGGAAGGCATACTCCGCGCCCTTCAGATCACCCTGTAGCAACAGGCCGACGCCCCAATCGTTCCAGCGTTCGCGATCCTGCTTCCGCACGACTGGTGTCCAATCCGGCTGGCCCAGAGGCACGCTAGCATGCGCTTCCGCCAGTGTCACAATCGGCAGGTCGGGAATGCGTCCGCGAATTTTTCCGGATACGTTCGCCGGGATGGATGCGGGTTGAAAGCTATACTCCAGACTGTTGAATTCCTTACTGAGCAGCGCGGGATCCTGTCCGGGCTTGGGCACGCCGGCATAAGCAAACTGCGTGTAATACCAGGAGAACTTGCGGTAATTCAGCTTGGCTGTGAAGTGAATCGAGCCCTTGGCGTTCGCCGGCGTCTTCACCAAGTAATGCACCACGTCAGCCGCGCCCGGGGGGATGAGCCTCACATAGAGCAGACTGCGGGCTTGCCACGCATTGCGCTTGTCGATGGGGTTTCCCGCGCCGTCCAGTTGCAGGGAGCGATAGAAATGCGCGCCCGCGTCCACCGGACCTTTGCCGCCATCCTCCACCTTGCCGCTCCAGAAGACGACCCGCCCATCGTCATCCTTCGCCTGCAATTCCAGCCACGCATCGAATGCGTCCACCGTCCCGGCGGGAAAGAAGTGGCCGATCTTGCGAGTGCGCACCACCACGTCCACACGGGCGGTAGAGCCGGGTTCGAGCCGCGTATCGGCGGAGCCAACCGGCGCGGAGAGCTTTCCAACCTCCCGAACCATGACGGGCGCCGATTGTTCCGCTTCCTCGCCTACGGCAAACGTCGAATTGGCCTGCACGCTGTCGCTCCGCCGCATCATGGTGGTCTGCCCCTTGGTGGAATCCACCGGCGACACCGCGAAGATATCCACCGTGATGAAGCCCGATTGGAGAAACTTCTCGGTGGCCTGGAGTTGCCGGCTGTCCTGCTCGACGTATGGGACTGCGGTGTTAGCCGCGGCGAAGCGGTGCGAGTGAATCTTGCCTTGACGATTGCCGGGGTCGTTCGACGCCTCGAGCGGCATATGACAATCCGCGCAGGTCATGGATTGGTCGGGGTAATAGAACGATCGGGCGCCCTGCCCGGAAACGCCACTGGCCTGCCAGTTGTCATAATCGTTGAAACCGCGAAACCAGCGGTAGTTGTTTACCGGCACATCCAGGTGCACCTTGTGGCAGGCCGCGCAGAATTCGGCATCGCGCATGAACGGCTTCATGAAGGTCTGCCGGTGGGGTTGCGGATTGAGGTAGGTCAGAAAGGAGGCGACGGCCCGAACCGGCCGGCTCCGGCTGGACGCGAGTTGATGCAGAGGCGGATATTCCACCGCGAAATCCGCATTGCCCATGGTGCTTCCCACGTGGACAATGGCATGGCACGACATGCAGCCCAGTCCCGCTTGAGCCTCCGGAGTCTCGATTTGCTCGGAGATGGGCCGATCGAAACGGCCGTTAAAAAACACCGCGTGGTCGTGGCACCCGGCACACCACTTGCTGCCGCGCGTTCCCGTCACACTCTGCATGTATTCGATGGATTTTCGATAGAACTGGTTGTTGAACGATGCCATATGGTGCATGGAACTCTTCCACTGGTCGTAGATGTCCTTATGACACTCGCCGCACGTCTGCGAATCCATAAAGAAATTCGAGGGAATGATCTGCCCGGTGGTGGTGCGCGCCGAGGACGGGGCAAACGGCGAATGCGCGCCCAGACCTTCCTCATCCATGGAAAGTGGAGGGGATGAAGGGTTCACGATGCGGCTATCCGGGTCGGGATGAACCCGGTTCCACACCGCCGCTGATACCGGCAGCAGCACGGCAATGACGCAGGCCGGAACCGCGAAGGGAAGCCGGCGGCGAAAACGGAACGTTACCAACAACGCCGCGGCCATCCCCAAGAAGATGTGCAGCCAAAGAATGCCGCGATGGTCGAGTGTGTTGCCCTTCGCCAGCAGGAACGCGGCCACCAGGCCGGACGCCAAGAACGCACCGCCTTCCCGCGGATATCGCGTCACGGTCCGCGCAGCCGCCACCATGAGCAGCAGACCCACGGCCAGGTGTGCCACCACGTTCCCCATATAGAACAGAGACGCAGCCGGGTACGCCGCAATGTAGCCGCTATTGATCAGCAGGAATATGAATAAACCGGCTGCGATACGGATTTTCATGTTAGACCCAGCGAGACGCCGGACAAACCCCGGCCCTGCATCGTTTTGAACGACGTGAGGGCAGCATACTATGAGCGGTTAAGGCCGGCAATAACAGAAAGATACTAGGCTCCGCGATGGTATTCGTGTCGTTCGGACTGCTCGCGGCCAGCGTGATGGCCTTCCCCTTCGACTCGACGGCCGTAAGTCCGTTGATCGCCACATGCACCGGCTGGGCGGCGCCCGCCGGATTCACCACCTTGACATAAGAACAGAAGTGGAACCTGCAACGGCATCGGTGTCAGTGGCGGTAACGGCGGCGTCTGTGCCGCTGTCCCTCCCGGCGGGACTCCTCCGCGGCCGCGGCCAGTGGGTGGCTGCCATTCCCGGCTGGGAATGCCCGTCACCGTAGTCGACAGAACCGTGTCGCCGTGGTGCGTGCTGAACATCTGCTGGGCGCAATACGCCGGCGATCCATAGCTGGACATATCGTTGTTCGTAGGCCTCACTGTAAGCGCCGCTAGAAGCGCTAATACACCGATGTGCCCGGATGGTAGTGGCGCCAGTCGAACCAATAGTCCTTAATCGCCTCCACCCGCTCCAGGCAGACTCCGCGTGATTTTCCCGATACCGCGCACCCCTGAAAATTCCATCCGCTTCCGGTCGTGTCATCCATGAATAAAGCGGAGGAAACTGTTTGTTCCAGCGATGCCGCGCCGCCTTGGCCGACCACCCGGTAGAACTGGGGGACCTGCGCCACACCCGGAATCTGGCGGCGGAAGACGCGCACCGATTCGTCATCCGGCCCCACCGCAATCATCACCGGTTCCATTCCCACAGTGGCCATCACCAGTTTCTGTTGGAGCACTGGGCCGTAACGGAATGCGCGGCTGCTCCCAAATGCCTGGACACCCAGGACCAGGTCTCGCGGCTCCATGCCTTGCTCCCGGTAGGTGAGCACTGTCGGAGCTTTGCGCATCCGAACATCCCAGTTCTTGGGTGCATACTGCGGCACGTAGGCAGCCACGTCATTGGCCACCGTGCCCTGCGGTTCCTCGGCCTTCCACAGCGCGAAACTGAGTTCGTCGCTCGGCGCCAGAACCAGGGAACGCCCCGCCAGCGGCCCGGACACGGCACGCCCACTGATCTGCTGCCAGAAGGTTCCGGTCTCTTCGTCCCGCATCAGAAAATTCTGGTCGTTGATGCCGGCCAGGTGGAATCGCAGCCGCAGTCCATCGATTTCAGATCTCCACACCAGACCGGTGTGACAGAGCGTTCAATAGGTGGCGACGATCGGCACGCCGCCCAGCACGTCGTTCACCACATGATGATAGGACATGCTGCGAATAGGGTACGCACGGGCGCTGCGCCCCACTTTCACGGCGATCACCATTTCACCGCCATCCAGCTTCGTCTCATTTGCCGGGGAGAAAGTCGGCTGGCCGGCGGGGTGAAACATCAGCTCATAAATGTTGATCCGCGAAAGCATCGCCGCCCCCGCGACAATCAATATACCTAGCGCCGACCCGAGCCGGCGCATCTTCCGCCTTTCACGCCGCCAATACCAGACAGCGGCAGCCAGCGCGCCGGCGACGCAAACCGCCATTCCCGCGGCGCGGTATCGGATCACCGCCAGCGCCGCCAGAAGTTCCTTCGGGCCTTGCGCTCGGAACGGACGAATCACGTAGATCGGATAGAAGAGCAGCCCCAAAGCCACCGCAATCGATAGCGCCCAGCAAAGGAGAAATGCTCGCCCAGACATCCCAGTCTTCATCTGGAAATCCTACAGCCGGCCACGCTGCACCGCAATAATGGATTTCGACTAGCGCGGGGCGTGTATGCGCTTTCTGTCACACCGCATGTTCGCAGGCTCCGATATGCTGGATTCCAGCAGATGAACGATTGAAAACGGTTGCAGGATGTGATAGCGTTCTTCACGAATGAAACACCTCAATTCCTCGTTAGCAATTCTGGTGGCCGGTGCATTGACCGTCAGCGCGAGCGCCCAAACGGCAGCCATGACGGTGGACGCAAGCAAGACCAGTGCGCCCATCTCTCCGTTGATGTACGGATTCTTCACCGAACTGTTAGGCAACTGGTATGAGGGCGGACTCTGGGCCGAAATGCTGGGGGACCGGAAGTTTTTCTATCCGGTGGATTCCAGCCCCGCGCAGACGCCGCCCAACAGCCGTAGATTCGTTGGAAGATGGCGTCCGGTGGGTCCGGATGAGTTCGTGACCATGGACCACGACCGCGCCTGGGTCGGCCAGCACAGCCCTCGCGTCCGGCTGGAGACGAACGCACCCCATGGAATTCAGCAAGCGGGCCTGGGGCTGGTGCAAGGGAAACGATACTCCGGACGCGTTATTCTGGCGGCCGACGCTGGCGCCGCGGTCACCGTGAGCCTCGTCTGGGGAACCAATGCCGCCGACCGCGAGACGGTCTCAATCAAGGGACTTCGGGCAGACTACGCGAAATTCCCGTTCAGCTTCACTGCGGGCGCCGCGACTATGGAGGGAAGGCTGGAAATCGCGGGGACCGGACAGGGCTCCTTGCACGTAGGCGCCGTGTCGCTCATGCCGGCCGACAATGTGAACGGCTTCCGCGCCGATCTCATCGCGGCTTTGAAGGACATCGGACCCACCATCCTCCGCTGGCCGGGCGGCAATTTCACGTCAGGCTACGATTGGCGCGACGGCATCGGCGACTCCGACAAGCGCTCGCCGCGCTACGACTTCGCCTGGAAGGCCCTGGAACCGAACGACGTGGGTACCGACGAGTTCATGGCCCTCACCAGGATTCTGCGGATTGAACCGTATATCTGCGTGAATGCCGGATTCGGCGATGCGCATTCCGCCGCCGAATGGGTGGAGTACTTCAATGGCGCGGCGAGCACGCCGATGGGCAAACTCCGCGCCGCCAATGGCCATGCCGAGCCCTATCGCGTGAAGTGGTGGAACATCGGCAACGAGATGTACGGCCCATGGCAGCTCGGCCACATGTCGCTGGCTCACTACGCGATCAAGCACAACATGTTCGCGCAGGCCATGCGCCAGGTCGATCCCACCATCAAGATCGTCGCTTCGGGAGCGACGCCGGCCGAGATGAGCACCACCGGAGCCGCGCGCACCATCACCGGGAACGCGGTGGCCGAATTCGGAAGCCCCGTGGTCGATTGGACCGGAGGGCTGCTGGCCAACTCCGCGGGATTCTTTGACGCCATCGCCGAACATCTGTACCCGAAGGCGAACACCGCGTTCGATGCCGAAAAGCAGCAGTTCGTGCCGGTGGAGGATTCGCTGGTGGACCGCGCACGGCGGCTGCCGAACCGCGTGCGTTGCGCAGTGGAGGCATGGCAGGAGTACCAGAAGCGGTTTCCCGCGTTGAAAATGGATTCGATCCCCATCGCGTTGGACGAATGGGTCCCCGGCAATCCCGGTACCCGGACTACCATGTTCACGGCGCTTTCAAGCGCCGAGGCGATGCACGAGCTATTTCGGAATTCGGGCCTGTTCATGATGTCGGCATACACCCATGCGGCCGGGTTACTCACTTACGACAAGACCTCCGCGAACATTCAACCGGTGGGGCTCATGTTTGAGCTGTACCGCCGCCATTTCGGGACCATTCCGGTGGCCGTCGCCGGGAACTCCCCACAGCACGACGTGAAGGGTACGGTGGGTGTCGACAAGCCCAAAATTCCTTCGGGCGGCGATACCTACCCATTGGATGTCACGGCGGCGCTCACCGCGGATGGGAAGGTATTGACGGTCGCCATTGTCAACGCAACCGAGGAGGAGCAGCAGATGGATGTCACATTCCGGGGCGTCACTCTTCAGCCGCAGGGCCGGCTCTGGCGGATCGCCGCCACGGACTTGAATCCCCGGAATGAACCCGGCAAACCGCGGGCGGTGGACATCGCCCAAAGCACGCTGACCGCAGTCCCCGGCCATCTGGCCGTGCCGAAACTGAGCATCGGTATTTACGAGTTCCCGGTACGCTAGCGAGAAAAAGGAGAGGCCATGAAGCCTGTATTGATATTGACGACACTGACGATTCTGACATGCGGTCTGTGCCTGGCGCAGTCGGCCGACGATTCGCAGCCCGCGCCATCCAACGTGATGGGGGCGCGGTACCCCCGCGTGACCGGCGATTCGCGGGTGACCTTTGCCCTCACCGCGCCCACCGCGCAAAAGGTGCAGGTGAGCGTCAGCGGACACCAATACGACATGGAGAAGGGCGAAGGCGGGGCCTGGACCGTAACCACGCCGCCGCTGCCGCCGGGCTTCCACTACTATTCGCTGGTGGTCGACGGCGTCTCCATGAACGACCCGGGCAGCGAGACGTATTACGGCGTCAGCAAAGACATGAGCGGAATTGAAGTGCCTGAGAAGGGCGTCGATTATTACGAGCCGAAGGACGTGCCGCACGGCGACGTCGGGTCCCGCTGGTATTACTCGAAGATCACGGGCGCCTGGCGGCGCTGCTTCGTCTATACGCCGCCGGACTACCACACAAACGTCCGTGGCCGGTATCCGGTGCTCTACCTGCAACACGGAGCCGGTGAAGATGAGCGGGGCTGGCCGGTGCAGGGGCGCATGAACTTCATTATGGACAACCTCATCGCGGCGAAGAAAGCCAAACCGATGATCGTCGTGATGGATCGAGGGTATGCCACCAAAGCCGGGGAGGCTGTCCCGCCCCCGCAATTCGCGCTGCCGCAGCCAGGCTCCGCGGATGCGCCGGGTGCGCCGGCGGGCGGACGGGGAAGCCGGCCGCCGAACGCGTTTGAAGACGTGGTGGTTCGCGAGTTGATCCCCATGATCGATTCCACGTACCGGACCCTTGCCGACCGGGACCATCGCGCCATGGCCGGGCTATCCATGGGCGGCATGCAAACCTTTCAGATCACCATGGACCATCTCGACCTGTTCGCGTACATCGGTGGATTCAGCGGCGCAGGCGGGGGCTTCGCCGGCACGCCGTTCGATGTGAAGACCGCCTATAACGGAGTCTTGAGCGATCCGGCGGCATTCAACAAGAAGGTCAAGCTGGTCTGGATCGGCGTGGGTACGGTGGAGCCGGAGCGCATGCTCACCAGCATCAAATCGTTTCATGAGACGCTGGACAAGGCCGGCATCAAAAGCGTCTATTACGAATCGCCGGGTACGGCGCACGAGTGGTTGACGTGGCGCCGCGACCTCAACGATTTTGTGCCCCGGCTGTTCTGAAAATCAAATGCGAAGCGGCGTCTCTCGGAACTGGCTGCCAGGTGCGCAGCGACGCGGTTTCGGGGCGGAATTGCCGCGCTTTGCGAATCAGAGTGAGAAAGCTGTCCTGCACAATCTCTTCGGCATCGGCCTCGGACCGCGTCAGCACCCACGCGAACCGGTATACTGCGTCGCGGTGGCGTTCGTACAGAAGCCGAAACGCCATCTCGTCGCCGCGGTGCGAAAAGGTTACGCGGTTTCGAAAAGCGGTTAGAATAGGTCCCTAGTGACGACCCAGGCGGCCGAGAAGCCCACCACCCTATCCAACAGAGCGTGGCTGATTCTCATCCTGCTGGCCGTTTCCGGGTTCCTGAATTACTTCGACCGCTCCAACCTGGCCGTGGGCGCTACCGACATCCAGCGCGATCTGCACCTGTCCAACTTCGATCTCGGCAAACTGCAATCGGCCTTTTTCTGGCTGTACGCCGCCATGCAATTCCTGGGAATCGCCGGCTGGCTGGTGGATCGCTTCAATGTGTGCTGGATTCTGGCCGCCGGCTTCCTGGTCTGGTCGGGCGCCACGGCCCTCACCGGAATCGCCAGCGGGTTCGCCACCATCTTCGCGCTGCGGCTGCTGCTGGGTATCGGCGAATCCATCGCCTACCCGGCATATTCGCGAATTCTGGCGAACCAATTCGCCAACCATCGCGGAATCGCCAACGCCGCCATCGATTGCGGCACCAAACTGGGACCGGCCGTAGGAACCTTGCTGGGCGGCCTACTGATGCTCAAGTATGGCTGGCGTCCGTTCTTCCTGGGGCTGGGCTTCGCCAGCCTGCTCTGGATCCTTCCCTGGTCCATCTGGATGCCCCGCGGCAAGGGAGTGGCCGCGCGCGAGGACCCGGCGGGTATCCCCTCCACGCTGGAGATTCTGAAGAAGCGCACCGCCTGGGCGACGGCGTTCGGTTTGTTCTGCTCCAATTACTTCTGGTATTTCCTGCTGACCTGGCTGCCGCACTACCTGGAAACCGAGCGCCACTTTGCGAAGGCCAAGATGACATGGCTGGCCTCCCTGGCGTACCTGCTCATCGGAACTTCCAGCATCGCATCGGGCTGGTTTTCCGACTGGCTGATCGCCCGCGGCCACACACCCAACCGTGTCCGCAAGACGCTGTCCGCGGTCGGACTGGTGATGGCTAGCACCATTTTGGGCGTGGTGGCGGCGCCCGGCGATCGGATGGCCATGGCATTCCTGCTGTTCGCCTGTTTCTCTTTCGGGATCTATGCGGCTCAGGTTTTCGCCATGACGCAGACGCTGGCCGGACCCCGTGCGTCGGGCAAATGGACCGGCCTGCAGAATGGCTTCGCGAACCTGGCCGGCGCCTCGGCGGCCTGGCTGACGGGCTGGATTACGCAAACCACGGGCCAATTCTACTGGGCCTTCGTAGCCGCTGCGCTGGTTGTGGTAACGGGAGCATTCTTCTGGGTGATAGGCGTCCGCAAGCTGGAGCAAGTGGAGTGGTGACGGGCTCAGTTCGTCGCCGGACGCTCCACGTGGTCGATGACCAGGACCTCTACGGGACCTTTCGCCGGTTCGAGCTTCAATCCGAGTTGTTCCTGCAGGGCCTCGAAGATGTTCGGGACGCTGGGATCGGGAGGAGCAAGCCCTTCCGAGCCCGGAAATCCCGCGAGCGCGGCGTCCCGATTGAACCTCAGATCGAGATCGAATTCACCGGTGAATCCGGTTTTGTCCAAGACCGGCCGGTTGAGGATTGAGGTAAGCTCACGTGCCAGGTCCGCTACGTGGATCTTTCTCCCTTGTATGTTCAGCGCCGCGTAACCGGAGAACGGGCCCGAGACATAGCCACAGTCGACCTTCCCCGGGACATATCGCGGCGGCGTGCCAGGCGGAAACGAAATGCAGCCCGCTTCCTGTGCAGCCGGCAGTTTGGGGCCGCTCTGTGCGATCGTCAAATCGTAGATCGGGAGCTCTCTTGTCTCCCGATGAAGCCTCAGTCTGAACCGGTCGGCCAGCAGCGCTTTCCACTTCAGCCATTCCTGGTCCGGGTCGGCGCTCCGCGGTCTTGCGTCGATATCGTAGCGCTCGGAATTCATCCATTCCGGACCGCCGACCACCTGGGAAGCCGGCAACGGGGCCCAGTGTCCGTTCATGGGGTTGTCATGGATCCCATAAGTGAATTGGATGAGAAGTTCCAACGACGCGTTCACGCCCAGTCCCATCGGGCGCCGCGCCGCTTCACTCCAGTCGGACGTATTTCGCTTGATCGACACCGACTGAAAAGCGGGATGCGCATCGGACTGGCCGAACAGTCCGCATGCCGCCGCCACCAGCACAACAGCGGCCGCTAGCGAGCCCGGTCCCGGACCGGTGCGGACAGATGGCCGCGAACGGCCCAGCAACCGTGCGATGCGGTCCGATAACCGTCCGCCATTGGCCGCGACGGCAACATTCAGATGCGCCGGGCGGCACGATTCCAATTCCGCCAGCGCCCGGGCATACGTCAGCGCATCGCCCGAGACCGCGACCGCTGCGTCGTCGCAGCACAGCTCCCGCTCCGCTCGAATGTGGCCCGACACCCACCACACCGCGGGATGGTAGAACAACAGCGCCTCGGCCGCGCTTTGGAGCAGATTGACCAGATAATCGTGACGCCGGATGTGCGCCAGTTCGTGAATCAGAAGCGCCTCCATATGTTCCGGAGGCAGACCGGCAAGCGCGCCCACCGGGACCAGCACAACGGGGCGAATCCAACCCACTACCGTCGGTACTTGCACCAGCGCGGAGACCAGCAACCCGACGGGGCGCGAGACGCCAATCCGCGTGCCGAGCGTCCGAAACGTCTCCCGCCATTCCAGCGGCGCCGGCCGCACCAGCATGGACCGCATCCGCGCCGCGACCACCCATCCACCCATGAAGCGGATCCAGAACACCGTCGCGCCGGCGAGCCACACGGCCACCACCAACGGCAGGAATTGCAGAGGCCGTACATCGGAGACGGTCGCCCGAACCGGTAACGGAAGGTTGGTGGCCGCCATGGACACGGGCGGCTGGACGCTGGCCGTGCGAGTCGCCGCAACCGGAGCCATGTCCGCCGGCCGCATCCAGGCCCAGGTCGTCCAGGCCCAAGTCGCCAGCGGAGCGGCCATCATCGCCGCCAGCGCCGCACAGGCCAGGACGTATCTGGTGTTCGGGCTCGCCTCGCGGGCCATTCGTCGTATGGCGCCATACAACGCCGCGACCAACGCGCCTTGCCAGAGGAAATGGAGCAAGGTCCATCCCAGGCGTTCCACCCAAGGCTGCGATGCCAGCAGTTGTACGCTGTTCATATAAGCCTCAATTCGCCGACGGTTTCTCCACGTGGTCAATGACCAAGACCTCGACAGGTCCCTTGGACGATTCCAGTTTCAGCCCCAGTTGCTCCTGCACGGCGGCGAGAATGTTCGGACGGTTCGGGTCCGTCGGAAGCGGCGGAACGCCCGGCGGCGGCGGTGGCAGTCCCCCGGTGTACTCATCCGGGGTAAATTCCACGTGGACATCGAATGTACCGGTGAAGCCGCTCCGATCGATAACCGGGCGGTTCACCAGGCCCGCGAGCATGCGAACGAATTCCGCCATCGGGGCATTGTCCCCAGTCATCTGCAGCCCACCCGGCCCCATGGATATCCTCACCATGCCGCAGGGAGGCTGCCTCGATCCGGCCGGCGACGGGCCTGGCGGGCAACCTGCATCTTTCGGCGGTGGCAGCTTCAATCCGCCCCTTGCGGCAACTATCGCATAGACCGGAAGTTGCCGTGTCTCGCGGTGGACCGCCAGCTTGAAGCGGTCAGCGAGAAGCGTTTGCACCATGAGCCACACCTGCTTCTGGTCCACGTTGCCGTCGGCCTTGGCCTCAATATCGAAGCCGTCGGTGTTCGTCCAATCCGGGGCTCCGATTACCTGATACTGCTGGACGCCATACGCGTTCTGGATGAGCTGCATCACCCAAGCGTCCTCCGCTGTCAGACGTCCGCCGGCTAGCGCGCGAACCATATGACCGCGCGGAGCGGTGGACGTATTCGGTTTGACGGAGGCCACCTGAAACGCGGGACGCGCCTCGGACTGCCCGAACAGCCCATACGTTGTGGCGGCTATCAGAACCGCTCCGATCAGGACACCCGGTCCCAATCCGCTCACAGCAGCCGGACGCGACTGGCCCAATAATCTCGCGATCCGATCGGCTAGCGATCCGCCGTTGGCCGCCACGGCAGCGTTGAAATGAGCCGGCCGGCACGATTCCAATTCCGCCAGCGCCCGCGCATACGTGAGCACATCGCCGCTCGCCGAGACGGCCACATCATCGCAGCACAGTTCCCGCTCGGCCCGAATGTGTCCCGATACCCACCACACGGCGGGATGGTAGAACAGCAGCGCCTCGGCCACGCTCTGCAGCATGTTCACCAGATAATCGTGACGCCGGATGTGCGCCAGTTCGTGAATCAGAAGCGCTTCCACGTGTTCGGGAGGCAGACCGGCGAGCGCGCCCACTGGAACCAGTACGACGGGGCGAATCCAACCAACCACGGTCGGCACTTGGACCAGCGCGGACACCAACAATTCCACGGGGCGCGAGACGCCAATCCGCGCGCCCAGCTCACGAAGGGTCCGCCGCCATTCCGCGGGCGCGGGCCGAACCAACATGGATCGCATTCGCGCCGCGACCACCCAGCCGCCCATCAGACGGATCCAGAACACTGTCGCGCCGAGGAGCCAGACGGCCACCACCCACGGCAGGAATTGCGGAGTCCGTACTTCGGAAACCACCGCGCGCACCGATACCGGAAGGTTGGTGGCCACAGTGGAACCGGTCGGCGGGATCGTGGCCGTACGATTCGTCGGGATCGGAGCTGCATCTGCCGGCCGCATCAGAATCCACGTCACGACCGGGGCGGCCACCAGCACGGCGAGCGCCCCGCAAGCGGCCGCGTATCGAATGTTCGGGCTCGCCCCACGCGCCATCCTGCGTGCGGCGGCGTACAAGCCTGCGATCGAGAGGCCCTGCCATAGGAAGTGGAGCAGCGTCCAGCCCAGGCGTTCCACCCATGGCTGCGATGCCAGAATTTGCATGGTATTCATCGCGAGCGTCCTTTCTCTTTGGCAAATGTCTCCAGCAGTTTGCGAATTTCGTCCAATTCCTCGCGCGATGCCGGCTTTGCCGAAAGCGCTCCCAGAACCAGGCTCTTGGCCGAGCCGTCAAATGCCCGCTTCAGCAAGTCGCCGGCGATCTGCTGCCTTGTCTGTTCTTTGGGAACGCCCGATTCGTAGACGTGCGATCGAAACCGCTCGCTACGAATCAGCAGGCCTTTTTCGGTCATCAACTGCATCTGCTTGAGAGTGGTGGTGTAGCCGCTGTCCTTGCCCAACTCTTCGTGGACTTCGCGTACGGTGGCCGGGCCCAGCCGCCACAGAACCGCCAGGATGTCGAGTTCCGCGTCCGTGGGAATGGGAAGCATGAATCGACAATACTACGATAAAAAACGTATGTCAACGAATAAAATCGTAAACGAGTTCCCGCATTCCTCCGCCGCGGGGCACGGTCCCTCCGCTGCCGGGCTCCAAGGTAATGCCGCCGAATCGGGCGCGGAAGAGGTCATGCATCCATGTGGAAGCGCTCAGAAGCGGATCGGTTCCGTACATCTGCCCCTTTACCATGTCGGCAAATCCGTTTTTCATCAATAAATTGACTAACCCGCCGCCGGCCTCCGAGTTCAACACGCCGGGCATTTCATGTGGCGTATAAATCATGTCGGCATCTATGGGAATCGCCATCAAACCTCCGCCGGCTTTCGGAAGGAAGGCGGCATTGCCGACGTGACCATCGGCCCACACCAGCCCCTTGGCTCCCATCTGATTTCCAAGGTCCTCAAGGGCGATTTGCATATCGACCTTGAGCTGTTGCGGAAGACCCTTGTACGCGCCGTCCGGCACGGTAGTGGCGCCCGGCCACTTCTTCATAGCGTTGTCCATGATCATAACCGCCGGTTTACCGGGTGTGGCGGGGGTCATTTCGTAAACCTTGGGCGTCTGAATGCCCGCCGCCGTCAGACGGTTGGCGCCCTGTTGTTGTCTGGGGAATGACGCGGCGCTGTCGCTGTTGCTGTTGCTGATCTTCGCTACGCGATTCGGGTTTTCATCTTCAAACACCGCGCCGAACTCTCCTTTGCCGATGAAGCCTCCCAGTTTTACGGGACCTTTCGCCGTCTGGACCCAATTATTCGCCAGGCTGGGGGCACTGTCGCTGGCAGCCGTATCGAGCGCAACCGACCCGTTGATAGCTCTCAGTGGCGATTTGCCCACGGGACCGAAGCTCACGTGCGCGGCTTTGGTGAGGCCGGGAACGATGCCATACGCACAGAGCCGGCGGCCGGCGATGTTGCCCGCTTCGTACGCCGATACGCCTTTCCCGATGACCTGAGTTTGGGCCTCTTGAAAGATCATCTTGAGAGTCATCGACTGGCCCGGCGAGAGGCCCCAAAGCTTGGCGGCGTTGACGAAATCGCGATTCAGGAAGGAGTCGGCGCCGGCCAGCAGATCGGCGAATCCTTTGACGCATCCGCCAATACCGTCCGCCAGGCCACGGCCGTAATTCAAGGTGTCGGTGAGCGGGTTCGGTTTCTGGTTCTGCCCCTGATTCTGGTTCTGGTTCTGGTTGGGATTCTGATTCTGGCCCGGGTTCCGGTTCGGCCCAGGCTGTCCGCCGCCCGACGATGGGCCGGGGACGTTGGTGCTTGTGCCGCCCGTAATCGGCTGGCCTTGCGGATTTCCGCCAGGGTAGAACCCGGGCGCCGGCTGCTGCTGGGTCGATTGCTGGTTCGCCGAGGCATTGGCGCACAGGGTCATCTGGTTCTTGGCAATCGCGTACAGTTTCTGTGCGGTTTTCTGTGCGGCGGCGTTGGTCGGCTGATTGATGGAGATGCGGTAGCCGCGCTCCATATCGCCGATAGCGTTATTCAGATGGGGGGCGCACTCCACGATCTGCTGGCGCTGCGCGGCCGTGAGGCTGTTCCCATTCGCTGCTCGCCAGGTTGGCCCAGATGCGAACGCCATGGCTTGAAACCACTGAGCCTGGATGGCGGTAGGCTTCGGAAAGTCGGGCTGTTGTCCCGCTTGATAATCGGCGCCTGGGGCACTGACCACCTCCTCCGCGACGGCACGCAGTTTGAAGAATGCCTGCACGGGAGATTGGGCGCCGCTCATAAAAACGTCGCCAGGAGGGGATTGCTGGCCGAGCGCCGCGCCGGCAAACATCACCAAACAGATTGCTCTCATAATCCTGCCTCCCGACAGCCTACCAGAAAACTTCGACGGGCAATCCTGTGATACGCTGCCAATCGTGACCCGTACCGCATTCTTCATTCTTTTCGCATGGCCCCTTTTGGCGCAGGAGAAGCCGCTCGCTTCCCTGCCCTACACTCCCAGTCTGGAGCCGGCGTTCCTAGATCGCTCCGCGGACCCCTGCGTCGATTTCTACAAATTCGCCTGCGGAAACTGGAACAAGCTCAATCCGATCCCGCCCGACCAGCCGCGATGGGATGTCTACGCCAAACTGCAGAACGACAACCAGCGCTACCTCTGGGGCATCCTGGAACAGGCCGCCAAGCCGTCGCCCAATCGATCGCCCAATGAGCGGAAGATTGGCGATTACTTCGCCGCCTGCATGGACGAAGCGGGCGTGGAGAAAGCCGGCGCGTCGCCGCTGCGCGCGCGTTTGGGCGAGATCGGGGCTCTGAAAAGCGTCGCCGATCTGGCGCCGCTCCTGGCTCGCTTGCACCTGGAATCGTCCGACTCGGACACTCTCTTCGGCTTCGGCTCGTCGCAGGATTTCGCCGATTCCAGCCGCGTCATCGCGTTCGCCTCCGCCGGCGGCCTGGGACTGCCGGATCGCGACTACTACTTCAAGACCGACGCGAAGAGCGTCGAGACCCGCGACCGGTATCTGGCTCACGTCGCCCGCATGTTGTCCCTGCTCGGCGACAACGCCGCCACCGCCAAAGCCGAAGCGGACGTAGTGATGGCCATCGAAACCGAACTGGCCAAGTCCTCGCTCACCCGTGTGGACAAACGCGATCCTCACAAGCTCTTCCACAAGATATCGCTCGCGGAGTTCAAGAAGTCCGCGCCCTCGTTTCAGTGGGCCGGCTACTTCGACGCTCTCGGCATCCCCGCGCCTCCAGTGGTGAATGTCACGGAGCCGGCCTTCTATAAGGAAGTGGACACGCTGCTTAAGACTCGTGGGCTGGACGATTGGAAGACTTACCTGCGATGGCATCTGGTGGCCGCCAAAGCCCGCTTCCTATCCTCGCCCTTCGTCGAGGCCGATTACGAGTTCAACCGCAAATACATGCGCGGCGCCAAGGAACTGGCGCCCCGCTGGAAGCGCTGCATCGGCCGCCTGGATTACGATCTGGGCGAGGCTTTGGGCCAGGTCTTCGTGGAACGCACCTTCAGCGCCGAAACCAAGGCGCGGACCCTGGCCATGGTGAAGGAAATCGAACTCGCCATGGAGACCGACCTCAACCAGATCGCGTGGATGGGCAACGACACCCGCCAGCGCGCCCTCGCCAAGCTCCACACCGTGGTCAACCGCATCGGATATCCCGACCATTGGCGCGACTACAGTTCGGTCCGCATTACGCCCGACGACCTGGTGGGCAACGTTAACCGCTGCACTATTTTCGAATCCAAGCGCCAGCTCAACAAGATCGGCAAGCCCGTCGACCGAACCGAATGGGAAATCTCTCCCACCACGGTGGATGCCTATTACGACGCTCAGCTCAACGACATCAATTTCCCCGCGGGCGTTCTGCAGCCGCCGCTGTTCGATCCGAAAATGGACGACGCGCCCAACTACGGCAACACCGGCGCCACCATCGGACATGAACTGACCCACGGTTTCGACGACGAGGGACGCCAGTTCGATTTCGCCGGCAACCTGAAAGACTGGTGGACCAAGAAGGACGCCGCCGAATTCGAGCGCCGGGCCGCCTGTGTGGTGGACCAGTATTCGGGATACACCGCGGTCGACGATGTGAAGGTCAATGGCAAGCTGACGCTGGGCGAGAACGCCGCCGACATTGGCGGAACAATGCTCGCCTATCTGGCCTGGAAGCACGCCACGCGCGGCCAGGACCTGCAGCCGGAGGGCGGATTCACCCCGGATCAGCGGTTTTTCGTGGGCGCGGCGCAGTGGGCCTGCGGCGACGAACGGCCCGAGAACAAGCGTCTCAGCGCGCAAACCGATCCGCATGCGCCCGACGAATACCGCATCAACGGTGTGGTGTCCAATATGCCGGAGTTTTCCAAGGCATTTTCCTGCAAGGCCGGCCAGCCGATGGTGCGGCAGCCCATTTGCCGCATCTGGTAAGCGTGATGCTGCGCGACCCCAGTTTGATCCCGCTCTCGCACCAGCATCATAACGGGCTGGCGTTGTGCGTCCTCGTCCGGCGATCGCTGGCCGCGGATGGCTCGGTTGAGAATCTTGCGAAGCGTGTCATCGACCGGTACGAGCTGGAGTTGATCAACCATTTCGAAATCGAGGAGCAGGTGCTCTTCCCGGTCTGTGGGCCGATGCCGCTGGTCGATGAACTGGTGGCGGATCATCGCCGGATCGAAGCCCTTGTCGACCGGATCCGGCGCGCGCCTTCGGCCGCGCTGTTGGAGGAGTTTTGCCTCCTGCTGTCGGGACATATCCGGCGGGAGGAGAGTCAACTCTTCGAGCAGATCCAGCGGGAGCTGCCGCGCGACGTGCTCCGCCGGGCGGGCGAAGAAATCGATCGCCGGGCCGTGCGGATCTGCCTGTCGCCGGACGGCTAGTAGCATAGGTAACGCCGACGCTGCTCCCACGGGTTGTCGAATTACTGGCCGTGACCGTCATGCTGAAGCCCGGCGCCGGCGAAGTCACCGTCAGCGTGGACGCCACGCTAGCGTTCACCAACGATCCGCTCGTGCCGGTCACCACCGGCGAGAATGTTCCCGTGCCGCCGCCGCTTGATGTGGTCACCGTCATCGTGCTCGTCCCCGACCCCGTCCACCGTCGTCGGGCTGAAACTCGCCGACGCCCCCGAAGGCAGCCCCGACGCCTGGAAGCTCATTGGCGTAAAGCCGGCGTACTCGTTGTCCCGGTCCCACACTGCGCATTCACCGTACACTGGCTGTTCCGGATGGTCGTATTCGACCCCATGGGCGTCTGCTGAGCCGTCGAATCCCACATCCCGGTTGCGTCGCTCATCAAGGTCAGATAGTTGGTCAGCCGGTTGTAGTTCACATAACATTCGTGCGGCGCCGGGTACAGCGATGGAAAACCTGGAGTGTCGAAGACCAGGTCGTACTCCAATTAGGGTAAAAATATACTTGACTCACCAAGCGACCTCTGCCATAATTAGTTCATGGAAACGCAAAGTACTCTACCAAACACACTACTTGAGGCAGTTGCGTACTTCAGCAATGCGGATTTGGCTCGGGAATTCTTTGCGGCGGTTCGATGGCCGAACGGTCCGGCCTGCCCCATGTGCGGATCGCAGAGTGTCTACCTGATTACCACTCGGAAGATCTATAAGTGCCGGGAATGCAAAAAGCAGTTTTCTGTCAAGGTCGGAACGATCTTTGAAGATAGCCCTATCGGACTTGATAAGTGGCTCCCCGTAGTTTGGTTGATCGCGAATTGCAAGAACGGAATCAGCAGCTACGAGATCGCTCGGGATATTAAGGTAACCCAGAAGTCCGCATGGTTCATGTTGCAGCGCATTCGTGAGGCAATGCACTCCGGAACCTTCGACACGAAGCTATTTGGACAGATAGAAGTCGATGAGACATTCATCGGCGGCAAGGCGCGGAATATGCACTCACACAAGCGTGCGCAGAAGATCACCGGCACTGGCGGGAAAGACAAGATCGCCGTTCTTGGGATCCTGGAACGTGGCAGCTCTATTGACGGCAGCAAAATTCGCGTCAAGGTCATTCGCGACACGCGAAAGAAAACGTTACAGGCGGAAATTCGGGATCACGTCCTAGCGGGGTCCGCGATCTTTTCGGATGCTCTGCGGTCTTATGAGGGACTGGATGAGTTTCAGCATGAAGTGGTTGACCACGCCGTAGAGTACGTGCGGGGCGAAGTGCACACCAACGGGCTGGAAAACTTCTGGAGCCTGCTAAAGCGGTCTCTCAAGGGAACCTATGTTTCGTGCGAGCCGTTTCGCCTTCACCGCTATATCGGTGAGCAAGCGTTTCGTTACAACAACCGGAAGCACTTGAATGACCTGGAGCGGTTCACGCTGGTATTGGGGCAGGCGACGGGGCGTAGACTGACCTACGAGCATTTGACGGGAAAGGATAAACTGCTGGACCGCAGCAACAGCCAGAATCCGCTGGCTTGAAGTGGGTACGGCAACGGAGGGGGAAGAAAACCCGCTAGCGGGCGGATTTAACTTCCCTCTTCGGAACTTGTACAACAGCCTTGAGTAGTTTTTGGAATGCCGCGAACTTCTCTTCGGGAGTGCGGTCGCTGCTTCCAGAACGCTCAGGTTCGGATTTGGATTTGGTTTTTTTGGCCATTCCTAACCGCCAGTCTACCACGACCGGCGAGAAGGAGACTGCAATGGCC